>JACDJA010000093.1_pt1 | contig 128297 bp, 116 predicted proteins | sample 7449241 | NCBI WGS metagenome assembly JACDJA01 (sample SAMN14253289, study PRJNA609438) | sludge metagenome | isolation source: initial anaerobic sludge | collected 2018-12-20 | reverse complement strand
TTTTCATCCACTCAGGGGCAGGTGCCTCTTTTAGATAATGATCGAAAAACTGCATCATGCGGCGATCCAGGTCTTTCATATTTGCACGTTGTTTTAGATTGTGTTCGTCCCCATTGTAATTGAGCATCCACACAGGTTTTTGCAGCCTTCTTAGCGCGGTAAAAAGCTCTATACCCTGATACCAGGGCACTGCGCCATCACCATCGTTGGCCATAATAAGCAATGGTGTTTCCACCTGATCAGCCCTGAATAGTGGTGAATTTTCGATGTATAAATCCGGGCGTTCCCATAAGGTAGCACCTATCCGACTTTGTCCGCTTTCATACTGAAACTGTCTTACCATGCCTGATTCCCATCGTATGCCACCATAAGCGCTGGTCATATTGCTTACGGGAGCACCGGCCATGGCGGCCCTGAACAAATTGGTGCGTGTAACCAGCCAGGCTACCTGATAGCCTCCCCAACTCTGCCCCTGAATCCCAATACGCTCTTTGTCAATAAATCCATCCGAGATCAATGATAAAGCACCGCTAACCACTGCATTATAAGCACTTTGTCCTGGATAACCATTGATGTAACTGATATCGGGAATAAGGACCACGTAGCCATTGCTGGTGCAATAGGTAGGGCTTATTATGCTGCGCGATGGTTTAGGTATATAATGCTGATGAATGTCGTTTGAATATTTTTCATAAAAATAGATCAGCAAAGGATACTTTTCGTCCTTATCGAAATTTTCAGGCGTATACAATAATCCATCCAGGGTGTCGCCCCCGGTGCTGATCCATTGATAAATAGATACACTACCCCATAAATATCTGCCCTGCTGGGGATTGGCATGGCTGATCTTTTTTGCATTCCTGAAAGTAAGATCGCTCAACCATAAGTCAGGATACTGAGTAAAATCAGACTTTGACCAAACCACTATGGAAGTGTCCCTTGCTTTGACGGGAGAACTGAATTTCGCATCTGCTTCAATCAATAATTGAGGAGCTGTGATTTTATTGGCCAGATAATAGCCTGATTCTTTGGTTTTTTCATTGAAAGAGCGCAATAATAATTCGCCGGATTCCAATCCTATATAAGGTACTTCATTATTAATACTAAGGTTGCGAAATTTGATCTTCTTTTCTCTTCCATTTCCAAGTGTAATATTAACCGGTTCCTGTTTGCCATCGGGCGACAAACTCCAAAGGTCAAACCGGTCATATACGATAAAATATCGCTCATCTTTGGTCCAACCTGCATAGCCTTCAGGTCCCGGAAGGCCAGGAACATCGTTTAATTCATCATAAAAATTAATGTTTTTCACCTTATGGGTTGTCTGCTTGCCATCCTTAATCGTCATGGTATGCCACAGGCTGTCACTCAATGCATACCAGGCAAGGTATTTACCATTATTACTTAAAGAAACAGGTCCCTCATGTGCTTTGAGAAGCAATTTCCGGTTGCCCGAAAGTTTGTCAATTAGATAGATATCCCTTAGTCTGCGCCCTGTCCAGGATGACTGAAGCTGATAAGGTGAATTCGCATAGCCCAAAGCCATCGTTCCGTCTCCTCTGAAACCGGCATCTACATAATCAATGCTGTCGTTGCCAAGAAGTGTGATTTTTTTCTCCTTTAGATTATAAACTGAAAGAAAAGTTTTCTTTTTGTCAGATTCCAGTTCTTTGAGCTGTTGTGACTGCAATTTTGGATCATTATAACTCCACACATCCACTTTAGCTTTTTCGTCGTCGGTTAAAGTGTCTTTAGGTTCTGTTTGGGGTGTTTCGGCAATACCAAAATAAAGTTTGCTACCATCGTAAGAAAAATAAACCTTTCCATTCTCGGACGGGCTATAAATCTTTTGAATTTTTGCATCAGATGTGTCACAAATCATGGTACATTTCCCCTGCTCACATAGAAAGAGGCTATATCTTTTTTCCTTTGTGGTGTCACTGCTGGCTAAAAAGGCCAGTCTTTCCCCATTCCGGTAAATATTTAAGTTCTTTATGCTGCCTGCCTGGTAAATGTTTTGTTCTGTTCCTGATGCAACATCATGAATGTAAACATTCTGAGTTTTAGTACTATCGCCCTCCAGTTGAACGTAAGCAACAGTATTTCCATTTTCACTCATTTGGGCCTGTGTAACATTCTCGCGTACGAGCGAAGTATCTTTTTCAGGAAATATCAAACGAAGGGTAAACTCTTTTTCACTATCCTTTTTCCGGACTGGTTTCAAGGGTTTTAATGCGGTGGAATCCATCAGGGAAGTATCTGACATTACGTCTGCTGGTTTAAATAATCCCAGCACTACCTTCCCCATTTCATCTGCCACCTGAAGCGATTCCAGGAAAGGGAAAGTTAATTTTCGCCCATCAGTCAATAAAATACCTAGTGAATCCATGGGTAATTCATCTTTCTTCTTGCCGTCCAGCTTTGCTTTGCGAATGGTTTGAAGCGGAGCCTTGATTTTATATGCCACGAAGGATTCATCCGGAGCGACCCTGGCCTGGTAACCCCGGGACAAGGTGTCGGTTATTCCTGTGATTGAATTTCTGATAATCAGAATGCCATCTCCATATTGTGGGTTTAACTCAAAATGTAACAGTTTTCCATGATGGGAAAGGCCTGGGTTTTCAATATTATTCCATGAGTCATATACGTCATCATTTAATGGCACTTTTTTCTGGGCTTGCACAGAAAATGAAATAAAAAGGACGATGAATAACCAAAAAAAGTGTAATCTCATAATTGTTCTTAATTGTAGTTTTGTCCGGCTAAATTAAGAGAAAAATATCTCTATTTAGGGTAGTTCTCAGCAAAAAATGAATTTTTAATCAGGTACACTCAGAAATAAACTGATTCATAGCTTGCTGTTGGTGCAGGTCAGGAGCCAATTTTAGTTCACAACAAGTAATTGATATGGGTGCCTTAGTTCCGGGAATTTATTTCATTACCCTATCTATAATGGCACTGACTATGCCCAAAACATTGAAATTGATAAAATGCTGATACAATTAGCATCTGATTATTAAGAAATAAATACGAGCTTATTTATTGGAATGAGGGGTAGACTTTAGCCTTAATGGCGGCTGCAACCATTGAAGCTTCTTCGGCGGAATAGGGATGGTTCGACATAAGTACCATGGGCAGAGGCTCATTTTCTTTTCTGTATGGAGGTTGAAGGTAATTTTCATCAATAACCTGAAACCCTTGTCGCTTGTAAAAAGCAAGCCGTGAAACAGGAGTTTCACCAAATGGTTGTTCACTTTCTAAAACCACAGGCAATTCATTCATAGCTACAAGTTGCTGCAAGGCAGCAGCTCCAATTTTGCGATTGCGGAATTGTTCACTTACAGCCATATGCTCAATGAAAACAAAGTCGGGGAATTGCCATACTGCCAAAAAACCGGCTGGCCAGGTATAATGATTTACCAGATAGAAACTGAAGCCAGGCTGTTCAAGCAACTGATCCAGATCAGCCGGATCCCGTCGTTCCTCATTGGTAAAAGCCCGTTGGTAAAGCAATTTAACTTCAGCAAACCCATATTCAGTGGCCTGTGTAATACGAAGAAGCGATGTGTTTGATGAAATCATTATAATTTGATTAAATGTATTAAATTCAATAACTTATGAATATTTTGTTCAGAATAATTCTCTGTTAAACCCTGGCAAAATTAATAGGTTTTTGTTTGTCTCAACCTATTTCAGGATAAAAAGTAACAAAAATGAGAACGCCTGATTGCCCTGTTAGTGCATAATTTTCTTATTTTTGGCAGCTAATAAAACTCTTTTCTATGCTATTTAATCGGGATAATTACTCTTTCCAGTGGAAAGATATTGGTGACATTGCTCTTGGAAGACCACAAATGGGTGAAGAAACCAGCGTGGCTGTTTACAGAATGATGCAATATTCTATGCGCAGCGTTCTCAATACTGAAATGGGAAGCGAAAGAGCAGCAAAATTATTTTACCGGGCAGGGTTTTTAGCGGGTGAGCAGTTCTTTACCAACAGGCTTAAAAATGGTCAACCCCTGAATTTATTTGTGGCCGAGCTTCAACAACAATTACTCGAATTGGGCATAGGCATACTCCGGGTAGAAGATGCTGATATTGAAAAGCTTAAATTTACCCTGGTGGTTGCCGAAGATCTCGATTGTTCCGGTTTGCCGGTATCAGGTGAAACTGTTTGTGATTACGACGAAGGTTTTATTGCCGGGATTTTTGAAGCATATACAGGCAAGGCATTTGAAGTGAAAGAAATTGATTGCTGGTCTAACGGAAGCAGGGTTTGCCGCTTTAGCGTTAATGTAAGATGATAAATAAAAATGAGCTGATAAGCAGATTAAATGCAGCACTAATCAGTCAACTGAAGGGTGAACAGCTTATATTATTACCTCAGCTTACCGAAAATGAACTTTCAACATTGCCTGCTGAGCAAATTCTGCTTTATGATAACTTCCGTCAAATGCAGAAGCAACTGATGGATGCAGGACAGTTTGTGCTTAATCTTTCAAATGGAAAACTCAACACAGAAATACCCAAAAGCAACGCAATCAATGCGCCAATAAAAGCCTTACATGCAAGCTTGCGCCACCTCAAATGGCAGATGCAACAATTGTCACATGGCGATTATAATCAGAAAACAAATTTTCTGGGCGAATTCTCAACAGTTTTTAATGGCCTGGCTGAAGCGCTGAAAAAAAAAGAACTGATTCAGGCAGAACTCAACGAAAGAGATTCTGTTTTAAAAATGATTAGTGACAATATTTCTGATGTCATCTGGGTATTGGATTTGGATCTCAAGCTTACTTATATAAGTCCCTCCATTTTAAATCTCCGGGGGTATACTGCCGAAGATGTAATGGATCAGTCTCTGGAGGAACGGTTAACACCGGATTCACTAGAATTAGTTTATGACGAAATAAAACAGGCAAATGAACGGGTAAGTTCCGGCCAAGCTTTCGGAAATGTAACATTGATCGTGGAACAACCACGTAAGGATGGTTCATCCGTTTGGGTGGAACTTGTTATCGGACCGGTATTTGATGCTGATAATAAACTGGTCGGATATTCAGGAATTAGTCGCGACGTAACGGCAAGACGAAAAGCAGAGTTGGCGCTGATTGAGAGTGAGCAAAAGTTTAAAATCCTTTCGCAAACTACATCTTCAGGTATTTATGTTTACCTGAATCAGAAATTCTTTATGGTTAATCCGGCATTTGAATCCATTACTGAATACAGTGCGGATGAGCTAAAAGACTTGGGAATTGCCGATCTGGTGCATCCTGATTTCATTGAGATGGTGAGCAAAAGAGCACAAGAACGTATGGAGGGCAAGGAACCACAAAGCAGCTATGAAATTAAAATAATTACCAAAACCGGAAAGGTAAAGTGGCTCGATCTCTCAGCAGGTTTCATTAACTTTTTTGGCAAACCTGCCATACTTGGTTCTATCTTTGATATTTCACACCAAAAACAAATTCAGATTGAACTGGAGCGCAATCTTATCACCAAAGATAAATTCCTCTCTATTATCGGTCATGATCTGATAGGCCCCATTGGATCAATAAATCAACTGCTCGATTTAATTACCGACAAGGACTTCGAAATCAGCTACGAAGAAAGAGAAAAAACAATAGAATCAATAAAATCTACTGCAGCCAATGTTTTTAATTTGCTTGAAAACCTGCTGAATTGGACCCGTACGCAAAGCGGATCCTTTCCTTTTCATCCCAGATTTCTTAATCTGAATAAACTCATTAAGGATAACGTTAGTTTATTTAAGAGTAGTGCTGAGAATAAACAAATAGAGATTGTTTATAATAGTGACATTCAGGTGGATGCCTGGTTTGACTTTGAAATGGTGAATGCCATTATAAGAAACCTGTTAAATAATGCGATAAAATTCAGCTTTGTCCGGGGCATCATAACCATTTGTTCCGGTGTTTCTGGCGAAAATTTCTGGGTTAGCATTCAGGATGAAGGCACAGGAATAGAACCCGGAGTGATGGAGCATTTGTTTGCACTTGACAGAGGCTATAAGAGTTCTACCGGCACACAAGGTGAAACCGGAACTGGTCTGGGTTTAATATTATGTGCGGAATTTGCAAAAAAACATGGAGGATATGTTGAGGTTTCCAGCGAAACCGGAAAGGGGAGTACCTTTACCGTTAAATTGCCGATGCACTAAGTGCATATGGACATAATTAAAAGGTGCAGAAAGTGGCACAATAAAATTAAATTCATATTTTTTAATAATTTTCGCTCCGGTCTCAGATATTTTCCATATATTTATTCCGATTTTAAAAACATCGTTTGCCGGAACCATTTCATATGGTTTGTTAAATCCTTCATAGGTTTAAACTTCAGTTGAACAATTTTGAATACATGATGTTTTTGGCTCAACCTCTTCTTTAAAAATATGGATGATCAAAGCAAGATATACCTTTGTGTTACTTTGCCGGATATTTTGCTTATTTGCTAACAATATTGAATGGTTGTAAATTGCTTTACATTAAATAGATTATGAGTTATATTAACTTTGATAAGAGTCAGTTGGTAAATCTTGAATACAGTTTACCAAAAGAATTGCTCAGGACGAGCCGTGAAGGTGCTTATGCCAGCTCCACCATTGTAAACTGTAACACCCGCAAGTATCATGGTTTGCTGGTAGTGCCTCAGCCGGCAATGGACAATGGAAATCATGTACTGCTGTCGGGTATGGATGAAACCATTATTCAGCACAATGCTGAATTTAACCTTTCTATTCGAAAATATCAGGGTGAGGTATTTGCCCCCAAAGGGCATAAATATTTCATTGATTTCACTACTGAACCCATTCCTAGCCAAACTTACAGGATTGGCGGTATATTTTTTAAACGTGAACAAATTTTTTCTCATAAAGATGGGCGTACCATAATTAAATACACCTTACTCGACGCTCACTCGGAGACCACCCTTCGATTCAGACCTTTTCTTGCTTTCAGGAATATCCACTCCTTATGCAAGGCAAATTATGATGTAGATAAATCTTACGAAGAAATTCCCAATGGTATAAAATTACGTATGTACAAAGGTTATTCCTATTTGCATATGCAATTTTCCAAAAAAGTAGATTATGTCCATGTGCCCGACTGGTATTATAATATTGAATACAGTTGCGAAAAAGCACGGGGCTACGACTATCTTGAAGACTTGTATGTACCCGGCTTTTTTGAACTGCCTATTGCCAAAGGAGAAAGCATATATTTTTCAGCCGGCATAGAACCTACCAGTCCGGTATCGCTTAAAAAGCTGTTTCACAATGAACTACAACGACGAATCCCACGCGATAGTTTTGAACATTGCCTGATGAACGCTTCACAGCAATTCATTGTAAAAACAGGCAAAAAGGTGGAATTAATAGCCGGCTATCCCTGGTTTGGACGCTGGGGGCGCGATACCTTTATCGCTTTGCCGGGTCTGGCCATGGTATCCGGCGACCTTAAACTGGCCAGGGCAGCCATAGACAATATGTTGGCCGAAATGCGCGGACCGCTTTTCCCCAATAAAGGAACTGGTGAACTGGCTGAATACAATGCTGCGGATACCTCGCTATGGTTTTTCTGGACACTACAGCAATATGCTATTTTTTCTAAATCTACCGCTAACCTTTGGAAAGAATATGGTAAAAAAATGAAAATCATCCTCGAGGGATATAGGGAGGGTACCGATCACAATATTCAGCTTCACGAAAACGGACTTATTTTTGCCGGTGAAGCCGGTGTGGCAGTTACCTGGATGGATGCTTATGTGGATGGAAAACCGGTTACACCCCGTACCGGATACACCGTTGAAGTGAATGCATTGTGGTATAATGCACTGAGCTTCGCACTCGAGTTGGCTAAAAATGCTGGGGATAATGATTTTGTGAACCAATGGCAGGCCATAGCCGATAAGTTTTCTCAGGCTTTCATTAACCAGTTTTGGTATGAAGAAAAAGGTTACCTGGCAGATTATGCACACGGAGACTATAGAGACACCAGTGTGAGACCAAATCAAATATTTGCAACCTCGCTGCCCTACTCTCCATTAAATGAAGAAATGCGTAATTCGATACTGAAAACGGTTAAATCCGAATTGCTTACACCCAGAGGTTTACGTACATTGTCTCCTAAGAATCCTTTGTATAAGGGCGTTTATGCAGGTGATCAGACTCAGCGTGATAATGCTTATCATCAGGGATCTGTCTATCCATGGCTGTTGGGACATTTTGTAGAAGGATATCTGAAAATTCATGGAAAATCGGGACTTAAATTTGTTACTGATCTTTATAAAGGTTTTGAACCTGTGATGATTGAACATGGCATTGGTACCATTTCTGAGGTGTATGATGGTGATCCGCCGCATTACCCCGGGGGGGCCATTTCTCAGGCATGGAATGTAGCCGAATTGCTCCGCATAAACTGGTTAATCCAGAAATATGCCTCAAATTCGGATAAATAAATACTTTGGTTTTAAAAAGCGTATAATTTATGAAAGTGTTGATGTTTGGATGGGAATTTCCACCACATATTACCGGAGGGCTCGGAACTGCCTGTTTTGGAATGACCAAAGGTTTGCTTAAAAATAAAGTGGAAGTTCTGTTTGTTGTTCCAAAAGCCTATGGCGATGAAAGTGAAGAAGCCGTAAGGCTTATTAACGCCAGCGATGTCCTGATTGATATCCACAGTAAAGAAAACCTTGAATTCTGGAAGAACATCACCTATCTGGAAGTGAACTCCAGCCTGGTGCCTTATGTGGGGCCTGAAGCTTTCGATAATTTGGTAAGCCAGGATATTAAGGAAGAATATGAAACAAATTCATCTGTTTTTGAAGCCAAATATATTTTTTCGGGAAAGTATGGCGAAAATCTGCTCGAAGAAGTAGCCCGTTATGCGCTGGTAGGTGCCCAGATTGCTGCCAATTCTCAATTTGATGTGATTCATGCTCACGATTGGCTAACCTATGCCGCAGGCATTGCGGCTAAAAAAGCCTCAGGCAAGCCGCTGGTGGTGCATATGCATGCCACTGAATTCGACCGTTCAGGCGAAAATATTAATCAGCGTGTATATGATATCGAACGTGAAGGTATGATGGCTGCCGACCGCGTAATTGCTGTAAGCAATCTCACACGCAATATCGTAATTACAAAATATGGTATTCCTGCCGAAAAAGTAGTGGCAGTGCACAATGCCGTTGAACCTGTCGAAAAACTTGATCTCGTTGAATATACCAGCCATGTGCCTGAAAAAATAGTCACTTTTTTGGGTAGGGTTACTTACCAAAAGGGCCCCGAATATTTTATCGAAGCTGCCTATAAAGTATTGCAACGCGACAATAATGTCCGCTTCGTGATGGCCGGAACGGGTGATCTGCTCGAGAAAATGATTCGTCGTGTTGCTCAGTTGCGCATGTCATCCAAATTTCATTTTACAGGATTTCTGAAAGGGGATAGTGTAGACCGCATGTTCGGCATGAGCGATGTGTATGTGATGCCTTCTGTTTCTGAACCTTTTGGCATTTCGCCTCTGGAGGCCATGCGCTCCAATGTGCCGGTGGTAATTTCAAAACAGTCAGGGGTGGCTGAAATTTTACAGCATGCCCTGAAAGTTGATTTCTGGGATATTGATGCCATGGCTGACGCGATATATGCCTTGCTCAGATATAAAAGTCTGCCTGCAATGTTTGCAAAATATGGTGCCAAAGAAGTGGATAATCTCAAGTGGGAAAATGCAGCCAGACATATTAAAAAAGTCTATGCAGATGTCCTTTAATTCAAATATAACTATTTTAAATCACAAGATATGAGGTCAATTTGTTTTTATTTCCAGATTCACCAACCCTACCGGTTGAAAACATTCCGCTTTTTTGATATTGGTGCCGATGATAATTATTTTGATGATTATCAGAACAGAACCATCATCAAACGAATTGTAGAGCGATCTTATTTACCCATGAACAAATTGCTGCTCGACCTCATTAATGAATATGGTTCTGCGTTCAAAGTGAGCTTTTCTATTTCGGGTACTGCACTGGATCAGTTTGAACAATATGCGCCCGAGGCCCTGCACAGCTTTAAAAAGCTCGCCGAAACCGGTAACGTTGAATTTTTAGCGGAAACCTATGCTCATTCCCTGATCTCGCTTTATGATAGTAATGAATTTGCCGCCCAGGTCGCCAAACACAGCGCTCGGATTGAATCGCTCTTTGGGCTAAAACCCACTTCATTCCGGAATACAGAACTTATCTATTCCGATCGTATTGGCGAAAAAGTTTACGATATGGGATATAATGTGATGCTTACTGAAGGAGCTAAACATATACTCGGTTGGAAAAGTCCCGATTTTATGTATTGTAATGCTGTCAATCCGAAGCTTAAAGTATTGTTGCGCAACTTCCAGCTAAGTGATGATATAGGATTCAGGTTTTCAAACCAATCCTGGAGCGAATGGCCGCTTACGGCTGAAAAATTTACCCAATGGCTGCAGGATTTAGACCCAAAGCAACAGGTGGTCAACCTCTTCCTCGATTATGAAACTTTCGGTGAGCATCAATGGGCTGAAACGGGTATTTTTGATTTTATGAAGAAACTGCCCCAGCAAATTCTTGCCCGGACAAAATATAAGTTTGATACTCCGGCAGGGCTGGCCGCACGATTACAACCTGTATCGGCTATTTTGGTTCCCAATACCATTTCCTGGGCCGATGAGGAACGCGACCTCACAGCATGGCTTGGAAACGATATGCAGGATGAAGCCTTCGAAGCGTTATATAAATTGCTTCCCCTCGCTCAAAAAACCCAGAATCCTGAACTGCAGAAAAAATGGTTGTATCTGCAGACTTCCGACCATTTTTATTACATGTGTACCAAGTGGTTCTCTGATGGAACAGTGCATAAATATTTCAATCCTTATGCCAGTCCTTATGAAGCATTCATCAATTACATGAATGTTCTGTCTGATTTTACCATCAGGCTTCAGAATGACAGCCAGCATTCCGATACCCCTCCGTCTGAAGTACCTGACTTATACATAAAAAAAAGAAAATCAACTCAAACAGAAGTGAAAAATTCACCTCAGGCTGGCTTAACCGCAGAAACAAGTTCATCCATTGCTGACCTGGAAGTGCTTTTTAGTTTGTCAAAGCCAAAAGTGAAGCAGTTTATCAAGAATATTGATATTCAGTCGCTGGCATATAGCATTTATGACCGTAGTGGAGCTGAACTGGAAAAATTCAGAAAAAAACTGCCTGAATCATACAATGAAGAACTGACCCGTATTATCAGTGAGATCAAAAGACCCAGGAAGTCTACGATCGAACATCATAAAAACAAAATCAGCGAGTTTATCCGCTCACTGTTTTAATCCTTAAATTTGCACCCGGAATTTTAACCAATACTGTAATTCAATACATGGATTACAGCAAATGGAGACATGTCGCTGTCTTTATGACAGGCGAATATCTTCATCAATCTTTTATTACTCATTTTATGACAGAAGAAAAAAAACTACGCCCGGACTATATTTTTGAAACCAGTTGGGAAATTTGCAACAAGATAGGAGGTATTTATACTGTAATATCTACTAAAGCACCAGGAATACAGAAGGAATATCACGACAATTATATGGTAATTGGACCTGATGTCTGGAAAGAAACCAATCGCAATCCTGATTTTATTGAGGATAGGTTCCTGTTCAAATCCTGGCGCGAATATGCAGAATCGAAAGGTTTAAGATTGCGTCTTGGACGCTGGAATATTGAAAGCAAACCCATTGCTATACTTGTTGACTTTACACCCTATTTTCAAAACAAGGACAGGGTTTTCGCTGACTTTTGGGAAACCTACAAACTGGATTCTCTGGCAGGTCAGTGGGATTATGTAGAACCTGCCCTTTTTGGTTATGCTGCTGCCAAAGTAATCGAGAATTTTTACGAATTCAACCTTTCTGCTCAGGACCGTATTGTGGCCTTGTTTCACGAATGGATGACCGGTACCGGTGTATTGTACCTTAAAAAGAATGTTCCTCAGATCGGCTGCATGTTTACGACACATGCCACGGTATTGGGCAGGGCAGTTGCCGGTAATAATCTGCCTTTGTATGGTGATTTTAATCAGTATCCGGGCGAACAGTCTGCCCGCCGTTTTGATGTGATTTCAAAATTTTCACTCGAAAAAACTGCCGCGCAAAATGCTGATGTCTTTACTACGGTGAGTGATATTACTGCAACGGAATGTGCCCATTTTCTCGAAAAACCGGTTGATCTGGTAACACCAAATGGCTTTGATGATGGTTTTGTCCCACCTGAAAATGAATTTCATCACCGCCGTGAAGCTGCCCGTACCAAAGTCATGCAGATTACCCAGGCCCTATTTAATCAGGAAATGCCAAATGATACCCTGTTACTTATAAACAGTGGCCGTTACGAATTTCGGAATAAAGGCATTGACCTGTTTATTGATGCCCTTGCAAAACTGAATACGGATCCTGAACTGAAACGCCAGATTGTCGCATACATCACAGTTCCTGCCAACCACAAAGGGCCTGATCCAGATTTGATGCAGCGGTTAAACACGGCTACATTTGACCAGGCAATTGAAGGCGTTTTCCTCACACATGCCTTGCATGATCCTGAAAATGACAGCATACTGAACAAGGCAAAGAAAGTGGGTTTAAACAATAAAGCCGGTGATAAAGTAAAACTCGTATTTGTTCCCTCTTATCTGAATGGAATGGATGGAGTCTTCAACTTTAGCTATTATGAATTACTTATCGGGTTTGACTTGTCCGTATTTCCATCCTATTACGAACCCTGGGGGTATACCCCACTCGAAAGTCTGGCATTTCATATACCTACCATCACCACCTCTCTTGCAGGTTTTGGACTATGGATCAAGAAAAAAGTAGGTGCTTCTGATCCCGGTGCATGGGTTATTGAACGCAATGATGGAAATGAAAATATCGTTTCGGAAAACATCAGTAAAATAATATTGCGTTTTGCCGGCTTTAATACTCAACAGACCAATGAAGCCCGTGTCATGGCTTTCGAAATCTCCCGAATAGCACTGTGGGATGAATTTATTGACAAATACAAAGAAGCATTTGATATTGCATTGGTTAAGGTTTTGCAACGCGCTGACCTTTTCCGCAATAAACGGCCACCCGATTTATTGATGTCCTTTCCTCAAAAGCAGGATCAAATTCCGGTATGGCATAAAATGTTGGTAAAACCCGGTATTCCTGAGCGTTTTAATCCGCTTAAACGGATGTCGCGTAACCTTTGGTGGTGCTGGAACCCAGCCGCCAAAGAACTTTTTGCCTCCATCAATCCCGTGCGCTGGCAACAGCTAAAGCAAAACCCTATTTCGCTGCTCGAATCACTTTCTGTCAAAGAAATGTTAGCACTCCAGAAGGATCAGTCTTTTCTTGAGCGCATGGATCAGGTATATGAGACATTTGAGCTTTATATGAAAAAAAGGCTCGAAAAGCCAAAAGACCAGGTTGCATATTTCAGCATGGAATATGGTTTGCACGATACCGTGCAGATTTTCTCAGGCGGACTGGGTGTATTGGCAGGTGATTACCTTAAAGAGGCAAGTGATTCAAATGCAAATATGGTTGCTATCGGATTACTGTACCGATACGGTTACTTTAAGCAAACCATTACCCTGTTTGGCGACCAGACGGACTCATACCATCCTCAGAAGTTTACACATATGCCATTAAAACCTGTAAGAAATGGCAATGGAGAATGGTTAACCATATCAATTGTTTTGCCGGGACGAACACTGTATGCCAAAGTATGGAAACTGGATGTGGGGCGAATCCCCCTTTACTTGATGGATACCGATATTGATGAAAACAATGAAGCCGATCGCTTCATAACTCATCAGCTTTATGGTGGAGATTGGGAAAACAGGTTCAAGCAGGAATTGCTTTTGGGCGTTGGAGGTATTCGTGTTATTAATGCATTGGGGCTTAACCCTTCGGTATTTCATTGTAATGAAGGCCATGCAGCATTTATAGGTATCGAAAGATTGCGCAACCTGGTTCAGGATGACAAATTTAGCTTTCCACAAGCCATTGAAATCGTACGGGCCAGCCAGCTCTTTACTACCCACACACCGGTTCCTGCCGGCCACGATTCATTTAGCGAAAATATGCTCAGAACTTATATTCCACATTACGCCGACCGGCTTAATATCAGTTGGAATACCTTTATGAATCTGGGCCGGTATATTGAAGATAAACAGGATGAGAAGTTTTCGATGAGTGTGCTGGCAACCCGACTTTCACAGGAGATGAATGGCGTTAGTCGCATCCACGGTCAGGTGAGCAGAGATATGTTTAAAGGCATGTTTCCAGGCTACTTCTCCAATGAACTGTATATAGATTATGTAACCAATGGAGTTCATCTGCCTACCTGGGCTTCTTCTTCCTGGATGGCGCTATATGCCAATGTATTTGGCGAAGATTTCCTTGCCCGTCAGCTCGATAGAGAAAAGTGGAATAAAATTCAGGAGGTGGACAATGCTATTTTATGGAATTTGCGGCAGGAGCATCGCAAAATCTTATTAGATTACGTCCGCCAGCGGCTTAGCGAAGACCTTAAGCTTCGTCATGAAAGTCCTAAATTTGTGTTTGAAACAATGGATGCCATCAAGGACAACACACTGACCATTGGTTTTGCACGGCGATTTGCTACCTATAAGCGGGCTCACCTATTGTTTACCAATCCCGACAGGCTGGCGTTGCTGGTAAATAATCCCGAACGTCCGGTGCAGTTTATCTTTGCCGGTAAGGCTCATCCTGCAGATAAAGCCGGTCAGGATCTGATAAAACGTATTGTTGAATTTTCAAAATTGCCCCGCTTTGCCGGTAAAATTGTATTTGTAGAAAATTACGACATGGCTCTTGCCTCAAAATTGGTGCAGGGAGTAGATGTTTGGCTCAATACACCTACACGGCCCCTGGAAGCTTCCGGAACCAGTGGTGAAAAAGCCGTGATGAATGGTGTGCTCAATTTCAGTGTACTTGATGGCTGGTGGGCCGAAGGCTATAAAAAAGACGCCGGCTGGGCACTCACCGAAGAGAGATCATATGAAAACCAGGAGTTTCAGGATGAACTGGATGCCGAAAATATCTACAATACCTTTGAAGATGAAATTATTCCCGCATTCTATGAACGAAATGATGCCGGTATCCCTGAAAAATGGGTGCAATACATGAAAAATACCATCCAAAAGATTGCTCCGGAGTTTACCATGCACCGCATGTTGAACGATTATCAGCAAAAATTTTATAATAAACTGATCGAACGTTCCGATAAGCTCCGTGACAATGATTTTGAACAGGTTCGGTTGCTTTCATCCTGGAAACGCAAAATGCTTCGCGGCTGGGATAGTATTGAAATTGTAAATGTTAATCTACCGGATTCATCTAAGCGGCCACTGCGCCTTGGAGAAAAATTCACCGCTGAAATCATTGTAAATGTTAATGAGTTATCTGCAAGCGATATAGGGATTGAAGTCCTGTTCGGAAACAAGGTTAACGATGAAGTGAAAACACCGACTGCCATTGAAGAAATGAATGTGGCGGGTATAGATGGAAACATTGTAAGTTTTTTCATTGAACTGCCCACAACCCAGGGAGGTGTCTTCGATTACGCCATAAGAATGTTTCCAAAACACCCCTTGCTGCCTCACCGCCAGGATTTTAATCTCCTAAAGTGGATTTCACAGACTCAGGGTTAACTAAAAATCATTTTATAAACACATAAAAATTTTAAAACATGAAACTTCTCGAAGGGAAAGTAGCTTTAATTACAGGTGGGGTAAGAGGTATTGGTAAAGCCATTGCATTGCGTTTTGCACAGCAAGGGGCTGCCATTGCTGTATCAGACCTGAATTATGATGAACATTCCATCAGCCTTGAGAAAACTTTAACCGAAATGGGTATTAAAGTTAAAGCCTATGCTTCAGATGCCTCCTCTTTTGAAGCGAGTGATGAGCTTATCAACAAGGTCATGCAGGATTTCGGGCGTATTGATATTCTTGTAAACAATGCCGGTATAACCCGCGATAATCTGCTAATGCGCATGAATGAACAGGATTGGGATCTGGTGATAAAAGTAAATCTAAAATCGGTATTTAATCTTACCAAAGCCGTACAGCGCGTAATGCTGAAACAGCGAAGTGGCTCCATCATCAACATGAGCTCTGTAGTGGGAGTGGGCGGAAATGCCGGGCAAAGCAATTATGCTGCTTCTAAAGCCGGGCTCATTGGTTTTACCAAATCGATAGCTCAGGAACTGGGATCACGCAGCATTCGTTGCAACGCCATTGCTCCAGGCTTTATTGAAACTGCCATGACGGCTAAACTGAGTGAAGAAGTGCGCAATAACTGGATTAATTCTATCCCTTTGAGAAGGGGAGGCACACCCGAAGACGTTGCGGATGTAGCTCTGTTTCTTGCCAGTGATTTGTCCTCATACGTAACGGGTCAGGTAATCAGCGTTTGCGGTGGGATGCAAATGTAAGTCCCGGGTTGGTTTTACCTGTTGCCTGGCCTTTGCATCATCCGGAAGGAATAGCCGGAACTTACGGTATACCTCATCTCCAAATCTGTCAGATTTCTGGGGGTAACCAAGCTGTGATATCTAAAAAGTATGCTGTGATCAGTTTGCAAATGAAGACTGAATTGGGGTGGAGTGATCTGGTGTTGGATTTTCCCATCATCTGATTGGCATTGGTGGTATTAAACGTTACTCTGCCACAGCTTTTTACACACCTAAGCCATTAGCTTTTCAAGATAAATATCAATATAATCGTTCATTTTTTTGCGTTTGTACTGAACGATAAATCTTGGATGATCCAGTACTTCTATATTCTGAAAAATGCGTTGTTCATCATTGATTTTTTTGAAATAACTGGCATTCTTTTTACCAAGAATAATGACCGACTTATTGTCCAGCCCCCAATCCATTTGTTGCATAAGTGATTTAAGCATAAATGGCCGACTGCTTGCCAATAAAAGCGGATCGTCGTAATAGTTGCAATTTACGTTGTTTCCCCTGTGGTTTCTTATTAGAAATCCAAGTGGGCAAATGGAATTTATGTAGTAGTCACCATAAAATGCTTTAGCACCTCCATAACGCTCAATCATTTTGTACATAAATACCGCAGATGGTTCATTACTGTGAAAGTCCTTTACAGGGATTTCACATACTTCATTCAGGCGCACCGTATCAGTAAAAGGCACACCAGTAGCGCCAGCCCCCAGTCTGCCAGGATTAATTCCCAGAATTACCTTTCGGGGAAGACTGTCGTGATAATATTTCCGGTAAAATTGTCCGGCTATTTTTGTAACAATACCTTCTTTTTCAAAGGGATTCATCACAGTAATGTTCTCAGGCAATTCCCCATCAAAACTGAGAGAACGATTGAATTTCATTATTTTTTCGTCAAGATACATATGAAAGGAATTCAGGTTCAACCAAATATTTAACCGTTTTTGGGTTATTTGGCGCACAAACAATAAAAAAATGCTCAATGAATCAGTGAAATAACCCCGTGTAGTCCAGTGTGAATACAGGTAAATAAAACAAAAGATTGTGATAACTGTTTCAATTTATTAATTTTGTGAGTATAAACCCTTAAATTCGCACTCTTATGAAAAAGCTGTTTTTTACCATTCTTATAATCGCAACTTTCACCATTACTTCATGGAGTCAGGCATGCGAAGGCTTTTATCCGCTAAAAACCGGAACTGTTATCGAAATGCAATCTTTTTCTGCAAAAGATAAACTGACCGCTACCAACCGTCAGACCATTCTGCAAGCGGATGAAACAGATGAAGGTCTGATCATTAAAGTAAAAAGCGAGCAATTTGATGAAAAAGGCAATGCCATATTTGAACAGGAATTACAGATGCGTTGCAAGGATAATGTATTTTACATGGATATGGAAAGTTTTCTTGATCCAAATACGATGAAAAGTATGCAAGATATGGAAGTAACCGTAGATGCAAGTGATCTGGCTTTCCCCTCACGCATGGAAGTTGGACAAACTCTTCCCGATGGCAGTGTTAGTATGAAAGTTTCCGGAGGAATGGCCATGTTGAATATGACCGTCAATATTATTAATCGTAAGGTAGAAGCTTTTGAAAGTATAACGGTTCCTGCCGGCACTTTTGATTGTTATAAAATTACCTATGATACTGACGTTAAGTCTATTGTGAAAGTCACAACCACTACCGCAGAATGGATTGCTAAAAACGTGGGCCTGGTGCGGAGTGAAACTTATGATAAAAAAGGAAAACTCACCGGGTACACTGTGTTGTCGAAATTTATTCCCTGAGATTTTGAGTACTTTCTGCTAATTTTGCGGTGTTGAAAATGAATTTCCTGAAATCCGTTCTCTTGTTGTTACGCTAATATTACTGTTTTGAATTTTCAGATTATTTCGGGTTATTCATGGTGGTTTGCTCCCCTCTGTTTGTTGGCAGGAGCCGCTTATGCCATGTTTTTGTACTATCGCAACCAAACTGACGAAATTCCTCCCCAATGGCGATGGTGGCTGTTTTCGTTTCGCTTTATTACAGTTAGTCTGCTTGCCTTTCTATTGCTTTCCCCCATGGTTAGCCTGCTGATCCGTGATACTGAGAACCCAACCATCATCATAGGAGTGGATAATTCCCGTTCGATGGTTTTGACATCTGATAGCACAGTGCAACGGAAACAACTTCAACAGGTGGTGGCAGATTTAAGCAGCGCCCTGGGTGATGATCATCAGCTTAGTCTGTACAGCCTCGGACAAAACATTTCCGCTGATCCGGTATTGACTTTTGATGAGGGAGCAAGCAATATAGGTGCATTTTTCACCGATATGCAGAATCGCTATTACAATCGCAATGTAGGCGCTGTGGTTTTATTAAGCGATGGTATATACAATGTCGGAATCGATCCTGTGTATCCGGCACGATCATCAGGGTTCCCGGTTTATTCCGTTAAATTTGGCGATACTACCGTTTACTGCGATCTTTCGATTACTGCTGTTAAACACAATCAGATAGCGTATAAAGGAAATCGCTTCCCCATTGAAGCAATGGTGCAGGCCAGAGAAGCTGCCGGAAAATCAGCACTGATTACGATCCGTGCGGGTGAGACAGAAATTCTCTCAAAGTCGTTAAACTTTGTATCGAACAATCAGGTTATTTCTGTTCCTGCTTTTGCCGAAGCATCAGAAACTGGCATGCTGAAAATCACTGTAAAGATACAGGTGATTGAAGGTGAAACGAATACACGCAACAATGAACGGGTAGTTTTTGTAGAAGTTAAAGAAAAACGACAAAAGATCGCATTGCTGGCCAATGCTCCACATCCTGACCTCGCTGCCATCGAAAGAGCAGTTGGTCAAAGCAATAATTTTGAATTGGAGCAGTTTATTTCATCAGGCTTTAATTTTAATCCATCAGATTACAGTTTGTTCTTGTTCCATAACCTACCATCCACCTCCAATAACCTGGCAAAACTTGTAAGTGAAATAGAAAGGCTGAATAAACCCGGTTTATATATTCTGGGAAGTCAAACCGACATACAACGCTTCAACGGATTACAGATGGGACTTTCCCTGATCAATTACGCTAAACAGCAAAATGAGGCGATTCCAGCGATTGACGAACAATTCCCGTTGTTCACTGTCAGTCGTCAGATGATCAGCTTGCTTGATAATGCACCTCCGCTGGTGGCACCTTTCGCAGAATATAAGCAATCAACAGCTTTGTATACGCTTGCTTACCAAAAAATAGGCAACCTCAAAACAGATATGCCATTGCTCATGTTTGGTCAGGTCGATCAGCGACGCATTGGGGTCATCGCTGGAGAAGGTATCTGGAAGTGGCGAATATTCGACTATAAGCTCAATAATAATCATCAGGCTTTTGATGATTTATTCGGGAAAATCATTCAATACCTTTCAGTGGAAGATGATGCCGGGCGTTTGCAGCTTTCGTGGCGGAATTATTATGCTGAAAACCAACCGGTGGAGTTTAGTGCGATAATCTATAACGAAAGTTTCGAGATGATCACTGATCCTGAATTACAAATGGTAATTACCGATGAAGCAGGGAAAACCTATGACTATACGTTCTTAACATCCGGCAGCGGTTACCAGTTAAATGCAGGAAATCTGCCTCCTGGTATCTACCGGTTTACCGCTATTGCTAACACCGGCAGCACCAGGCTTCAACGCCAGGGCAGTTTTTCCATAACTGCACTCCATCTTGAAGAGATGAATACCGTGGCCAATCATCATTTGCTCAATAAAATAGCAGTTGAAACCGGTGGGAGAACCTATTTCAGCAATCAAATCCAGGATCTCATTCTTGATCTCAAAAACCGGAATGACATAAAACCAATAATCTACAGCCGCAAACAGTTTACCGATATCATAAACTTTTTACCTGCTTTGATTCTTTTTATTGTATTGCTGGGTGCAGAATGGTTTCTGAGAAAATTTTATGGCAATTACTAAATGGTCTTCCTGAATGATTCTGTTTTATATAATTCTGATCTTAATTTCACTCAATTTTATAGGTGAACGATGGTTGAGTTACAAAAACCACCTCTCCCGGATGAACCCAATCCCTGCATCTCTTTCGGATGTTTATTCACAGGAAAGATACCGAACGTATCAGGAATATAAAACAGCTTCACATCGCTTCAACAGATGGGTTTCAGTCTTGTCTTTTACCGTAACTTTAATCATGGTAATCTATGGCTTTACAGCACTTCACTTTGCTTTACTGAGCATAAACAATGAACTCATACGTGGGTTGGTTTTTTTTGCAATCCTGGGTGTAGGTAGTGAATTACTTTTTGCTCCATTCAGCATTTATGAAACATTTATTATTGAAAAGAAGTATGGCTTTACCACGACCTCTGCCAAAACATACGTAACTGACAAGCTCAAATCATGGATATTGGCGATTCTTCTCTTTGGAGGTTTTTATAGTTTGATTTACTGGCTCTATTCAATGTTTGGCTCAGATTTCTGGTGGATGGCCTGGTTGGTCATTTCCTGTGTAAGCATATTCCTGGCCTTCTTCTATTCCACCCTCATTGTGCCTCTTTTTAATAAACAAAAGCCATTAGGCCCCGGGTCCCTGCGGCAGCGTCTGGAGCAACTGGCACAGAAAAGTGGATTTACCATCGACAACATTTATGTAATGGATGGTTCAAAACGATCAACGCGTGCCAATGCTTACTTTAGTGGTTTTGGCTCAAAACGAAGGATAGTATTATATGATACTTTGATAGATAAATTTGGCGATGAGGAAATTGCGGCCGTGGTGGCTCACGAAATAGGACATTACCGGAAGAAGCATGTTGTTTTTTCTATCATACTTTCAGTAATGAGTACGGGGATTATGTTCTGGCTTTTTTCTCAGCTTGTTGGCCGGCCTGAGATTTATGAAGCTATGGGCATCGATGGCAAACCCTTTTATTTAGGTATAATCTTGTTTGGATTATTATATACTCCGGTTTCTATAATGCTGTCTCTTGGCTCCAATTATATTTCGCGGCGCTTTGAATTTCAGGCCGATGCTTTTGCGTCTTCACTCCATTATGCTATTAATTTACAAAAAGCGCTAAAAAAACTGGCAGCAGATGACCTTACCGACCTCACACCTGATCCGGCTTATGTATTTGTCCATTATTCTCATCCGCCCTTAGCTCAAAGGCTGAATCATCTTGAAAAGTTGCAGTGAGTTAAACCCCTGACCTGAATAAATTAAGGGTAAAAAAGGCCAGAGTTTCCAGAGCATCTATCTTTCGTGCACTTAAATAATCCTGGCCGGCTTCCCAGGTGTTGCCCAGTTTCTGATTGGTATATGCACGGTAAAGATAAGCACTCAGGCTATTGCGGTTAAGTTCAAGGCAAATGGTAAAATCCACCCTGGCTCCGGTATAATCCTTTAATTTAAGTTTATTGAATCCCCTGTGAAAATAGGCTTCTACAAAAGTGCTGTTTATTTTAACCGCCGTATCGCAAAACCGTATCGCCTCAGTATACTTTTTCTTATTTGTGGCTTCTATGGCCGCTTTTAAATAAGAGGTAGAGCTTCGCTGGGCAAAAACAGACTGTGTGGGAAGAAAGAGTATGAGTAAAATGAGTATCCTGTTATATCTGAGCAAAATCATTTTTTTAGTTTTATGAGATGCCTTCATTCGCAACTTTACCGGAACTTATAATAACATAAACTTCAAACAAATCCAATGTTTCTAAGTTTATCTATTCTGACGAAATTTTTCATGTAAAGTTACAAATTCTGCGGTATATAAAAAAAATAAATAATGAAGTTGTGTGCTGCAACTCATCACCCGAAAGAATGAAAATAATATATAACCTCTACCCGGAATGAAGACTTACCGCTTTTTTAAACGGGTATGGAGCTATGCCAGTAACTTCTTTAAGAAGTTGATTTTTTTATTTACAGGTATGCCCCGGCAGGCTACCCACCTTTGGGAAAAGTTGGTGGTAAGGCTGGCTCAAAGTTTATTGTTTATTTTGTTAATTGTAATATCTATTGATTTCAATTTATTCAATCTATTCGGCCCTTCTCCCAGATTGTTTGATCTTCAAAACCCTCAAAATAATGCCGCCTCTGTGTTATATGCTGCTGATGGCAGTATGATTGGCAGATATTATCATGAAAACAGATCTCCGGTTACCTTTGACCAGCTTCCTCCGGTTGTAATTAACGCGCTTCTGTCGGCAGAGGATATCCGGTTTTATCATCACCACGGCATAGATGTTAAGGCCACCACCGCTGCAATATTTAGCGTCTTTAAAGGTGATCGCAGGGGAGGCAGCACCATCACCCAGCAATTGATCAAAAACCTTTACAAAACACGCACAGGTGATCAAAAGGGATTATTACAGAAAATTCCCGGAATTGATATCATCGTATTTAAAGCAAAGGAGTACATCAGTTCCATTAAACTGGAAACCTTATATACCAAGAACGAAATTCTTACCCTATACCTCAATACGGTTGATTTCGGAAGCCAGTCGTTCGGAATTAAGGCAGCTTCCAATACCTTTTTTAATAAACCACCTGAAGAACTTATGATACAGGAAGCTGCCCTGCTCACAGGTTTACTTAAAGCCCCAAGTTATTACAGCCCGGTATCAAACCCAGATCATGCGCTTAGAAGACGAAATGACGTGCTCACGCAGATGTTACGTTATGAATACATAAATAAGCAGCAATATGATTCTCTCACGCGGCTGCCCTTATCTCTTAAATTTAACCATTATAAAGAGGAGGAAGAAGCCACTTACTTTAAATCTGCGGTAGCCCGCGAATTGAAAACCTGGTGTATGTCTTCCGGTTACGATATTTATCGGGATGGATTGAAAATATATACCACCCTCGATCCTGTTATTCAGGAACATGCCGGAATGGCCATGAAAAAACATATGAAATCATTGCAAAATAAATTTTATCAGCATTGGCAGGGCAGAGAACCATGGGTAGATGCCAATGGCAGAACCATCAATGACTTTATTGAAAACCTTGGCAGGCAAACTCCGGCATATAAATCATGGCTGAATCATTACGCAAACAATGGTGATTCAGCCTTAAAAGCACTTTCCATACCTCATAAAATGACCGTTTTTTCATGGGAGCAGGAGATTGATACCCTGCTTTCATCACTCGATTCAATTGCCTGGTATGCCCATATTTTAAATACCGGATTGGTAAGCATTGATCCGTCAAATGGTTATGTTAAAGCATGGATTGGCGGCAATGACTATCGTTATTTTAAATATGATCATGTTAATCAGGCCCGCCGGCAACCAGGCTCTCTGTTTAAGGCTTTTGTTTATGCCGCTGCATTTGAACAAGGAATGGGTCCCTGCGACCGAAGAGTTGACCAACCCATAAGGATCAAATACACTGAAAACGGGGAAGAAAAAATTTGGACGCCCAAAAATGCCAATTGGGTATTCACAGGAATCAATCTTTCCCTTAAAAGTGCGTTCGCGCGTTCGGTAAATTCAGTGGCAGTGCAGTTAACTAAAGAAGTTGGCTGGGATAAAGTGATTGAAATGGCGCAACGCTTCGGCATCACTTCTCCGCTTCTGAATTTGCCTTCCATCGCTTTGGGAAGTAGTGAAGTTACCCTTCTGGAAATGGTAAATGCTTATGCAGCCCTTGCCAATCGCGGTGAGTTTAATGATGCAGTATTGGTAACCAAAATCACTACCCACGATGATAAAATTATTTATATGCATCAACATCGTCCCCGAAAGATTTTAAATGCTGAGAATAGCTTTTTGATGGAAAACATGCTTCGCTCCGGCTTATCAGAACCAGGCGGAACTACACAGGGTCTCTGGAGTTTTGACCTGTTCCGGTATGACATAGATTTTGGAGGCAAGACCGGCACATCCTCAAACTTTGCCGATGGTTGGTTTGTAGGAATTACCCCCAGATTAGTAACAGGGGTGTGGGTTGGAGGAGAGTATCCCAGTGTTCACTTTCGGACTTCGCAAACCGGAGAAGGCCTGCGTACCGCACTCCCATTGTTTGGTTTGTTTATGGAAAGGGTTATGCAGGATGAAAACCTCAAACTGTTTAGAGGAAGATTTCCATCGCCTCCGGCTAAAGTGACCAAACCATATCAGTGTAGTTCTCCGGCATATGTGCCCAGGGATGCTGATTCCATTGCAAATTCAGGCATCGCGCCAGCGCAATAAAAAATAAATAATTGCGGTGAACAGAAAACAATATATTACACAGCTTAAAATGGTCTGAATATCTACCGTACTTCTGAAAGTAAGCCCTATTGAAGAAGTAAGCGTATTGTTGGGCAATGGAATCAGAGAACCTGCTGCATTTAATGGCAAATAATCTCCAATACTGCCGGGAAGTATGAAGCTAACAATGCGCTCGCCAATAAGGGCATATAAAACAAATACGATTGTAGCAATTCCCGAACGTCTGAAAATAAATGCGATCATCATCGAAAAGATGAGATAGGTAAGTAATTCAAGTGCATGTAAAGGTAAAAACCACAATCCCCCATTAAGCAGCGAAACATCACCCACCTGCTGATGCAGCAATCCCAATACTAGAGCAGTTAATGCAATTAAAATTACTATTCCCACAATTAAAGCTGAAATTACCAACAGTTTACCGGTTAAGAAATCCTTTCGGCTTAAACCCGAAATCAATTGCTGCCGCATGGTAAAAAATGAAAACTCATTGGTAATCAATAATATAATTAAAAGGGCTGGAATTATTTTTAAATATCCTGCTATATAGGTAAAGTTTTGCCATATGTATTTGGTCTGGTAAAAAGACAAACCCCTAAAAGGAGTAAAGGAGTCATCATTACTTTGTATGGTTATGTTATTGATAAAGCGCTGGGCACCAATAAACACCAGAACCAATAGTACGACATAGACCAGTGATAAAATCTTAAAGGCCCTGTAATGCCGTGTTTTGATCCATTCTATTTTTATTAAAACGGGAAGTTTTTCATTCATGACCCTGTACTTATGAGGATGATTTCTGAAGCAATTCCAGAAAATTTTGTTCGAGACTATGTTTATGCATGCTGATGTGGGAGCAGCTAACCCCGTTTTGATGCAAAAAATGGTTAATTTTTGCTGCATCGCTCTTTCCTTTGACCTTCAATTCAATCGTCTGGTTGTTAATTTTATGTGAAAGGTATTCCGGCAATTTTATTATGGCACTTTCCAGTGTGTTCAGGTCTTTAGCTGACAGTTCAAGGATTTCCTCTTCGCTCAGGAGTTCAGCTACCGGTCCGCTGAATTTTTTAATGCCCCTATGAAGAATTGCGACATGAGTGCATACTTTTTGAACTTCATCCAGAAGGTGACTGGCTAAAAGTACAGTAGTTCCTGTTGAGGCAACATTGCCAATTATATTTCTGATCTCGAAAATTCCTTCCGGATCAAGTCCATTGGTAGGCTCATCCAGAATAAGCACTTCCGGCTCACCCAATAAGACAGAAGCAAGTGCAAGCCTTTGTTTCATGCCATAGGAAAAAGTATGTACCTTATGGTTTCTGCGTGGATACAGATCTACCAGATGCAGAACTGATTCAATATCAGCGTTGTTCACTCCACGGATCAGGGCGGTTATTTGCAGATTATTGACTGCACTCAGATAAGGATAAAAGTTGGGACGTTCCAGTAAAGACCCAATACGCCTATACAGCGTTGCCTCTGAAGGTTTACCAAACCAATAGTAATTCCCCGATGTTTGTCTCAGTATGCCCAGAATAATGCCTAGAGTTGTGGTCTTACCACTCCCGTTGGGGCCAAGCAAACCATATACCTGCCCCTTATTTATATTTAAATCCAGCTTGTTTACTGCCTGAATATTTCCATACCTTTTGCTAAGTCCTTCCAGACGAAGGATTTCTATCGGAATTTCTGATTGTCGTGGAGTCTCAGAAGCTTTGATATTGTTGTAGTTCATACAGACCTGAAATTAGTGTGGCGCCTATGCATCAGTGCGGAAAATTACAAAATATATACCGAATACAAGCATGCCTGAATAAAATCCATTAACTTTGCACGTGCGTTCAACATTGTGGTAACCCTCTTTGTTGTATAATCATTAATCTCAAATAACTTAAAAATGACGATTTCAAAAAACAAAGTGGTTTCACTTACGTATGAACTTAAGCTGGATGATAATAAAGGTCACGTAATTGATAAAGCTGACAAAGATCAGCCACTCGTATTTTTATACGGCGCCGGCAACCTGCTTCCTAAATTTGAATCAAACATCGAATCCCTGGATGTAAACGATACTTTTGAATTCACGCTTAATTCTGATGATGCATATGGTCAGACCAACAATGAAGCAGTAATTGATCTGCCGATCGATATTTTTAAAGTCGAAGGCAAAATTGATGAAGAGATGCTTCAGGTTGGAAATGTAATCCCAATGCAGGACAATAACGGGAATCCTTTAGAGGGATTGGTAGTTGAAATTGGTGACAATGAAGTTAAAATGGATTTTAACCATCCATTGGCAGGTAAAACACTCCACTTTACAGGAAAAGTTATTGATGTGCGTGATGCTTCCGAAGAGGAAATCAGTCATGGACACGTCCACGGCGCACACGGGCATCAGCATTGATGAAAAATAACCGGTATTTACACCGGCTTCTTATCGCCCAAGCATGAAAACTGCCGGTTGTTTTCCCGGCTCAAATTTTAATTTCCGCCATTCAGCTATAGAATGCGTCCGGATAAACTCATGTTCAGTGGTGATGTTTACTGCTATACTAAAATTTAAAGATGCGCTGCAAACCTTTAGAATAGAAGCAATCATTTGATTGTTGCGGTAAGGAGTTTCTATAAAAATATGGGTATAACCATGTTGTTGGATTTCGCGTTCAATTTGTTTTAGCTTCTTTTCTCTTTCCGGTGGACGGGCAGGTAAATAGCCATGGAAGATAAATTCCTGACCATTTAGTCCCGATGCCATTAATGACATTATGATAGAAGAAGGCCCCGCAAGGGGCACAACCTGTATTCCCTTTTCATGCGCCAGTCTTATCAGCGAGTTGCCGGGATCGGCCACCGCCGGACATCCGGCCTCCGACAACAAGCCAATGGATTTACCATAAAAGGCAGGTGCTAAATAAGCGGCAATCTGGGTTTCTTCAGTATGCTCATTGAGGACAAAAAATGTAACGTTTCCGAAATCTTTCTTGTATCCGCATTTTCGCAGGAAACGCCGCGCCGTTTTCAATTCTTCTACCACAAAAACATCCAATCCTGAAATTATATGGAGATTATAATCAGGAATTACTCTTTCGGGGGGCGTTTCGCCCAATAATCCCGGGATAAGAATTAGTTTTCCGTTTGTGTTCACGCCTGATGTTTAAAAAGGCAGATGTCTCAAATCAACATTTCCGCCCGATAAAATAATCACTGTCTTTTTTCCGGCTACATTTACCTTTGTTTCGAGAAGTGCGGCCAGAGGAACTGCCGATGAAGGCTCTATAATAATTTTCATCCTTTCCCAGATAAGTCGCATGGCTTCCACTATGCTATCTTCAGAAACAGTTACAATTTCGTCTACAAAATTCATGATAACCGGAAAAGTAAGGCTACCCAGAGAAGTCCGCAGTCCATCGGCTATGGTTTGAGGGTTTTCAGAGGGAACAAATTGTTGACTACTGAAACTTCGGTAAGCATCATCGGCGCCCTGCGGTTCGGCGGCAATCACCCGGGTATGGGGCGAAAAGTATCGGGCCGAAAGAGCAGTCCCGCTTAGTAATCCGCCACCTCCAACGGGTGCGATAATCTGATCCACATCAGCAATTTCTTCAAAAACTTCAAAGGCGGCTGTTGCCTGACCTTCGATGATGTGCAGGTTGTTGTATGGGTGAACCTCAATGGCGTTGGTACGTTGTATGACTTCCTCAAGTGTGCTTTCACGCGACAGTAGGGTAGGGGCGCAAAATGTAATGCTTCCTCCATAGGATTGTGTAGCAGCTATTTTTACCCGATTGGAGTTCTCGGGCATCACAATATGTGCTGTTGTCCCAATCAGTCGGGCAGCCAATGCAAGAGCAGCAGCATGATTGCCAGAGGAATGGGTGGCAACTCCCTGTCGCAGATGTGCAGGGTCCAATTGCACTAGCGTATTTATGGCACCTCTGAATTTAAATGCACCCGCACGCTGAAAATTTTCACACTTAAAAAGTAGTGTTCCGCCAAATATTGAATTCAGACTGCTGCTGCTCAGCAACGGGGTATGATGTACCCAGGATTTTATACGTGTATTGGCGGCTTCTATCTGTCCCTTATCAGGATGCTGAATCATATTTTTTCCTGTTTTTTGATCTTCATGATCATGGCATCTGCTGCCTGCATAGACATGTGTAAAGTTTCTCTGAAATCTTCCATATCTCCCATATAAGGATCAGGAATGGGTATATTTTTTCCAGGATAGACAAGATTCATCAGGTAATCTACTTTTTCCATATCAGTTTGATTCCTTGCTGCCCTGTAAACGTCTCGATAATTTCCACTATCCATCACAAAGATATGATCGAATGCGTCAAAATCCTGCTTTTCAAACAAGCGTGCTTTCAGGTTTGAGATATCCAGACCATTTTCCCTGGCAACCTTTATGGCACGCGGATCCGGAGCATCACCCACATGAAAGGCCTCGAATCCACAAGAGTCAACTAACCCCTGAATATTGTTTTCGGCAAGCTTTTTACGCATAACGCCTTCAGCCAACGGAGAACGGCATATGTTCCCCAGACACACCATTAAAATTTTCACCATGGCTTATAAATTTAAAGAACAACCTCACCTAAATATAAGTGAGGTTGATACAAATGAACAAATTTTACAGAAAAATGCTCAAATTTTGATGTTTTTCTCAATTTCTTCTGCGTAATTTCTGAATTCCTTATCCGTTTCAATCAGATTTGTTACTGTACGGCAGGCATGAAGTACGGTGGCATGATCCTTATTTCCGCAGTGGAATCCGATGGTTGCCAGAGATGATTTTGTGTGTTTTTTTGCAAAATACATGGCCAGTTGCCTTGCCTGAACAATTTCTCGTTTGCGGGTTTTAGAATTCATATGATCTAATTGAATATCAAAAAAATCACACACAACTTTTTGGATGTAATCAATGGAGACCTCTTTGGAAGTATTTAGTATAAACTTATCAATCATTTGTCTGGCAAGCTCAATGGTGATTGCTTTCTTGTTCAACGAAGATTGTGCCATAAGGGAAATGAGCGCACCCTCGAGTTCCCTTACATTGGTAGTAATACTAAAAGCCAGATATTCAATTACTTCCTCTGGCATTTCGATGCCATCCTTGTACAAACGTTTTTTCAGGATAGCCAGTCGGGTGTCAAAATCGGGTACTTGTAAATCAGCAGCCAGTCCCCATTTGAAACGGGAGAGTAACCGGGGTTCTATGCCTTTAATTTCAGCAGGTGCCTTATCTGAAGTAATTACCAACTGATTGTTGTTCTGATGCAGGTGATTAAAGATGTGGAAGAAAATTTCCTGGGTTTTTTCTTTTCCCGAAAGAAACTGAATGTCATCTATTAACAATACATCTATCATTTGATAGAAGTGCACAAAGTCGTTTTGATTTTTGTTTTTTGATGCTTCTACATATTGTTGCAGGAACTGTTCGGTAGTTACGTAAAGTACGGTTTTGTCAGGAAATTTGTTTTTCACCTCAATACCAATGGCATGAGCCAGGTGGGTTTTACCCAGCCCATTGGCGCTATAGATAAAAATAGGGTTAAAAGAGGTCTTTCCGGGATTGTTGGCGGCTGCATAACCGGCTGAGCGCGCCAGTCTGTTACATTCCCCTTCAATAAAATTTTCAAATGAATATGATTCATTCAATTGAGAATGTACCTTAATCTTTTTCAAACCCGGTATCACAAATGGATTGGGAATTTCCTTGGCACCGCCTTTGTTTATGTCAATGGGCATGGAAACGGATGGATTATTTAATACACTTCGGTTACTGGTGGGGACTTTTACGGTGTAAGGCCCCCCGTTACCGCTGGCACTTTCCATGATAATACTGTATTCCAATCTTCCTTGTGCCCCAAGCTCATGCTTGATGGTTTTCTTTAAAAGGCCGATGTAGTGTTCCTCAAGCCATTCATAGAAGAACTGGCTGGGAACCTGAATGGTAAGAACGTTGTCGCTAAGCTTTACGGGTTGAATTGGTGAAAACCATGTTTTGTAGCTCTGGGAGTTGATGTTGTCTTTAATAATGCTTAGGCAGTTTTTCCACACTTCCTGGTAGTCTTTTTTCATTCTCGTTTTTATACTAAAGTGTTCCACAATACAGAACTTTCGCCCATTTTTCAAGCAGTGAATGATCCCAAAGTTATTTTACCCACATTCACAGCAACTTAACTTCCTAAAAGTTTCAGGGTGATTTATCAACAAAATTGCCTCTAATAAAGTTAAGAAAAAAATCATTTTGCTATTGTTTTTTACAAATTAATATTGTATACGGAAAAACCGGAATTAACACTTAAGGCTGTGAATCAATACTTATTGATGTTACTTGCATATCATGTTACATGCATATGTATTGCACAACCTCTTTCTTGTTTTGTCAGCCATCGATCTTCTGATCCGGATCTTCATTTTACAGTCCAGATTAAAATCAGATTCCAGTATTTCAACCTCATCCTCCTTTAAAACCCTCATCACATTATTCATTTCTTCATATTTGAAACGAAGTTCATATACTTCTTTTATCGTCTCCTGCACAATCTCAGCATTTGCAATTGCATCGGCAGCAGCAGAGCGGTATGCATTGATCAGGCCGCCAACACCCAGTTTAATGCCGCCAAAATAACGCACTACCACCACCAATACGTTGGTCAGGTCATTTGACAACAATTGTCCATGAATGGGACGACCACCGGTGCCTGATGGCTCGCCATCATCGTTTACCCTCCAGGCCGATTTGTCAACACCTACGATATAGGCATAACAATGATGTCGGGCATCGTAATAAGTCTTTCGCAACCGTTCCAACTCCTGTTTTACCTGATCTTCAGTCTCCACGGGCAATGCAAAAGCAAGAAATTTACTTCCTTTCTCTTTATAGATGCCGGTAGATTCACTTAAAATTGTCCGGTAAGTATCCTCAAAAAGCATAATTTATCAAAAATTACTTCATACTAAAAGTAGTGTTTGATGTTCAAACCTACAGCTTTTTTTTGTTTTTTTGGGGTAGTTTCTGCTATTTTTTTTTGTTCTCAATGCTATCCTGTTCATACTCCAACAGATAGCAAACAAAAATAAAACCTGATTACCCGAAGTTAGTAATTCGCTACAATTACTAAATTTGCTCACCCAAAAAATGGCAACAGTTTACACGTTTTTAACCCGGGAAAAATATGTTTAGTAATTATTACGGCGAATGGGCTGCCTTACTTGTAGCTGTATTCTGGACCATCACAGCCATTGCTTTTGAACTGGCAAGTAAAAAGATTGGCTCATTGACTGTTAATCTGTTGCGTTTGGCCATTGCCATGATCTTGCTCGGAATTTATGGCTTAATAGTTAAAGGATCATTTTTTCCAATGGGTGCCGGAAGCCACCAATGGATTTAGCTTTCGGTTTCAGGATTAGTTGGTTTTGTGCTAGGTGACTTATTTCTGTTTCAGGCTTATGTGGTTGTAGGCGCCCGAATTTCAATGCTAATCATGGCGTTGGCTCCGCCCATTGCTGCCTTAACCGGTTGGTTATTGATGGGAGAGACCATACATGCAAACGGTATTGCCGGAATGATACTCACTTTTACCGGCATCAGTCTGGCCATTTTAAATCGTGAACCGGCCTTTAAATCAGAAAAACGCAGAAGAGTGCGTTTTAAATATCCGTTAAAAGGTATCCTGCTTGCATTTGGTGGTGCTGCCGGACAAGGTATTGGGTTGGTGCTGAGTAAATTTGGCATGGATGGATATGACCCCTTTGCATCAACGCAGATCAGAGTATTAACGGGAGTTGCCGGATTTTTAATCGTAATTACGGTTTATGGAAGCTGGAAATCAGTAAAATATGCTTTCACCCAAACTAAAGCATTAAAACATCTGACTATCGGAGCTTTCTTCGGACCTTTTCTGGGAGTATCTTTTTCGCTGCTCGCCATTCAATATACCTCCTCAGGTGTGGCCTCCTCTATCATGTCGATAGTTCCTGTGCTTATCATAGCTCCATCAGTTTTCATGATGAAAGAGAAAGTTACCTGGCCCGAAATAATTGGAGCTGCCATTGCAGTGGCGGGTGTGGTAATGTTTTTTATTTAAAGACTTTGTAAAATATTCATGGAGGCCGTTGTCGTCCTTCGTTGATATATTTATGAATATCAGAGCATTAGTCGTTTTAATCAGGTGCTATTTATCCTCAGAATTATACAGCAGCCAATCAGTCTTTAATCTTTTTGAAAGCCTGTCGTATGTTAACTTATCCATTATTTCACGGGTTGAATCGTCAATCGCTTTACTTGCCTGAAGTTTTACATACCAGTCTTCGTCCGGCTTCAGATCATTTGTGTGACGGGGAATAATGTGTAAATGCAAATGTGAAACGCTCTGACCTGCTGCTTCTCCTTCCTGTAGTGACCAGTCATAAGCATCTGCATCGTACAACTGAGTAATGAAACCGGTAACGACTCTGGCAAAAGTAAAAAACCGGCCTATTTGTTCGTCAGTCAACTCATACAAGCTTTCAATATGTTGCTCCGGTATAATGAGCGCATGCCCCGGCAGAATAGGTGAGTGATTAGGCACAGCCATGAAACCTGACTTATTGGCAAATGCGCTTTGCTGTACATCAAGACTACAAAATGGACAATGTTTTTTATTCATCAGTAATAATGTGTTTGTATTATGGGTTCATATAAATTCCGGTATTGTTCCTCCCTGCTTCCAAAACAAAATTTCCGGAAGATACAGTTTGGGTGGTTATCCTGAAGCGTCACCATCTGGTTAAACGTACAGGGTTCTTTTTCACACTTTCCTGAAATACAAATTGGATTCAGGTGGCAACACGAACGGCCCAATGGCCAGAAAAAATCATTCATTATCCAGACCGCATGGCCTGAAATATGGGCAATAAGTGCAAGCGCATCAATACAGGCTGTGCGAACAGGCTCATCAGAATCCTGCAACTGGCGTCTGATAAGTAATTCATATAATTCAGGATCAGATACTTCTACACAACCCATTCGGAGCAAAACCCGTTGCATGTGATAATCCATTATGGGCACATAGTGCTCCGGATCATTTATTGTGAAAATACCGGCATCGTACATCAGCTTCACCAAAAATGAAGTTTTTTTCTTCCGTGGATCGGCAAAAGCCTCAACCTGACTAAGGATATTATAAATTCCATTATCTCCGCCTGACATATTCCCGGTAGCGGAAATAAGAGAGGAAAAGGAACCATTGTAATGACGGGTCACAAAATGGGCCAGTCCTTTTAGCAATCCTGCCCGCTCATCAAGCTGATCGAGTGTAGAATTGATTCCATTATTATCCGGAGAAAAAGCCAGACTCAATTCCGTCGAGATATCATCAACAGTGGCCCCGTCCATTTGTTGAGGGTGAAGTAGCCAGGAGTTATTTTTGGCAAGTTGCAGGAAACCCATTTCTAAATAATCCCATCCATAAAGTTTCAAACCGGCATGAACCAAAGAACGGGTCTGATGACAAATAGCAACCACATTAAAAAGCATGCTGAGCTTCAACTCAGGATCAACCTCTATACGTAAAAAATTACGTTGATAAAATTCATCCCTGATTGTTAAATTCTTCAGAACCTGACCACATGCGTTACATTGATCCGTATTGAGGTATACCTTATTATTATAGTTGGTGTGATTCACTTTCATTTATAGATGAAATTATCTGCTTAGCGGTAAGCAATCAATAAAATAGCAACTATTGCCAGTACAATGCCAATGAAATTGATAATGGATATTCTCTCTTTGAAAAATAAATAACCAATAATGGCAGACAAACTTACCACGCTCACATTCAGCAATGGAATAAAGACCGATACTTCCACCTGATTCAAACCTTTCAGCATAAAAAAGATGGAAGCCCAATTCAATAATCCAAGTACTATGCCGGCAACGATGGTGCTCAGGTTGATGCTCTGACGGGTTTTTGTCTGGGCAACAAATACCACCACCGAGCTTAATATAAACGCAAATACAAAAGCAGTGGCTGCATAACTCACATAGTCATTGGTTTCATTGCTTAAGAAGAGTGCCTGAGTGATTTTAACGGCAGAGTCATTCAGTCCGGCAAACAGAAATACCAGCAATGGCAGGAAAATGAGTTTCAGCCTGATTTCTTTATCACCCTTTCCCCACAAAGTCAATATTAAGGCCAGCAGCGCAAGTACAATACCTGAAATTTTAATATACCCTGCTTTGTCACCAAACATCAATAAACCAAATAACACCGGAATAATTACCGACATCCGGCTGCTGATAGCGGTAAGGGTAATTCCGGCCTTACTGGCTGAAAAAGAAAATAATACAAATCCGCAGACCAATAAAAATGCGGTAATTAAGGCCATGGAGAACCAGGGTGACTGACTCACTCCACTGATGCTTATGTTCCATTTAATGTAACTTAGCCCGAACAGTGCTCCCACCAGATAATTGAGGGCTATGGCTACAAAACGATTCACCTTAAACTCATCAAACACCTTGAGGGTGACCAGAATAAACGTGGATGCCAGTATGGCAAAAATGAGGTAAATCATAAATTTAACGAGTAAAAGGATGCTTATTTAATAATAAAAACAATGGTAAGCCGGTAGGCTCACTCCCGGAATGCAAAAAAATATTCCTGTTTTTATAAAGGGGATGTTGAAAAAATCCCGACTGCTGGTTATAACTTACAAGGTTTACAGCATCAATATCCTGGCTCAATGCGTCAAAACAATCAGCATAATGGGATTCAATTATATGTCCCAATGAAGTATGAGTCCGCATGGCAATGCTGATATGATTTTTTAACCATTTATTTAAGGTTGGTAATGGTCCGGAGGTGGCTACCATTAGAGTAAATAAGGACAACGACAATCCAAGCAACAAATGCGCCTCATCTTCAACCAGATGATTGGTTTCATTCAACAAGTCCAATTGTAATATTATTTGGGTTATCGTTTTCCTGTTATTCAAGGGATCAAAAGCGCCATAAAGGCGGAACGTTCCCGGAGCAGATGACAGGTGGAAAGCATGAGTAACATCAGTAGGTGTCATAAATTCCTGCTTCAGAAGGATGCCCGGCATTTTTTTTACACCTGCCATCTGGTTTATCAACTGTTCCATAGCTTCGTCGTCGCGATCAAGCCGGGCCCAAAAAATAAACTCAGCCAGCATGTTTGCTGCCTGTTTGTTAAGTCCGGATTCGATGAACCACTCTTCTATAAAAACAACAGACAAAGGCTGCTGAATAAGATAAAAAAAGAGTGCCATTAAAGGTACTTCTTTCAGTATGGCCTGGTGCTTTCCCGCATTATCCAGGGAATTCATTAACTTCAGTGCATTGGTTTTTGTAAGGTATTTTCCGGTGGTTGATGGCATTGCATCATGTAGATGGTTTGAAATCAATACCGGATTGTTAATGGATGCTGCTTCGGGAATCAACATAAATACTTCATCTGGGAAGGAATCGGTTTGCTTTGGACAAAGACTATCGGTTGGCAGCTGGGTCACGGTTTTAAAATTTATGGCAAAGTTATGGAAATACCCGTATCTTATGAAAAGATAAACTATCGGTCTTAAGTAATTTATATTTTACTTTGTATCATGAATAAAGATGACATGACTTTAGAACAGCTTCGGCAATGGCTGCAACATCAGATTGAGCCTGTTTATGGGAAGCAGGAAAGTGCTGTTATTGCCAGAACGCTTTTATATCATTTTGGCGATACTTCACCATCGGCCTATCAACTGATTAAGCACAATACAGCCTCACCGCAAATCATTGATAGCGTCAAAGAGGCTATCCCGATGCTGCTCAATTATACCCCTCTTCAATACATCACCGGTCGGGCCTGGTTTTGCGATCTGCTGCTTGAGGTAAAACCTGGTGTGCTTATTCCGAGACCGGAAACAGAAGAAATGGTAATGATGATTATAAAAACCCTTAACCACGATTTGCCTCACAATACGGCTATCCTTGATATCGGAACCGGCAGTGGAGCCATTGCCATTACACTTGCCCGGCAATGGGAGTATTGTAAAGTTCACGCAATGGACCTTAGTCTGGACGCCCTCGAAATTGCAAGGCAAAATGCCATTCGTAATAAAGTCCACATTGAGTTTTTACAGGGTGACATATTAGATGAGTCATACTGGCCTGCTTTGCCGGGAGAGCTTCATTTAATAGTCAGTAACCCACCTTATGTATTGAATTCCGAAAGGGCATTAATGAAACTAAATGTATTGAAACATGAGCCGGGAATTGCTCTGTTTGTGCCGGATGATGATGCACTGCTTTTTTACCGGCAAATAGGTAGGTTTGCCCGAAAAAATTTGCGTTCGGGAGGCAGACTTTGGCTTGAAATCAACGAGAGCTATCCCAGACAGGTGGAGGAGTTTTTGTTAGAGGAAGGTTTTTCAAACATTAAAATCCATAGGGATTTCAGAGATAAATTCAGGTTTATATCAGCAGTCAATGAAAAATAAGATATATTTGTCCCGCTAAGCAATTGTGGTTTAGGTTCATTCCTCTTCAAACAATAATGCTTACGGTGTTGTTTTATCTTTGATCCTAATAAATTATTATGAAAAAAATATACCTGCTGTTGCTTTTTTTATTTCCTGCTATACTGCTGAATGCTCAGGACAAAACACTTTATGTGGTTAAGCTTACCGATAAAGCAAATTCCCAATTTCACATTTCTGAGCCTGCCGCTTTTCTTTCTCACAGAGCCATTGAACGCCGGCTTAGACAGAACATACCCATTGATGAAACGGATTTACCTGTATCTCCCGCTTACCTTAAGCAGATCCGGCAGGAAGGTGCAGAAATCGTCTACAGTTCGAAATGGTTAAATACAGTGATACTGAGCATTGAAAACCAAAGTATATATGCTAAAATTGCAGCCAAACCTTTTGTTAAACGTATTTATAAAGAGACCCGTTTGTTTGAAAATCAAGCCAATAAGCCTTTCTTTGACAATGAAATTATTTATAAAAATTCACCAACAAACAATGTTTATCCAAAGAATACTTCTGCCCCAAATGTCCTGAGTTATGGCGCATCATTCAATCAGGTAAATATGATTGCCGCAAATCAACTTCATAACCTGGGTTACATGGGTCAGGGTTTCACCATTGCTGTAATTGACGCAGGTTTTAAAAGTGCTAACACCATGGCCGCCTTTGATAGTTTGAGGGCCAACAACCGCATACTGGGTACCCAGGATTTTGTGTCTCCTGGCAATAATGTTTATCAGAATACCATGAGTTCTCATGGAACATATGTATTATCAACCATGGCTGGTTGGTTGCCGGGTCAGTTGATAGGCACTGCACCACATGCCAATTACTGGCTGCTTCGTTCGGAAGATGCAACGGCTGAATATCTTATGGAGGAGTACTATTGGGTAAAAGCGGCTGAATTTGCAGACTCTGCGGGTGCAGATATCATTAACTCATCTCTTGGATATACTTTGTTCGATAATCCGGCAGAGAACCACACCTACGCTGATATGGATGGCAACACCACGGTGATAACCAAAGGGGCTGACCGGGCTGCATCAAAAGGTATATTGGTGGTAAGCAGTGCAGGTAATTCAGGTAATAACCCCTGGAAATATATATCTGCACCTGCGGATGGCGACAGTGTGCTTACTGTTGGTGCGGTTAATGCTGCGGGTATTTATGCCGGGTTCAGCTCTATCGGTCCGACATATGATGGCCGCACCAAACCCGATGTAAGTGCACAGGGTGCCGGATGTGTGCTTGCAAAAATTCCAACTGGCATTACACAAGGAGATGGAACCTCTTTTTCATCGCCCATTATTGCCGGCGCTGCTGCCTGTCTGTGGCAAGCCAACCCGACGTATTCAGCACAGGAAATAATTCATGCCATCAAACAATCTGCAACCCTTAATTCAAACCCTAATAATCAGATAGGGTGGGGCATACCCGATTTTTTGGCTGCATCCAGCAAGTTAACCGTCATTATTCCTCAGGAGACAGACCCTTTTGATAGACTAACTGCCTATCCAAATCCAATTTTGAATGATCAGCTTATGGTGGCTTTGGAATTAAATAATCCCGAAACAATAGATATCCGGATCTACAATTCCTATGGAAGGGAAGTTTTTGCCAAAACCGGGGTAAAACTGGCACAGGGTAAAAATCTGATAGCCCTCAATCAATTAGATGCATTGAATAAAGGCATTTATATGTTGCAGGTTTCTGATGGCTATTACGTACAAACCCTGAAATTGCTGAAATAATTGCAGAAGCACTTTTTATTTATTTTATTGGGTTTACTCAGCCTGTCAGATAATTTATTTTGGCCTGCAGCAATGTCCAGCCTCCTTTCACTATCCTTATTGGCTCTGTTTCATTTTTTAATCAGTTTTTTTTCCATTAAAGTTAATCATAGTTTTTCTGAAGATAAATTCAACCACAGCGTAATTTATTATAAGAATTTGAATAACAGTCATTTATACGCCAATATTCGCAATCTTTCCTCCCTGAGAATAGTATATATTATGCTTAATTTCATCAGGTGATAAATACCCCTGCCCATTTTGCGATATTGTCCATGTCATTAAAAGAATATATCCTTCTTGTCTTTTCATAATTTTAAAACAGTAGATATAATTCTTTATCATTAAACATGGCAAAGATTCATCACTTCATCTCCTATATGCAGGATTCTGAATGAGAGCCATATGGCTTTTGGTAATATGGGGGACTGTGTTGGGGGAAATGTAGCTTACTCCCGCCACAATCTCCCAAAAATATGGTCATTCAGACCGAAGCGATGAATCTCTTAAAAATCATGCATCCAGCACAAATGACACTTTCCTTAAACATCCCATCAATACTGTGTAATCAAAAATAATGATGAGATATCGCCTTGTTTGCTTCCAGGATGATGCGTCAGTTTCGACAATTTGTACTCAAGGGGACATCCAGTCATGTGAAGATAAATAGGTAGAGGTGCCAAATGTAAAAACCATGATCAAAACTCATGAAAACAAATTAACAATTGTTTATTGAAAGTCATTCAACAAATGTTAACATCCTTTAGTTAACAAATGTAAATGACGGTACAAATGTTAATATGTGTATAACCCTGTTACATTAGTAACAACGGATAAATTCATTAAAATTCCATTAAAAAATTAGGTATAATATTGATATTCAGCGGTTATAAGCCGTTATAAGAACAATAAGTATAGCTAATGACTGCAATACAGACTAATTTCTACATAGAATCAATAAATATATAACAAATACATAATCAATATAATATATCATAATATATGAATCAACGATTTAGATAAATCAAAGAACAATTTGAATTAACAAATGTAAATTTAGTATATTTTGGAATTCGAAAAATATAATTTACCTTTGTAATGACATTAAAGGTACTTTATGAACCATCGAGTAGAATTGTTGATTAAACTCAAAAACCTTACGCCGGCGCAGTTTGCCGACGAACTAAAGGTGCAGCGGGCCAATGTTTCTCACATACTGAATGGAAGAAACAAACCCAGTCTTGATTTCGTACAGCGTATTATCAGGCGCTATCCCGATGTAAATATTCGATGGTTGTTATTTGGGGAAGGCGAAATACTTGCTTTGAGCCACCAGAATAATGACAAGATCGATGAAACTAAGAATGAAGATAAAAAAGATGAGACCACTCCTCTAAAGCCGGGTGCCCATGTTGTCGCCATGAAGTTATTTCCTGACGAAGATACATCACCGGACACAGAAAGCATTCCTGAAGCGGTAAAAACTGAAAAAATTGATATACAAGAAGCTGATTTACTGGAGGATATTGATAAAAATCAAGCTTCTGAAACAGAGAACAAAACAGGCACAGAAAAATCGGGGACTGAAAAAAAACAGCTATCCGGTACGCAATCTCCAAACTATTCTGAATATAACCCTACTCAAGCCGGTGTTAATAAAGCAAAAGATCAGAAGCAGGTGGTTAAAATTATTTTCTTTTACTCCGACCGTACTTTCGAAATATTTCTTCCAGACGAGAAATAGACCTACATCAGTTCCAGATCAGAGAAGAAAAAATGACTTTCTATAAGGGCATTTTCATCGCTGTCAGATCCATGAACTGCATTTTCTTCCAGGGATGCTCCAAACATTTTCCGAACTGTACCTTCTTCCGCTTCCATGGGATTGGTGGCACCTATCAATTTACGGAATGCATTTACGGCATCTTCTTTTTCCAGTACGGCAGCATACACTGCTCCCGATGACATAAATGAAACCAGACTATTGTAAAATGGCCTTTCTTTATGTACCTCATAAAATTTTCCTGCCTGCTGACTGCTGAGTTTAACTTTTTTGATGGCAAGAATATTAAATCCGGCTGTGATTATCATATCCAGAATTTTACCGCTGTGTCCGGCTTGTACAGCCGAGGGCTTTATCATGGTGAATGTTAAATTGCCTTTCATGAGATTTATTATTTATTTTAGGGATAAGGTTTTAAATTCATATGTTTGGATGACCTATTAACAATATTTCTATTTTTGTGTTCGATTTAAAACCCTAAACTTCATACATTTTGAGTAAATTTTCCCGGGATTCACTAACTGAACTACAAAACCTGCTCGAAACTTCAGGTCCTCTGCTTATAACCACCCATTATAATCCGGATGGTGATGCGCTGGGTGCTTCACTGGCCTGGCTACATTTCCTGCGTAGCCGGGGTAAAGCTGTTAACCTGATCGTCCCAAACGATTTTCCTGATTTTCTGGGTTGGATGCCAGGAATCGATCAGGCCTTAATTTATTTCCACCATCGTCATCAGGCCGACCGCCTTCTTGCTGAAGCTGAGATGATCTTTTGCCTCGATTTTAACACTTTTTCACGTGTCGACCTCTTTACCAAAGAGTTGACGCAATCTTCCGGCAAAAAAATTCTGATTGATCATCATCCCGACCCGGCAGCAGAGTTTGACCTTTATTTTTCGGTCACAGAAACTTCTTCTACTGCTGAACTGATATATGATTTAATTAATGACATTGGCACCGTAGAGGAAATTACCAAACCCATTGCAGATTGCATCTACGTTGGGATTATGACAGATACTGGCTCCTTCAGTTATGCCTGTAATTATCCGGAAACCTATGAAGCAGTTGCACAATTGGTACGAAGTGGCGTCGATTGTGAATCCATTCACCGATTGGTTTATGATACCTATGCTGAATCGCGTATTCGCTTGCTGGGATATTGTCTGAGCGAACGTATGGTAGTTCTTGATGAATTTGCCACAGCCTATATCTGGTTAAGCATAGATGATTTAAATCAATTTAATTTTAAACCCGGTGATACAGAAGGTGTTGTTAACTATGCACTGTCGATCAAAGGTATTGTCTTTGCGGCCCTGTTTACCGAAAAAAAGGATAAAGTCCGGATTTCTTTCCGCTCCAAAGGCGACTTTTCTGTGAATGAATTTGCTAAAACTTTATATAGTGGCGGTGGGCACCGCAACGCTTCAGGCGGTGATTCTTTATTGCCATTGGAAGAAACATTGCTGCAGTTTGAGTCTGTATTGCCGGAATATAAAGATGCCCTCAGGCAAACCATCAAACAAATGGAATACAAATCTTAACCGATAACCCATGAAAATCGTGCATCTTCTACTTTTACTAATCCTGTCAGGTTTTCTTCCGGGCTGCAACTCACAACATCATCGGGAAAGCAGAGGAACAGACCAGAAATCGCTGGAAGAGCCGTTAATTCAGGCGAACAAGCAGGCCATCAGGGCAGAAGAGCAGCAAATAGAAGATTTCATTAACCGCTATAACTGGAAGATGACAGAAACAGGCTCAGGTCTGCGATATGCGATTTATCATCATGGAAAGGGTGAAAAGGCGGAACCCGGTAAGATAGCTGTGCTCAAATACAACGTGAAACTCATTAATGGTGATGAAATTTATAATTCGGCCAGGGATGGTCTGAAAAGTTTTCTGATTGGAAAGGGCGGAGTAGAAAGTGGCCTCGAAGAAGGAATATTATTACTCAGAGTGGGTGACCGAGCAAAATTTATTATACCTTCGCACCTCGGTTTTGGACTCCTTGGTGACCAGGGCCAGGTGCCACCCAAATCAACCCTTATTTATGATTTGGAATTGGTAGCATTAAACTAATAATCAAAATTTTAAGTAAATTTTCTGGCAAATGACCTTTAAAAAATTAAATCTTGTCCTGGTCACTATGGTTTTGGTGGCCCTGGTTTTCTCCTGTTCCAAACATCCGGGTTTCAAAAAAACTTCCGATGGTTTGTATTACAAATTTCATGTTAAAAGCGACGATACCACTAAAGTGAAACGTGGTATGATCCTGGAAATTCTGATCAATTATTCCATCAATGATTCTGTATTATTTAATTCTGCCGACAATCCCGGTGAATTTCTTATTCCTCTGGATTCAGCCACCTACAAAGGAGATCTTTACGATGCACTTGCCATGATGGTTCCTGGGGATAGTGCCACTTTTATCAGTAGTGCAGATTCGTTTTTCCTGAAGACCATCCGGATGCCAACGATACCCGATTCCGCTTTTATAGGTAAAGACATTCAATTCAACATTAAAATGATTTCAGCCAAAACACGCGAACAACTGGATGCACAGCGTCGGGCTGAACTTGCAGAGCTTAAGCTTCAGGATGAATCTCTGTTTGATCAGTTTCTCATTAAAAGAAATGTCAATATTGAACCTCTTGAATCCGGAGTATACTACATTGAAGAAATTAAAGGTACCGGACGTAAACCCGCTGACGGAGATATGGTTACCGTTCATTTTATTGTTTCCACTATTCAGGGCGATACGCTTTATTCCAGCTATGAACAAGCCCGTCCTATGACCTGGGAAGCAGGTAAGATATTTGATAATGAAGGGGCTACAGAAGGACTCAACCGGATGTCCAAAGGCAGTAAGGCTATGGTCATTGTTCCTTCCGAACTCGCTTTTGGTGAACAGGGCAGGGGACAGATTATTGCTCCCAATACCAGTCTGGTTTATGAATTTGAAATCGTTGATTTCAAACCCAAATCTGTTTATGAAGCAGAGCAGGAAGCCATTCGCAAAAAAGCCGAAGCAGAAAAAAACAAGGCAAGCCTTGATGAAGCCTCTGAAAGAGCTTCATACATCAAAAAGAATAACATTACAGTAAAACCAACTGCCAGTGGACTTTATTATATTGAAACCAAAGCAGGCAGCGGAGAACAGGCAGTGAGCGGTAAAACGGTTAAGGTTCATTATACCGGAACTTTGCTGAATGGCCAAAAATTTGATTCTTCTGTCGACCGGGGTGAACCCATCGAATTTGTACTGGGTCAGGGTCAGGTCATTCAGGGTTGGGATGAAGGTATCGCCATGATGAAAGAAGGGGGTAAAGCCCGTCTGATCATTCCTTCAAACATCGCCTATGGCCCTCAGGGTCGTATGCCGACCATTCCACCAAATTCAACCCTGGTTTTTGATGTGGAACTAATAGATGTAAAATAAATCGTATAACAAACAACCGGAAAAATGCCATGACACTGAGTTATGGCATTTTTTTTGAGTTAGATGTCAATAATTTCAGGGGAGATATACCGCGGATCCAATACTATAAATTCAGGATTAAGCAAAGTATCACGATGATAAGACAAACGTTTTTTACCCGGGTAGGAAACTACACTCATGCCTGCTCCTTCAGCAATGGCCTGACCGGCAGCAGTATCCCACTGCATGGTAGGTGAAAAACGGGGATAAAGCTGTACCATACCTTCAGCCATACGGCAAAACTTAATCGAGCTTCCCACATTGATGGTTTTAACCGAGCTAAAATGGTTTTTTATCCGTTTTAACCAGGTTTCTGCTTTATTTGAAAAATGCGAACTGCTTAACATAATCCAGGTGTCCTTTGATTTTGGAACCACGGGTAGTTTCAGGGAAGCATCCAGCCAGTCGTGAAAAGTAGTTTTCTTTATAAGTGGTTCCTCATCTTCAAGAATAAACCGGTAGGATCCCATCTGCTGCCCACCGAAATAGAGCTGACTGCCTGCGGGAATAAAGATGACACCGAAAAGCGGAAAACCATCCTCGATTAAAGCAATATTAACCGTAAATTCTCCATTACGTTTTACAAATTCTTTGGTACCATCCAGTGGGTCAATAAGCCAGTAACGGCTCCAGCTTCTGCGAATGCTCCAGGACGGGGCATTTTCTTCTTCGCTTAATAGAGGTAACCCGCTTTCGGCAAGTAGGGATTTGATGCAGTTGTGGGAAGCCAGATCAGCATCTGTCAGCGGACTCTGATCCGGTTTATAACTCACCTCAAAATCCCGGTTGTAGATGGCAGCGATAGCCGCACCGGCCTTTATGGCTGCGTCAATGGCTATAGCATAAAGTTCATTCGTAGTATGGGCAAATTCAGACATGGTCTTTTTTTATGTGCGTAACTTATTGATGGCCAGATTCAAATCACTAAATTCTTAAGTTTTAACTCACTCATGCTTATGCTTCATTTTTAAATAATTCCTGCAGAGCGAACATTTCATCGCGTAGCCGGGCTGCTTCAATAAAATTGAGTTCTTTGGCTGCCTTTTCCATAGCTTTTCTTGTTTGATTGATGCTTTTCTGTAACTGATCCTTATTCATGTATTTCACTACCGGATCAGCCGCAAGGCTAAGGTGGTCGGGCCCGATATAGGCTTTTTGACCGGTTACCTGGTCTACCACCGAAGTTTGCCCCATAATGGCGTGAAGCGACTTTACAATTTGTTTCGGAGTAATATTGTGCTTTTCGTTGTAGGCTACTTGTTTTTCACGTCTGCGATCGGTTTCATCAATGGCCCGGCGCATAGAATCTGTTATTTTATCAGCGTACATAATCACTTTGCTGTTGATGTTACGGGCAGCGCGTCCTGCGGTTTGAGTCAATGATCGTTCCGATCGCAGGAATCCTTCTTTATCAGCATCCAGGATTGCTACCAAAGATACTTCGGGCAGATCCAGACCTTCCCGCAACAGGTTCACTCCAACCAGCACATCAAAGGCGCCCATGCGTAAATCCCTGAGAATTTCAACGCGCTCCAGGGTGTCCACATCAGAATGGATATATCGCGAATTGATGTCGAGCCGGGTAAGATATTTGGTAAGTTCTTCTGCCATACGCTTGGTAAGGGTGGTAACCAGAGTACGACCACCATTTTTGACGGTTTTACTAATTTCTTCCAACAAATCATCCACCTGATTGCCAGCCGGACGCACTTCAACCGGCGGATCAATCAGGCCGGTAGGCCGGATAAGTTGCTCAACCACAACCCCTTCAGATTGCTGAAGCTCAAAATCAGCGGGAGTAGCACTCACGTAAATGGTTTGACCGGTCAGATTCTCAAATTCATCAAATTTTAAAGGCCGGTTGTCCATAGCAGATGGCAGCCGGAATCCATATTCCACCAGGGTTTGCTTCCGCGATCTGTCGCCGCCATACATGGCTCTGATCTGTGAAACTGTAACATGACTTTCGTCAATTACCGTTAAAAAATCATCCGGAAAGTAATCCAGCAGACAGAAAGGCCTGGAGCCTACTGCGCGTCCATCAAAATAACGCGAATAGTTTTCGATGCCTGAACAATAGCCAAGTTCGCGCATCATTTCTATATCGTAGCTCACCCTGTCCTCAAGCCGTTTGGCTTCCATTGGCCGGTCAAGTTGTTTGAAATATTCAGTTTGCTGAACCATGTCATCCTGAATTTCATCCAGGGCCGACTTCATTTTATCCTTTGATGTTACAAAAATATTGGCTGGATAGATATTTATACTTTCCAGTTTCTCAATTACATGACCATCAATGGGATGAATGGTTTCAATGGTTTCCAGTTCGTCGTCCCAGAAGATAAGCCTGACTGCAAAATCGCTATAGGCTGGAAATATATCCACAGTATCGCCTTTAACCCTGAAATTTCCCCGCGTAAAGTCCGCTTCAGTACGGCTGTATAAACCTTCTACGAACGACCACAGTAGTTTATTGCGTGCTACTTTGTCCCCCCGTTGCAGATGAATTACACTGTTGGCAAAATCGGCCGGATTGCCAATGCCATAAATACAAGAAACCGAGGATACCACAATGATGTCACGCCGTCCGGAAAGCAGAGATGAGGTAGTACTCAATCTTAATTTCTCAATTTCTTCGTTTATGGATAAATCCTTTTCAATATAGGTATTGGTAGTTGGAATAAAGGCTTCCGGCTGATAGTAATCATAGTAGGAAACAAAATATTCTACTGCATTCTCGGGAAAGAATTGTTTAAATTCTCCATATAGCTGTGCTGCAAGTGTTTTATTGTGGCTCAGTATCAAAGTTGGCCGGTTTACCCGGGCAATAACATTGGCTATGGTAAAGGTTTTACCCGAGCCAGTCACTCCAAGCAATACCTGAGCGGGATCGCCCCGGCGCAAGCCTTCCTCAAGCTGCTGTATGGCTTCCGGCTGATCGCCCGTAGGTTGAAAATCAGATATAAGTTTAAAATCCATGTTTTGTACAAAAGTATAGAGTAATTTTCAATCTGTGTCAAAAAGAAACAATCATTCGGTAAGATCAAAGCTTATGCCAACAGGATAATGATCAGAATGACCAAATGAAAAGTGCTCATAATGCCTGGCACGTATCTGAGGAGCGGTAAAAATGTGATCAATTTTTAAAGGGAAAGTACTCTTTAGATAGGTTCTTCGCCAACCGTGTCCTTTAAGGAAAGAAGCATCTTTCAATCTGATGCCAATCTGCCGGTAGGCATAGGAAGCAGGTGTATCGTTAAAATCTCCGGCAAGCAATACAGGAAAAGGACTATCCTCAATCAATTTCTTTAAAGCTTTAATTTCAAGAGCGCGATGTTTAAAAGCATTTCTTAACTTACGGAAAGTGCGAATGAGCTTGCGCAAAGTAGATCGTTTTATGGTTTCATTTACATTGGGTTGAAGCAACTTCCGTTCAGAGTTCAACATAATTGATCTCAGATGAACATTGATGAGCCGGATGGTTTGTTCGGGAAAGACAACATCTGCATATACTGCAAACACTTCTCCGTGTGAGCTGAGTTTCCCACCATTGATTAAAGGATATGCAGAAAATATAACATTGGTATTTGAACGCTCTTTTGGAAAATAATGTGGGTATTGCCTGTAAATCTCATCATCAGATTTGATTTTTCGGAAATGAAATTCCTGGAAAAACATAATTTCAGGCGATTGCATAAGTAAATCTTTCAGTACTCCATTCCCTTTCTCAGCGGCTTTAGCTTTTCGGGGCATGTAAAATCCCTCAATATTATAGCTGATCAGGTTATATTTTCCAATATTCCGGTTGGCTTTAAGCGGAAGCGAATAATGACGAAGCATCAGGGGTGATCCGAGTATTAAAAATATCAATAATATCCAAAACCATCTTCTGTTTTTCAGATTAAACAGGGTATTCAGTAAATGAATTCCATAAAGGATTGGAAAGCCCAGACCAGCAAACGCAAAAATGTAGCAGATGCCGGGGTTGATAAATCCTGCCAGAAGCGATGTCAGATAAATGATAAATGCTAAGGCTGAAGTTGTTAAAAAGACTATTCGGGATATCTTGTTCACTCTCATTTTTGAGCAGGAGGATTGAAAACTAAAAGTGATTTTATTGGATAGTGATCTGACCAGACTTTTTTTAATCGATCGAAGTTAAGTGCTGTAAAATATTTATCCTGATACAACAAATAATCGATTCTAAAATAGGGCATGAGATTACCTGCATAGGTTTCACTAATGCCTTTGCCGGCTTTGCGGTATGCATCGGTGAGGTTAGCAGCAATCTGGTGGTATGCATAAGAAGAAGGTGTATCATTAAAATCGCCACAGACAATAACAGGGTAGGGGGATTCGGTAATTTTTTCTCCAACTGCCCTTGCCTGGGATGCTCTCCGTATAAAAGCACCCTGTAATTTTCGTAATATCTTTTTTGACCGCTCCGAAAAAAAATCAGAATCTTCCTGTCGTTTTCTTAATTCAGTAACAAAGAGATAATCTTCCTCACTTAGCTGAATAGACTCAAGATGCAGATTGAACAGCCGTAAGGTGTCTCCATTTTTCACTATATCTGTATACACACAGGTATTGAATACATTATCCTTAAATCGGATGATACCTGCATTTACGATGGGCCAACGGCTGAAAGTTGCAATACCGTAAGGCCTGACTTTACCATTAAAGCTGGTATATATGATATATTCATGCTTTAACCCGCTATATTTACGGATAGAATCTGCAATAACCACATCATCATGTTTACCTGCATGAAATTCCTGGATACATAGCAAATCGGGCTGGCTGGCGTTGATGTATTGAAAAATACTATCAGTCAGCTGTGATATCCGTCCATGTTTCCAGTTATAAAGATCGAAAAGCCTGACATTATAAGACAATAAATTTATGTTTGAATCGCTTTTTTCTATGCCGGCAGGTTGGCGGTTGAACTGCATAAAATTACCCAGTCGTCCCCATATCAGCAATGTAGAAAGCACGGGAATGAACATAAATTTGGGCCGGACAAACAGCCAGAGAGGCAACATCAGGATATTAAGCAGGGCGATCCAGGGAAAAACCAGGCCTGTAAAAGCCAGGGGCCAGAAGCGATCAGGAGGGATGTATGCGGCCAGGTAACCCAGGAGTAAGACAAAGAGGATCAATCCTTGCAGCAACAGCAAGAGTCGTGAAAGAAAACTGAATCCTGGTCGTTTAAGTGACTTTGCTGACATAACTATGCCATCGCCCATTATGGTTTTTTACTGTTTGAAAATAACAATTCCTTTTCTTCTGAGGTTAAACTATCATATCCCGAGCGCGAAATTTTATCGAGTATGTGATCGATTTTCTTTTGTTTTTCGACCTTTGCAATGTTATATTCTTCATCTGTAAACGGACGACCGGATTGACGGTAAACCTTAAATTTTCTGCGCTTCTGTCCTGATTGCCAACGGGTACGGGTGCGGGAAAAATTCACCCAGCCAAACATCCGGGTAATATCATAGCCAGGCAGCATCTTTACCCAGGCAAATCCCCAAAGAGCGCCGCCAAGATGAGCCAGGTGTCCGCCGGCGTTTCCAGAGTTTAACATAAACAAATCCATAACTATAGAAAAAATGGCAATATATTTAATTTTCACCGGACCTAATAAGAACAAATGTATGGTGTAATTGGGCACATAAAAAGAGATAGCTACCACTATGGCAAGCACTGATGCAGAGGCACCAAGGGCCATGGCTGACTCTCGTACCTCAACAAAAGCGGGAAAAATATTGAAGGCAATCATATAAAATAAACCTCCTGCAATGCCTCCAAACAGGTAGGTGCCCAACAATTGTCTTTGTGATAAATACTGTACGAAAATTACTCCGAACCACCACAGCCACAACATATTAAATAATATATGCAGGAAACTAAAATGTAAAAACATATAGGTGATTAGCGTCCAGGGACGGGCCAGAAAAGCGGTAAATGATGAAGGTAAAGCAAAAGCGTGCATCATCCACCCACCCATACTGTTTGAAGTACCCATCATTTGTCCCGGAGCATCAAACAGTGAGGCAATACTTCGAATAAGTGCCAATACCAGCCAAACCCCAATATTTATCAGAATAAGCCGGGGCAGCGCATCTTTGCGGCTGAAGAATATTTTTATCCTCTCAAGCGGTGATACAGTTTGAAACATACAATTAATCCCAGTTAGTATAACGGTTAAGTTTGCGGTTCCAGTATTTGATGAGGAAAAAACCAAAAATCATTCCTCCCAGATGGGCAAAATGGGCAACATTGTCTCCGGCAGAATTTTGGATACCGAAAAATAACTCCATAGCTCCATAACCAATGACAAACCATTTTGCCTTTATCGGGAAGAAAAAATAAAGATAGATCATGGAGTTGGGGAACATCATTCCAAATGCCAGCAAAATACCAAATACAGCTCCTGAAGCACCCACAGTAGGTACATTCATCTGTATATTGATTAAGTTATCCATATATTTACTGGCCTGGCTTATGTATTCAATATCAGCAGGAGAATTGTTCCATCGTTGAATAAAAGCCTGAACCTGTCCATAATAGGCAGGAAAATGATTGTTGATGAATGCCTCAAACGCTGAGGGTGAAGGAGCAGCCATTACCGTAGCTATGCTGTTTTCTATAGAATTGATGCCAATCCACATGACGCCCATATGCACCAGTGCTGCCCCGATTCCCGTTACAAAATAATATATCAGAAAACGCTTGGGTCCCCATACATTCTCCAGGGTATAACCAAACATCCACAATGCAAACATATTGAAGAATACATGAGTAAAATTCCCATGCAGAAACATATAAGTAACCAATTGAGCAGGGTTAAATTTGGAACTGCCAAAATAATGCATTCCCAGATAGTCGGCCAGATCAATTTGGTATACTTTGTATATGGCGAGCTGAGCCAGAAAGACCAACCCGTTGATAATCAGTAGATTTTTCACCACCGGTGGTAGCATGCTGAATCCCCGGGGCGACATTTGTTGCATATTCATAGAGTCACAATATCTTTAACCAAATCTCTTTTCAATTTCATCGGTTGGTATGATTAATAGTATTCTTTTTCCAGATGGACTTAACTGGTTTACCTGACAGGCAAACAGGTCGTCCACCAATGCTTGCATTTCTTCTGCAAGCAAGGTTTTGCCCGGTTTTATGGCCATGTTTCGGGCCATACAGCGTGAAAGATTATTCTTTTTATCAAGTTTCAGGCCGAGTTGATTGGATTTATAATTTTCAAGCACCTTTTCGATGAGCTCTTGAATATTTTCATTGCCAACATCAGCCGGAACTCCCTGAACTACAAATGAGTGCTGGCCAAAGGGACCAATGTCAAAACCAAAGGCTGTAAATTCATCCATCAATTCATTAAGTAGTTCAGCATCCGGGGCTGACAAATTAACAGTGTGGGGGAAAAGTTGTTGCTGTGAATGTCCTTTTCTGTTTTCAATACGCTCCAGAAAGCGTTCGTATAAAATTCGTTCATGAGCGGCTTGCTGATCGATGAACAATAGTCCGGATTTTATTTTTGATATAACATATTTGTTGTGTAATTGCATGAATGAGCGTGAAAGTTGTACTTCTTCTGCATCACCATCAGGGGAAACTTCACCCTTAAGGGGAACTTCGGGGTTAGCCTTGTCTCCACCAGACTCATAAAGCCGTTCCCAGCCTTTGGAATGCCGGGAAGCTCCTCCAGCTCCCTGTGAGACTGCACCACCAAAAGAGCGGGATTCAAACGGATTGAATTCAGGGTCTATCTTTACCGTAGGTATTACAATGGGTTTATTTTTCGGGAAAAAAGTATCAAACTCACCTCCGGTTTCAAAATCAAGAGTAGAGGATACACTGTATCTTCCTATGCTGAGTTTTACAGCAGCCCTCAACATGGCATAAATTACCTGATGCTCCTGAAAGTTAACCTCCGTTTTGGTAGGGTGAATGTTGATATCAATAGACGCCGGGTCCACTTCAAGGTATATAAAATAGGTTGGAAAATGTCCTTCAGGAATAAGATCCTGAAATGCTTCCTCTACTGCATGATTAAAATAAGGATGCCGGATATACCGGCTGTTGGCAAAGAAATACTGATCCCCGCGGGTACGTTTACTGCTTTCAGGTTTGCCAACATAGCCACTTATTTTAAGTACATCAGTTTCCTGGGAAACAGGAATTAGTTTTTCATAGTAACCTGAACCCAGAAGATTACCTATGCGTTGCTTTAGGTTAGCAGGCGGCAATTGAAAAACTGATTTCCCATTGTGATGCAGGCTAAAGCTAATCTCAGGATTTACAAGCGCTACGCGCTGAAATTCTTCCAGAATATGTCTGAATTCGGCCTGGTCAGATTTAAGAAAGTTACGTCTTGCCGGTACGTTAAAAAAAAGATTTTTTACCATAATAGAAGTACCCGCTGAACAAGCGCATGGCTGTTGATCTTTAAAAACAGAGCCTTCGATAATCAGGTGGGTTCCCAGTTCATCTTCGTGTCGCCGGCTCCTTAGTTCGAGCTGGGCAATGGCCGCAATGGATGCAAGAGCCTCACCCCTAAAACCAAACGTATGTATTTTAAACAGATCAGAGGCATCTTTGATCTTGGAGGTAGCATGACGCTCAAAAGCCATCCGTGCATCGGTAGGGGAGAGGCCACAGCCATTGTCAACAACCTGAATCAGGGTTTTACCTGAATTAGTGATCACCAGGTCAATCTGTGTGGCTCCTGAGTCTACCGCATTTTCAAGCAACTCTTTAACTGCCGAGGCAGGCCGTTGTATCACTTCTCCCGCAGCTATCTGATTGGCTACAGCATCAGGCAATAAACGAATTATATCAGACATAAATAAAGTTAGGCAATCGTTTAGTAAAAGAAAATAAAATAGAGTAAGGCGAAAGCAATTAAAATATAAATTACAAACGTTTTACCCGACAAACTGCGGTTGCTGGCATCACGTACTCGCCAGTTGTCACGAATGCGCATGCGTAAACGCTCTGACCCAGCTTCTGCCGGATCGGTATACTGCCGCAAACGCTTCTCCATTTCTTCTTTCTTCTTGTCGTAAAACAATGGTTTGTAATTATATGGCTTAGGTTTACGTGTTTTAAAAGCAACAATTTTCATGTGAACTCCTTTCTTTTTTATCAGGCCATCCACGTGTTGGGCCTCAAGGGTTTTAATTTACAAAAATACCGATAAATTTTAATAGTTTTGCACTAAAATCACAATACACAATCAATGGACTTAGAATGGCTTTGAACGAAGAAAAGTTTAACAGGCTGCATGTGGTGGGCGACCGGCTACTTATTAAGCCCAGCAGCATAAAAAAAACAAAGGGCGGATTATTGTTGCCACCAGGTTACAACGAAAAGGAAGAAGTTCAATCAGGTTATGTAGTGAAGGCTGGTCCTGGCTATCCGGTGCCCCTTGCACATGAAACCGATGAGCCCTGGAAATTAAATCAGCAGGAAAATGTGAGGTATGTTCCGCTACAATGTCGTGAAGGCGACTATGTGCTATTTATGCAAAAGGCTGCCATAGAAATTTCTTTTAATGGTAACAAATATTTCATTGTTCCACAACAATCGGTTTTACTGATTGAAAGAGATGAAGATCACTTCTGATTTCGATAAAAAAAGCCTGCATTTCGCAGGCCTTTTAGTATGATTGAATACTATTAAATATCTTTATGCTTTAACCAGGCGTGGAAAACGCTTCCGGGCTAAAATGAATGAGCCAAATAACACACCGCTGTAAAACAAATCGCCAGCCAGTGCGGTATTAAAGAACGGAATGCCTGCTATATAGGCTTGCATCAGACCCGAAAAGTCCCGGGTATAGGGAAGCATCCCACTCATCCAGGCCCCAAAATTGGTAACCAGGAAAAACAGAATGGAAGAACTTACAGTGGCAATGGCGATATTGCCGGCTTTAAGTTTTTTGCTTAGCAAAGAGCCTATTAGAACTGTGAGAATCATAGCTCCGTAAACAAATATTATGGTGGAATGAAATCCCAAAACCAGATCGCTCAGAAACAAAGCGGCGAGTGGTAGCATAAATGCCAGCCATTTGCGATTGATAGTGGCTCCGGCAAATAACGCCATTGCTGCAACGGGTGTGAAATTTGGCCAGTGGGGAACAATTCTGAAAGCCGCTGCAATTGCTATGGCGGTAATCACAAAGATTGTTTTGCTTGAGAGTCCTCGTTTTTCCATAATAGATTGGTTTTATTTGTGGGCAAAATTATAAAAGGTTTTTGAATAAGCACCCACTTTTGTTTTATTTTTCCAGTTTGATGGTTTCTGGATGTATTAACACAAATTTGTGACCCTTGTTTAAACAATTCTCTTTTTTAAAGTTCAGAGATATGCTGTTCAAAGGATATTATTCTTTATCCCATTTTTTGACTATAAGCTATAAAGTAAGTCCACCTTTTTGGCTAAACATAAAAACTCCTGGTAATAATCACCAGGAGTTCATTAAGTTAGTTAGAAAATTTTAGAATCGATATCCCAGGGAGATTCCAAAACCGGTATTTTTCATGGTAGCTTTTGTATCTACACCATAATCAGGCCTTAATTCCAGTAAACCCCATTGCGCATTGAGTTGGGCAGATAAACCATTTTCAAGTTCGTATCCAAACAAAAAGTTGGCACCGGCATCGAAAGGTTTCACATAATACTGGTCAATAGGGTCACCAGATTTTACTTCGTTCTGAAACTTCACATCCCAATCATCATGATATTCCAGAGATCCCAGGCTTCCATCAATTTTAAATTTTCCACCCACACCGTAGGCCAGGTATGGTCCAAACCCCAGAATGAGATGTCCGGTACCAAGTAAAGGTTTGTAGATGAAATTAATGGGCAATTCAATATAAGAAAGGTGCAATTTTGCAGAACCTTCAATAATATTGCCATCATACTTTGCCAATTCGGATCCTTTAGTGGTAAAGAGTAAACCAGGTTGAACCACGAAATCCGGAGCCACGGGGATTTCAACGTTTATTCCGGCATTGAAACCAGGCAAGAGCGTGTTCTCAAGCTTATCGCCATCGGCGTCTTTACCATTGATGTTCTGCATGTCAAATCCTGCCCTTATTCCGAAACTCAGTTCCTGAGCATATAGGGCCGTGCCCAATCCGAACACCATTATTACAATGATTGATAAGATTTTAAGTTGCTTTTTCATGATTTTTAATTTAAGTTAAAGTAAGGTATTATTGCTTGTTTTTTGCTTCTTGTTGAGCCTGTTCTATCATTTTTTCATTGGCTACAACCAAAAAGTCAACACGACGATTTTTTGCGCGGCCTTCTTCCGTATCATTGGTATATCGGGGAGCAGTTTCTCCGTATCCTACCATTGTGAGTCGTGATGCGGGGATATTGTGAACTTTCAAATAATTAACCACCGCACTTGCCCGGCGTTCAGACAAAGCCTGATTATATCGTTGAGAACCTTTACTGTCTGTATGTCCCTGAACTTCAATATCAGTATCCGGATACTTATTTAGTATGCTAACCAACTGATCCAGATTACTCTGAGCGGTAGCAGTCAATACATCCTGATCGAAACCAAATAGTATTTCACCATTCAATTCCAAAAGAATACCTTCTTCTACACGCGTTACATTGGCATCCGGAATATTTTTTTCCATTTCTTCAGCCTGCTTATCCATTTGCTTGCCGATAATGGCACCTGTAACACCACCAACTGTTCCACCAATAATAGCGCCCAGGGCAGTATTTCCTGAAGCTCTTCCGATTACGGCTCCAGTAGCGGCACCTCCTGCGGTGCCAATGGCAGCCCCTTTCTGAGACCTGTTCATAGATGAACAACTTACGAGGGATGCTGCCATTAATCCAAGAAACATTATTTTTACTATTTTCATGATTTGATATTTTTAAGGTTACCGCATCTGTTCTCAAAATCTGTACCAGATAACCGGAAGCAATAATTTCATGGCTATAAATAACAGATATACAATTTGTTACAATGATACTACCAGCTTTAAATTATCATGAAGGGGTGTTGAACCCTGTTGTCACAGGTTTACCTCAAAGCGAGGAAAAAGTTCTACTTACACCGGTAGTTGATTTTCCGGTACATTTTCAATAGTTGAGCATATTTCAAAAATAATCCCTAAGTTTGCATGAATAAAAGTAATAGGTAAAATGCCTAAGCAATTTTTAATCTTCTCATTGGCAATCATGATGTTGTCCTCCTGTTCGGATAATCGGCCCTATGCCGATCTTATTTTAAAGAATGCCGTCATTTATACTGTTGACAGTGGCTTTACCATTTATACAGCCATGGCGGTAAAAAATGGCAAAGTGCTGGAGCTGGGCGATGATATATATATTCTGGAAAATTACATATCCGATTCCATATACGATGCTTCAGGTAAGGCTGTATTTCCGGGCTTTATTGATGCCCATGCTCATTTTTATGGCTATGCGCTCAACATGCAATATGCTGACCTCAATGGTTGTCATTCTTTCGATGAATTGATTGAGCGGGTGCAAAAACATCATAACCAACACCCTTCCGAATGGATTACCGGTAGGGGATGGGATCAGAATCATTGGCCAACCAGGAAATTTCCTGACAACACCCTGTTGAATGAGTTATTTCCCGATACGCCGGTGATGTTGATCAGGGTAGATGGTCATGCGGTGCTGGTTAATCAGGCTGCCATTGACCGTTCGGGAATAAGAGCTGATAGCCTGAGAAACCCCGGTGAAGTTATTATGAAAGAAGGGAAATTTACCGGTGTTTTTCTGGAGTCATATGCTGAACAGTTTCGCAATATGGTTCCTGCTCCCCCAGAAGATGTTTTGGAACAATTGATGAAGCAAGCAGCAACAAACTGCTTTGAAGTAGGATTGACTATGGTGGCGGATGCAGGACTGGATGCTTCAACCATCCGGTTCATTGACAACATGCAATCCGATGGGCCGTTAAAAATGGCTGTTTATGCTATGTTGAATCCCACAGAAGAAAATTTTTCCGGGTTTCTTAATAAGGGACCTTATATTACCCCCAGGTTAAATGTTCGATCCATCAAATTATATGCTGATGGTGCATTGGGTTCCAGGGGTGCCTGCCTTTTGGAACCTTACAGTGATATGCCGGGTTACTACGGAATAGCTACCATTACTCCCGATGAGCTGGGCCGTATTTGCCTGTTGGCTTATGATAACGGTTTTCAGGTCTGTACCCATGCGATAGGAGACTCGGCGGTAAGAACAATACTAAATGTATACAGCAATTATTTGTTGCCGGGAAACGATCTGCGCTGGCGTATCGAGCATGCCCAAATCGTTCATCCTAATGATATGGGAAAATTTGGAGAATTTGGAATTGTGCCTTCAGTACAAGCTACCCATGCTACCTCTGACATGAAATGGGCTGAAACACGCCTTGGCCCCATTCGTATTAAAACAGCTTATGCCTATCGTAAGCTGATGCAGCAGAACAACTGGCTGCCCAACGGTACTGATTTTCCCATAGAAGACATTAGTCCCATAAAGACATTTTACGCGGCTGTTGCGCGAAAAGATTTAAATGGGTTTCCCCCAAAAGGGTTTCAAAAAGAAAATGCCTTAACCAGAGAAGAGGCACTACGCTCAATTACTATCTGGGCAGCACGTTCATTTTTCGAAGAACACCGTAGGGGTAGCCTTGAATCAGGCAAAAATGCAGATTTTATAATTCTTGACCGGGATATAATGACTGTGGCTGAGGCGGAAATACCTAAGGCCAGCGTATTATATACCTATATTGACGGTGAAGCTGTGTACACAAAGTAAAGCATTCTGATAGGTGAACATTGCTGTCACGGCAAGTGTTTATATTGTTTTGCTTTAAAAATCATGAGGAATTTCATATTCGTTTTGCTGTTTTTGCCTGGTATTGCTGTTTTTAGTCAATCCGTACCGATTGTTGATTTTGAGCAACTGCAACCCAGACTTCAACTGAGCAACGACACCACCTATATAGTAAATTTCTGGGCTACCTGGTGTCTGCCATGCATTAAAGAAATGCCTGCTTTTCAAAAAATTCATGAGGAATATATCTCCCAAAAGGTTAAAGTATTGCTCGTTAGCCTCGATTTTGTCAAACACATTGATTCCCGGCTTATACCATTTATTGAAAAGCATGAACTCACACCAGAAGTGATTGTACTCAATGATCCCGATGCCAATGCCTGGATAGATAAAGTTAGTCCCAGGTGGTCGGGTGCGTTGCCCGCTACTTTAATATTTAATAAAAATTTTAGGGAGTTCTTTGAACAAGAATTCACCTATTTATCACTTAAACAAATCGTTGAATCTAATCTTGTAAAACAATGAAAAACAAACTATTATCACTTTTATTTTCTTTAACTTTTGTTTCACTTTCAATGGCACAGGGCTATGTTGCTGGTGACAAGGCTATTGATTTCAAACTCAAGAATATTGACGGGAATTATGTTTCCCTGGCGGACTTTCCGGATGCCAAAGGGTTTATTGTTATTTTCACCTGTAACCATTGTCCTTATTCAGTAGCCTATGAAGATCGAATCATTGAACTGGATAAAAAATTTAAGCCACTCGGTTACCCTGTTATTGCCATCAATCCAAACGATCCTGAGATTCAGCCTCAGGATGGATTTGAAGAAATGAAGACCCGTGCCGCAGAAAAAGGGTTTACTTTCCCATACCTGTTTGATGAAGGCCAGAAAGTTTATCCCGTGTATGGTGCCAATCGCACACCACATGTATTTTTACTACAATCAGAGAATGGAACGAATAAGGTAATGTATGTTGGAGCAATCGACGACAATTATCAGGACGAAACTGCAGTGAAAGAGAAATATGTCGAAAATGCCGTAAATGCACTTATTGTAGGTAGGAAACCGGATCCAAATTTTACCAAGGCTATTGGATGTACCATTAAAAAGAAGAATTGATCGGGCATATATTTTTTATTTTGCTCAATTAAACGTTAATTTTACCGGCTATATTTTTAGCCGGTTTTTTCTGTATGGCAGATAAAGATATTCGATGTGGATTGCCTGATTTGGGTAGTGAGTTAGAACTGACTACCTCTTTCAGCAGTGGAAAAGGCGGTCAGCACGTCAACAAGACCGAAACCAGGGTAGAACTCAGGTTCAATGTTTTTCATTCAAATATACTCACTGAAACGCAACGTGAGCAACTTATAAACCGATTATCCAACCGCATCTCCAGGGAAGGTTACCTGAGAATGTATGCTCAGAAGTACCGAAGCCAACTGGCAAACCGCAATGATGTGATAGAACGCTTTTATCTTTTACTGGCAAAGGCACTGAAACCTGAAAAGCCCCGGATAAAAATCAATATTTCCCGTAGCCAGAAAGATCAACGATTGGATGAGAAAAAATTGCATTCCCTCAAAAAAGAGTTGCGAAAGCTGCCGGAATTTTAAAAGAATCAATCTCTTACATAATGTGGCATATCTTCAGGTAGTACCATTGATATTTCGACCAGACCGCCTGCTTCTCCCTCTTTGAACCAGGGTGCCTGGAAAATCAGTTTTTTTTTACCGTGCTTTTCAATGGTATAAATATTGGCACTACCCTGTGAGAGCATTGTTTCCATTTTAGCAATAGAATCCGATTGATGGCATGGATATAAATGCTTCCCAATGAGTTGTTTGCCGCCATATTTCTGAAATACCTGCTGAGAATGCGCATTCATTTCAATAATGTTTCCAGCTTTATCCGACACGGTAATTGCCACTGGGAGCGATTCAAGCCATTCGACCATAGTAGTAATTTTTGTGACAAAAATACAGAAAATCATTTGCCACTTCCAAAATAGTTGTATATTTGCAGCCTCAAACAATACTGGCTCCGTGGCTCAACTGAATAGAGCATCTGACTACGGATCAGAAGGTTACAGGTTTGAATCCTGTCGGAGTCACCAGGATTAATATAAAGCGCTGTTTTACCAGCGCTTTTATTGTTTTATGCTTATGACGTAAAACGTGTATTTTATTCAAATTTATTAGCTTAAAATGCAGCAAGTTTATTAAAAACATAAGATTACTCCGATTCCATTCCCGGTCATCGAAAATTTAAAATCCCATTTATTCACCAATGAGCTTGCTTGTAATCCCGCGTTGTATGTATCTACAGCTTGTTTTGTTTTTTTAATGGTACTATTGGTTATTGGTATACTGATTACGATCAATCCGGCACCCATGCCGGCCAAAATCCAGTTAGGGTCTCCGCCCCCAATTGCTGTTCCGATAGTCCATCCTACCATGAACCCGCCTATTCCACCAATAACCGTTGAAAGAGAATTGGTTGATTTTGCAGCCACGATTTGTTGGTAAGCCAGTTCATCCTGTTTCATGATGTTTTCAAGTTGATAGAAATTAAGTCTTTGATCACCCTGGTAAAACCGGTAACCGCCAAAAACTTTTCTGGCTGAAATTGAATCAGAAACTGATTGACCAAATGCGTAAGTCATACTCACAACTAATGCGATGATGATGAAAATAATTTTTTTCATATTCTGTCTAAAGTTTTGCGTTTAAAATGGTATGTAAGCTCCAATGGAATATGTTAGCATAACACCAGGCTGTTCAAAATCTTCTGGCATTGCCGGACCTCTTTCAAGGGGAATACCCAATCCTATCTGAAATGTAAACCATTTCTTCCCTCTGTAAACAAAATTAGGGCCGACGGCATTTTGGGTAAATGAGTCTCCTATACCCTGATTCCAATACTGAAATGAAATAAATGAACTTCTGATTGAAGGTTCAAAATGATAGTTGAGGCCTGCTCCAAATCCAATGAACCCGGCACCAAGTTGTAATCCAAGATGGTCGGTGAGCAAAAATTCGAAATCAGCTCCTATGAGTGAGCCACCACCTTGCAATACTCCTATGGTAATGCTGTTTCGTTTCTCAAACTGCTCAAATATTTGTGTATTTTGTGAAAATAGAGTTGTTGATAAACAAATCATAATTGTTGTGTAAACATGTTTCATCTTAATTAGTATCTGGTAAATATTGATTGAGTTGCGACTTTTAGATTTTATAAATGCCTGTATCAATTATTCAGGCCTGACTATTTTATTTTTAAAGTGGTTTAATTATCAACCTATTTACTCCAAATTCAATAGTGCTTTCTAAGTGTCTTAAAATGTGCAGCTAATATATAAAATAAAATATTCTAAATTATCATGTTTTTCGAAAAATTATTTATGTATTCTCCTGATCGGGATTTATTAATAAACTATGAAAAGCAGCGGGGAAACAACTTTATCTTTCCTACCTTTGCAGGCAATATTTCATTCCTATGGAATTCCTTATCTCAGTCAGTCATCTTGCATTATTTTTGATCATCAGCCTTGGACTGATCGTAGGCAAAGCCAGTATAAAGGGATTTTCACTCGACATTTCGGCCGTCATTTTTATAGCCATGCTCCTGGGCCATTTTGGCTTTAGGTTACCCAAAGAATATCAACAAATAGGATTACTGCTTTTTATTTTCACCATTGGCATTCAGGCAGGGCCAGGATTTTTCCGCAGTTTCAGGCAATATGGGAAACAGCTTTTCATTATTGCCGCCATCATTATAGCCAGTGGAGCATTGGTCACCTGGTTACTTTCGGGTTTAATGCATATTGATAAAGCCCTGGCTGTAGGCCTTTTTAATGGTGCCATGACCAGTACTCCCGGGCTTGCTGCTGCGGTTGAGGTCAGCAAGTCACCTATGGCTTCTATTGGTTATGGAATTGCTTATCCTTTTGGAGTGGTTGGCGTAGTTTTGTTTGTTAGTTTTGCACCCAAACTACTCAGGATAAACTTTAAAAAGAGTGAAGAAGAGTTCAACAGTGGACTGAAACAAAATTATCCCGAGTTTATAGCAGCGAATTTCAGGGTTGAAAATCCCAATATCAATGGAAAATCACTTATAGAACTCCGGTTTAAATCAGTTACCAGTTGCGTTATTTCAAGAATTAAGCACCTGGATACTACTACCACACCCTCCCGCGACACGGTATTGTATACCGGTGATGTAATTCGGGCATTGGGCACCGCCGAAGATCTGGAAAAGGTGAAACTATTTATAGGACCGCAAACCGATGAAGGACTTCCCCTGGATAAGGGTCATGATGTACAATGGGTATTGGTAACCAACAAAGAGGTCATAAATAAACCTTTACAAAAGCTCAACTTAGGGGCCAATTATGATGCCACGGTAGTGCGCATCCGCCGGAGCGGTATTGAAATCAGGCCCATGCATTACACCATGCTTCGCTTTGGCGACCGATTATTGATCGCCACCAGTCGCGATAGTATGCGTCAGGTTGTCAAACTCCTGGGCAATGATGATAAGCGACTTTCCGAAACTGATTTTTTGCCCATTACTCTGGGTATTGTAATAGGTATACTTGTCGGGATGATTAAAATACCTGTTTTTGGACTATTTAACTTCAGTCTGGGCATTACCGGTGGTGTTTTGGCATCTGCGCTGATTTTGAGCGGAATAGGAAAGACCGGTCCAATCATCTGGTCTATGTCAAGCAATGCCAATCAGTTGTTTAGGGAGCTGGGTTTGCTTATATTTCTGGCTACCGTAGGTTGTGAGGCAGGTGGCCACATTGCTGAAACATTCAACACTTATGGCACCGGGCCCATTTTAGCTGGGGTGGCCATTACCCTAATTCCATTGATCATTGCTCTGATTGCAGGTATTTATCTGTTGAAGATGAATTTCCTTACCCTTATGGGTGTCATTACCGGTGGCATGACCAGTACGCCCGGATTGGCAGCCATCAATACCCAATCTGACAGTGGCATTGCACAGGTAGCTTATGCGGCTGTTTATCCCCTGGCACTGGTACTCATGATCATTTTTTCAAATATCCTTTTTTACCTTCCACAGTTTTAAAACAAAAAATCGCTTCTGCTCAGGCTGCCGATCAATCGGAATCAATACCTCTACTTTGTTCCATCAAAAAAACCTTTCCCATAACATAGAAAAGGTTTTTTTAAAAAATACCAGTTAAAGTCACTTAATTAAGCAAATGTTTGGCTTTAATAAGCTCCTTACCGGTTTCAATGGCTTTTTCGTTTTCCGGAATCATACCATGATGACGGGATGGCAATGATTTCTCGAGGCCCTTGCGGACATATTCAGCATCAACAATGGGTTTCAGTTTCAGAAAACCACCCAAAACAATCATATTGAAAACTTTTGATAGTCCAACCCGGGCAGCTTCATCATTGGCTTCAATGCTGTAGATGTTGATGTCAGTTCTGGCTGGATGACGGGAGATTCCGTTGGGATCGTAGATCAACAGGCCTCCGGGCTTAACCAATGGCTCAAACTTATCGAGTGATTGCTGATTAAGAACGATGGCAGTGTCATAGGCATTGATAATGGGTGAACTGATGCGTTCATCACTCAGGATAACGGTTACGTTGGCCGTTCCTCCCCGCATTTCAGGTCCGTATGAAGGCATCCAGCTTACCTCTTTATTTTGCATCACGCCTGAATAAGCAAGGATCTTACCCATTGAGAGTACACCCTGACCGCCAAATCCGGCAATAATAATTTCTTCAGTCATTCCTTTGATTTTTATGTGTTTCAATGGATTTAGTCATTCACTTTAATGTCACCCAACGGATAAAAGGGAAACATATTTTCTACCATCCATTCATTGGATTGGTTTGGGGTCATTTTCCAGCCAGAATTGCAATTGGAAACAATTTCGACAAAGGACAAGCCTTTATTCAACTTCTGATTTTCAAAAGCTTTGCGAACAGCTCTTTTTGCTCTCCGAACTGCTGCGGGCGTATGGACAGCCTGACGTGTAACATAAAGCGTGCCCGGCAACTGAGCAATCAATTCGGTGATTTTGAGTGGGTTGCCCATTAAGGCTACATCGCGGCCATATGGCGAGGTGGATGATTTCATGCCGGGTAGGGTAGTGGGGGCCATTTGGCCTCCGGTCATGCCATAAATGCCGTTGTTGATGAAAATAATAACGATATTTTCACCCCGGTTACAGGCATGAATGGTTTCTGCAGTACCAATGGCAGCCAGGTCGCCATCACCCTGATAAGTGAAAACAAACTTTTCGGGCATAAGCCTTTTAACGGCTGTTGCCAGTGCCGGCGCCCGGCCATGAGCTGCCTGCTGCATGTCAACATTCATAAATTCATAGGCCAGTACAGAACATCCCACCGGTGCAATCCCAATGGTTTGCTCCTGAATGCCCATTTCATCAATCACTTCCATTACCACACGGTGGGCAGTACCATGGCCACAGCCAGGGCAATAGCTCAACGGATTGTCGGTGAGCAGTTCGGTTTTTTTATAAACCAGATTTTCCGGTTGGCGGATTTCTTCTTTTGTTATTTGTGACATAGTACTTATCCTCCGATAATTTTTTGGTGCATGGCTTCAACCACTTGAGTGGGCGAGGGAATGATTCCGCCCATACGGCCAAAGTGTTCAGCTTTTACTTTACATCCCACTGCAAGTCTCACATCTTCAATCATTTGACCTGCGCTCATTTCAACCGTAAGAATTCCTTTCACCCGGTTGGCCAGTTCGGCTATGGGTTTAGATGGGAAAGGGAACAGGGTAATGGGTCGCAACAGCCCTACTTTTATGCCCTGAGCACGCAACAGGTCAACAGCCTTCTGGCTGATACGGGCACTGGTGCCATATGCAATGATCAAATAATCAGCATCATCGCATTGAATGGTTTCAAAACGGGTTTCATTTTCCTCTATCTGACGGTACTTTTCCTGAAGATGGATATTGTGCAACTCCATCTTAGCTGAGTCCAGATCGAGTGAAGTAATGATATTGCGTTCTCGATCTTTGGTTTTCCCTGTAGTTGCCCAGGGCGTATTCTTTATGATCTCGGCTTCTGTCAAACGCGTAATTTGCTCATCCAGTTCAACTTTTTCCATCATTTGTCCGATGGCGCCATCAGAAAGAATCATTACCGGATTGCGGTATTTAAAAGCCAGATCAAAGCCGAGTGAAGCAAAATCGGCCATTTCCTGTACCGAAGAAGGTGCAAGTACGATCATGCGATAATCACCATGTCCACCGCCCTTGGTAGCCTGAAAATAGTCAGATTGTGCCGGTTGTATGGTTCCCAGACCAGGTCCCGCCCTAACCACGTTCAAAATCAGGCAAGGGAGTTCTGCACCTGCTATATAGGATATACCCTCCTGTTTAAGACTGATACCGGGGCTTGACGATGAAGTCAACACCCGTTTGCCGCATGATGCACCACCATAAACCATGTTTATGGCAGCAACTTCACTTTCGGCCTGCAATACAACCATGCCGGTACGCTCATGAGGTTTTTCGGCCATTAAATATTCCATTACCTCCGATTGCGGGGTGATGGGATAACCAAAATAACCGTCAGCGCCTGCTCTGATGGCTGCTTCCGCAAAGGCTTCATTGCCTTTCATTAATTTTAATTCTCTCATATTTTTGGTAAATTAGAGCTTACTCAACTTTTTTTCTGTAAACCGTGATTACGGCATCCGGACAAACAATGGCGCAATTGGCACACCCTGTACAAGCGTCGTTTACCGTTTCAGCAAAGTGATAACCCTTGCTATTAACATTTGCAGACAGTGCAATTACATCTTGTGGGCATGCAGGTATGCACACCGAACAGCCTTTACATTTTTCGATGTCAATTACAATATCACCTTTTATTTTTGCCATGATATTTGTGTTTTTTTATTGTTGATTTACGTGGTGCGAAATTACAATTTATAAATCAATTCAGCCCATGAAAACCGGTGCATTTTACGCAAAAGAGCTTATTTATAGGCATTATAAATAGGCACTGATCAAAAGGGCTGAAATTGATCTCAAATTATGGAAAAATTTTTAACTGTGATGCAAATGAAACTTTTTCAGTCGACTTTCCAGATCAGGAAATTGGTCGGGATGTACCAATGACACACATGCCCTCAAACCTTCAAGCCTTTCACTGCCGGTAATTGCAAGCGAAATTGCACTGATGCCGTAATAAACCAATTCTTCAATCAGTTCAGCACCGCTCAAACCCGGATAAGAAATGGTAAAATAAAATCCATCTGCTATCGGCTGGTCAATATCGGTGTCATATACTATTTGAAAACCATTGTCGGTAAACATCTTCTTCATGGTATGCGCTTTATCACCATAAACCTTTACGTAATCCACAAAATTAAAACTCCCGTTATTGGCTGCTTCCAGCATGGCTGCAAGAGCATACTGGGCCGAATGAGCTGTGCCTGAACTTAAAGCGTACACGGTTCCGAAAATCATTGCCCTGCCAAAAGTATCACTACCATAGTATTTAAGCAGTTCAGATGACTGAGTATGGAAAAGATGATCAGAAATGACCATCATCCCAATACGTTGCCCGGCATAACTAAATACTTTGGAACTGGAAATAAATAAGATAAAATTTTTGGTGTATCTGGCTACAGTCGGTTGGTAGGGAGGCTCGCCCGGACGTGAATAATCTTTACGAAAATCCATGGCGAAATAGGCCAGGTCCTCACAAATAACTACATTGTACTTGTTGGCAAGCTCACCCATAATTTGCAACTCATCTTCTGTAAAACAAATCCATGACGGATTATTGGGATTTGAATAGAGCACCGAATGGATATGTCCTTTCTTAAAATAGGATTCCAGTTTATCGCGTAATTTTTCTCCACGATATTCATAAACATCAAAACTTTCAAATTTCTGACCCAGCACCTTATGCTGTTGTTTATGCACAGGAAATCCCGGATCAATAAATAAAGTGGTATCCCGCCCGGCATGCAGACGCGCAAGCGTAAGAAAACTGGCAAAACTACCCTGCATGGAACCTACGGTAGGGATGCAGCCGGCAGGGTCAACATGAATGTCGAGAAAGTTTTTTACAAAACGTGATATCTCTTTTTTCAGTTTTTTGGTGCCGTCAATATCCGGATAAATAGCAGCAACACCACTGCGAAGGGCTTCAATCTCGGCCTGGGTGCCCACCTCTGGCGGGGTTAGTCCGGGAACGCCCATTTCCATGCGTACAAACTTTATTTTACTGGCTTCTTCCAAAAGGTCTATCAGGCGTTTGATCTCCCTGATACTCGCTTTACCAACGCTTGCCAGTTTCATTTCTTTTACCACCTTGTCTACCACTTCATAGGGTACAGGAGTGTCATTTTTGAATTCTTCTTTCATTACTTATAGAGTTGATGATTGTTTTTTTTTTACAAGTTTTTATTCCCTCTGCTACTATTTTTCCTCCATTGATATTTGCTGCTAAGTTAAAGAATTACAGCCACATGGCCATGATTTAAACAAAATAAAATTTATTCTCTTGCGCGCAAAGATGCAATGGCCAGTATGGTTCCCAGTGCAATGCCAAGCAAAGCAGCAAACAACACCTGAAATTCGGCAGGCAACAAAAAAGTGATGGTATGAGCCGGATACCAGAAAAATGGAATGGTTCTTTTGAAAACAAAATTCCATTGTACATCCCAATTTAGCTTTTGAAGGATACCGGCTACAGGAATGGGTTTGAAGAATCCGGCCACAGTGCCACCTGTATTCATGATATGGGTATCGGTGATCTTGTGAACCGTCATCATGACCGGAGCATATATGGTATTTAAAAGCACACTGATGCTGAAAGCAATAAGTAATTTACCAGCACTGAAATCTCCCGAAAAAACTTCATCTGCATTTGTGTAGTTTAGATATTGAAAAAGGCTTAAAGTACCTGAGGTAAATATAATGAATGCTGCTTTTATGGTAATGCCAAGCAGACCCCATACCAGTGCGCGGAGAAGCAGACCGAATCCGGGTTCAGTATATCTTCCCGTTTTGATCCTCAACCCAATTACCTCACCAAGAGTTGCCAATATGGCAAATTTTATAAAACTCATGATGAAGCCATGACTCAGATTAAATGCATTGTATGCCTCATACAATTCTTCAAAAAGTACGAAAGGTAAAAACAAGAGTAAAATGAAAACTGCAAAATAAAAATCGGATCTTTTCATAAAAACGGTTAAAGAGGTTACAAATGGCCGGGCAAAGTTCAACCAAATGGTTTGATTTCTCAAATTATTCCAGTCTTTTTGTTGAATTTGGTCTGCTTGTAGTATTTTAGCCGCGGAAATGTTAATTAAAGCATTCAACTTTTGGTGATCTCACCAGAATTTTTTTAAAAAATACACAATTACTCTACTTATGAACCATTTGAATTTACTTTTCGGAAAAGTTTCCTTACTGACTATAATTACAAGTCTTCTTTTTAACATCAATCTAACTTTTGCATGTACCAACTATCTGGTCACAAAAGGGGCCTCAGTGGATGGCAGCACCATGATCAGTTATGCAGCGGATTCACACATCCGTTATGGCGAATTGTACTGGTTACCTGCCGGAGATTGGCCTGAAGGCAGCATGGTAACCCTTTATGACCGTGGCACAGCCCGCCCGCTTGGACAAATTCCTCAGCCACCACATACTTATCAGGTGATTGGTTTTATGAATGAACATCAGGTTTCTATTGGAGAAACTACTTTCGATGGGCGCTCCGAATTACTTGATACTACGGGAATTGTAGATTACGGTAGTTTAATGTTTCTCGCGCTGCAACGGGCCAAAACAGCACGTGAGGCCATTCAGGTCATCGGCGATTTGGTGGATAAATATGGCTACGCCAGCACCGGGGAATCTTTTTCAATCGGCGACAAAAATGAAGTGTGGATAATGGAAATTATTGGAAAAGGAACGCGTTTGGTAAAAGACAAAAAAAGCGGTAAAATGGTTAATGCGGATAAAGGAGCCGTATGGGTGGCCATTCGCATCCCCGAAGGATACATTTCAGCCCATGCCAACCACGCACGCATCACCACTTTCCCGTTGGACAATGGCCATACCTCCATCAGCAATAAAAATTACAAGAGCCTGAGTGCGGATACTGAAGTGATTTATGCTTATGATGTAATTGACTTTGCACGCAAAAAAGGCTACTATACAGGTAATGACAATGATTTTAGCTTTAGCGATACCTATGCTCCACTCGACTTTGGTGCTGCCCGTTTTTGTGAACTCCGTGTATGGGCCATGTTTAATCATGTGAGTAGCAATATGCAGCAATATTTCGATTATGCAGCCGGAGATATCTCTAAAGAAAGAATGCCTCTGTTTATCAAACCTGATAGAAAGCTCAGTGTCCGTGATCTGATGGCCTTTAAACGTGACCATTTGGAAGGTACCGATCTGGATATGTCCAGAGATATAGGTGCAGGCCCTTTTGGATTGCCTTACCGCTGGCGTCCGCTTACCTGGGAATACGAAGGAAAATCTTACTTTAATGAAAGGGTCACTGCTACTCAGCAAACCGGATTCTCTTTTATCTCACAAATGCGAAGTTGGATGCCCGATCATATTGGCGGAATTTTCTGGTTTGGCGCTGATGATGCTGCTTCAACAGTTTACATGCCGTTTTATTGTGGCATCACCAAAGTACCTCATGTTGTAGCTCAGGGCAATGGCGATATACTTACCTATTCGGATACAGCCGCTTTTTGGGTATTCAACAGAGTGGCCCATTTTGCTTACTTATTCTATAACCGTGTAATGCCTGATTTGACAAAAGTGCAGCACGAGCTTGAGGAACATTTTATGGTGCAGATTGCAGAAATGGATGACAAGGCCGGCAAACTATACCAAACGGATCCCGCAGCCGCTCGCGAATTACTCACCCGGTTTGATGCTGAAATCGCCAATAACACAATAGATCGCTGGCGTCAACTGGGTGAATTCCTATTGGTTAAATACCTGGATGGTAATGTAAAAAGAGAACAAGACGGAGAATTTCTGCGCAATCCCTGGGGATATCCGCAACCACCACAATTTCCAGGTTACAATGATGAGTGGAAAAAAGAAGTTATTCAGCAGACCGGTGACAAATTCCAGGTAAAATAAGCCGCAAAATCACTGCTGCATTTTCTTTAATTCTGGCAACCCGGAGTCTAAGCTATGTTTAATGACTTTACTCCACACCTTATAACCCCTGCGGTTTAGGTGAAGCATATCCGGCAAAAATAAACAGGGGTCCGGCTTACCGTTGTCGGTCATAAAATGTGTACTCGTGGGGATAAAAAATAAATCCTCCCGGGCGTTACAATAACTATTGATCAATTCATTGGACCGGCTGATTTCCGGCCAAACACTCCACCGTGCAGGAGTAGGGGTTACTTCTATCCAGACAATGGGAATGCCCGGATGATTTTTGCGAATTTCTTTAACCGCAAGTTTGAAGTAATTCAATACATTTTCCGGCGTCAGATCATTTACATCTCCGGTGATATCGTTGGCTATGAACAATACAATGGCTGCTGCTTTATGTGGTGCAGTCAGTTCATTGGCATAAAAGGTAAAGTCCTTTAACTTTGCCCCGCCATATCCGCGGTTAATGGCCGGGTAGGGGAACATATCTTTTTGAATGCTGTCCCACAAACGGATGCTTGAACTTCCGACAAACAACAACGTGGCTGGAGCGTAGGACACCGGCATTGCTTTCAGGGTGCTAACCTCTTGTTGCCACTTCAAAACTTCGGGATCCTTACCCAGTTTGCTGACCGGATTACAGGACAAAATCAGGAGTGGCATAAAAATGCCCAATAATTTCAGCAGCACAGTTCGTTTCATAATGCGGTACTTAAAATTAGATTATTTTTCGACACGGATGCGGGCATCCACGGCTACCACGCCACGCTCATTGCCAAGTAAAGGATTAATGTCCATTTCAGCAATTTCTGGAGCGCTAATACATAAGGCAGATAATCGCACAATTACATCAGCAAAAGCCTGCTGATTAACGCCTTCTTGTCCGCGCACGCCTTCAATGATCTTATAAGATTTTAAAGTTTGAATCATTTCTCTGGCTTCCCTCATACTTACCGGAGCAATGGCAGTTTGCACATCCTTAAGCACTTCTATGAATATTCCACCCAAACCACAAAGAATCATGTGTCCAAATTTGGGTTCAAACTTTGCACCCGCAAATATTTGAGTGCCACTCAACATGGGTTGGATTAAAATTGCTGTGGTTTCCGGAATTTTCATCATGCGTTCAAATTCAGCGACTACCGTTTCTTCATTTTTTACGTTGAGAACCACTCCACCAACATCGGATTTATGTACCGGTCCAACGACTTTCATCACCACCGGATATCCCATTTTATTTATCGCTTCCAGTGCCTGCTTTTGGGTATTAACTACTGCTTCGCCTGCCCGGGGAATACCCGCTGCATCCAGCAATTTTTGAACATCTTCCGGCTGAAGATAACCGGATTCAGAACCATCAATAACCTGTCTGATTAACCTATGGTTAATTTCAGGAAGCTCAGCTATGGGAGCGGGCGGAGGTGTATGGTAAACCTTTGCCAGTGCCTGACCAAAAACTACTTCATCGGGAAAATTTATGCGTCCCAGCGAAAGGAAGTATTCAATTTCATCTTTTACATTGATTACTGATGGCAATATCGGATAGATGGGTTTTCGGCAGGTTTTCATCTTTTCATCCAGGAGTTTATACACATCAAACACCTGGGTAAGACCAGGGCTGCCAAAAATCACTGCCATGGCATCAATTTCATCAAATTCATTGTCACAGTAATCAATGATATCGCCCAGTTGGGCTGCAGTACCGGTGGCCAGAAAATCAATGGGATTGGCTACCGATGATCCGGGGTAAAGTTTTTCAAGCAATTCAGGGCTTTCGAGGTGGGGAACTTCCAGGCCATTGTTTGAAAGCACATCAGTAAGCATTACGGCCGGTCCTCCGGCATGGGTAATGATGGCTATATTTTTACCTTCCAGTGGTTTGTGCATAAATATGGCTGCAATAGTAGCCAGTTCCTGACGACCATTACATCTAACAATGCCAGCTTTGCGAAAAAGTGCGTCCACCGCAGAATCGCTGCTGGCCAGCGCTCCTGTATGTGAGGAAGCAGCCCGGCTGCCCGCAGAAGAACTACCCGATTTAATGGCTGCAATGCGACAGCCTTTGTTGATTAAAGAAGTAGCGTGTTTCAGCAATAAATCTGGTTTGTTTATGCTTTCAACATACAGTAACTTCACCCTTGAGCTGTGTTCCGGATCAAATGTTTCATCAAGATACTGCAGGACTTCTTCTACACCGGTCTGGGCGCTGTTGCCTACGGAATATACGCTCGAAAAAGACAATCCCGTCGGAATTGCTGATTCCATGATAAAAACAGCCGTAGCTCCCGATCCGGAAATAAAATCAGCGCCTTTGGGATCAAAACGGGGAATAGGCAGGGTGAACACAGAGGTATGATGACGATTCATCATGCCAATACAATTGGGCCCGATAAGACAGCCATTTACGCTGTTAACGGTTTCCACAATTTGTTGCTCAAGTAAAGCACCCGCTTCACTTTCCTCATGAAATCCGGCAGATAAGATAATAAATGCCCGTGTGTTCTTTTCGCGGGCCAGCAATTCAACGGTGTCTGGACAGTATTTTGCAGCTATGGCGAGAATAGCCAGGTCACATTCCGGTAGATCGTTTGGATCCTGATAACACCGGATGCCTTGAACTTCAGTTTCTTTAGGATTGGTAACATAGAGTTGATCAGGAAACTGATTTTCAATGAGATTTTGTAAAACCTTGCCACCCGGCTTGGTGGTATCATTTGAACCGCCTACTACAACGATACTTTTAGGGTGAATGAGCTGTTGATTGATCATGATGAAAGAGTGATTAGATTTAATACCGGGCCATACCGGTTGATTTTGGTTGCGAAGGTATGAAAAGACTTAGGATTACTGAAAAACTTTATGACGTAAATGAATAATGGCAATTTTGTTTATTGTATTTTAAGACCTTACCTTTGCAGAAAATTCATCATAAACTTTCAGGGACGGCTTGTATTATAATATATAAAATGGTGAATTTTACCAGAATTATCCGCTCCTGATTTATTTGATTACTCTTTTTAAGCGGATTTCCGCGTGCTTTTTTTATCATGAATTTGCTAAAGATCGTACCCAAGGTTACCAAATACATCATCCCCACCGGCATATTGCAACAAACGGCCTTTTGGGCAAGATTTAAAAACAATAATGGATGGCAGTCCATGGCCTTCGATATTTTTGAACCAGACCCTCAGCGTTTGGGTTTTTGGAAACATACCGGCGATATATTAATTCTAATTAAGGAATTTCAACCCGGTAAATTGTTGGCCTATGCTCCTTACGGGCCTGAAATTATTCCTTCCGAAGAAATGCAGGGACGATGGCTGGAAAACCTGGCGGAAGAACTGCGAAAATTTCTGCCGGAAACATGTTTTGCCATTCGCTTCGACTTAACCTGGCCATCACCCTGGTATAACGACAATAAAGATTTTCACCAGGGGTTCGGCCTATGGAATGAGCTTCCGGATACTCCGGTGCAGGAGATGCGTCTCAATATAGGAACCCTGAACTGGAATCTACGCAAAGCTCCCACAAATGTGCTGCCATCGAACACAGTGATAATTCCTCTTGATAACAATCCGGAAAACCTGCTTAAAAGGATGAAATCCAAGACTCGTTACAATATCAATCTTTCATACCGTAAAAACATACATATTCGCACTTCGGATGTTTCAGACCTGGATGCCTGGTTTGATCTTTACCGGCAAACTACTCTGCGGCATGGCATTGCTGCTGAAAAAAAAGAATATTTCCAGAAAGTACTAACCACACATGCAGATGATACCATTTCTCCGGTGGACGTTCATCTGCTATTGGCAGAAAAACAAGGCAAACCGCTCGCTGGAATGTTTTTGGCGCTTTCAGGTAAAAGGGGTACTTATCTTTTCGGGGCCAGTTCATCGCAGCATCGCGAATTGATGGCTCCCTACCTGCTTCAGTGGGAAGCCATGATGCTGTCAAGGGAGACCGGATGTGACGAATATGACCTTTTTGGCATCAGTGGCAACCCTGATCCGGCACATCCAATGTACGGATTATATCGCTTTAAGACAGGCTTCGGTGGAGATATCCGCCATCAATTGGGATGTTGGGACTATCCCCTAACCAAAGAAAGTTATGAAAGTTTTAGAATTGCCGAAACAGTAGCCGTGGGTTATCACGGATAGTGATTGTACAATAAAACTGCAATAACTTAATATTAATGCCCTTAAACTTAGATGATTATTGAACAATAAAGGCAGCTTATCTTGCTGCCTTTTTGAATAGAAAGGAGTTATTGTCATTTTAAAACATCACTGAAACGGCGACTACGCCGGGTCCAACATTTACTCCCAGTACGGGTGACGCCTCATTGATAAATTCAGGATCAAGACCGGTTATCCTTTTCATTTCATCGGCAAACCATTGAGCGGTGCTTAAGTTTTTAGCATGTGATATGGAGTAACCCCATATTTTACGATTACCGATTTTTTCAGCAATTTCTTTCATAATCATTTTCATACTTGCTTTTTCAGTAAATGGTTTGCCAAAAGTTTCCGTTTTACCCTCATTATTTACTATTACGATGGGTTTAAGGTTAAGCAACGAACCAATTTTACCTTTGGCATAACTTACTCTGCCGCTCTTAACCATGTATTTAATGGTACGGGAGGAGACATACATTTTGGTGTTGTCTGCCCATTTTTCAATTCTGCCTGAAAGCTCCTCAAAGGTGGCGCCATTTTCAAGTTCCCGGGCAGCGCGCAATACAACCAATCCCAGCCCGCTGGATAGGCGCTTTGAATTGATGACTTTAATTGGTTTTCCCGAATGCTCAGCCACGGCATGAGAAGCTTTGGAACTATTGCTCCAGGTTCCGCTCATGGCTGCACTAATGTGTATGCCTATAATGCTGTCATAATGGGTAGACAGATAGGAGTACCGGTTGAAAAAATCTTTATATGCCGGTTGCGCGGTTGAAGGGTAGGCAGCCGACTTGTCGAGCATGGAATAAAACTCAGATGGCAAAAGCGTTAGGCGATCCAAAAAGTATGTATCACCAAAATGCACACTTAAGGGTACCACTTGAATCTGATATTTCTCTATCAGTTCTTCCGGCAGGTCACAGGTGGAGTCGGTGAGCAAAGCAACGGGATATTTAGCATTACTGCTGATTTCCTTCTGCATCACCATGTCATCCACTTTTTGAAAAGTAATGTTGCCCACCCGGTTCAAGGCAAGCATCACTTCTGATGGATTGTCGGTGTGAATATGTACCCGCATTTTTTTATCTGAACCGGCAACTACCATGGAATCGCCCATGGGACCAATAAGCTTACGTACCTGTCCAATATTGGCTTTCTTTTTTTCATCAAGCGAAAGCATGGCTTCAGTGCAATAGCGGAAATTGATTTCCTCATGCGAAATAACTTCCGCATCCGGAATAACCACCGTTTCTCTGCTGGAGATCAGCTTACGCAGTTCTCCTATATTAAGGTATTCAACCATACCCTGCAAAAAAACCACGAAACCTTTGGCTCCGGCATCTACCACATTGCTTTTTTTTAGCACTGCCAGGGTGGCAGTGGTGGCCTGCAGCGATTCTACAGCCTTTTCATATGCTTGTGCAAGCAATTCAATGAAATCCTGTATGGTGTCTTTTAAAATATAAATGAATTCCGCCCATTCCCTGATTACCGTAATCATGGTACCTTCAACAGGATTGGCAATGGCTTCATAGGCATATACTACCGCTTTTTTTACGATTTCGGCAAAGGTTTCTACGCTTACCGTTTCATGCTTTTGAATTTCATTACTAAAACCATAGATAAACTGTGCGAATATTATTCCCGAATTTCCCCTGGCTCCCGTAAGGGCAGCATCGGCCAGGGCGGCTGCCGTAAGCTTAAGATCCTTGGTTGGAATGGGACTTTCAACAATGGATCGCATGGTGGAAGCCAGATTTGTCCCGGTATCTGCGTCAGCAACCGGAAAAACATTGATCTTATTGATCAAAACCTGATTTTCAAAAATCTTCTGCGCACCAGCGAGAAAACTGTAATAAAGTGTCTTCCCGTCTAAGTAAGTCAGTGCTTTTGTAGGTGTATTCAAGGCTCAATATTTTGGTTAACAAATGATTATACTGCCAATTTAACAGTTATTAAACATCAAACACCAGCGAAAGTTTTGGCAAACCAAATTTTCGTATGGCTCAAAGTTTAATTATTCTTTCCGTTTTTTAGATGTCCCTGTGGTTGCAAAATTAAAACTTAAACCCTCAGTATTCCTTATTTATAAATTTTGAGGTGAACTTTAAGCAGATTTTAAGGTCGTCATCTTTTCTTATGTCGAAAAGTAACTGATTTCACCTTAATTTCCGGAAGGAGGAGAAGTCATTCATCAGTATGAATGCATTGAGCTCTTCGGCTGGATTTGAGTATTTATGCAAAGGGCCACAGTCGTATAAACTGACAAAAGGATCCGTATCCAGCAACATACCCATAATTTCATCCTGAGTTGGAGTTTGTGTGAGCCGTGAATATTCAGCATAGGTCCATTTGGTGAAGGCAGTTTGGGGATGAATGCCTCTCTGGTCGAGCAAAAATCCATTTACAAGTTGAACCGGCAATGCCAGTTCACCTTTATAATATACATCACCCGGCGAAGGGTAGGAGTGGAGCGCTTTTTTGTCTTCAGTAAGGGTTACAGGTACCTGCTGGTAATAATCGGCAGCAGTGCGGTAAATGTAGGCTCTGGGCCCCGGTTGCGCAGCAGCAGTGTCAACGCTTATTGTTTTATTGGGGCTTTTACAGGAGCAGTAAAAAACTGTTACCATTAAAAAACTTGCAAAAATGAGGTTACTTTTCATTTTAAGAACACATTAATTACTGTAAAATAACAACAATTTCCATTGGATTGCAAGTATAATGCCAACTTCATTTTGTGGCATGTAATTTGTTTAAATCAAATTTCTGGTATCAAATTTGACTTTACACTAAATAAATGGTTATTTTTGAGCCGTAAAAAACGCTAAACAGCTTTTCTCAAATCCTTAAAAACACATTTCAATGAAAAAGTCATTTTCTATGCTGATCACGCTTTCTTTTCTCCTTTTTGGTGCCTATGCTCAAAATGTTCAGACCGAGAAGGTGCAGGAGAACCCGAATGCGCCGGAGATCACCTTCGACAAGACTGTTCATGATTATGGGACCATCTTTGTAGGCGGTGATGGCCACTGTGAATATGAATTTACCAATACCGGTAAAGAGCCTCTGATACTTTCCAGCGTACGCTCTTCATGCGGATGTACAGTTCCCAGCTGGCCCCGCGAACCCATTTTACCGGGCAAAAAAGAAACCATTAAAGTAAAATATGACACCAACAGGATGGGGCCTATCAATAAATCAGTTACGGTAATTTCCAATGCCAAGAATTCGCCCGTGGTGCTAAGGTTGAGTGGAAACATCGTTAAAAAGACTGAAGAAAGTGCCATACCTGAAAAGAGTATTGCTCCGGGAAACAGCCCAATGGTAAAATAAGCTTTCCGGCATTTAAAATTCTGATAAGTGAGCAAACATCGTCTTAACGATGTTACTCACTTTTTCTATATTTTTACAGAAAGAATTTTTTTCGTAAATCCCTGAGATTTATCCTTTCATCCTGATTGGCAATCTCATTAATAGTTTATAAAAAGTTGAGGATGAGAGGAAACAGAACCTCCTCCCACGCTCTCTATTTTCCTTCTAATTTTTTAAATGCAAACACCTGTCATTCAGAAAGGAACGAAGTGAATTGATGAATCTCTCACTAAAGGGGGCTTTAATCGATCATAACTATTTGTTAATCTGAAATTAGCTTATACCTTTGCAGCATTATTAACATTTGCCTAACAATTTTTTGCCATGCCAAAAATTTCTGACCGCGGTTGCCAAATGCCCGCTTCTCCTATACGTAAGTTGGTCCCTTACGCGGAAGCAGCTAAAAAAAGAGGTTTAAAGGTATATCACCTGAATATCGGTCAGCCCGATATCAGTACTCCTGAAGTGGCTCTGAAAGCCATCCGGAATTTCGGTCAAAAGGTGATTGAATACAGCCACTCAGCCGGGAATGAACCCTACCGTATTAAACTTTCGCATTATTATCAAAATATCGGTATTAACGTTGATCATAATGACATTATCATTTCTACGGGTGGTTCTGAAGCCATTGCATTTGCATTTCAGGTTTGCCTGAATCCGGGAGACGAAGTCATTATTCCGGAACCTTTTTATACCAATTACAATGCTTTTGCAGTAACCGCAGGCGTAAAAGTTGTTCCCATTACCTCTGACATACATACTGGTTTTGCATTACCTCCGGTTTCGGACTTCAAAAAAGCCATCACCCCGCGTACCAAAGCCATCCTTATATGTAACCCCAACAATCCCACAGGATACCTTTATTCGGAAGATGAGATAAAGCAATTGGGTCAGCTCGCCCTTGAGCATGACTTGTATCTACTTTCTGATGAAGTATACAGGGAGTTTTGTTACGACGGACACAATCACTTTTCAGTGATGGAACTTGAGGGGATGGATGAACATACTGTACTTATCGACTCTGTTTCAAAACGTTACAGCGAATGTGGCGTGCGTATAGGTGCGCTTGTTTCAAAAAATAAAAAATTGATTGCCACTGCATTGAAATTTGCACAGGCCCGCTTAAGCCCGCCATCACTGGGACAGGTGATCGGAGAAGCCTCCCTCGACACGCCCGCTGAATACTTTAAAGAAGTTTATGATGAGTATATCCTTCGTCGCAACCTGGTAATTGAAGGACTAAACAAGATTCCAAATGTGCTTGCTCCTATGCCCAAAGGTGCGTTTTACACTATTATAAGTCTGCCCGTAGATGATGCCGATACTTTCTGTCAGTGGCTGCTTGAAGACTTCAGCTATGAGGGTCAAACGGTTATGCTTGCGCCTGCTAGCGGCTTTTATGCTACGCCGGGGTTGGGTAAAAATGAAGTTCGCATCGCTTACGTCTTAAAATCAGATGACCTGAAAAATGCCGTAAAATGCCTGGAAGAAGCCCTGAAAGTTTACCCGGGCCGAACCAGATAATATCACATTTAACGATAACTGAGAAGGTTGTCAGCCTGAGGCGGATGACCTTTTTTAGTTTTCCCGTTTTTATGGTTTTTGAAACCAATAGCATTGCCAGAAACCTAAAATATTGGTTATAAAAGTCTCATAAATCTTCTCCAGCAATCCGGGATCAAGTTCCTTGTGCACTTTATATGCAGCATTGACAACTGCTTTTCCTATAATTTCCTCTTCATCCGAAATAGTTTCATAGGGTTTCATGATGGCTCTGATTTCATGTAAATAATTAAAAAACTTAGTGTTACTTGGAGTCATCGTGCCTGCCCGCCCGCCTGCCCAAGACGGAAAGGCTGGGCTTTGTGGCTAATCCAATTGTTAAGAGAAAATTATCGATTGCATATTTTTCTCATTATCAATATAATGCCTCGCAAGTAAGGTTAATTTAAAAATTATTTTCAAAAACCCGTATTGGCTTTTTGATTTTTTATGATTAATAGATAATTACCCTGATCAAATTTTTATCAGATGCGCGTGTTTGATCAGGGTTTTATTGTTACTATTGCACTACTAAGCTACACCTGCCATTTGCGGCATTGATACAGCAAACCAGCAATCCCGGAAAATACATTATTTGAATCATACACAGGTTTGAAAATTGGTGCTGGGCTTGGGTTAGGTGGTAGTTACCAACCAGCAACAAAAACAAGATTAGTACCTAAACCTTATATTAGTAGTCCGCCGGCTAATTCAATATTTAACTCAAATGTATTTTTTAGAGATTAAGAATATGGGAAAGTATTTTTTTGTTTTTTTTGGAATTAGTATATTCATTATGTGGATAATATTTTTCTACATAGCTTTTTTATTAGATGAGAAGGGGTATAAAACATCGCTTTTTTTCCCTGGAGTTTTGTTTTCCAGCATGCGCAGTTTATCAAAAGAAGAAAAGAAATATCTTCCTCTTTACTATGCAATGATTGTTACCACCATTCTTCCTTTTGCTGTATTTTTCGCAATGTTTATTTATGGGATTTTAGGTAATTATGAATGATGGTAAATGTATAGTTCTACTAAGAAGAATTTCCTATGCCCACTTTACTTTCAACGGCGCCATGCGATGGGCACAAGGCGGAAAGCCTGCCCGCCAGCAGGTGGGTTTGAGCACGGATTTCTCTCAGTTAGAGTTTATTTTGAGCAGGAAGCAAGTAGGAATTACATAAAAAGATTTATCTTAGCTGTGGGAAAGATAATCGGTCGAAGCATACCTTCGCTCGGTGGTAGCTAAATGCAATCAAACGGTGGCACTATGAGCATAGGCGATAAAGTGATACTATCTGCTGTAATTGGCGGCACAGCCGAGGCACTTTGGGGTGGTAAATTTGCCAACGGTGCCGTAACCGGGGCGATAGTCTTTACACTGCGTAACTCTGTGCAATTATATGTTACGATGTCACAGTGTATAACACAGAGTTTCTCAGAATTCTTTTGTTTTAAATTTACTGTGCGTCTCTGTGCTTAACACTGTGTAGCTCTGTGCAATTATGTAGCAAAGTGTATCACAGTAAGATCTATGAAAATTCCAGGTTAAAAAGGATATACTTCCTTTATTTCATTCAAAATCAGGATAGAGCAGATACTTCTTGCGAATCTGTTTAAAGTTTTTCAGGTCTGCCTGCCAGCTTTGCCGGATTTCGTACTCATTTTTACCAGCTACTATCTGTCTGCGGAGTTCCGGTGTGCCGGCTAATTTATCGAAAAAGTTATTGAAATATGAAGTTTTATCGGGCAGCTCTTTATACATCTCTATTAACCAATGCAGTTCAAGGCTGCCTTGTTTGTATATGTTTCCTGCTTTTTGCTTCAGGTCCAGGCCATAACAGGTCACGCCTTGGTGTGGCGGGTTTTCTGCTACACCTTTAATTTGCTGAGGGACAAATGAAAAGGCATGGTTGGGATAGTCGGGATGTCCTATAATGGTAAAAGGGGAGGGGGTGCCCCTGCCAACACTCACCACGGTTCCTTCAAACAGACACAGGGATGGATAAAGATAAATCGCCGCCATATCAGGCAGGTTGGGCGATGGCGGTATGGACAGGATATAGCGGTCGGTATGGGCATAGCCAATCATTGGGATATTGGTCAGCCTGCATTTCATTCCATCGGGCAGCCAGCCTTCACCATTTACCATAAGGGCATATTCAGCCATGGTCATACCATGAACTATGGGTATGGCGTGCAATCCCACAAAGGAACGGTATTCGTTTTTCAGAACCGGTCCGTCCACATAATATCCGTTCGGATTGGGCCGGTCTAACACCAAAACTTCAACATCATAACGGGCGCAGGATTCCATGACATAACTCAGCGTAGAAATGTAGGTATAAAACCGGGCGCCCACATCCTGAATGTCAAAGATCACCAGGTCCACATCAGCCAAATCCTCACGGGAAGGTATTTTATTTTTTCCGTAGAGCGAAACTACCGGAAGACCGCTCAGAATATCCTTGCCACTTTTAATGCTGGCTCCGGCTTCAGCTTCGCCCCGGAAACCATGTTCAGGTGCAAAAATTTTTACCAGGTTAACTCCGGCAGCCAAAAGTGAATCAGCCAGATGACGGTTGCCCACCACTGAGGTTTGGTTTGCCACGAGCGCCACCCGCTTATCCTTTAGCAGTGGCAGAAATTTCAAAAATTGATCAGCCCCTGTAAAAAGTGGCGTACCGATTGGATTCGTCTGGTTAAGATTGCTTAAGGGAGGCTGGGCGGGCAGTTTCCCTGTCTGAAAAACCATAACAAGATAAATAAATAGGAGGTGCCTGATTTTCATAATATGTATTCTTAATATGTATTCTTATGGCAAATTTAAGCTAATCTGTTAACTTTGCTGAAAATATCCTGTGTGAATTTCGAACTTTTTATCAGTAGCAGAATAAGATCAAAAAAGGACACCTCATTTTCCCGTCCCATTATTCTTATTTCAATTGCCGGTATCTCTCTTGGGGTAATGGTTATGTTGATATCGGTTGCCGTTCTTAAAGGTTTTCAGTTTCAAATACGGGATAAGGTAGCAGGCTTTGGCGGCCATATCCAGATTTCGGGGTTCAGTTCAAACCTCTCCCTGGAGCCGGAACCGGTCAACCTGAGTGACATTCGTATGGCAGAAATCAGCCGGCTTAACAATGTGAGCGCGGTTCAGGCTTTCGGTTTAAAAGCTGGCATCCTCAAAACCACCGATCAGATTCATGGGGTAGTATTAAAAGGGGTGGACAGCAGTTATAGATGGGACTTTTTCAAGGAAAAACTCATTTCCGGACAATTGCCAGATATAAAGGGGGTAAACCCTTCGGATGAAATGCTGATTTCAAAAAAGATTGCACAACTCCTTCATCTTAAGGTTGGAGATGATCTGCGTATGTATTTTATTGCGGAGAACCTTACACGCGGTCGTAAATTTGTTATTTCAGGCATATATAGCACCGGGCTGGCCGAATTTGATGAAATGTACGTGCTTGGCGATATCCGCCACATCAGAAAACTTAATGGCTGGGCTGAAAATCAGGCCTCGGGGGTGGAAATCCTGGTTTCCGATTTTTCAAAACTGGACGAAACCACCAATGAAGTCTATGAACTCACCGGTTATGAGCTAAATGCACAAACCATCAAACAGCTTTATCCCCAGATCTTCGATTGGGTAGAAATTCAGGATGTAAACGTTATTATTATCCTCATCCTTATGGTACTTGTGTCGGCCATTACCATAATTTCCACCTTGCTTATACTTATACTGGAACACACCCGCAACATTGGCCTGCTAAAGGCCCTGGGTGCTTCCAACGCTAGTATCCGCCGTATTTTTATTATGGCTTCCCTGTATATTGCATTTTATGGATTACTCTGGGGGAATTTACTGGGATTGGGATTGATATGGTTTCAATCTGAAACAGGGTTTCTTCCACTGCCCGAAGAATCTTATTTTATGTCATCGGTACCTGTTTCTATTGGATGGTTTGAGATTATTGCCATTAACGTCGGAGTTATGATTATCAGCACTTTACTGATGCTGATTCCATCCATGATAGTGCGCTTTATTTCACCGGTAAGGGCATTGCGTTTTGAATAATTAAAGCAGGTTTAATCTTTTTTGTGTAAGCCGCACTCCCGCGTATTTGGATTTTCCCACCACCAGCGTCCGGCCCTGATATCTTCTCCGGGTAAAATGGCCCGTGTACAGGGTAAGCAGCCAATACTGGCAAAACCTTCATCGTGAAGTTTATTGTAAGGCACATTGTTTTCTTTTATAAACGCCCAAACCTGTGCTTCAGTCCAGTCTATCAGCGGATTGACTTTAATCAGACCATTGGTGGCGTCCCACTCAACAAGCTGATCATCCTGCCGGGTAACCGATTGCTCCCTGCGTAACCCGCAAATCCATGCATCCAGCCCTTTAAATGCCCGTTGTAAGGGTTCTACTTTTCGAACATGGCAACACCTGCGCCTGTTTTCAATACTTTCGTAGAACAGGTTTATTCCTTTCTCATTTACCATTTGCTCCACTGCATCTTTATCAGGAAACATGACTTTAATGTTAATGCCATATCTCTCATTCGTTTGCTGCATTAGATCATAAGTTTCCTGAAACAATCTGCCGGTGTCCAGTGTAAAAAATGAGGCCGATTTGTCGATGCCGGCAATAAAGTGTGTAATTACCTGATCTTCCGCGCCCAAACTGGTGGAAAAAGCAACCTTGCCCTCAAAATCGGTCAGGAAATATTTCAGGACTTCTGCTGCGTTCTTTCCTGCTAATTTTTGATTTAATGCTTCAGCGCGTTGTATATTTTCTTTAGTTGACATAGTTTAAGTGTTATTTCGTAAAAAAATCCGCTATATTTCCAATCCTGTCAGCCACTATACCCTTTTCCGTTCGGCGTAGGGTACATGCCTCATTATAAAAGTCATGCTGAAATACAAGGATATAGTGGTTCTCACACGCTTCTTCGAGAAAGGCTTCCTTTTCGTGAATGCTTAACAGGGGTTCAATATCAACCGCCGGAACATAATGTGGCGGCAAATTGGCCAGGGCCGGAATGAAATCGGCAAGAAAAACTATGGTTTTGGAACCGGCAGTAATAAAAGGAACAAGCTGCCCCCGCGTATGGCCATTAAATATACGGAGTTTTATGTTTTCATCCCAATGGCATTCTTTTTCAATCAAAATACATCTGCCCGAGTTTTGTAAAGGTAAAATATTGTCCTGAAAAAATGCAGCAGATTCACGTGGATTGGAATCAAATGCCCATTTAAACTGTCGGCTGGAACACCAGTAACGGGCATTCGGGAACAGCTCTTTGGGCTGTTGCTTCTTATCGTAATAAACTGCTCCCCCCACATGATCGTCATGTAAATGCGTAAAAATCACATCCGTAATTCCGGCAGGGGAGAGGCCGGCAGCTTTCAGGCCTGCTGAAATTCCACAGACATCAAAACGAAATTTGTATTTATAATATTTGTCGTCCCGCTTTTCACCCATGCCGGTATCAAACAATACCTTTCGGTTTCCGTAACAAAGCAGCAAACACCGGGTAGTAATTTTTACCAGGTTGTCTTCATCTTCAGGATACACCTTTTCCCAGATGGTTTTTGGTACCACTCCAAAGGCCACGCCCCCATCCATCTTCCAGTGATCAGCATGTATTGTTGTAATCTTCATCGTTGCAAATTTATGACTTTTAAACGTATACTTTTGGTTTCATCCAAAACGAAACAATATTGGCCAATAATTTTGGTATTTTTGTTGTTTAATTCTACTGCATGAAAGTTCATTTTATTGCCATTGGTGGCAGCGCAATGCACAACCTGGCCATTGCACTTCATTTAAAAGGTTATAAGGTAACAGGGTCTGATGACGAGATTTTTGAACCTGCCCACTCCAGGCTTAAAAAATATGGATTGTTGCCGGCAGCTGAAGGGTGGGACATTCAAAAAATTCACACCGGACTGGATGCCATAATTCTTGGCATGCACGCCAGATCCGACAATCCGGAAATAGCTGCTGCCCGGAAACTCAACATCCCTGTTTATTCTTATCCTGAATTTCTTTATGAGCAGTCAGGCCACAAAAAAAGAGTAGTTATTGGCGGCAGTCATGGCAAAACAACCATTACTGCCATGATTTTGCATGTGCTTAAACATCATAACATAGATGCAGATTATATGGTAGGTGCCCAACTCGAAGGCTTTGAAGTTATGGTTAGAGTAACTGAAGATGCTCCTGTTATGATTATTGAAGGGGATGAATACCTGACATCAGCGCTTGATCGCAGGCCGAAATTTCATGTCTATCAACCCGATATTGGACTAATTAGCGGAATAGCCTGGGATCATATGAATGTGTTTCCCACTTTCGAAAATTATCTGGAACAATTCAGTCAGTTTGCCCAATTATTACCCAAAGGGGGAAGTCTGATTTACTGCGCTGAGGATGAATATGTGGTAAACATTGCAGCCCAACTGCCTGAGGATATTCATAAACTTCCTTATACGCTGCCACCTTATCATGTAAAGGAGGGCATCACTATCCTTCACACCCCGGGGGGTGAAGTGCCGCTGAAAATTTTCGGCCAGCACAATCTGCTCAACCTCGAAGGTGCCAGGTTAATCTGTCAGGAACTGGATATTGATGGCGAAGCATTTTATGATGCCATTCAATCTTTTGTGGGTGCTTCAAAACGACTTGAATTGGTTGCATCCAATGCCAATACGGCCATTTACAAAGACTTTGCCCATAGTCCATCCAAGCTGAAGGCCACCATACAGGCCGTTAAAGAACAATTTCCGGGGCGAAAACTTACCGCCTGTTTTGAATTACACACATACAGCAGCCTGAATAAGGATTTCTTATCCCAATATGCACATGCTATGGATGATGCCGAGAAAAGTATTGTATTTTACAGCAAACATGCTCTGGAATTAAAACGCCTGAAACATTTCGATAGTGATGATGTAGTTAATGCCTTTAAACGTAATGATATTCAGGTGTATAACGAAACCAGGGAACTACAGGAATTTTTAGTGAATGCCGGCTGGAATGATCATAATCTGTTATTGATGAGTTCGGGGAATTTCTTTGGATTGGATTTGGATGCATTGTCGGCTCACATTATTTAATCGCCTGGTTAACCACCATTGTTTTAGGCGATTAAATAAGTATTACCTGCTACTAAAACAAACAGGGAACCTTTTTAGGGGTTCCCTGTTCGAGTTTCAAGCCATATGAAACATTAATTTGCTGCTTCCTTAGGTACCACTGGTTTTATAATTTGTATATCCAGTTCTTCAGCTTTTTCTTTGTGTGAGATTACCACTTTATCGCCTTCTGAAAGATTTGATTTGATGATCTCTTCCGCCAGAGCGTCTTCAATGTATTTTTGAATGGCTCTTTTCAATGGACGTGCACCAAACTGGGCATCCCAGCCTTTCTCTACAATAAAGTCTTTGGCTTCAATGGTAACTTCCATTTCATAACCCATCTCAGCAACCCTTTTGAAAAGGTGCTTTAGTTCAATATCGATAATTTTGTGAATATCTTCACGCTCAAGTGATTCAAAAATAATCACATCGTCGATACGATTCAGGAACTCCGGAGCAAAGGAGCGCTTGAGTGCATTTTCAATTACACCTGTGGCAAAAGTTGAACTGCCTGACATTTTAGCGCTTGTGGCAAAACCAACCCCCTGTCCAAAATCTTTCAACTGACGTGATCCAATGTTGGAGGTCATAATTACAATGGTATTCTTAAAGTCTACCTTACGGCCAAGGCTATCGGTAAGTACTCCATCATCCAGCACTTGCAAAAGAATATGGAAGATATCGGGATGAGCTTTTTCAATCTCATCAAGAAGCACAATAGAGTATGGTTTGCGACGCACTTTTTCGGTAAGCTGCCCGCCTTCTTCGTAACCAACGTATCCGGGAGGCGCACCAACCAGTCGCGAAACTGCAAATTTCTCCATATATTCACTCATGTCAATTCTGATCAACGTATCCTCGCTATCGAACAGATATTTGGCGAGAATTTTAGCCAGATGGGTTTTCCCTACTCCGGTAGGACCTAAAAAGATGAATGTTCCGATGGGCTTATTGGGATCCTTTAAGCCGGCACGGTTGCGTCGGATGGCTTTTACCACTTTTTTAATGGCATCGGGCTGACCAATTACACTATCACTGAGATCGTTTTCCATGTGCAATAGCCGGTCACTTTCATTTTGTGCTATTCGCTGAACAGGAACCCCGGTCATCATAGCAACCACTTCAGCCACATTATCTTCACTTACCGTAATGCGGTGCATTTTGGAATCGTCCTCCCATCTCTTTTTAGCGGCTTCCAGTTCTATCATCAGTTTACGTTCGGTGTCGCGGAATTTGGCGGCTTCTTCAAACTTCTGACTATGAATGGCATTATTTTTCAGCTCTTTGATCTCTTCAATACGCTGCTCCAGTTGAATGATTTCATTGGGAACCTGCATATTGGTGATATGTACCCGGGCTCCGGCTTCGTCCAGTGCATCTATGGCCTTATCCGGCAAATAACGGTCGGTAAGGTAACGGTTGGTAAGCGAAACACAGGCTTCAATAGCATCGTCATTGTATTTTACCAGATGATGATCTTCATATTTTTCTTTAATATTATTCAGAATGGTTACGGTTTCTTCAGTAGTGGTAGGATCTACCAAAATTTTCTGAAACCGGCGTTCCAGCGCTCCGTCTTTCTCGATATATTGTCTGTATTCATCCAGGGTAGTAGCTCCGATGCATTGTATTTCGCCCCGGGCAAGTGCTGGCTTAAACATATTGGAAGCATCCAGCGAACCGGAAGCATTTCCGGCACCCACTATGGTATGAATTTCATCAATAAACAGAATAATATCCCGGTTTTTTTCCAGTTCATTTAGTACGGCTTTCATGCGTTCTTCAAACTGGCCGCGATATTTCGTTCCGGCCACCAGGGAGGCCAGATCAAGGGTGAAAATTCGTTTGTTAAAAAGAATACGCGACACTTTGCGTGATATGATCCTCAGTGCCAAACCTTCAGCAATGGCCGACTTACCCACACCAGGTTCCCCAATGAGGATAGGATTATTTTTTTTGCGCCTGCTCAATATCTGGGCAATGCGCTCCAGTTCTCTTTCCCGTCCAACAATAGGATCGAGGCGGCCCTCTTCAGCAGCCTTGGTCAAATCGCGACCAAAATTGTCCAGAACGGGCGTTTTTGATTTAGAATCTGCCACCTTTCGCGGTCCACCGCCATAACCCCGGCCTTCATCAGCGTCATCATCGGGAGTGCTGCCCGGCAATTCGCCACGCGGTCCTTCCTGCTTATGACTTTCATCGTGACTTATGATAGACTTTAGCTCTTCTCTTACTGAGTCATAGTCTATACCATACTTATTCAATGTGCTGGTAACAAGATTGTCTTCGTCTTTTAAAATAGCAAGCAGCAAATGTTCAGTTCCTATCAATTCACTATTGAACATCTTGGCCTCCAGATAAGTAAGTTTCAGTGCACGTTCAGCCTGTTTTACCAATGGCAGATTTTCTGCCTTTTTGTCACGCTTGGCGCCTGAACTGATTGTTTTTTCAATGGTTTTTCTGATTTCATTGGTATCGATACCCAGCATATTCAAAATTTGAATGGCCATGCCTTCGCCTTCGCGTATAATGCCAAGAAATAAATGCTCCACACCAATCTTTTCATTTCCCAACCGAAGTGATTCCTCCCGGCTGTAGGTAAGTACGTCTTTTACCCGTTGTGAAAATTTAGCTTCCATATGTTGATTTCTCTCCTTCTTCTGTGTTATAAACACTTTCTTTGTTTAGTTTTCCGGCTCAAATATAATTAAACATCATACATTCATTGAGCCAGGTTTAGCCTGAGGTCAAAAATACGAATAATTTGAACACGCTGTATACATATAGCAGGTCAAATACACAATATTTTGTCCATACGATCTGTGTATAATCAAATACAATGCCGTTTAAAGAAACAAAGAAAGAAACTACTGAAAAAATATAGCTTTAATACTGAATTTTCCAGATATTTTCGGTTAATTTCCTGTTGTGCTGAAACAAAAAAGTTGTACCTTCGTACCCCTCAAAAGAGGTACTAAAAATTGCTAATTTGAATACACTAAAGAATGGAAAATCAAGAAGGTGAAGAAAGAATAATTAAAGTTAATATTGAAACCCAGATGAAGTCGGCTTACATTGACTATTCCATGTCAGTGATAGTGGGCAGGGCTTTACCTGACGTTCGTGATGGTTTGAAACCGGTTCACCGCCGTGTACTTTATGGAATGTTAGACCTTGGGGTATTGTCGAACCGGTCATATAAAAAAAGCGCCAGAATAGTAGGGGAGGTGCTCGGTAAATATCATCCCCACGGCGACACCTCCGTTTATGATGCTATGGTGCGAATGGCCCAGGAATGGTCATTGCGCTACCCACTGGTTGACGGACAGGGAAACTTTGGTTCCATTGATGGAGACAGCCCCGCAGCCATGCGTTATACGGAAGCAAGATTGCAGAAAATTGCAGAAGAAATGTTATCCGATATAAATAAGGATACGGTTGATTTTCAGAACAACTTCGACGATAGTTTGCAGGAACCCATGGTTTTGCCCGCGCGTATTCCTAATTTACTGGTCAACGGAGCCTCCGGTATTGCTGTCGGTATGGCTACCAATATGCCACCGCACAACCTGTCAGAGGTGGTTGATGGAACCATCGCCTACATTGATAATAAGGAGATCTCCGTAAACGAACTTATGAAGTTTATTAAAGCTCCGGACTTTCCCACAGGGGGATTTATATATGGCTATGAAGGAGTAAAGGAAGCTTTCGAATCCGGTCGTGGCAGAATCGTAATGCGTGGAGAAAGCAAAATCGAAATCAATCATTCGCACGAGACCATAATATTCAACTCTATACCTTACCAGGTTAATAAAGCTGATCTTATCAAAAAAGCAGCCGATCTGGTAAATGATAAAAAAATTGAAGGTATTTCTGATATCCGTGACGAATCAGACCGCAACGGGATGCGTATTGTTTTTGATCTCAAGCGTGATGCCATTACCAATGTGGTGTTGAATAAATTATATCAGTTAACACCTTTGCAGTCATCATTCAGCGTGAACAACATCTGCCTGGTGAATGGCCGGCCTATGCTGCTAAATATCAAGCAATTAATTCATTATTTTGTAGAACATCGGCATGATGTTGTCCTGCGTAGAACCAAATATGAGCTAAGAGAAGCCGAAAAACGGGCACACATTCTCGCCGGTTTACTTATTGCTCTTGATCATCTGGATGAAGTAATTGCCTTAATCAGGGCAACCAAAACACCTGAGGAAGCCCGGATAAAATTGATTGAACGCTTCGAACTCTCTGAAATTCAGGCCAGAGCAATCCTCGATATGAGATTGCAGCGTTTAACCGGACTGGAAAGAGATAAAATACGAAATGAATACGAGGAACTGCTCAAAATGATTGAGTATTATAACCTTGTGATTAACAACGTAGATATGCGTATGGAGATTATCAAGAAGGAATTGCTTGATATAAAGGAAAGCTACGGTGATGAGCGAAAAACACAAATCGTTTATTCAGCAAGTGATTTCCGCATCGAAGATACCATAGCAGATGAAGATGTGGTGATTACCATTTCACATATGGGTTACATCAAACGTACCCCGCTTACAGAATATCGCCGTCAAAACAGGGGAGGCCGGGGAGCAAAAGGATCTAATATCCGGGATGAAGACTTCCTGGAATACATGTATGTAGCCAGCATGCATAATTATATGCTTTTCTTTACCGAAAAAGGAAAAGTATTCTGGATGCGGGTGTATGAAATTCCCGAGGGAGGTAAAAACAGTAAAGGCAGAGCCATTCAAAATTTGATAAACATTGAACCGGATGATAAAATTAAAGCCTTTAAAAATTTAAAAAACTTAAAGGACGAAGAGTACATAAACAATAACTATATCATTTTGTGTACACGCAAAGGAATCATCAAAAAAACTTCACTCGAAGCCTATTCCAGACCGCGTCAAAATGGAATCAATGCCATTACCATTCGTGAAGGAGATCAATTGCTTGAAGCCCGATTAACCAATGGGAATAACGAAGTATTGCTTGCACTAAGATCAGGCAGAGCCATACGTTTTAATGAAAGTACCGTGAGGCCTATGGGTAGGATGGCTTCCGGGGTAAAAGGCATTACTCTGGCCAGCGATAAAGATGAAGTTATTGGCATGATCTGTCCTCCGGACGATTCAGCAGATATTTTGGTTGTATCAGAAAATGGATATGGTAAACGCTCAAAACTGGAGGATTACAGAATAACCAACCGGGGAGGCAAAGGCGTAAAAACCATTAATGTGACTGAAAAAACAGGCGATCTTATCTCTATCGAAGCCGTTACCGATAATGATGATCTAATGATTATCAATCGTTCAGGTTTGATTATCCGCCTGGGTATCGCCAATTTAAGGGTGATGGGACGTGCAACACAAGGGGTACGTTTAATCACACTCAGGGGAGACGATTCTATAGCTGCCGTAACAAAGGTAGAAGTGGAAGCAGAAGAAGTATTGGGGCCGGATGAAGAAAATGGAGATATTTCAGACAACAGTGCTTTGGATAATACAGCCGAATTCACCGCTTTAGATGTTCCGACTGATGATTCTGTAATCAGTACGGAAGATGAAAATGAGGCGGATGATTCAACGGACGAAGAAAACAATGATGAAATTGGTCCGGAATTTGTATAATTGAAAACCAACCAATACATTTGCACCTAATTAAAAGGTTAATCCAACAAAAAAGCAAAAAAAATGAAAAGAATCTCTTTGCTGATTACCATGATGCTGGCAGTAAATTTCCTGTTTGCGCAGAAACCAATGCGCACCGACGCCTTTAACAATCTGCGTAAAGGAAAACTTGATAAAGCACTGCAGTACATTGAACCCACCATTAAGGATCCCTCCACCATGGATGACCCCAAAACCTGGCTGTACAGGGGGAACATCTATTTACAAATTTATCGTAGCGATAATCCTGATTATAAGAATCTTGATCCGGACGCTTTAAATAAAGCTTATGAATCGTATCAGAAACTACTTGAACTGGATACCCGCAAAGAATACTATACCGATGCTATTCAAAACCTGTTGGTTATCAGTGAAGAGTTGTATAATCAGGGCGTAAATCAGTTTACATCAAAGGAATTCGACCAGGCCACTAAAAGTTTTGAAAAGGCCGTAGAACTGAATAAATCCTTCGGAGCTATTGACACCCTGGCTTACTTTAATGCAGCACTCTCTGCTGAAAATGCCGGAAATCTGCCCAAAGCTATTGAGTATTATACTAAGGTAAAGGATTTGAATTATCCTCAACCATTATTGTATAACTCATTGTCTTCACTGTACCTTCAGACAGGAGATACCACAGCAGCTTTGAATGTTATTCTGGAAGGGAAATCAAAATATCCGGATGATTTTAATATTCTTATCGCTGAAACCAATATCTATCTGGCTTCAGGTCAAAACGAGAAGGCTATGGCCAATTTACAGGAAGCCATTGAGAAAGACCCGACCAATCCAACCATTTATTATGCCATTGGAGTAAATTATGCTCAGATTGATGACATCGAAAACGCCGAAAAGTCATATAAAAAGGCTGTAGAACTCAGACCCGATTATTTTGAAGCCAATTATAACCTTGGAGCGTTATATGTAAATCAGGCCGCCATGTTACTTGAAGAGGCAAATGCTTTGCCTTTTTCACAGCAGGCTGAATACGAAGCCCTGAAAAAACAGGCAAATGATAAATTATCTTTATCGCTGCCATATCTGGAAAAAGCCATAGAACTGGATCCTTCAGACAGAAATACATTATTGTCATTGAAAGAAATCTATACCCGTCTGGAAATGTATGATAAAATGAAGGAAGTAAATGAATTGCTAAACGAATAGCATTAAATTCAATAAAAATGAAAACCGGTATTATTATGATAGTGCCGGTTTTTTTTTGGTAATATTTCATTGTGAACAAGGTGGAAGTAAATAATAAATATTCCGTCAGGCAATTTGTTAACCTGGGATTTTTATTACAGAAGGGAAGGTATTGAAAATGCTATTTGACATAATATTAATTATGTTACAAATAGCATTTTAAAAATCCGGCCAAAATCCTTGTAAGATCCATATAAATGAATATCTTTACTTCGGTATCTAAAGGATTAATTATTTAATCAGCGTGATGAACTGAATTTCAACTAAATTGTTACATCACCTAATTCTGAAAACATGAAAGTAAACGTTCCTGAAATTGTAAAAATGGATCCCTGGCTGATTCCGGTTGCTGAGGATATTAAATTGCGTCATAGGCGTTTTGTTAATCGCTTGTCGTGCATTGAAGAAATTGCTGGAAATATCTCAAAATTTGCAAATGCCTATAAATTTTTTGGTTTCAATTACAGTGCTCAGAAACGTGGATGGTTTTACCGGGAATGGGCTCCAAATGCGCTGCAGTTATGGTTAGCCGGCGATTTTAATCAATGGGATCCTTATGCGCATCCGCTTACACGGATTCAAAACGGAGTTTGGGAATTATTCCTTGATGATAAAACGTATAAAAATACTTTTGTTCATGGCAGCAAACTAAAAACCTATGTACAAACGCATGAAACCATTCGTGCACGTATTCCCGCTTATATACGCAGGGTAATTCAGGATGAAATTACCAAAGACTATACCGGTCAGCTGTGGATCGATAAATATGATTGGGAAAATGACAATTTTGTTCCTGACCTGGAAAAGAAACTATTTATTTATGAATGTCATGTGGGTATGGCTCAGGAAAAACCCGCTGTGGGAAGCTATACTGAGTTTACCAGAAACATCCTACCTAAGATCAAAGGGCTGGGATACAATGCCATACAACTTATGGCCATTCAGGAACACCCCTATTATGGCTCATTTGGCTATCATGTTGCCAATTTTTTTGCACCCTCTTCGCGATTCGGTACACCTGAAGAATTGAAAGACCTGATAAAAACCGCACATGCTATGGACATTTCTGTTATCATGGACATAGTGCATTCGCACACGGTTAAAAACATCAACGAAGGCCTGAATGATTTCGACGGTTCGGGAAATCTTTATTTTCATCCCGGTGAACGGGGAATTCACCCCCAGTGGGACTCACTGTTGTTTGATTATGGCCGCACCGAAGTCCTGCAATTTCTACTTTCCAACATTAAATACTGGTTAAAGGAATTCCATTTCGATGGCTTCAGGTTTGATGGAGTGGGTTCGATGATGTATTTTCATCATGGAAACATCACTTTTACCTCGCCTGAGCAATATTTCAGAGATGGTGTAGAGTGGGATGCCATAACCTACCTGCAATTGGCCAATCACCTGATAAATAAAATTAAGCCCTCAGCCATAACCATTGCTGAAGATGTAACGGGTATGCCAGGTTTAAGTGCTCCCATTAAATCAGGTGGGCTGGGATTTGACTACCGGCTGGGTATGGGCATTCCCGATTTCTGGATTAAACTTCTTAAGGAATACAGGGATGAAGACTGGAATATGGGTGAAATGTGGGCCGTAATGACCAACCGTTTACCGGGTGTTAAAACCATTGCATACGCTGAATCTCATGATCAGGCTATGGTAGGCGACAAGACCCTCGCCTTCTGGCTAATGGATAAGGAAATGTACTGGCACATGGGGGTGGATGATTCCAACATAATTATTGATCGTGGCATTGCCCTGCATAAAATGATCCGTTTATTTACTATTGCACTGGGGGGTGAAGCTTATCTGAATTTTATGGGCAATGAGTTCGGCCATCCCGAATGGATTGACTTTCCCAGAGAAGGAAATGACTGGAGCTTCCAATATTCTCGCAGACAATGGTCGTTGGTTGATAATGAAGCATTGAAATACAAGTTTCTGAACAATTTTGATAAAAAAATGATCGAAACCATTAAAAAATACCGGGTATTTGAAGATGAATTTGCAAATCAACTTTTTGTAGATGAGCACAATAAGACCATTGCATTCAGCCGGGGAGCATTGATTTTTGTTTTTAATTTTCATCCCTTTAACAGCATCTTCGATTATCGCTTCCCTGTGCGTGATTCTGGTGATTATCATTTGATTTTAAATACCGATTCTGGTGAATTCGGAGGTCAGGGACGTATTGATCAAAAAATGATCTATACGTCCTGGTTTAACAGTGAAACGGAACGTCCTGAACTGAGAATATATAATACCAATCGTACGGCACAGGTGTTTTCGCGAATGCCATTGAATGCTAAACAATAAATCTTCTAAAATTCACAACAATTTAACCACAGATTGATTGAATTTTCAATTTTCTGGTGTATTATTGTAAACTTTTTAAAAATTTTATTTTTATGGACAAAAAGCGTGTGATTGTAAGTTATAACAACCTGTCACAGGATGTTTTGGATGCAATCAAGTTGAAATATCCGCTGGGATATTCAAACAATGTAATTAAAGTAAAAACCCGGGGCGAAGAATTCTTTTACGCCATTACTGTAGATACCGCTGACGCCAGTTATCTGGTTAAAGTGCCAGTCAAAATTGACACTAAAGGTCTGCAGGATGAAGACATTGCGGACGATGCGGATGATGAAAAAGATACTCCCGACGATGGTTTTATCGATGAAGCGGCCAGCGATAGCGATGAGTAGCCATTTGCACCCGGCAATTAACTTTAAAGCACCATTATGTACAATGAATCCACCAATTTAACCCATGAATCAGAACCTCTGATACTCAACGAACTGGCCATAGACGCTTTGTCTGAAACGCGGAAATGGACTACTTTTCTGGCCGTGCTGGGTGCAATTTCAACAGTCATTATGCTGCTTGCCGGTTTGATTGTGGGCCTTTTGCTTCCCAAACTCAATGTTGGAGAAGCTTCCGCTACACCATTTTCGGGATGGGTAGGCTGGACTTACCTTATTATGTCACTCATCAATATTATTCCACTTATTTTTATATTTAGATTTAATGGACTAATAAAAAAGGCACTGCAATCAAAAGACAATCAAATTCTTGGCTTTGCTTTCAGCAACCTGAATCTCTTTTTTCGTACCATTGGCATCATAACCATCGTTATCATTGTGCTATATATCGGTATTATAGGCGGAGCTATATTTTTCAGTTTGTTAAGCTTCTAGGCCAGGCCAACTAACTTATCTGCAGAGTTGCTTCATAATTTTTTCTCCGCAATTCCGGAACCCGGGGCGAGCCTCCGGCAATTGAATTTTGATTAAATCATATAGCTCACTGCTAAATTCGGGTAATTGTCGGCACACCCTTTCAAGAATAACCATACTGTACATTTTTACTGCAACAGATTCGGTTTTATTTTCCAGCCACCTGAAGCAGGCATCCACAAGATATCCCAGATTGTGAACCGGTAATTCTGAACGTGCCATCATACGCAGCGCATGCCTTTTTAAACCATCACTGCTGAATGTATTTACCCTCATTGAAAGTTCTTCCAGTTTGTTTTCGATAAATGCGGGTCTGATTTCAGCACAATAGTCAGCAACCCAGGCTGCCCTGCGGCTGATCGGATCTTCATTTCGCATCACCAAAGCCCACAATTCATTGAATAAATCCGGATTTTTGAGTACAATGTCTACCAAAAAGTCAGTATTGGCGCGGGATTGTTCACGAAGTAATAATTCGTCAAGTATCATCTATAAAAAGAAAATAGTAAAAGGTCAAAAAATAATTCTAAAACCCAGGAAATAGCTTTTAAACAAAATAAAATAAAAAACAGAAAGGGAAACTACTCTTGATGAGTTGTTTCCCTTTCGCCATAATGTCAACCGTAGTTAACATAAGGCCTCAGGTTACTGTTTCGGTGCATTACTTTTCGCGTTTCTACCACTTGGGTTTTGCGCTGATGTTTACCAATTCCAGGGTATTCAACACTGGGTTGAGCCTTCTGAAAAATTGGACCACGTTTTCAATTTGTTCAATCTCTACGCTCCTTGCGGTTTGTACGAGATGAAAAATCTAGGTTTCTTACCGATAAAATCTTTCGATTTTTTCGTTTTAACCGGACGGGTTTCTCACCGTATCTCTCGCCTGATGAAACAAAGATACAACATTTTTGCCCCTGTGTCAAGGGTTTTTGGTAATTTAATTTCAACACAATATCAACCGAAGTTATCAACAATTGTTAATAACTTCGCAAGTTATTGTGGCTGTAAGAAGATAAGTATTTCGACATTGTAACGATAGACATATTCAGATTAAAAAACTCCTACATAAGCCTCTCCCCTATTGCCTATTTCATCACTATAAATAAGTGGAAGTTGCTAACCGGCTGGCTTTGCTGATGCCTTTGATGGTAAGTAATTTTTTGAGTAGTAATTCAAGGTGTTTTTTGTCGCGTATGCTAACACTGATATATCCTTCGAACTTACCGTCCTTGCTGTTGAGTGAAATGGAACGTACATCCATTTTAAGATCATTGGAAATCAGGTTAGTAATGGAACTAAGTATACCCAACTGATCGTAACCACTTACTTTAATATCTGTTAAAAAGTAACTTCCCTCTACCGGACTAGACCATTCAGCCTCCATAACACGGTATGGATATCTGGCCTTGAGACGTGAAGCATTTGGACAATTGCTCCGGTGAATTTTTATACCTTCGCTTACCGTAACAAAGCCAAAGATGTCATCACCCATTACCGGATTACAGCATTTGCCCAGTGTATATCCTTCTATGGCTGAGGATTGATTTACGATGATCCGATTTTCAGCGGTACGATTGGGCCGTTCTGATGCTTTTGTGGTAAGGAGTTGAGGTTCTGCTTTACCTTCAACAGTCTTAGTGCTACTCAATAAAATATCCTTGATGCTTGATGGCTCTATTTTATTTTCAGCCAGCCGCTGATATAACTCCAAAGAACCGGATAGTTTATAATACTCAACTATTTTACCTGCAGCCTCATCAATATTATTAATTTTTAGTTGATTGAGCTTACGCTTAAAAATCTCCTTACCCAATTCAGCCTGTTTAAACTCGGCTTCTTTAAGATATTTTTTAATCTTATTTTTTGCTCTGGAACTGGCTACCCATTTTAACCAATCCACATTGGGAGTTTGATTGCGTGAGGTAATTACTTCAACGAGGTCACCGTTTTTCAATTTATGTCTTATCGGTACAATTTTTCGATTTACCCTCCCGCCTGAGCAATGTGCCCCAAGATTGGTGTGTATTTCAAAGGCAAAATCAAGCACGGTGCTACCGGGTTTTAACTTCTTTACATCTCCTTCGGGTGTAAATACATAAATGGTCGATGCGGATTTATTTTGCTGATTGGTGGTCGAATTATCACCCAACGCTTCCGGATGCTCCAGTACCTGACGGATAGAATTGAGCCATTCGGCAGTTTCCTGATCTCCTTCGCTGCCTTTGTATCTCCAGTGAGCAGAATTGCCTCTCTCGGCATCATCATCCATTCGGCTGGTTCTAATCTGCACTTCAACCCAACGTCCATCTTTTCCCTGAACGGTGATGTGCAGGGATTCATAACCATTTTTACGTGGGAAGGTAATCCAGTCTCTTAGCCGTTTGGGTTCAGGTTCATAAACTGAGGTCACTGCCGAATAAGCCTTCCAGCAGTCGGCCCGCTCATTTTCTGGCGCACTGTACAATATAATGCGAACAGCAAATAAATCATAGACCTCGTCCAGCTCAATACCTTGTTTTTGCATTTTTGCGTAAGCTGAAGAAACTGACTTTGTCCGTTTCTTGATCTTATAGTCTAATCCAAATCGCTGTAGTTCAAGATGAACGGGTTGTAAAAAAGATTCAAAGAAAGCGGACTCTTCACTTTCAATTCTGCTGATTTGTGATTTTAAATGTTGATAGGTTACGGGATCTGCATAATTGAGCGAAAGTTCATCCAGCTCAGCTTTAATGCGGTATAAACCCAAACGATGGGCTAGAGGAGCATACAGGTTTGCCGTCTGATTGGCTATTGACACCTGATCTTTGGTTTGTAAAACATGAATATTGCGCATGTATTGTAGCCTGTCGGCCAGCAAAATAGGAATTACCCGAATATCATCTGCAAGAGAAAGTACCAAACTAATAAAGTGCTCGGCATTGGTAGGCACTTTCTCTGTTGGCAATTGCATCACGGTATCAAGTTTATTGAGAATGGTCTCAACTGCATTATAATGATAGGTGTGGATAAAACTTTTAATTTCTTCATTTTGTGGGGATGCTCCGGCAAACAGGGAAGCAATTACACTTGTAATGCCCATGCTCATATCGCGGGCAACAATGATGGCAACGCCGACCGAGTGTAAAAAATAGGGTTCAGTTTCTGCATACAGGCTCCGCTGGTGTGCATTGAGCATGATATTGAAAGCCGCCTTCAAATGGATGCGCTTTTCCCGGTCCAGTAGCGGCTCAGCAGCTTTTAATAAAGCCCTGTAGTTACTGATAATGAGTTTGCGTTCCGATTGATCAATAATTGGCATGAATAGCACATTTTATCATAATGATAACTACATATTACTTAAAAAGTTTCATGGATTAAAAAAAAACGCCCGGATTAAAGGGCGTTTTAAAGTAGTAGAAAGAACATATATTATTTGAGTGGTTGGTCACCACGTTGCCCGGATTTATTCTTGGGCTGTTCAGCTATGGTATCGCGCATGCGAGTATCTGCCTGGATATTCTGAAACTTGTAATAATCCATCAATCCAAGGTTTCCGGAACGGAATGCATCCGCAATTGCTTTAGGAATCTCGGCTTCTGCTTCAATAACCTTAGCGCGGGCATCCTGGGCTTTGGCTTTCATTTCCTGTTCGTTGGCAACAGCCATAGCGCGTCTCTCCTCAGCTTTGGCCTGAGCAATATTTTTATCGGCATTGGCCTGGTCCATCTGAAGCTGGGCTCCGATGTTTTTTCCTACATCGATGTCGGCAATATCAATGGACAAAATTTCAAATGCAGTACCGGAATCCAAACCTTTAGAAAGTACTACTTTTGAGATTGAATCAGGGTTTTCGAGTACACTTTTATGTGAGTCAGCAGAACCGATAGAGGAAACTATACCCTCTCCTACCCTTGCAAGAATGGTTTCTTCACCGGCACCACCCACCAGTTGGCGGATGTTTGCCCTAACGGTTACCCTGGCTTTTGCAATCAACTGAATTCCATCCTTTGCGACGGCAGCAACCGGCGGTGTGCTGATTACTTTAGGATTTACCGACATTTGAACGGCTTCGAAAACATCACGTCCGGCCAGGTCAATGGCAGTTGCCGATTTAAAGTTTAAGGGAATGTTGGCTTTATCGGCAGAAATCAGTGCATTAACCACAAGCTTTACCCTACCTCCTGCCAGGTAATGAGCTTCAAGTTCATCGCGCGTAAGCGATAAACCTGCTTTTGTCGCATTGATCATAGCCGTAACGATTACCGAAGGGGGAACTTTTCTCCAACGCATAAATACAAGCTGAAGCAGTGAAATGCGCACCCCCGATAATAAGGCCGAGAACCATAATCCCACCGGGATGAAGTAAAAAATGATCCATAATCCAAATAGCGAAGCAATGCCAATCGCTACAATTACAATAAATTGAGATTCCATGTGTGTTAAGGTTTACGTGTTACAAAAATTTTATTATCACTAAAGTGTGTCACAATGATTGGGGTCTCCTGATCAATAAATTCGCCATTGGTATGCACCTCATAAATTTCTTCTTTAAACAGTGCTCTGCCTGAAGGAGATAATCTTGAAATACTTTTTCCCTCGTCGCCCACTTGCACCGTTACCGTATCAACTTCATTTACCTTACCTGATATTATGGTATGTAACATGAGGCGGTCCCATGTTTTTGATTTTAATGAAAAATAAAAGGTAATAATAATGAAAAATACTGTTCCTGCAAGTATATAATGTCCCATAGGAGTGCCCAATGAGTGATAGGACTCCCAAATTGAAAACACAATAAGGGCAAAACCGGAGATACCAATAATGGTGGTACCTGGTATTACAAGCATCTCAAGAATGAGAAAGACAAGTCCGGCAAGGATGAGTACAATGATGAGGGTAAGAGACATTTGCTTACAGCTTTGGTAATGCCGTACAAATGTAAGCTAATAAGACCAAACTATATTAGTTTTCTCTAAAATATTTCATGGCTTTAGGAATATAGTTGGTAATTTCCTTAATACGATTCTGGTTTGAGGGATGTGTACTTAAGAATTCCGGAGGTGCCTGACCACCCAAAGCAGCCATTTCCTGCCAGAATGATATGGCACGGTGGGGATCGTAGCCTGCCATAGCCATAAATACCATTCCCAGCTTATCGGCTTCATATTCATGTGTTCTGGAATACGCCAGAGTTCCCAACTGCGAACCTACTCCATAAACCGTATTGAAAATACTGCGGGTAAGTTCCGGTTCTTTCTGAAGTGCTACATCGAGGGTAACTCCACCGAGGGCGATAGCCAATTGCTGGCTCATGCGTTCACCGCCGTGATTAACCACTGCATGCGCAATTTCATGTCCCATAACTACAGCTATACCTGCTTCATCTTTAGTCAGGGGCATAATTCCTGTATAAAATACTACTTTACCGCCTGGCATGGCCCAGGCGTTAACTTCGGGGCTTTCCACCAGGTTAAATTCCCATTTGTAGCCTTTTACGGCCTCTGGCATACCATTATTATTAAAATAATCTTCTACTGCGTTGGAAATTCTCTGCCCCACGCGGCGAAGTGTTTTTACCTGTTCATTAGAAGCCGGCAGGGTTTTGTGTTCGCTAAGAAACTGATTGTAGCTCGAGAGGCTCATCTCAGTAATCATATTGTCGGGCACAACATTAAATTGCCGGCGTCCGGTAATGGGTACTTTTGAACATGAGGTAATCAGAATGAGAGCTGAGAAGGTCAGGGCTGAAACAAAAGTTTTCATACAAATTGGTATTATTCGATGGATACTGTTAACCCTCTATCGATCAATGCAATATACGGCGGTTTCAATTCAGTGAGGGAACCTGACTTTACACCGCTTTTTCCTTTGTAATGAACGATTAATGTAATTTGTTCTGCCTGAAGTGGTTCCAGTTCGCAAATCTCCACCAATGCTTCGATAACATAATCAAAAGTGTTAATTTCATCATTATAAAGTACCAATTCCTTCTCAAAGTCGGAAGAAGTAACTTCCTGGTGGAGCAGATCGGGTTTTTCCTTAGTCATAATTTTACAGAGATCAGATGTTGTTAAATAAAACTCCATAAAAATACAAAAATCGTTTCAATAAGCGTTAATCAAAAAATATTCCATACTCATTTCAGGCAATAGGTGTAAATTTGCCTGTCATTGAAATCAAAGGATTTTAAAATGCATCAAAAGAGCAAACCTGATATATTACTTAAGTTTTCCGCTGAATTCGCAGCTTTGTTAACGAAGCGGCTTCCGGGAATTGAGGCTCATGAAAGGCTTGCACCATCCAATAGGTCTGAATTACTCAAACTGGGGAAAAATAGCCCCCCTCCGCGAATGAGCAGTGTACTGGTTTTATTGTATCGGGAGGAAGACAGTGTTAAATTGGTATTTACCAAAAGATGCGAATACGAAGGCATTCACAGCGGACAAGTCTCTTTTCCGGGGGGCAAAGCCGAACCGGAGGATAGTGGTCTGATTGATACCGCGCTGAGAGAAACACAAGAAGAGATTGGGCTATTTTCTAAAGACATAGATATAATAGGCAAGCTAAGCGATTTGTATGTTCCACCCAGTAATTTTATCATCCGTCCATTTGTGGGTATATACGAAGGATTGCCGCATTTTATTCCTAACCCGGAAGAAGTGGCTGAGATTTTCAGTGTTCCCCTTTCTTATCTGTTACATTATGGAGAACAAATTAACCATCCTGTTACCATGAGTAATGGTATGAAAATGCAAGTGCCGGGATTTAAATTCGGTCATCATTTGATTTGGGGAGCTACGGCTATGATTTTAAGCGAATTTTTAACGCTTGCCACCTGGTGCCCTTCAATTGCCAATTTTTCTAATCAGCTCTGATTGATGATTTCCCAGGTGATATGGGAAGCATGTTTGAGCATGGCTGTTACACCACAATATTTTTCCTGCGAAAGGGTAATGGCCTTATTTAATTTATCTTCAGGTAAGGAATCTCCCCTGAAAATATATTTTAGGTGAATATTATTGTATATTTGTGGGAGATCATCTGAAAGTTCACCTTCCACTTCTATTGAAAATTCTCTGGGTTCAACTTTCATCTTTTTAAGAATAGAAATCACATCCATTCCGGTACAGCCCCCCAATGAGGCAAGCGATAACATTTTCGGTCTGAATCCCGAATCTTCTCCGCCTTTTTCTTCATCCACGTCAATTCGGATGGTATGTCGGGCTGCGCTGGCTTCAAAAGCCATTTTGCCTGCCCAGTGCATATTTACCTGGTGTTTCATAACTTTTGGTTAAAAGTGTTATTCTTTAAGTCGAACAATAAAGTAAGGATAAAGGTTCAGGTTTAAAGTATGTATAATTTTCAGCATGAAAGAATCAAAATATAATCTTAAAAAGTTTAGCCTGGCATTACCTTGAATATCAGTGTATAAACAAAATTAATGGTAAATAAATTACGATTTATCTTTGATGTTTTCTTAAAAAATTGTATTTTTACCAATTAGATAATCCCCATGCCGGTTTATCGAAATAACAGGGACTTTGTCTTATATAATAAATTTTCATAAAATCCGGCTTTAAACCTGAATAAAATATGTCTGAAATTAATGAATACCAGGCCTATACGGCCAGAAATTTTCTATCAATACCTCAGCTGGCTGTGCTGAGCGATGAAGAAAAAAGAGAAATAGAGATTGTTGCTGAAGTTTTGCCTTTTAAAAGCAATTCTTATGTAGTGAATGAACTTATAAATTGGGAAAATTATGCTGATGATCCCATCTTCCGGTTAACCTTTCCGGCAAGAGAAATGCTGACTGAAACGCACTATAACCGTATGGCTGAAGCCATGGATAATCAGTTGGACCGGAAGGAAATCAGGCGGGTGGCCAATGAAATCCGGCTTGAACTTAACCCACATCCTGCCGGACAGCTTCAAATGAATGTTCCCAGAATTAATGGCAGATTGATGCATGGATTGCAACACAAATACAGAGAAACTGTGCTGTTCTTTCCAAGTCAGGGTCAGACCTGCCATGCTTATTGCACTTTTTGTTTTCGTTGGCCACAATTCTCAGGTATGCAAGGAATGAAGTTTGCCTCCCGCGATGCCAGTGATTTTGCTGATTACTTAAGGGTTCATAAAGAGGTGACCAATGTATTGTTTACCGGTGGAGATCCCCTAATCATGCATACTTCTTTACTTGAACAATACATTGAGCCCTTACTTCATCCTGATTTTGAACACATTCATACCATTCGCATCGGTTCAAAAGCACTCGCTTACTGGCCTTATCGGTTTTTAACAGATAAAGATGCTGAGGAATTGATTGCGTTATTTGAAAAAATTAATTTAGCGGGCAAGCATTTGACACTAATGGCACATTTTAATCATCCGGTAGAGCTTTCGACCAAAGCGGTTAAACAAGCCATAAAAAAGATACGATTAACCGGAACTGAGATTAGAACCCAAAGCCCGGTAATGAAACACATCAATGCCTCGGCATCCATATGGGCAAAAATGTGGAAGATGCAGGTAAGTCTTGGCATGATTCCCTACTACATGTTTATGGCACGTGATACCGGAGCACATCATTATTTTAATATTTCCATTAAACGGGCACATGAAATTTACCGGGACGCATATAGCAAAGTAAGTGGTATGTCAAAGACCGTTCGTGGCCCGGTAATGTCCGCTGCACCTGGTAAGATTCACGTGGTTGGTATGAGCGAAGTGGGTGGTGAAAAAATATTCGTTTTACAATTCTTACAGGCACGCAATCCTGATTGGGTAAGGAGACCCTTCTTTGCCAAATATCGGGCGGATGCAGCCTGGTTGACCGATCTGGAGCCATTTGGAGAAGAAAAGTTTTTCTGGCAGGAAGAATATGAGGCCATGAGCCGGACTTCCGTGAGTGAAGCTATTTATCAGGAAGACGAATAGACGGTTTTTAAAAATTTTCATAGCCTGGATACCACAATTTTTTCCTGGCAATTTCTTCGGGATAGGTAAAGTAATGCATCACCGCTGTTGCACATTCTGTTCCATGCGCATCTGTAATAGAGGTATCAATGACTGCTACATTTTTTTGCATGCCCCTTAAGGTAGCTTTTAATGTAATTTTTCCACGATCAATATGAACGGGTTTTGAAAGCTTTACTTCCATTTTTGAAGTCACCCCGGATGTATGTAATTTGACGAAGACCAACCAACTGGCAATTTCATCCATAAGGGTTGCCTGTATGCCGCCATGTAATATGTTTTTCCATCCTTCGAAGTGAGATTTGGGTTGCCAGATGGCAGATACCCCATTATCTTCTTCGGTAAATTCCATCTGAAGTCCGAAATTATTATCGGGAGAACAGCCAAAGCACTGGTATCCTTCAAGAGAAACAAAAGGGTTATTCAGGAGCCTTTTCATTTATTTTCGAAGTTGACCGTTTTTATAGATTTCTGTGTTTTCCAACTTCCCTGAGGGGTCGAACTTCTGCCATTTGCCCTGTTTTTCACCATGCTCATATTGTCCGGAGAGTTTAACTTTTCCATCATCATAATACTCAATGGATTCTCCTTCATACTGGTTGGTGACAAAATGATCAATGCTGCGCAATTTCCCATTGGGATAAAATGATTTTTGAGCTCCCTCAAGCAATCCATTATGATAATTGTATTCAGCAATTAAATTCCCTTCCATATCAAACCATTTGGAAACTCCTTCTTTAAGGCCATTTTTATAATTGGAAAGTTCAGACAACTTATCGCGTCTGTTTTCGTAAAATTTTTTCTGTACACCTTCGAGTTTACCGTGTCGATAAAAATTAACTGTTTCAACAATCCCGGCATTGGTATAGGTTCGTTGCAGTCCTTCTGGCAGGTCATTTTTAAAGTATTCTTCAGAGATTAAGGTAGACCGGGTTGAGAACTGAAGGAAAATTCCGTGTTTTAGACCCATTTGATAATTTTCCACCTTATGTAAACTACTGTCATGTGCGTAATATACCAACCAATTACCGTCTTTTTTGCCATTGATTTCCTTACCGTGATAAAGAAATTTTTCATCGCGGGAGCTAAAAAAATCATCAGGTGAAGAAACATTTGTGGATGCTTTCTGTGCCTGCAACCCATAATTTCCGGAAAGAAGTATAAAAACAATCAAAAATAACCTTAAATTTTTCATAATCAATAGATTAAAGTTTCAATATTTTTTTTGAATGAAACAAAGTTATAAAAATCAATTGAATATAATATGATTTTAAGGATATATGGTTGCGGTAAGGTCATAGAGTTCTGTTCCGGTAATGGTTGCATTAACTATGCTTCCAGGCTCCACCGGGATATCATTAACCGGAATGAGCACTTCATTGTCTACCTCAGGTGAATCGAACTCAGTGCGACCAATCCAGAAGTTGTTCTCCTGGTGGTCAATAATCACCGGCATAACTTTTCCAATCAGCTCCTGATTGTGTTGCGTGACTATTTCCTGTTGAAGCAGCATTAACTCTTCTGCACGCCTGGCTTTGATGGCGGGGCGCACATTGTCGGTAAGTTTCCAGGCCGGTGTTTTTTCCTCGTGTGAGTAGGTAAAAACACCAAGACGTTCAAAGCGTGCCTCCTGAACAAATTGTTTCAATTCATTGAATTCGGTAGCGGTTTCATCCGGATATCCCACTATAAAACTACTTCGGAGGACAATACCGGGCACTTTGTTGCGAATGGTTTGCACCAGTTTTCTGATCTTGTCTCCTCCCCCACCCCGCTTCATTGATTTTAAAATACGTGGGGTGATGTGTTGAAGCGGTATATCAAGATAATTACAGATTTTGGGTTGATTGCGCATAACATCCAGCACATCCATGGGAAATCCTACCGGATAAGCATAATGAAGCCGAATCCATTTAATTTCCGGGATGGTTATGAGGTTTTCCAATAATGTGGAAAGTTGGCGCTTACCGTAAATATCTTTTCCGTAATAGGTAAGGTCCTGAGCAATCAGCAACAGCTCTTTAACTCCTTTTGAGGCAAGAAAACGGGCTTCTGACATCAGTTGCTCTATGGGTTTTGAAATGTTACCCCCTCTGATTCCGGGGATGGCACAAAAAGAGCATTGGTGATCACAGCCTTCTGCAATTTTCAGATAGGCATAATGAGCAGGCGTTGTGATTACCCGCTCACCCAGCAAGGCCTCACGGAAAGGTGCATTTAGTGCCGAAAGTAAAGCGTGCATATCGTTGACCCCAAAAAAGCCGTCCACTTCAGGAATCTCTGCATTCAACTCGTCACGGTAACGTTCAGACAAACAACCCATTACATAAAGGTGACTGATTTTCCCTTCACTTTTCAGACGGGTATAATCCAAAATAGTATTGATAGATTCTTCTTTGGCATCGAAAATAAACCCACAGGTATTTATGACAATAATTTCGGCAGGCTGATCGCTGTCGTGATAAACCTGATAGCCAGCAGCCTGTAATTGCCTGAGCATTACTTCAGAATCGACCAGGTTTTTTGAGCAACCCAGCGTAATGATATTTATGGTTTTTTGTTTCAAAAGGGGGGAAATTATGAATGAAAAAATGCATCAACTGCTAAACAGCGAATCGACGAATTCTTCCTTAACAAACAATTGCAGATCGGTCATTTTTTCGCCGATGCCAATGTATTTAACAGGGACCTTAAACTGGTCTGAAATACCAATGACTACTCCACCTTTGGCTGTACCGTCGAGTTTGGTAAGTGCCAGGGCATTGACCTCAGTGGCAGCAGTAAATTGACGGGCCTGTTCTATGGCATTTTGTCCGGTAGATGCGTCAAGCACCAGCAAGACTTCGTGGGGTGCATCAGGAAGTAGTTTCTGGAGTACTTTTCTGATTTTTGATAATTCGTTCATGAGTCCCACTTTGTTGTGTAACCGGCCCGCAGTGTCGATAATGGCAACGTCAGCTTTGCGGGAAATGGCCGATTTAAGAGTGTCAAATGCAACGGAAGCGGGATCAGCACCCATGCCCTGAGTAATAATTGGGACATCCACGCGTGATGCCCATATTTCGAGCTGGGAAACAGCCGCAGCCCTGAAGGTATCGGCTGCACCGAGCACTACCTGCTTGCCGGCCAGTTTAAACTGATAAGCCAGCTTACCTATGGTGGTTGTTTTTCCAACGCCATTAACCCCTACCACAAGAATAACATAGGGCGTTTCGCGCGAAGGGAAATTGAATCCCTGCACCAACTTGTCTTTGTCAGACTCTCCCAGCAAGGCTGTAATTTCTTCACGCAACAACTGATTGAGTTCTGCAGTGCCAAGATATTTATCACGGGCTACCCTTTCTTCGATGCGGCGAATGATCTTAAGTGTAGTTTCTACACCAACATCAGAAGTTACCAGAATTTCCTCCAGGTTATCCAGTACTTCATCATCTACGCGTGATTTCCCAATTACGGCTTTAGAAAGTTTTCCAAAGAAATTGTTTTTGGTTTTTTCGAGACCTTTATCAAGGTCTTGTTTTTTATCGCGCGAAAGAAATGAAAAGATTCCCATTGGCGTAGTATTGGTAATAGTGAGTAGATAATTAACCTGAATTTGCTCAGGTGACAAAATTAATGATTAAAATTGTCAATAAATACAAATAAAAACAGGGTCTTTCCCAAAATAAGAAAAGGCCCTGTCACTTTAAATCAGGATTGATTATTTTTTTGCCAAAAAGTCCTTCACCTGATCACTTGGAACGATGTTTTCTTTAAAGGTATAGGCCCCGGTTTTACCGGATCTAACCATACGGATCACTTTGGCGAAATTCTTGCCTGAAGCGGTTCTCAGGGTTGCAACTACTTTCTTTGCCATGGTTCAGTTTTATTTAATTTCTTTGTGAACAGTTACTTTCTTCAGAATGGGATTGTATTTCTTAATCTCCAAACGCTCGGGAGTATTCTTTTTATTCTTGGTGGTAATATAGCGTGAAGTGCCAGGCATGCCACTTGCTTTATGCTCGGTACACTCCAAAATTACCTGAATACGCGCTTCTTTCGTCTTTTTAGCCATCGGTATTGAGCTTTTTAAATTTCGGACTGCAAAAATACAACTTTTTTTCATTCAACCAAAGGGTTGAATGGAAAAAACATTCTACTTTATTTTTTAAATATAAAAAACATTGAAAATCAGATAAATAGTCGCTTTAAACTTAACGAAATATGGTTGAATTATACAAAAGCAATTTCAATAATTTAAAGAAATGGCAGTGCAAGTCATCTAAGTCATAGATTAAAACCATACTTTTACGTGAATAATCCTCTGCATACCATGAATTACATCCTTATTTTATGAATTGGGAAATAATGATCCGAAGTTACAAAATTCATCTCCAGGTGGAACGAAACATGCCTGCCAATACGGTGAATGCATATGTGCGCGATGTTAAAAAATTGCAGTGCTATTTTCAAGGGGTTGAAATTTCTGTAAATCCTACAAAAGTGGATGCCAGGCAACTGAATAAATTTGTAGAGACTCTGGCTGAATTGGGATTGGCTCCCGCTACACAATCCAGAATAATTTCAGGTATCCGTTCATTTTATGATTTTTTGATAGTAGAAAACCTTATTACGCATAACCCTGCTGAAATGCTTGAGTTGCCCAGAAAAGGCCTTCACCTTCCGGAGGTACTCTCTTTGGATGAGATTACCAAAATTATTGATAGTATTGATATGAGTCAGCCACAGGGAGAACGAAATAAAGCTATGGTGGAATTGCTCTATGGTTGTGGGTTGCGGGTGTCGGAACTGATAAATTTAAAATTGTCAGATATTCGCTGGGAGGATGGTTTTATTGTGGTGACAGGCAAAGGCAATAAGCAAAGGGCAATACCGTTGGGAAAAATCGCCGAGAAACAACTAAAACAATACATAGAGCAGGTCAGGGTGCATGAAAAAATCAAACGGTATAGCGAAGATGTAGTTTTTTTAAATAACCGTGGACAGAAACTAAGCCGGGCCATGATATTTCACATCATTAAACAACAGGCAAGCATTGCAGGGCTTAACAAACAGATAAGCCCGCATACATTTAGACATTCGTTTGCCACCCATTTAATAGAAAAAGGTGCAGACCTCAGGGCAGTTCAGGAAATGTTGGGTCATGCTTCCATTACCACTACTGAAATCTACACCCATCTAAACCGGGAATTCATCAGGCAAAGTATTCTGAAATTTCATCCCCGGGCCAAATACAAATAAGGCTATTCGTCGTCCTCAAAATCATCAAATTCTTCGATCTCACCATCTTCATTTACAAAAACACCCCAGTTTACGGTAACCAATTCGTTATTGTGGAAATAGAAGTCAATGAGCGCTTCATCGAAGGAGATTCTTTTTTCGCCCCATTCTTCATCTCCCGAATCTATATGGGTATAGCCTTCTGATTTCATGAGATCAATAATTTCCGCTTCATTCATCTCAAATACTTTCTTTCCAAACAGTGTAGTGCTTTCATGATCGGTTTCGAAACAGGAAAGCACATGATTATTTTTACCTTCAAAGAATACAGTAATGCCCAGCTCATCGTAATTCCAGATTATAGTATCCAGATCTTCATCACCTTCTTCGCCGATATTTTCAATTTCTTCCGGTTTCCCGAGAACATTTTCAACAGCAACTGGCAAATCTCCGAATTTAAGGCTATCCAGCCCTTCGAGCAGTTGTATTTCCATTTTAATTTTTTCCATTGGTTTGATTGTTTTGGGTTAGGACTAATTAATTCTTTATTGGGGACTCAGGTTCTTTTGCCATATGATTATAAGTCAGGTGACTGACAATTCGAGGTAAAAACCGGTTGAGAAAAACAGCCAGTTTTCCTTCTAAAAAAGTAAGCACCAATACATTTTTTCGTTTGATGATGGCGCGTGTAATTTTTCGGGCGGCTTTTTCGGCTGACATCATTTTATTTTCGGCCCTGGGAGTTTCACCCTGAAACGATCCATCACCCAGCAGGGCTACTTTACGGATGTTTGTAGCAGTAAAACCCGGGGCGGCCAACATTACATGCAAACCGGTTTTTTCGTTTTCGCACCTGAGGGTATCAAGGAAGCCCCTGATGGCAAATTTAGAGGCTGAATACCCTGTCCGACCCGGCAAGCCAATATAGCCGGCTACGGAAATAATCCCTACTACCGAACCCTTTGTTTCGAGCAGGTAAGGTAAGGCAAATTTGGTGCAATAAACAGTTCCCCAGAAATTGATCTCCATCAGGGTTCGAATGACATTTAAATTTGTATCTTTGAATGCAGATCGCATGGAAACACCAGCATTGTTGATCAATATATCAATTCGGCCAAAAGTTTCTACCGTTTTGTCAATTAAAACCCGACAGTCTTCTTCGCGACTGACATCGGCAACGATATCCAGTACTTCAACCTTTTGCCATCGGAGTTCAGAGGCTGCCTCTGCCAGTCGGGAAGCATTGCGCGCAGAGATGACTACTTTAGCCTTTAACTTACCAAATTCATGAGCTAAGGCCAGACCAATTCCACTTGATCCACCGGTTATAATAACGACTTTATCCTTCAAAGGCTATACTTAAAATTTGAATGACAATATTAACTATATTTTTTCACCCCGGCAAAGGTATGTAAATCTAAAATGTCAATTTTCTTTTTCGAAAACATTTTGGCTAAGGATAAGTAATGGGTGATGTGTTGATTTGTTGATTTGTTGATGTGTTGATGTGTTGAGTTGTTAAATGGAACGTCCTGACAAGTTTTCTTCTAACTTGTCAGGACTTTGAGGGACAGTAAGGAGTGATTGTTGATTCGTTAATTTGATCCCGAATCGTCGTGCCTCCTCCCGGGATTTGTTGATTTAGCGATTTGAGGATTTGCTGATCACTGATCACAGATCACAGATGACCCATCACTCACTTCACCACCATCATACTCCCTCTCAGCGTACTTAACCTTTCCCAAATAATCCACTTACTATTTCGTACTCTCCCCGTTGAAAGACCAGGACACACCACAGAGAGTGATAATTGGCTTACTATTAAGGTGTTATCTGAGACCCATATTTCTGTATTACTTTACCTGAATTATTCAAATACTTTAAATGTTATGAGTTAAGTTCTGTACTTGTTCCGCCTGAGCGAAAGCCCTTCCTATCCATTTCATGTGTAAAGGAAGCCTGGAAATTTCTTGAGATTTACGGGTTTGAATAAAAAATTTCAGATGGTAAGATCTTAATCATCCCAAATAAAAAAAGAAATGATATATTCGTGCGAAATTTTAAGTTTAAATGAGGACAATTATTGAAATTTGTACCGGCTCTATGGTTTGCGCACTTGCGGCTATAAGTGCCGGGGCTCATCGCCTTGAATTGTGCAGCGCCCTGCCCCTGGGTGGTTTAACGCCATCTCATGGATTGATGGAAGCGGTTATTAAAGCATCATCTACACCGGTAAATATACTTATCCGTCCAAGATCCGGTGATTTTCATTATGATCAACGCGAGTTTCAGGTGATGAAAGCCGATGTATTTTCAGCCAAAGCACTTGGGGCGAATGGTATTGTAACCGGTATGCTTAACCGCGACGGTAAAGTGGACACCTGCCGCATGCAGGTGTTGATTGATATGGCGCGCCCCATGGAGGTAACCTTCCACCGGGCTTTTGATAGTACTCCCAATCTCTTTGAGGCTTTGGATTCAGTGATGAGGTTGGGTTGTGATCGCATTCTAACATCAGGAGGTGAAATAACTGCCATGGAGGGAATGGACGTCTTGAAAGGACTGGTTGATGCTGCTGCCAGAAAGTTAAGCATCATGCCCGGTTCAGGTATAAATCCTGAGAACTTGCTCCACCTGGTTGAATACACCGGAGCCCGTGAATTCCACGCCTCTGCCTCCGTTGTTAAAGAAAGTAGCATGAAACATCAGCATAAATTGTTGCATTTTGGTGATCCCGGACTTTCCTCAAATGCTACAAAAGTTACCAGTGCTTCACAAGTAGCAGCTTTATGCGAGATAGCCAGAGAATTTGATTTACAGAAATCTTAACTGAATGAAAATGCACAGACTATTGTTTCATTTGTTCTTTTTGTCGGGATTTTTAATTCCGGGCCCCTGCATTAAGGCACAATATGCCGACAGCATCAAAATAATGACCTGGAACATCAGGCTTGACGTGGCTTCGGATGGTGAGCATCAATGGAAATATCGAAGTAAACCGTTGGCCTCGTTCATTATGCAACAGCAACCCGATGTCCTGGGTGTGCAGGAAGCGATGCACCATCAGGTGAGGCAGATAAAATGCAAGACCAAAGGTTATAAAGTTATTGGCGTTGGACGGGATGATGGATCTAAAGGGGGCGAGTACAATGCGCTGTATTATAAAACAAATAACCTCAGACTGGTACGAAGTGGCACTTTTTGGTTATCGGAAACCCCTGATGAAGCGGGGAGCCGTGGCTGGGATGCTGCCTGCAACCGCATAGCTACCTGGGCTGAATTTGAACAGAAGAAAAGCGGTATACATTTTTTTGTGATGAATACCCATTTTGACCATATGGGCGATACAGCACGCATAAACAGCGCCATACTCATTCAAGACAAACTGGGGAAACTGGCCGGGCATCTGCCGGCAATTCTGATGGGCGATTTTAATGTGAACAGCGAGCATCGGGTGTACCGCATACTTACCTTTCCCGAAAATGAAGTTACCCTGGGCGATACCCGGAAAAGGGACGGGTGTAAAAAATCAGGTCCGGATTTATCTTATGTGTCATTTGATCCTGATTATAAACCCTCCTCTCCCATTGATTTTATTTTTGCCACCTGGGATTTTAAAATAATTTCAAGTACCATTTATGACTTTAGAAAAAATGGCATTTATTGGTCAGACCATCTGCCGGTAATTGTAAAAATGATACTGCCTGAAAAGTGACATCGGAATAATTCCAGTCTAAAATTAAAATTTTAAAAACTGCCTCTGAAACAGCACATCAGCAATTTGCATAAGGTTCTGTATATCAATGAGTAATTTTAGTTGAGATTGTGTTTAATTCCGAACGGATCAATGCATTACCTGATGGCAAAAAGGGGATTTTTATTCTGAACGAATAATATAGAATGAGTCCCGACCCATAAAAATAATAAAAGGATGGGCATTTTTACTACATTTCGTTGCTTTTTGAATGACAGATATTTGCCTATTTTTGTATAAGAGCTCGGGGAATAGAAGCGAAGGTTGCTATTCCCCGAACCCTCTTCTCTGAGCAATAAACTGTTATTCTGAGCGAAGCAGAAAATCTTTCAGGTTTTACCGGATCAAAGGAATCTAAAAAACAAACAGCTTACCTCTGGTACCGCATTTAGGACTTACAAGATATCCAAAATCGTAATTGACTTCAATTACAAACATTACGCTCAGATTGTGTGTTGGGTTAGCGTCGCGGCTGGTGAAAATGGGAAAATTTTTATCCTTCCCGGTAGCCGAAGCCAGATCACTAATCATATAATTGAACCTTAAACCCGTGGCTACTCCAAAGTTATCGGTACCAAAAATGTATCCTCCAAACCCTGCGGTAATCCCAAAACTACTTGAGTTAACCAAATCTTCGGGAGCGGTGGGCGAAATAAAGTCGCCGCCCTCATCTGAATATTTCACTTTAGAAAAGGTAGACCATTGCGGGCCGATTTCAAAATAGGTTCCGTTTCGATTGGTTCGATACATCAGCAGCAAATCAACTCCATCGATGGTAAATTCGCGAACCGCATCTTTTGAAGCAGACCAGCCTTCGGGGCGATAGGTAAAAGCCTGGCTGAATTGCGATTTCATTACATCGAAAGTTATCTGATGTTCCTGTATAAAGTTAAATCCCAGCTTCGCTCCAAAAGCATAACCAGGTTTGAATTTGTGAACAACCTCCTGGTTGTCAAATATTTGTTTGTTATACATCATAGATGTGCCTATTCCGCCTTTCAAGCCAATGTCAAACCAGGGTTGAGCATTCAGCATATTTATAGCCAACAGACAACTCAGTATTAAAAATGTTTTTTTCATTTTTCTCAGGATTTTAGAATGAACAAAAATAATAAAATCCGCATCATCCAACATGTAAAAATAATAATATTGTAGATATCGATTAGGGGATGCTTAAAAATGAGTAGATTTGGAACATTAAAATATTTGTCTAAGGCTACCATAATATGAAAAGCATTACTTCTTTATCCGGCATTTTCTTCTTTTTAGCAATAAGTTTACCGACTTTCAATCTGCAAGCTCAACAACAGCCGGCAGATTATGTAAATCCATTTATTGGAACCGGAGGTCATGGCCATACCTTTCCCGGAGCCACAGTGCCCTTTGGCATGGTACAGTTGAGCCCTGACACTCGCCTGGAAGGCTGGGATGGCTGCAGCGGGTACCATTATAGTGATGAGTACATCTATGGATTCAGTCATACCCATCTGAGCGGCACGGGCGTTCCCGATTACTGCGATATTTTATTGATGCCTTTTAATGGCGAAATCAATCTGAACAATGGTTATGATGGAAAACCCGGTTATCGCTCTGCCTTTAAACACAGCGACGAACAGGCCGAAGCCGGATATTACAATGTGAAATTACTAAAAGATGCTATTGATGTTAAATTAACAGCTACTACACGGGTCGGGTTTCATCAATACAGTTATTCACAGAAGACAAACCGGGCAATACTCATTGATTTGAAACATCGGGATATGGTTACCGATTCATGGATTAATCTGGTAAATGATCACGAAATTGAAGGATATCGTGAATCAACCGGCTGGGCACGCAATCAAAGTGTTTATTTTGTGGCCCGGTTTTCGAAACCAGTAAGTAAAGCATTGTTTTTTTCCAATGATGACCTGGTGAAGGAAAACAGCATCAAGAATAGTAAAAATATTAAAGCAGGAGTTTATTTTGATGATGGTGATGATGAAATTCTTGTAAAAGTTGGCATTTCCGCAATAAGCGCAGCAAATGCACGTAAAAATCTGGAATCGGAAATACAGGATTGGGATTTTGAGCAAACCCGCAGACAGGCCAGAGCGTCATGGAATAAAGTATTGAACAAAATCCAGGTTTCAAGCAAAGACAAAGCAGCCAAAACCATTTTTTATACTGCACTGTATCATACTATGCTTGCTCCCAACGCCTATGATGATGTGAATGGCGAATATCTGGGCCGGGACTTTAAAACACATAACCTCTCCCCTGCTGAGAATGGATACTATACAGTTTTTTCACTTTGGGACACCTATCGGGCATTGCATCCGCTGTTTACCATAATTGATCAGGAGCGCACCAATGAGTTTATTCAGACATTTATCAATCAATATGAGCAGGGGGGCATGTTACCTGTTTGGGAACTGGCAGCCAATGAAACCTGGTGTATGATTGGTTACCATGCAGTACCAGTGATTGCTGATGCCTGGATAAAAGGTATCAGAGATTATGATGAAGAGAAAGCTTTGTCGGCCATGGTTCATAGCGCTTCTGCCAATCATTTCGGATTGGATTCATATCGCAGGCTGGGATACATCCCTGCAGGAGATGAGGCGGAATCCGTTTCGAAAACCCTGGAATATGCCTATGATGATTGGTGTATCGCTCAAATGGCGGGTGGTATGGGGAAAAATGAACTTCGGAATGAATACCTTAAAAGAGCCCAATCCTACAAGCATGTTTTTGATCCACAGACCCAGTTTATGCGGGCACGTCATAATGGAGGCTGGTTTACGCCTTTTGATGCTTCGGAAGTGAACTTCAACTACACAGAAGCCAATGCCTGGCAATATAGTTTTTACGTGCCACACGACATGGATGGATTTATCAGGCTGATGGATGGTAAGGATGCGCTTGCTAAAAAACTGGACGAACTGTTCAATGCATCTTCTGTCACCACCGGTAGAGATCAGTCGGACATTACCGGACTGATTGGCCAATATGCTCACGGCAACGAGCCGAGTCATCATATTGCTTACCTGTATAATTATTGCGGGCAGCCCTGGAAAACGCAATACAGGGTGAATAATATTATGAAATCGTTTTACAGAAACCAGCCGGATGGCCTCATCGGGAATGAAGATTGTGGACAGATGTCAGCCTGGGCCGTATTTTCCGCTTTGGGATTTTATCCGGTGTGTCCCGGTTCAACGCAATATGCCATTGGTTCGCCTCAATTTGAAGAAGCGACCATAATACTGGAAAATGGAAAAACTTTCACCATAAAAGCGAGGGAGTTATCAGACACTAACATGTACATTGACAAAGCCTTTTTTAATGGAGCAGTCTACAATAAAGGATTTATTGAACACGCTGATATCATGAATGGTGGATTGCTTGAGGTGGAAATGAGTTCAACCCCCAATATGTCTTTTGGAAGCGGTACGGGGAATGAGCCAATTACAGGCATTCATAACGAATTGATTCAGCCGGCACCCTATGTCAGCATTTCAACACCCACTTTTCAAAATGAAGTATCCGTAAGTTTGGCCGGCATGGATGGCACTGATATATACTATACCCTAAACGGCGCTGAGCCTGACCGGAAATCATTGAAGTTTGAGCATCCGTTATCCTTTACTGAAACCACTCATTTAAAATTCCGCTCCTATGCCGGAGGTTTTCCACCCTCACAAACACAAAGTGCAGTATATACCAGAATGCCTGATTTTCTTGAACTTCAGTTGTTGTCTGACTACGCACCTCAATACTCGGGAAGCGGGCCGAACAATCTGATTGATGGATTACAGGGTAGCAATGATTTCAGGCTTGGCGGATGGCAGGGATATGAAGGTACCGATCTGGATGCGATCATTTACATTAAAAATGATGAAGCCGTTGATAGTGTGGGACTTAGATTTTTACAGGATGAGCATTCCTGGATTTTTATGCCTTCGGAAGTTGAACTTTGGAAGTCATCAGATGGGAAAAATTTTACCTTTGCAGACCGGTATGAAAATATCATACCTCAAACAAAACGGGGGGTTGTAATACACGAATTTAAACTCTCGGCGGGTGGTGCGAATGAACGTTATCTGAAAATAAAAGCCAGGAATGCAGGGCCCTGCCCTGACTGGCATCCCGGGAACGGAAATAAAACCTGGATTTTTGCCGATGAAATCATTCTTAAATTTGTCCGGTAATAATATGATTGATGAATTTATCCACTGGGCCCATGCAGCCGGCGCATATAAGCTGATACAATGCAGTAGTGGCAACCTCTCTCAACGACTTGACAACAATACCATGCTTGTTTCCGGAACAGGGAGTTGGCTCAGCACCATTCGCCGCGGGCAGATATCGGTGGTGGATATGAAAGACGGCAAATCAACCAATGGTATCCGTCCAACCGGTGAATTACCCATGCATTTGGAAATTATGAGGCAACGGAAGGAAATTAATACTATTTTGCATTTCCAATCTGAGGCTGCCACATCTCTTTGCTGTGCGGATTATATTCCGGATTATAATGTTATTATCGAAGTCCCCCTTTATGTTGGCAAAGTAGCCACTCTCCCCTATCTGCCTCCCGGAAGTAGTGAGCTTGTACAAGCGGTAAGACATCTGCCGATAGACATTCGCATGGTACAATTACGCAATCACGGCCAAATAGCCATGGGTTCATCATTGATGGAGGTTATACAGATGGCGGTATTTTTTGAACTTGCCTGTAAAGTTATTATCAATAATGCTGATCAGGTCATAACATTGGATAATGATCAAATGGAAGGTCTGAAAACCTATGCAGCCGGTCGAAAATGATAAAAATTATTACATAGTTGTGTTCGCATTTGAACACTTTGGTGCCATTTTGGTCATTTACGCACATATTTTATTTTAAAATTTTGTTTGGATTGAATTAGTTTCTACTTTTATAGAAAATTTCGGTATCCTATGGCCGGAATAAATTTCGATCAAGAGTCTCAAAAAAAAATTGTAAAAACTATAAACAACACTAACTCTTTAAATTTGTAAGAATGAAAACAGTACTCGTTGCAACAGACAAACCTTTTGCTAAAGCTGCCGTTGATGGCATCAGACAAATTGTGGAAAATGCCGGATATGAATTAAAATTGCTTGAAAAGTATACCAGTCATGCAGAGCTGGTTGAGGCAGCCAAAACCGCCAATGCCTTGATTATCCGCAGTGATAATGTGGATCGCGAAGTAATCGAAGCCGCGGATAAGCTGGAGATTGTAGTAAGGGCCGGAGCAGGGTTTGACAATATTGATCTTGCTGCTGCTACAGAAAAAAACATCGTAGCAATGAATACTCCTGGTCAGAATTCGAATGCCGTGGCTGAACTGGTTTTTGGTATGATGGTTTATGTTTCCCGACATGGCTTTAACGGTACTTCAGGTACGGAGCTCAGGGGAAAATCATTAGGCATTCATGCATACGGTAATGTAGGTAAATATGTAGCAAAAATCGGTGCAGGTTTTGGAATGGATATCTATGCATTCGATCCGTATGTAAAGGCAGAAGATATGGAAAAAGACGGGGTGACTCCGGTTAACACCATAGATGAGCTTTACAGCAAATGCCAGTTTGTATCGTTGCACATCCCGGCCAATGCACAAACCAAAAATTCCATTGGATTTGAAATCCTTTCAAAAATGCCTAAAGGTGCTACACTTGTGAATACTGCACGAAAAGAAGTGATAAATGAAGAAGAATTGCTAAGAATGTTTAAAGAACGTCCTGATTTTAAGTATGTTAGCGATATAGCTCCGGGTTGTACAGAAGAGATAAAGGCCAATTATGATGACAGATGTTTTTTTACTCCGAAAAAGATGGGTGCTCAAACCTCTGAAGCCAATATTAATGCCGGACTGGCTGCTGCCAATCAAATTGTAAAATTCTTTAAAACGGGTGATAAAACCTATCAGGTTAACAAATAACCCTGTAATGGCGTTGCCGTGCTTTCCATATCAGGCCGGTAACGCCTTTTTATTATAATATAACCACCATGAAGTAAGACAACCAAATCTAAACCAACACACCAAAACATGGATGCAGAACTCGATAAAGCATTAACCTTTTTCAGATTTGAAGATTTAAGGATTTACAACAAATCCTTAGATTACATTGAATGGGTTACTCGTCAGGTACAGTTATTCCCTGACCACAGCGCAGCAGGAATAGCGTCACGTTTTCAATTATCAGCTCAGACCATTGCATTAAATATCTCCGAAGGGTCAGCCCGTAATAAAAGCCAGTTTATTTATTATCTTAAGATGGCAAAAAGTGCAGTGCGCGAATGCGTGGTATATACTTCTCTTGCTCAGAAACTGGACTATATGAAACCATCAGATGTCGATGAATCAAGAGGTCAGCTTATGGAAATGACCAAAATGATAGGTGCACTGATAGGTTCCCTGCAACGGGCCGGCGATATAAACAGCGAGGATCCTGACTGATCTCAGGAGCATAGCTGAAACTAATATTTTAAGCAGGCCATGCTCCAATCTCAATTTAAGTTATACTTTTGCCACGCCATTGTGATAGGATGATTGCCAGTCATCTTATCATAGGATTTTTATTTTTCAAATTTTTCATTCATCAACTTAAAATTTAAGCTATTATGGCCATTCTTAAACCATTTAAAGGACTTCGTCCACCTAAGGAAATTGCTGCCAGGGTAGCCTCCCGCCCTTACGATGTGCTCAATTCAAAGGAAGCCAGGCTGGAAGCAGCCGGAAATGACTACTCATTGCTCCATATTATTAAACCTGAAATTGATTTGCCGGTAGAAATTGATGAGCACGATGAACAGGTTTATAACAAAGCACTTGAAAATCTGAATAAATTCATAAAAAATGGATGGTTAAAACAGGATGAAGCCCCCTATCTTTACATCTATGCTCAGACCATGAATAACAAAACCCAGTATGGTATTGTTGGTTGTGCTGCTGTGGATGATTATATGAATGGTGTGATTAAAAAGCACGAACTTACCCGTAAGGATAAGGAAGAAGACCGTATGAAACATGTAAGAATTACCAATGCCAACATGGAGCCAGTTTTTTTTACTTATCCGGCAGTAGCTGAAATTGACAAAATAGTTGAGCATTTTGTGAATAATCATAAACCTGAATACGATTTTACCGCCGATGATGGTTTTGGGCATCATTTCTGGGTAATCCGTGACTCCGGAATCATCGACCAATTGGTTAACCTTTTTGAAGAAATTCCATATACTTACGTAGCCGATGGCCACCACAGAACGGCTGCTGCAGCTCTGGTAGGCAACGAAAAAAGAAAAAATAATCCGGATCATACCGGTGATGAAGAGTATAATTTCTTTCTTGCAGTTCACTTTCCTTCAAATCAATTGACCATTATTGATTACAACCGGGTGGTTAAAGATTTGAACGGATTAAGTAAGGCTGAATTTTTCGATAAGCTGGGTGAAGTATTTCAGATTGAAGATATGGGAACTGAGATATATAAACCCAATGCACTTCATAACTTCAGTATGTATATAGATGAAAAATGGTATAGTTTAACCGCAAAACCAGGCACTTACAATGATAATGATCCGATTGGGGTGCTTGATGTAACAGTTTTATCAGACCTGGTATTGGATAAGGTTTTGGGCATAACTGACCTTAGAACCTCCAACAGAATAGACTTTGTAGGTGGAATTCGCGGACTGAATGAATTGAAACGCAGGGTTGACAGTGGTGAAATGGCAGTCGCTTTTGCTTTATATCCGGTTTCGCTGGAACAATTGATTAACATTGCCGATACCGGAAATATCATGCCACCCAAAACGACCTGGTTCGAGCCAAAATTGCGCAGTGGCATTGTAGTTCATTCACTTGAATAAACTGATTATGGAAACAACAGAAAGGATTCTGCAAATACTTAAATCAGCAGGGAAACCACTGAAAAGTAGTGAAATAGCTCAGGCAGGCGGACTCGATAAAAAAGAGACAGACAATGCGATTAAAAAATTAAAGAAAGAAGAACGCATTCACTCACCCAAAAACTGTTTCTACGAGCCTAAATAAGGATAAAAATCCTGGATTTAGATATACTTCTGATACGTGCATTTTTTTAAAAGATGCACGTATCTTATTTTATCCATGTATTCATAATTTTTATAAGATGAACCAGCTTAACCGGTTTAGGTATTACATCATCAAATCCGGCATTTATAAAGCCGGACTGACGGGCATACGAAGTTTGAGCCACTACCGGCAGCGTAGGTCTTAGGTTTTTAATGGCCCGCAAGGTATTATAACCATCTTCGGTGGGAATTCCTACGTCCATGAGTACCATGTTGATATCATTGTGTTGTTTACACAGTTCAGTGCCTTCATTACCATTTCGTGCGCGTAACAAATGTATGCCGGTCCGCGATAAAGCTGCATTAATGTAGTTATAATTAGAGTCGACATCTTCAACTACAAGCAGTGTTTTATGTTCCCAGTTTTGAGTAACACGTATGTTCTCATGTACAATTTTATCTTGAATATTCTCTGCATTCACAGGGGTAAAAGGAATGGAGAATGAGAAGGTGGAACCTTTGCCCATTTCTGATTCAAGTGTTATTTCACCTCCAAGCAATTCAACAATATGCCGGGAAATTGCCAGGCCAAGTCCTGTGCCTCCCTGATGGTGTGCACCAGATTTATGTTCCTGCATAAACCGTTCAAAAATTACTTTTTGACGATCACTGGAAATACCTATACCGGTATCCTTAACATAAAAATGAACCAGACCATTTGTCTGATATGCTCCAAACTCTATTTTACCTTTATCTGTAAATTTGACTGCATTTACCAGGAGATTCGAAATCACCTGTTTTAATCTGAACGGATCAGTATAGATGATTTGCGCTGCAGATGGTAATTGTGTAGTGTGATGGAGGGTAATGGAGTTGGTTTTCTCTCTTTTTCTGATAAACTCAGTCGTACTCCAGTAAAGTTCATCCATCATTGTCTTCAGGTCGCATTTCTCAATGGAAACTGCAAGTTGTCCTGCTTCTATCTTAGCGATATCAATGATATCATCAATCAGATTTAGCAATGCTTCACTTCCCTGATTAATGTGTTTGAAAAATTCAGCCTTATCTTCTTCATTTACATCTGCTTCACTAAGCAAGCCGGCAAAACCAATAATGGAGTTTAAAGGTGTACGGATTTCATGGCTCATATTGGCCAGAAAAGCAGTTTTTAACCGGTCAGCTTCCTCTGCTTTTTCCTTGGCCTTTTTATAGTTTTGTTGAATAATTTCACGGTCGGTAATATCGCGGCTGATGCCCAAAATGCCCAGGATGTTTCCATCTTTATCACGATTCAGTACCTTGACAGTATCCATAAGCTGACGATTGCCATTTGAGGTCACTATCCATTGTTCATTTCGTATAGGAACACCTGTTCGCAACAAGTCTTCATCGCTTTGATTGTATTGTTCGGCAAGCTCGGTAGGAAAGAAATGATTGTCGTTTTTTCCCACAAGTTCTTCTTCTGAAATACCAATGTAATCAGAAAATGCTTTGTTGCAACCCACAAAATTACTTTCAGCATCCTTGAAAAAGATAAGGTCCGGACTCGAGTCAATCAGGGAGCGTAACAGCGATTGTTCCTTAATCAATTGTTTACGGGCATGGTTAAGCTCAACAGATACCGTATTAAACGATTTTGCCAGTTCTTTAAATTCCAGAGAGTTAAAATCTGAGGGATTCATTTCTGATCCCGTTAAACTGGCATTGCGAAAATGCATATTGAAGTTGGAAAAGCCACGAAGCAGTCGTCTGGAGAACCATCTTGACATGAGAAAAATTATACTGAAAATCAGCAGACAAATTAATACAATGATAATCAGAGTTTGCTGCTTTAACTGGGAAGATTGTTGCTCCATTAAGGCAATTTGAGGAGCGATCGTACTGTTATAAAATCCTGCCCCTATAATCCATCCCCAATCCTGCAGACTGTTCACATATGAAATTTTGGTCTCTATATTATCTGATGCGAGTAATCTGAATTCATAGTTTATAAATCCTTTACGCGTGGTATTATAAATTTTCTGTTGCATGCGGTAAGCTTCAATCCAGTAAAGGTTTCGGCTATTATAAATATTTACAGGTTGAGGCATCTTTCGACCATCATAAATCAACCCTTCTCCTTTGTTTGTATTTACAAAGATATAACCATCTTCACCATACCTGATTTGTGAAAGCCAGTCAAGTATTTCGGCTTTCAACTCCTCATTATAATCTTCAAGGTAATCTTTTGAGCCCAGGTACCAGCCAAAAGGTTCAAACTTGCGCACATAGGTACTTTTAAGCAGTACTGAGTCACCGGGTTTGTTATGATTGGAAATATGATAATCAATGAATCCATTGTCGAGCATGCGTAACAGATTAACTTCGTTTTGCACCACATAATTGCCGCTATTGTCTTTATGGTGAAGGCTGGGTTTTCCTTCCTGCTCACGACTGCGCGGAAGCATAACAGCAACACCTTCAACAGTATATATAAATACATCGCCGCGTTCATTGGCAAAACGCAGGGGTCTGATGGCATCCTTAATCATTTGTTGAATTTCGGCTGCCGGTTTCCGGTTGCGATTTTCGAGGTAGATATTGTTTGCTATTTGCCATGCACCATCAACCCTGACCTTCAACTGGCTTTTCATTTGTTCTATGGTCAGGGAACGACGGTATTTGATATATGCCATTGACCTGTTAACCTCTGTTTCAATCAGTTGTTTCTGACTTTCGATATATTCTGACTGAAGACGGGCTTTGTCCTGTTTAAATTCTATAGTTTTTATTTTGGTCCATATCACACCGGCAATAATCAGCAGGAAAAAGGAAAGTACCAGAATAGCATTGGTCATTTGCCAGGTAAAGCTCTTATTCTCCAGATATGTCCTGATCCTTTTGGAAAACTTATTTTTCATTGCTACAAGTGGTATGTGTGTTACAAAAACTATTGTTTTTACCAGATTAAAACTTAAAAGAAATAAGCTGGCAGGCTTATATTTTGCGGATCATATGCCAATGGTTAATATGAAATTATGCTTCAGGTAACCCCCTCTGGGCAGGAAAACGCCAAACAAAATTACGATTAATAAGCTCAGTTTGAAAACAGGCCCGATTTTTTATGTAGCCAGTACTGCCGGAGAGACCACCAAACAGCTTTAACTTAAGATTTAATCTGAGTGTTTTAATACACTGTAATATAGCTTTTTATCGAATAATATTTATGGTTAATCATAAGTCCATATAGTCCTGGAAAAGTACTTGCAGATACGATTTTCCGGTTTTTATCACCTCTTCTTTTTCTGAACCGGGAAGTGATAATTCATTGAAATGATCAATACGCGCATCATACACAAAATGCCCTTCAGGAACTACAAAACCCAGGCCTTCTTCAAAGGAGAAATACGCAAATTCGGGTGAGTAAGGATTCAATAAATTGCGGCTCCATTTAAACTCTGATGCGTTGATTGCCAATTGATGCATAAGGGTTGCTGCGAGGTCCGACTGGTTACTCAGGCGTGAAATCTGCTTTCCTCTATACTCCTCTTTTATTACCTCTCCATAAAAGAGTAAGGGTATTTTGTGGTATGCCGGAGTAGTAAACGACCAGTTGCGATATGAATTGTGACTATGATCGGCTACAACAATGAATAATGTATTTTTAAACCAGGGCTGCTGGCGTGCTTTCCTGAAATAATCACCCAGACACCGATCGGTATAATGGGCAGAATTTATATATGGTTTTTCATTGTCACCCCAATGAAGAACTTCTTCCATAGGCTGGTCATAGGGTGCGTGCGAGCTTAGTGTAAATAGTGCCGAAAAGAATGGTTGTTTCTCATTATTCAGGTCAGCAAGCTGTCTGCTTAAAACAAATTCATCATGTACGCCTAATTTGCCTCTGATTACGTTGTTTTTAAAATCAGTGCCTTCGGTTACTTTTTCAAAGCCATTATAGAGCACAAAACCTTTTATATTTCCGTACATAAGCTGACCGCCAAAATAGAAAGAAGTATGATAACCATTTTCAATAAGTTTAGAGGTTATGGTAGGCACTTTGACAAACTTTTCGGGTTGTACTGTAACAGATGATATGGGATGAGCCGGAAATCCAGCAAACAGGCTGCCCATAGCCTGTTCGCTCCTGGGACCGGTAGCCCAGAGGCCGGTAAAAAGTATGCCTTGCTTTTCGAGTTCATGAAATTCCGGGGTTATCCCAGGTTCGCCACCCAGAGATTCAATGAGATCGGCTGACCAGCTTTCAAGAATTAACAAAACAATATTTGGCTGTTGGGTATTAAGAAAAATTGCAGTGGTATCCTTTGGGGTATAAAAAAGCTGATTTACCCTTTCTTCCGCCTGAGCTTCGGGATAAAAAGCGAAAGGATTATGGCCGAGATTTTTGTAATTCTCAATCGCACTAATCATCAGGTTAAATCCTGAATTTACTGCTGCCAGATTTAAAATATTGTGCGTGGAATAATAGGATTTACTTTGATTGATGGGTATGGGCTGAACACCACCCCGGATGCCAATGAACATCAAAGGCATAATAACCATCAATACAATGAGTGTAGCTGCAACAGAGCGCGGTGCACCGATCACATCTTGGTAAAAAAACTTTTTATACAAAAAATACGAGATTCCCGCAAAAGCCAACCATATCAATATAATGGTGAAAAAGATATCCGTTGCCACTGTATTGTATACTTCACCGGGATGAGACAGATAATTAAAAGCTTTGAAAGGCATTTTCGTTTTCCATTCGGGATAAATTCCCAACTCAGCGGAAACTAGCAAAGTAAACAGTGTGATGGCTACCAGGGTATAAGCTTTATTGACTTTATTTATCCAGTTTGGGCTGTAAAGCGTTTGTATGGCAGCCAATAATAGTGGAAAAATCATTAAATACCCTGCCGTGGCAATATCCAGTGGAATCGCATGCCAATAGGAAGCCATGATACTTCCGAATGAAATTCCTTCTATCCTCAAAAGATTCAGGTTATAGAGCAGGAAAATAGTCCGGGCGGCAGCAAATATAAGCAGCCAAAAAAGAAACTGTCTGCCGAGAGATACAAGTATTGAAACAAGTGTTTTTTTCATCACAAAAATTAAAACGTTGCAAAGGTAATGAATTGCTGTTGTGTTGAGGTGATTGGTGATTGGTGATTGAGGATTTGTTGATTTGTTGATTTGTTGAGGTGTTGAGGTGTTGATTTGTAGAGCCTTTGAAACATAATTCGCGTTAATTTGCGTAATTCGCGGTTAATTGGTGATCTGTGCTCTGTGATCTGTAATCTGTGGGTTTGTTGATTTGTTGATTTGTTGATTTGTTGATTTGTTGAGGTGTTGAGTCTTTAAAAACAATACTTAAGTCATTGCGTGATTCTTTAATCTGTGATATGTGATCTGTGATCTGTAACTGGTGATTGGTGATTGGTGATTGGTGATTTGAGAATTTGATAATCTGAGTATTTGTTGATTTGTTGACTTGTTGATTTGTTGAGGTGTTG
>JACDJA010000092.1_pt1 | contig 128679 bp, 127 predicted proteins | sample 7449241 | NCBI WGS metagenome assembly JACDJA01 (sample SAMN14253289, study PRJNA609438) | sludge metagenome | isolation source: initial anaerobic sludge | collected 2018-12-20 | reverse complement strand
AAATTGTCAATACCCATAAAAAAGCCTTCTATAATGGTGTTTTGGTTGATACAATTATAGCAAAAAGTGCCTATTTATGGGCTTTTGTAGATTGATTTTAGTTGGTATTTTTACTGAAATCTATGTGCGAAAGTTGAGTTATTTTACTATTTCGTTATTTGGGCAAAGTATCGCTTAAGAATTGTTGCGATACACTTTTTAAAGTTTGTATACTTTTGAAATTTAGTCGAAATCAAGATTTCAGTAAAACAAACTACACTCAGCATAGCGCAAAGGGAGAGAATCATGAAAAGAAAATCTAATCAAATAGGGGTAAGACTTTTTATTTTTCTTAATCTTATAACATTTTTCAGTATTGAATTATTTGCTGCACCAATGTTTGCACGCCAATACAATGTAAGCTGCGTAACGTGTCACTCAGCCTTTCCAAAACTTAATGCATTTGGAAAAGAGTTTATGGCCAATAACTTTCGGATGCCAAATTGGAAAGATACAACTCTCAAAGTTGGTGATGATCAGCTAGCTCTTCCGAGTTCTGTACCTCTTTCTTTTCGAATACAGGGGTTTGTTCAGGCACGTGATGGAGGAGCAATTGATGTAGTCACAGGAGAAACAAGTAGCACTAATATCGATTTCCAAGCCCCATACTTGATTAAAATGCTCTCAAGTGCCCCACTCTCAGAACATATTAGCTATTACTTTTATGCAATCTTTGCAGAAAAAGGTGGAAATGGTGAAGTACTTGTAGAAGATGCTTGGTTTTCTTATGATGATGTACTTGGCAGTGAAACCAGTATGTTACTCGGACAGTTTCAAGTCTCTGATCTGATGTTTCCACGGGAGACCAGACTTACCTTTCAGGACTTCATGGTCTACCGTATGGCTGGAGTCACTTATGAAAGAGGTCTCTTATTTGAAAGAGAATTTGGACCGATAGAAGCCGGACTGGGATTTGTCAACGGTAACGGTATTAGTGAAAATATGAATATTAACAGCCCAGGTTATCGCCGTCCTGACCGTATGTTTGATAACAACAATGCAAAGGCTATCTTTGGCAGAATTGGTACAGATCTAGGTCCTGTTAGGACAGGCTTATTCTATTATAATGGTACGCAGAATAATGCAACTGGTGATGCCGGAATGGACAAAGGTGCACGTGATACCGATAAGCAAATTGCTGGAGTTGACTTCTCAGGAACATTTGAAAACGATATCTCTTGGTTTGGACAAATTTTATGGAATGAATGGGATGGATTTATTGATGAAAATACTAAATACAAGTGGCTTGGAGGGTTTGTTGGAGTCGACTATGTCCCGGGAGGGTCTTGGACTTATTCACTGCTGTATAACTATGCTGATGGCAGTGACTTTGATAAGAGTGATACAGTATATGAAGGCATTAATATCAATAGTCTAACACTAAATGCTTCTTACTATTTTATGCGCAACGTCAAAGGTGTTATAGAAGTCAATGCGGACTTTCTTAGTAAAGAAGAAAAAAGCGGGGTATTTTACACAGGTCACCTAAGACAGGAAAACTATATTTTATTTGGATTTGATGCTGCCTTTTAAATGACTCTTTTTAGATACCATAACGCAAATATTTACAAGGATACCATTGAGACTTAAAACAACATCGGCTCTTATTATAGGAGTTTCATTATTTATTGTACTTTTTGATAATCCTTCATTTTTCAAGCATGTATTGGAAGTGTATTCTTTCAATAGCACTTATGCTCCTTTTGTCATCTCACAGGGTTTAGTCTTTTTTCTTTTTTTAGTTCTGTTTTTTTCTCTTTTAATCTGGAGATATATACCCAAGCCATTGCTTATTGCTATGTTTATCATTGCTTCACTTGAAAATTATGTTATGCCAATTCTAATCACTAACGCAATTTCACCTCAATCAAGTAGCTAAAGCTTTCGCCAATTCTTTGAAAAATACCTCATAAGGTGTCTTATCGTTCAGTACTTTTCTGGGCCTATGATTTAGCGTGTCCTGCATAGTAATGATTTCACCCTTAGATATTTGAGTAAAGTCTGTTTTCTTTGATAAATATTCTACATTCCAGCAAGAGATGCAAAGACGTATGCAAAGTATGAGTCCCCAGAAACGAAAGAATCACCAATCACTGGTTTGGGTATCTTAACTGGTGACCTGCTTAACTCAGGACCGGGATTAGATGATGCAGATGAAGCAAGTCTTGTAGAATTTTGAAAGCTTTGACAGATGAGCGTGTTTTATATCGTAAAACACCGTTTGATCATTCTCAATTATTTGTTCCTTCATGGACATATTGGTGACAATATTACTGTTGAACCCAATGAAAATGGACAAGCAAAAGATATTTTAGTTGAAACCCAAACTGTTGGTGCTGAAGGTGGAGATCCACTCCCAACATTCAAACAAAATTTAGCACTTGCAGTTTATACAACTACTGTAGATGAAGTATCTCCTATAGAGACAGATGTGAGTAGTAGTGGAGGTGGTTGTACTTACAATCCCAACAACAAAGAATGACCTTGACTACTGGAATGGTGGTTTTTAGAGGCGCCCATATATTACAAACAAAAATCACTCTTAATTAACATTAAAGTAACACTTTCACGATAAACTATCTCATAAACAAATTAAAAGGACAGATATGAAAACAACTTTATGGAAACTTTCAGCTCTTGCATCTGCACTAATTCTAGTAGGGTGCGGTGGATCCTCTGCTACCCCAAATGACAGTATTGATGATGGAGTAGATCCATCTAATCCCCCGGCAACAACTTACACTGCTGATCCAGGAAGACTTCTAGGTTCACAATGTGCTCAGTGTCATGGTACGAATGGTGTTTCTACAAATAAGTGGGACAGTATCGCAGGTGAAGATAACCTTCTAGATGAAATTTATGATGATGAGCCGATCATGAGTGCACAAGCACATGGATATACCAGTGAAGAAATTATACTTATCGGTGACTGGCTAAAAACGCTTAAAAAAAATGATGACGATTAAAAAAGGATAGTAGATGAAAACAACCTATTTAAATTCAAGACGAAATTTTATGAAGTTTCTAGGAGCAAGCTCACTCTTTGCTGTGATTCCTAGTATGGCAGAAGATACTAATACTCCACATATTGTAGTGGTTGCTGGTGGATTTTCAGGGGCAACCTGTGCAAAATATCTAAAGATGTGGGCTGGAAGCAGTATTAATGTAACTATCATAGAGGCAAACCCAACCTATGTGTCACCTATATTAAGTAACCTGGTTCTTAACGGACAGAAAACTACTTCGGACTTATCATTTACTTATGGAAACCTAAGTAGTAAATATAATATCAAGATGATTCACAGTACGGTAAATAGTGTCGATAAAACAAATCGAACCCTTACTTTGGCAAACGGAAGCAGTGTAAAGTATGACAAATTGGTCTTGGCATCAGGAATTGATTTTATAAAAGTCAATGATTACGATATCACTAAAGTACCTCACGCTTGGAAAGCAGGAGAACAGATCAATCTGCTAAAAGAACAAATTGATGCAATGGTTGATGGTGACACCTTTACGATGACTATTCCAGCTGCACCTTACCGTTGTCCCCCTGGTCCTTATGAAAGAGCTTGTGTGGTGGCTGACTATCTGCAAAATGTCAAAGGGTTTACCAACTGTAAGGTAAATGTGTTAGATGTCAATGCAAATATTGCGGTAGAAGCAGATACTTTTGGTGCAAAATTTACAGAGTATGGTATAGAGTATAAACCAAGCACTACAGTCACAGCTGTTGATGACACTACTAAAACTTTGACATACACAGAAAATGGCGTATCAAACACTTTAAGTTCAACAGTTTTGAATGTCATACCAAACCAAAAAGCAGCCCCTATTGTATTTACTACAGGCGTCAACACGGGAAATTGGGCACCCATTAATCCGTTGAGCTATGAATCTGTAATGGCAAGTGGCATTTATATTATCGGCGATTCGCAAGGAACAGGACAACCAAAAGCTGGACACATTGGGAACTCTGAAGCAAAAGTGTGCGCAGATGCCATTTTAAGAACACTCAATGGTGTTGCATTATACGCTTCACCTAAAACTAACTCAGCTTGTTATAGTCCAACCTCTACAACAGAAGCTTCATGGCTATCAGCTGTCTATAAATATGATTCTAGTACTCAAAGTATGGTTATTGCCAATATGGAAACAGGTGCACCAACCACTAGAGATTATAAGCAAATGTTTTTATGGTCTGGTAATCTATTTTCTGATACTTTTTCTTAATAGTCATTGCTAAAGTTTGTAGGATGTATTTCGCAGCCTACAAATATCCAACGCTCCTTTAATTTGGATTTCTCCAACAAATAAGGTCGTGCTCATGAATGTATAGGAACATACTTTCTTTTCCGTTATGGCAGAAGAAAATATGGCACTCTTTTTTGAAAGTGAGTGGTACGGTTTTTGGGAGGATTTTAAAGAGGAATATGACTATTTTGAGGCAGAAAAATTACCACCCATATACTAGTATAAAATAAACAATATGAAGTTTTCGGGTAATTCAACAAATATTGAAATAACAAAATATTTGGAGTATAATCAATAAGAAGCATTATGTTTCAATACAAAACTACAAAAGGATAAACGATGAAAAGATTAATAACTATAGCACTGTTAGCATCAGGGGCGTTTGCTGCTGATTTTTCCCAGATGAGTACAGAAGAAATGATGAATATGCGTGGGAGTGTTCCTATGGCTGATAGTCCTACATTTCAGCAAGAGATGCAAAAACGAATGCAAAGTATGAGTCCTCAGGAACGACAGAAATATAAAGGTATGAGAGGACAAGGTCAAGGTATGGGTCAAGGCATGGGAATGGGACAAAACTGCGTGAAGAACCAACCTACGTTTGCTGAGTATGATCTCAACAATGACGGTGCTATCACACAAAAAGAATTAGAAGAAGCACGTGCAAAACGTATGAGTAAGAATGCCAAAGATGGAAAAATGCTAAGAAATGCAGGGAATGCTCCTGCATTTGCTACGATGGATAAAAATAACGATGGCATATTAAACCAAGAAGAATTCCGCTTACACCAAACTGAGCAGATGAAAAACAAAGGTAATTGCGCAGCCAATTGTCCAGTTAAAGGTACAAGGTCAGGTAAAAATGCAGGAAATATGCCTACTTTTGCAGACATTGATACCAATAATGATGGAAGCATCAGCCAAGAAGAATTCCGTTTACACCAAACTGAGCAGATGAAAATGCAAAATAATTAAAATTCTGTAAACAATCGTTTAGCTTAAGGCATGGGGTCGGCGAAAACAAGTAAATAGATTTTACAGTGAAAATAAGGAGGTAACTATGAAAAAGTGGCGCTTAGATTTTAGAATTTGGCACTGGATACTCGCAACAGTAGTTTTAGGTCTGCTCGGTACAGTATTTTTAAGAAAAACATTTTTAAGTTGGAGGGCGAACGCTGAACTTCTCACAGAGAAGCTCTCGGAAATCAACCTGGAAGTCACAGCTAAACAAGCAGAAGTACTTGCTAAAGCTATCCGTGATCCTATGTGGGAATGGCATATCCTCTTGGGATATGCCTTGGCTGCTTTAGTAATCTGGAGGATCATACTCTTTTTTACCCAAAGCGGAAAACAAAACTACCAAAATTTAAAAGAAGAGACTTTTCATAAAAAGATGGTAAAACTTGGCTATCTCGGTATCTATGGTATTTTACTCTTTATGGCGGGGAGTGGATTGGTGATACACTTTTATGACTCACTTAGTCTTACCAAAGAGACTGCTCATGACATCAAAGAGATACATGAGCTCGTCTACAATGCTGTTCTCATCTTTGTGCCTTTGCATATTATTGGTGTTTTTGTTGCAGAAAACCAAGGTGAAAAAGGGATTCTCTCAGATATGGTAAATGGGGGAGAAAAATCGTTATAAAATATATAACTGTATAAGGTTTTATAGAGCTTGGAATTATTGAGAAAAAATATGAGTTTTATTTTAATGAAGATAGGATTTAGTCAGTCGTATTTTCGCCTAGAACAAAAGTTTTCTGGGGTTATATCATTTAGTTTTTTAAATCTTTTTATCTATTCTTTTTGTTTATGTGTCAAACTAATAGGATTATTTTCAACGCAAAATGTTAAAATCTTAATGATTTAAAATAAGAAGAGTATGACAGTTTGGATTGTAGGGGGGGGAGTATAGAGTTAAATTTCATGAGAGAAGCGCTAGAAAATATGATATGCTCATTTATTCAAGATGAGAAGGAAAAGTTTAGAAAAGATGTATAAAAATAAATTATTATCCCTTTTTATAGTACTGTTTATGGTAATGAACATACCCCTGTTTCTTATTGCAGAAAACAGCGAGAATGTAATTATCCCTAAGCCACAGAAGTTTCTTTCTGGAGATGGAAAATTTCTTTTGACAAAACAGACTCGATATTTCTCTGACACATCTTTTTCACAAAATGCCATAATATATCTACAAAAACAGTTGAAACAAAATTCAGGATATTTACTGAAAAAAGGTATAGCTTCCAAAGAGAACACTATACGCTTCCATTATGATACTAAAAAGATCAAAAAGTCAGAGGGGTACAAGCTCACTATCAAAAAAGAGCAGATCACTATTGAAGCCAGAGATAAAGCGGGTTTTTTTTATGCGGTTGTTTCACTCATGCAGTTGATGGGTCCTGACATCTGGGGAGGCTCAAGTAAAGGAGAAAAAAACTGGTATATTCCCTCTTGTACTATAGAAGATTACCCGCGTTTCAAATGGCGTGGAATGATGCTGGACACTTCACGAAATTTCTTCTCCACTGAGTATGTCAAAAAGTTTATCGACCGTATGGCACAGCATAAACTCAATCGCTTTCATTGGCACTTGACAGATGATGAAGGGTGGCGCATTCAGATCAAGCAATATCCACTACTGACAAAGATAGGGGCAAGCAGAGGCCCCGGAACAAAACTTCCTTTTTCGATTTACCCTTCTATGCGTGGCCCAAAAGATAAAATACAATCAGGTTACTACACTCAGGATGATATCAGGGAAATCGTTGCCTATGCCAAAGCACGCTCTATAGAGATTCTCCCGGAAATCGATATACCCGGTCATGCTAAAGCAGCTATTGTCGCTTATAGGGAACTTCTACAAGACCCTAAAGACAAAAGCCGCTACCTTTCTGTTCAAAAAGTTTCTAACAATACGATCAATCCAGGTATGGAAAGCAGCTACCTTTTTCTTGAAAATGTTATTGCAGAAGTCAGTGGACTTTTTCCTTTTGGCTACATTCATCTGGGAGGAGATGAAATCCCCCAGGGAGCCTGGCAAAAATCCCCTGCTGTGCATACTCTGATGAAAAACAAAGGATTGAAAGATATCAAAGAAGTGCAAAACTATTTCTTTAGCCGTATGGATACAATCCTTGCAAAACACGACCGAAAAATGGTTGGCTGGCAAGAAGTGACACAGGGCAAACCAAAGCTAAGACAATACAGTATAATTATGGCATGGAAAAATCCAAAAACCGGTACGGAAATGATCAAACAGCATCGTAATGTCATCATGGCGCCTGTTGAGTATCTCTATTTTGATCAACAATATACAAGAGGTAAAAATGAACCCGGGCATACCTGGTCCACTCCTGTTAGTACCCGGAAAATATACACATTCAATCCGGGTAACTCCTCCTACATTCATGGTGTGCAAGCGTGCCTCTGGTCAGAAACACTGCTGAATGAAAGAATCGCAGATTATCTTGCCTGGCCCAGAGTCTTTGCACTGTCCGAAGTTGCATGGACAGAACAAAAAAATCGCAAATGGGAAGAATTTCAGGAGCGAGCATCTGGTGCAGGGTTAAAACGACTTGAAGTGCAAGGAGTGCACTACCGTCCTATGGTTCCTATACGTTAACATATTAGGGATAAAGAAGGTATTTTTTTCGTATTTGTTTGAAACTGTCAAGATCTTTTTCCCAACTTTTTCGGATCTCCTTCTCAGATACACCGGACTCTATTTGCTTACGTAATTGATCAGAACCAGAGAGTTTATCTATAAACCTATTTTTAAGAAAAAAAGCCTTTTTATTTGGATAGTTGGCATAGGCATCTTGAAGATAGGTAAGGTTTAACTGCTGTTTTTGATACTGTTTTTTGAAGTCTGTTTCACTTAAATCAATACCATAACACCGCTTACCTTTAAACTTGGGATATGTAGCCCCCGGTCTTGACTGTGGCACAAAAAAGAAATTTTTTACTTTATATTCTGGTGCACCATAAAGTTGAAAAGGTTTTGTAGTACCTCTTCCTTCTGAGATAACTGTTCCTTCAAAGAGTGCCAAAGAAGGATAAAGTAAGACAGCCATATCATTAGGTAGATTGGGTGATGGTTTGACTGGCAAAGTGTAGAAACTTTGGTGTGTATAGTTAGCCAATGGCACTACAGTAAGCGCTACTTTTTTACCACTTTTGAGCCAACCCTCACCATTGATCATGGTAGCATACTCTCCGATTGTCATTCCGTAGACGAGAGGTACCGGGTGAAGCCCAACAAAGGAACGGTATTTTTTTTGAAGCAGAGGTCCATCAATATAGTGCCCATTGGGATTGGGTCTGTCTAACACTATGACAGGAATATGCTGCTCCTCTCCAGCTTCCATTATGTAGTGCAGCGTAGAAAGATAAGTATAAAAACGGACACCCACATCCTGGATATCAAACAAAATCAGATCAATTCCTTTCAGCTCTGCCTCTGTCGGTTTTTTATGCTTGCCGTAAAGTGAAATGATTTGAAGCCCGGTTCGAATATCACGGCTGTTTTTGATGTGGTCACCGGCATCTGCTTTGCCACGAAAACCATGCTCAGGGGCAAAAATTTTCTGAACCTTGATACCATGTTTCAAAAGAGTATCGACCAAATGTTCTTCACCCACTAATGATGAGTGATTGACAACCAATGCGATTCGCTTCTCTTTGAGCAAATGAAGATAAAGATCTGGTCGCCCAGCACCCGGTATAATTTCTACGGCAAAGAGTACGCTAGAATGGAGTATGATCAGAAAAAAACTTTTGTATACTCTCTTTATTAACTGTATCATATCTCTATTTATATTATTGATAATTAATGTATTTTGGTGTTTCCTTGATCCTCACACCATTAACAGGTTCCAAGCCCAAAACTTGTTTAGGAGTCATTAAATAAGGTTTGTCTTGATTGAAAAAGAGTTTAAAACCACTTGCAACCTTGTTTGATATGCTTTTTGTATAGATACTATTATAAATTGATACTTTCAAGCCTGGTGATCCAAATCCATCCAGATTAAATATAAGATTGATATTATCATACGTTTTAATATCTTTTTTATTTGTAAGCATTGAGTGTCTAAACATATGCACAATGAGTATCTTTTTCTCTGTAATTCCATGTTTTTTCATATAATTACTCATTTCATCTTGTACCTGATTGACCTGATTACCAGTAATATGACCAATGATTTTACCGGGCCTGATACCTACTCCATGAACGTTAAACTCAGGATCAATAGCTATATGTACATTCTTATATTTAAGATATTTTAGTACAGATTTAATAGATTGTACGGGAGTTTTATTGCCTAGTTGAAGATCAAGAAAGAGTGCAAAATCATGTTCATTGGCTGCATGGATATACGGCATTAGTTTTTGACTGGGGAGTGTACTGATATAATTTTTATTTCCCCCGGGGTGAATCGTAGCCATATCGTATATAATATCAAATCCAGGCATAACATTTTGATTCTCACTTGCCTTTTTATATTCATTGGCTTTTGATTTAATAATAGGGATGATCGCTTCAAGGCTGTATTGACCAAGTATGCCCATAGACCTGACGCCAGGACGTCCATAGTATGCTACTATCATTTGATTTTCAGTGGGTAGCTGCTGTGACTTGGCTACATCTTTCATCTGTGCGGACGCAGTTAATGGTGACCCCATTAGTATAATAATAGCAGATATCATAACTGTTAAAACGGAGTGTACTTTGACTTCCATTAATTTCCTTTATGCTATGATTTATAAAGTTTATAAAACATATAATTTTAAAATAACCCTATGTATATCAATTAACCTTTCCTAAACATTCGGCCCAAGCATTATTGATATTAATTGATTATATAATAATAATGTTAAAATGTTAAATAAAAAGAATGAAATGAAAAAAGAAAAAATTATAAACAAATATTTAAAAAGATTGAATTTTGATAAACCTATAAGAAATTTACAAGATATTACAAAACTCATTCAATCCCATCTGGCAACATTTACTTTTTCAAGTGGAAAAGTGTTGTTAAAAAATGAGATCTCCTTAGAATTGTCGGATATTTATGAAACCATAGTCAGGCAAAAAAGAGGCGGCTACTGCTTTGAACACAATAAACTTTTTTATGAAGTATTAAAAGTATCTGGTTTTGATGTAGAGTTTTTTCTGGCTCGTGTGGTAAACAATACTAAAAATGAAGTACCTCAAACCCATCGATTTACCATTTTAAATTTTAAAGGTGAGAAATATTTAATCGATATAGGTATTGGGTTTCACTCTCCAAATATCCCAGTAAAGTTCGGAAAAGAGATAAGTAAGACGCATTTGAACATTGGATATAAAGTCCAAACCTATGAAGACAATACTTTAGGGTTAGTCAAGATACAAAACAATAAACCTTACCGGGTAACCCAATTTGATATGCGTTCCTGTTATGAAGCGGACTTTGAAATGGGACACTTCTATTCACATAAGCATCCTTCTGCCATCTTTTATAATAGCCTGGTTGTCTCTTTGATTAAAGAGAATGAAATTCGAAGTTTACGAAATAGAAATTATTTTAAAATTTCTGAACATGGTGTTGAAGAGATACTTATTCGCAGTGCCAAAGAATTAAAGTCCATTATGGAAACTGATTTGAACTTATATTTTGAAGAGGATGAGATCAGATATCTTTATACTCATTATGTCAAAGAAAAGAGAAGTTAACTTTCTTCTTGATGGTTAAGATTCATTAAGAAAGGTGTAAATCTTCGTTTAGATTCATGGTGCATACTTACAAAGTCAAAAGGGGTTAACTCCCCAAGACAAAATATAAATTATCAAGGATAAGCCATGAAAACATTAAAAGTATTAACAATCGTAGCAGTAGCAAGTGTAGCAGGTGTGATGACACTGCATGCACAACCTGTGAATATGGAAAATTGCAAAACAATGAAGCAGCAGTGCATGACAGAGAAAAAATCAGTATGCAAATCTCATAAAGGGATGAGCAAACACAATAGAATGCGCAAGAACCCCATGATGAAAATATTTGGAGAGCTTGATTTGACTGAGGAGCAAAGAGCAACACTCAGGGCAAATCGTAAAGAAACATACATGCAAAGAAAAGCAGAACGCCAAAAGATGTTTAAAGAACGTAAGATCGAAAAATTCGTAACCGTAGATGGATTTGACAGAGAAGCATTTATCCTAAGTGCAACCCAAAACTCCAAGCGTATGATAGAAATGCGTGCAGATAGATTCGAGAAAATGATAGGCGTATTGACACCAGAACAGAGAGTTAAGCTTGTTGAACTGCTAAAAGCAGAAAAATAAGTTATAATATTTGATGATAAATATTTTGATGATAGAAGATGATGCCCAGTTTGCATCGCTTCTTACACACTACTTAGCAAAGCACAACCTCATAGTCACTAATTACCAAGACCCCTATCTTGGACTTAGTGCCGGAGTTGAGAAGTATGACCTTCTTATACTTGACCTTACCCTGCCTGGCATGGATGGCCTTGAAGTATGTAAAGAGGTGGTAAGCAAGTATGACATTCCTATCATCATATCGTCCGCGCGTTCTGACTTGAGCGACAAAGTCATCGGTTTGCAGTTAGGAGCCGATGACTATCTTCCTAAACCTTATGACCCCCAAGAGATGTATGCACGTATCATCTCTCTTCTGCGGCGCTATAAGAAAATCAACGAAACTGAGGATGAGCCAAGCTACTCTTTGATGCTAGATGGGCAAAAAGAAGAGGTTCTGCTTGATGGCAAACTGCTAGACCTAACCCCAGCAGAGTTCGTAGTGTTAAAACTTCTTATAGAACAACGTGGCTCAACCGTTTCAAAAGAGCAGATATTCTATGATTCTGAAGTCTTTCAGTTTGGCACGGATGGTTCGCTTTCAGTCATTATGAACCGACTTAGAAAAAAACTGGGTGAAGATGTGCATATCAAAACCGTACGCGGCGTAGGCTACAAGTTGCTTTCATGAGTATTTACAGCAAGATTCGTATACTATTTTTAGTCTCTGTACTTTTTGTAACGGCATTTTTTGGGGCTTCTTTTTATATACAAAAAGCCCAACATCTCAAAGAGATGCAAAAACGCTATGTGCAAACCTCCCGAATTATCTATCAACATTACAGGCAAAGTAAAAGTGACAATGAGGAACCGGATTTTGCACTTTTTTTGCAGGAAAGCAGTTTTGAACCTGTTGTTGATGCAGAAAAAGAACATAACATCCGAAAACAGGCGCATCTTGTAAGAAAGAGTCATGTCAAGCGTAGTAAATTTAAAATACTTAGAATAAAAAACCAATTTTATCTCTCTTTGGAGCATCCGAATTTTCAGCTGCTGCTTGAAGACAAACAACGCACTGCGCCACCATGGCAGTTACAGGGCGGATACCTTTTTTCTTTGTTGTTCCTGCTGGGACTTTACTTTTGGCTTACCAAGAGTTTGAAACCTCTTAAGATCTTGCTGCGCCAGATACAAAAAGTCGCAGAGGGTAACTTGAGTATTTCGGTTAAAAGTACACAGAGTGACGAGATAGCACAAGTTGCCAATGCTTTTGATGATGCTTTGAGAAAACTTGAATCACTTATAAACTCCAGACAACTTTTTTTGCGTACCATCATGCATGAACTTAAAACCCCCATAGGCAAAGGAAAACTGCTCAATACATTCTTGGAAGATGAAAAACTCCAAGAGGGGTATGACGCAGTTTTTGAACGGCTTGAATTGCTTATAGATGAGTTTTCTCAAATCGAGCAAATGCTCTCTTCGAGCTACGCACTCAAGCTTGCACACTACAATGCCAAAGATATTGTCGAACAGGCTTTAGAACTGATGATCATGGATGAAGATCAGATAGAAAAGCAGGTAACCATAATAGAAAAAGAGCCGTTGATCGTGCATACAGATTTTAAGCTTTTTTCTTTGGCAGTGAAAAATCTTATAGACAATGCCATCAAATATGCACCTGACCATAAAGTTACTATTACGATCACAAAAGAGAGTATGGTTTTTGCCAACGAAGGACTGCAGTTTACTGAGTCATTAGATGCGTATACCAAACCATTTCACCCCCAAGGACATGGTTTGGGCTTGGGACTTTATATTGTTCAAAATATTATGGAGATATTGAAGTTGGATCTAAACTATACATACAATGATGCGCAAAATGTGTTTACCATAAGTATCCAGGATGCACTTTAAACGGCTAGAGATCAAAAAACAATAAGCCATAATGGGTCTGTTCTTTAGGGAAAGAGTTTAAGGCAGTTTACAGTAAAGTGGGACTGAAAATCTGTTGCACCCATTGTAGTGTATGAAAAAGAGTTTTGACAGAGACAATAACCATGAAGGACAAACGATGAATGAAACATTAAATGTATTGGGTGAGCCGTTAGAACCATGCAGTTTAAAACCGCTTACAGGATTTTACAGAGACGGGTCGTGCAATACAGAAAAGGACAACCCTGGCGTACATGCCATTTGTATCTACGCTACAGAAGAATTTTTAACCTACTCTAAAAAAGTGGGCAATGACCTTTCAACGCCTATGCCTGAGTATAACTTTGCTGGTGTGAAAGCAGGGCAAAGCTGGTGTTTGTCAGGGCCTCGTTTCGTACAAGCACACAAAGATGGTATGGCACCACACATCTTCATACACGCGACACATCAACGGATGCTTGAACTTATAGACCTGGACACGTTAAAGAAGTATGCCATCGATCTTTAAGCTTTAAGTACTGGGAATCTCTCCACTATTCCTTGCGGGTGCAAGCCGCATATATTATTATTTTTGCATAGTAGGGTAGTCGGTATACCCTTTTTCATCTTGCGTATAGAAAGTATCACGATGGGCTTCATTAAAGCCTGAATTAGTTTTAAAACGCTCAGGCAAGTCAGGGTTGGCAAGGAAAAGTACTCCAAAAGCTACTGCGTCAGCCTGATTGTTTTCTATCACTGCATTTGCTCTTTTTTTATCATACCCTCCGTTGGTGACGAGAATTCCTTTGTAGGCATCTCTTAGCATGGAAAGTTCTACGACATTTGCTCCATGTCTTATGTCCCCTTCAAGAGCATCTATGATATGTAGATAAGCGAGGTTGAAGGCATTTAACTTTTCACAGACATAGGTAAAATGCTTTTGCGGGTTGGAATCTGTCATACCATTAAAAGTGCCGCTAGGAGAGAGTCTGACTCCTGTTTTATCTGCACCAATCTGGGCTGATACTGCTTTTATGACATCAAAGAGAAAGCGGCTTCTGTTTTCGATGCTCCCACCATACTCATCTACTCTTGTATTGGTGCCATCGTGTAGGAATTGATCTAGTAAATAGCCATTGGCACTATGTATCTCAACTCCGTCAAAACCGGCCTTTAGGGCATTTCTCGCACCATTGGCATACGCTTTAACGATTTTATTTATCTCTTCTCCTGTGAGTGCTCTGGGTGTTTCAAACTCTTTCATACCCTCAAAGGTATAGACTTTTCCTTTGGGCTTTACAGCAGAAGGAGCTACAGGCAGCTTTCCGTTATGGAATGCTGAATGTGAGATTCTTCCCACATGCCACAGTTGCAAAAAGATTGTACCGCCTTTGTCGTGTACCGCTTGAGTTACCCTTTTCCAACCTTCTACCTGTTGATCAGTATGAATGCCCGGAGTATAGGGATATCCGATACCCTCAGTCGAGATCTGTGCCCCCTCAGATATGATTAATCCTGCTGAAGCTCTTTGTTCGTAATACTTAGCCATTAATGCATTGGGGACATTATTCTGGACACTTCTGCTTCGTGTCATCGGAGCCATAAAGATTCTATTTCTTAAAGTATAGTTTCCTATTTTTATAGGTGAAAAAAGATTCATGATAAATTCCTTCGCAAGTCATTTCATTGTCTTTAGTATATTGAAATAGAGTGTAATATCAGTGTAGTAGTCAGGCAGAATCTTTGGATGCATATCAGCTTTTAGAGGGGATTGCATTTTTAGCTGCGATCCACTGCGACATATATTTGGTGCTCATCATTGTATGATGTTTAAGCATAGCACCGGTGAAATTATTGAGTCGATGCTGATTTAAATTTTCTTCTACTTGTGTTATTTTAGTGATGAACTGTGCTCCTAACACTTTACTATCGTACCTTGCATGTAAGAGAGCAGATCCTTTTTGTTGTGCATCGATCCACTCTTGCTCATTGTTATAGAGTTTAACTGCTGCTTCTACAAACTCAGCCATGTCATCTGTAACGACCCCGGGCCAAGGTTCATCATGGTGCATGCCTTCACTGCCTAGTGATGTAGTGATGCTAGGGGTTTGTATGATCATGGCATCGAGTAATTTACCTTTGATCCCAGCACCAAATCGTATGGGAGCTAAACAGATACGTGATTCTTCCATCACCAAAAATGCATTCTTGGTCCAACCTTTGATCAAAAAACCTGTTTTTGGGTTATGCAAGGCTGTTGCTTTTGGCGGCGGGTAAGATCCATAGATGTGCAACTGCGCTTCTGGAATCTGTTTTCTGATCAAAGGCCATATCTCTTGCAGATATAACACCACATCCCAATTTGGAGCATGCCTAAAATTACCAATGGTCATAAAATGTTTACGCTTGGAAAAAGAGGTTGTTTTTGCCGGGCATTTTGTCAGATCGACCATAAATGGCAGATAGTGAAGCAAAGAAGCATCTATTTTAAAAGTGTTTATCAGCAATTCTATCTCATAGCTGGAAATGATCAAGGAGATATCGCTGCGTAATATGGCGGCTATTTCGCGTTTTGCTAGGTCGCTAAAAAGATCTGCTTGTGTAAATTTACGTCCGGCTTTATGGGCCTGATGACGGGCATGGCGTAAACATTGTAAATCTTCAGTATCTAAAATCTTCAGGGCATCTGGGCAATTTTTTTCGACCCTCCACCCAAACTGTTCTTCCATCATAAAGCGGTCAAACATGACGATGTTTGGCTGGTATTGCATAATATAACTGTCAAAACTGTCGCAATTTAACTCAATACTTTGGCTTGAAATTCCTTCACTCTCCAAGTCGAGCATATGCTCTGATGGTTGCGCAGGTGTAGCGAACTCTATTTGCCAACCTTGTCGTTTATAGAGTCGCAAAATAGACATCATATGGCTACTTGCAGCAGATGAGTTTGGCTCAGGCCATACATAACCGATGACTAATATTTTTTTCATTTCACTGCTTTCTTTTAACATAATATATCTGTGACATTCACGCGGACTCACCTACATTCTTGTTGCAAAAAATCCTTCACACAAACATCTATCATCTCAAACACCGTCTCAAACCCTTTAAACCCAGGAAAGAAGTAGGGGTCAGGGACATCTGCACCTTTGTAACCTCCATAGTCACCTAGTTTATAGACATTGGTAAATCCAAAATTTTCCAAATCACGTTTGTTTTGTGCATCCATCGCTACGACATAGTCAAAGTGCTCTATGTCTTGTTTTGTAACAGGTCTTGATCTTTGTTTGCTGATGTCTATATTATTTTGTCTGGCAATGGAGATAGAGTGCTCACAAGGTGCTGCTCCTTCATGCCAGTTGCTAGTCCCCGCAGAATCTACCACTAAGATTAAGCCCTTTTTTTCTACGATGATTTGAGCTACGCCTTCAGCCAGTGGACTTCTGCAGATATTGCCCAGACACACAAAGAGAATGCGCCTCATTTTGTCACCTCGTCAATCCAGTCCAGGTAGCTTTTGTTGGCATCAAGGATCGGTGTCATGATAATTTCAGGCACATTATAAGAGTGCAATGCTTTTATCTGAACTTTTATCTCTTCAAAAAGTGAAGCTTTGGTTTTCATCTGTAGGCGTATCTCTTTACTTGTCTCCAAAGTGCCATTCCAATGGTATTTGCTTTGTATCATGTGGGTTTGTACGCAGGCTACAAGATGAGCTTGTAGCAGTGCAGTACTGATTTTCTCGGCTATGCTCTCATCATCTATCGTTGTGCTGATAATGCAATAGTTTATTGTTTTCATGAAGACTATTCTACCAAATTTAGTATAATCTGTTATGAAAGAGAAATTTTCATGCGAAGGAAGATGGGTTTTTTAATTTTATGCTAGTATAAACTTTTGCGTACTGCAAAATTAAATTGAAGGAAAAATGATGACCAATGATTTTACAAAAGCGATGGATTTTAGACATGCCTGCAAAGTATTTGATGAGAGTAAAAAGATAGAGGGTGAAACGATGCACTACATTTTAGAAGCGGGCCGAAAATCACCTTCGTCTTTTGGGATGGAAGGCTGGAAGTTTTTAGTCATTACCAATGCTGCATTAAAAGAGAAATTGCGCCCTGTTTGCTGGAATCAGGTACAGATAACTTCCTGTTCCCACTTGGTAGTGGTTTTGGCCGCCATAGAAAATATGAAACCCCAAAGCGGCATGCCTGCCAAACGATTTGCCAGACGCCCACTCTCACAAGAGCAGTTAGACAGATATGTAAACCTTTATGCAGATCATCTCAAAGAGACGTTAAGTACAGATAAAAATATCTATGAATGGACGGCCAGACAGTCTTATATTGCGCTAGGAAACATGATGACCGCCGCGGCTTTTGTAGGCATAGACTCTTGTCCCATAGAGGGCTTTGAGAAAGATAAAGTTGAAAATATTTTAGGATTAGATACAAGCGAATATCAAGTTGCTGCATTTTTACCTTTTGGATATAGGGTAAATGAACAGTCTACACAGTTAAGAGTACCTTTTGATGAAGTTGTAGAGTTTATTGATTAATGTTTGAAATAGCAGAATATATCGGTATCATCGCTTTTGCAACTTCTGGTTTTTTTGTTGCAGTAAGAAACAAACTTGATTTTCTTGGGGTTTTGATATCGGTGTTTTTAACAGCATTGGGTGGGGGTATCCTTAGAGATATCGGCGTGGATAAAACGCCGTATACGTTTACACATAACATTCCGGCTATTATTATAATAGTAGTCATGGTGCTGCTTATACTTTTTAAATTTCACAAAAGAGACAGCATAGAAAACAAGTTGTTCTTCATCTTCAGTGACTCTATAGGACTTATTTCTTTTAGTATCACAGGGGCGCTTATCGCCATTGAGCAGGAGTTGAACCTCACTGGAGTGTTGGCCTTATCCTTTGTGACGGCTGTGGGTGGGGGTATCATCAGAGATGTCATCATTAACGAAATCCCCTTTGTCTTTAAAACAGGGTTTTACGGTACGATTGCATTATTGATAGGGCTAAGTTTATATGTGCTCAACGCACTAGATATGATACATTTTTATTCTATAACCATTATTTTTATTCTGGGAGTTGTGCTAAGAATCGTAGCGTATTATAAAAAATGGTCAATCCCTCTTATTTAAAAACAAATGTACATCAGGAATGATTGTATTAGAGTGTAATTTGTTTACGATATAATCATTCCCATTATCTAATCAAGGAAATCATATGAAATATATTAAATTACTTCTACTGCTATCTCTTAGCATAACCACTATAAACGCACACAGCTTTTACGTACTTACAGATGTTAAAAGTTATGATCCCATTATAGCCAACTCTGTGCCCAAAGCTGATATTTATAACGAAGAGATAAAAAAGCTGATGCAAACGATGTCCAAGGAGTTGGGCATAGAAACAAAAGGGCATCCTTCACGTGTTTTGGCATTTATACTTACACCGTTTTCTGTGGGGAGTACAGTTGCTGTGAAGATGGATTTGGAAATGGGTGAATATATGGAACGTTCAGATACTAAAGAGAAAGTTTTCGCACTTACTTATGTAAATAGCAGGATGTTTAAACCCGAAGACTTGGAAGAAGATTTGATTGATAATGTCGAAGAGATGCTTGAAAATTTTGCATTGCAGTACAAAGATGATAACAAGAAAATTTCTAGCGAAAAAAAAGCTGTAGATCATAAAGATTTTGCTACTGATATGCAGTATGAAACAGACTACCAAACTGCACTTGCTAAAGCAAAAAAAGCAGGTAAGCTACTTATGATATTTATGACGACCAACTATTGCCCTTGGTGTCGTAAACTTGAAAGCAGAATACTTTCAAAAGCAGATATAGACCAAAAAATTAAAGAAAAGTACATTCCACTTATGCTTAACCTGGATGAAAAAAAGTTCCCTGCCCAGTTTCAAGAGATTGTATTTACACCCACGCTTTATGTTGTCAACGCAAGCAGTGAGAAAATAGAACATACTTTTGTGGGCTATAGCAGCAAAGATGATTTTTTACATCTTTTGAAATAGTCTGAATTTTTTTCATATAGGACCATAAAATTGCACACTTATCTTAATGCACTACTCTTAGATATTTGCGTGCATGGGTTATAATACCCCATGAAACAAGAAACAGCATTAGACATATTAAAATCAGGCAAAAATGTATTTATCACCGGTTCGGCAGGAACAGGGAAAACGTATCTTCTTCATCTGTATACGCAGTACTTAAAAGAGCGTAGGGTTTACCCGACTATCGTGGCACCTACGGGTATTGCCGCGTCGCATTTAGGTGGACAGACAATACACTCCTTTTTTGCTTTGGGTATACGTGACAGTATAGATGAGGGATATGTAGATTTTTTGTTAGACAAAAAGTACTTGAAATCTCGTTTTTCCAAGCTCAAACTCCTCATCATCGATGAAGTCTCTATGATTTCTCCGGAAATATTTTCTTCTATGGATCTGATACTGCGTGGTTTTAAAGGTATAGATGCTCCTTTTGGTGGTGTACAAGTCGTGATATCGGGAGATTTCTTTCAGTTGCCTCCTGTCTCCAAAGTACCCAAAGAGAAACGCTTTGCATGGCAGTCTCCTGCTTGGAAAGCACTGGACCTGCACACGTGCTACTTAGAAGAAAAGTTTAGACAAGATGATGACAAACTTATACAAGTGCTAGATGATATACGATCTGGAGAGATTTCAGTGTCATCAGAAGCGATACTGAATGAACGGCATGAAAAAGAGCTCACCTCACACTTCAAGCCTACCAAGCTTTATACGCATAATGTAGATGTAGACCGTATTAACCTCGAAGAGTTGGACAAACTTGAAGGGGAGGAAAAACTCTTTGTCTGTGAGTCAAAAGGGAGCCAAAGTAACATAGAGAAGATCTTTAAATCTTCTTTGGTTTTAGAAACGTTAGCTTTAAAAAAGGGTGCAGTGGTCATCTTCATAAAAAACAACCCAGAAGCAGGGTATGTCAATGGTACAACAGGAACGGTTCTAAGCTTCAGTCCCATAGACAATATGCCTATAGTACGAACTACAGAGGGTAAAAAAATAAAGTTGGAACTAGAAGAGTGGTCACTGGAAAACGATAGCGGCAAAGTTACAGCAACTGTTTTGCAGGTACCTTTACGTTTGGCGTGGGCCATTACTGTCCATAAAAGTCAAGGCATGACACTGGATGCTGCAGAGATGGATTTGAGTAAAACATTTGAGACCGGGCAAGGATATGTAGCACTTTCGCGTATTAAAAACATAGAAGGTTTGCGTCTTATGGGGTTAAATACCATGGCGCTACGAGTGGATCCGCTTATTTTACATATAGATGACCGCATTAAGACGGCATCTAAAAGAGCCGGTGATAGACTAAAAGAGTTCTCTCAAGAGCGTTTAAAAATGCTTTTTGAAAGCCATATTTCAAATCTTGGCGGTATAGTAAGTAAAGAAAAAATAGACCAAGAGATACAAAATATCAAAGAGGGAAAACCATCACACAGTGCGTATGTCACTCCCACGCACACGAAGACAAAACACCTCATAGCAAAGTCAGATACATTACTGAAACTGGCACAAAACAGAGGTTTGGGCAAAAGCACCATTGTGAGCCACCTCGCACGCATAAAAGAAGAAGATCCTAAGATTGATTTGGACAAATACAAGCCTGATAATGCTCTTTTTACTCGTGTAGATGATGCGGTGTTGAAGCTTAAAACTAAGAAATTAAAAGAGCATTTTTCTGAAGATGGAAGCTTGCGGCTTAAGGTACTTTACGAAGCTTTGGACAAAGAGGTGAGTTATGATGAGTTGCAGATTTGTATGCTGTTTCTGGATTGATGATTGACTATTAATGTACTTTAGTCCAATGTGATATATTTACTACTATATGACCTATGCGTTGTTCTCTCTTCCTCTTGTGCTTTTTATAAAAAGTACAACAGCAATCAACATAGAAAGCCCAGAGATAATAAGAAACAATCCCTGTATGCCATATTTGGCTACGATAGGCTCAAATAACAATGGTGAGGAGAATTGTCCTAAGAAAAAACTGGAGGTGAGTATGCCTGAAGCTTTTCCCCGTTTTTCTGGTGGGACTTTCGAGAGAAACCATGCATAGGTATTGATTAGCAAAAGTCCAAATGCCATACCTATGGGAGTGATTGCAAAAAAGAGTTGACCTGTACTTGAAGCCTGCGAGACAAAAAAGAGCCCTGTAGCAAAAAGCATAAACGTTGCAGCATATATTTGTATATAGCTGAAATTTGCTTTTATTTTTGCGTATTTCATTGAAGTTATAGCATTGAAAACCATGGATGTGGCGATGATGAAACCTACAGTTTGCGGTTCGCCTCCCAGAGTATTGACTATGAGATAGGGCAGTTGGGTGGGGAGCATATAGAACAGTACCATCACAAAAAAAGCGGTGATGTACACAGACAACAGTTTAGTTTCGAGTTTTACATCAGCACTGGGTTCGTGTTTTGCCGGTTCATAGAGAGACTTGTATAAAAAAGGTAAAAACAGCACTGGTACCAAATAAATGGCAAAAGGGTATGACCAGTGCATTTGGGCAAGTAAACCGCCAGCGGTGATGAAAATAATACCTCCTATGCCTACTGCCAAGCCTTGATTTGACATAAACCTATGACGTGTTTCTTCTTCAAAATAATCACCTATGAGTGCAGTAGAACTGGTCATGATGAGTGCGACAGCAAAGCCAAGCACTGCGCGTCCCACCAAAATGGCATAAAAATCATGTAAATAAAAACCAGAACTTCCACCCAGTACAAAAAGAAAAATACCTGTATAAAGCGGTTTTAATCGTCCAAATCTATCGACGATATGTCCGGCAAAGGGTGCAAAAAGTGCAACAATGACAGAAGGGAGGGTAAGCATAAGCTTTGAAAGAAATTCAATATGCGGTATATTGGCAAAAGTATGACTTATCAGCGGTAGCGATGCCACCACAGTAATGCCCGACATGATACCAAGGGTGGATACAAGGAGTAGGGATATTTGAAGATTTTTGTTGCGTTTATTTGCCATAGTTTACTTTTTTATGTATGATAACACTATAACCCAAAACTAAGGGCATTAATGACTTTTGCCAAACAAATACTGGATTTTTATTTCAAGATGCCAATGGACTTTGCACTGCCTAACGGAGTAGAGGCTATTTACCCCTTTGATAATGAGGAAACCCAAAGAGTCATGCAAACCTTTTTTCACAGATACTATGGTGACACTAAACCTCGCACATACCTCATAGGCATAAACCCCGGAAGGCTCGGTTCAGGTATCACAGGTATTGGTTTTTCAGATGGGTATCATTTACAAAAGTATTGTGACATACCTAACAGTTTTGATAAACGTGTAGAGATTAGTGCTTCGTTTATGTTTGAAGTGATGGAAGCGTATGGCGGGGTAGAAAAGTTTTATAAAGATTTCTTTTTTACAACGGTGATGCCTTTGGGGCTTTTGAAAAATAACAAAAACTATAATTATTATGATGACTTGCAAACGCAAACTGCTTTAGAACCTTTCATAGAAGAGGCACTTCTTAAACAAATGTATTTTCCTCAGGCAAAACCAAATATCATCTGTGTAGGGCAAGGGAAAAACCTCAAATACCTCAAAGCTTTTAACGACAAACATCACTGCTTTGAGAGCATTGAAGTTGTGCCTCATCCACGTTGGGTGATGCAGTATAAACGCAAGGAGAAGCAAAAATATATAGATGCTTATTTGGAGGTTTTTGAAAGAGTGTTGGTCCATAACAGCTAATGCCTTTTTATGGGGAGCAGCCTAAAATAAAACAGGTATAATAATTATGCTTATACAAAAGGCACCATTGTCTACTTGTGTATTACACAAACATACAATAAAATATGCTATGTAAATTTTAAATAGTATATAGGGAGGAAAAATGCAGTTGATTTTTATTGTTATGTTGGGTGCAGCGCTTGGTTTTTTGTATGGTGCCAACACGGACGGTTTTATATTTAGTTCAAAGATATGTCTTTTTGCAGGGATAACCCTTATCATGCCTTCGCTTTTTAAATTTGAAGTGAAACATGTCAAGCTGGTATGGGAGTATAAAACAGTATTGGTCAAAGGCTTTTTTGTTAACTATCTGATATTGCCATTTTTTGCACTTGTACTTGGTTTTTTGACGCATAATTTTGGTATTACTGCTGGAATATTTTTAATTTCTGTACTTTCGGGCGGGGGTATGGTGATGCATTGGATTAAGAAATCCGGTGCAGATACCTCGTTTGGATTTTTATTGCTTTTTATCAATCTACTTTTTGTCTCACTCTCTTTACTAATGCTGCATATGTTCGCACTATACAGCGCAAGCTATTTTGGAGTCACCTATGATGAAGAGATAAGCCTTAGCGCGTTTTCAACAACCGTCATTGAACTTTTGATTGTCATACCTTTTATTGCGAGTAGAGTGGTGCGTTATATAAAGCCGTTGATGACACTGATAGAAACATATCGTATGTACATCAGCCATATCAGTATTTTTATCATACTGTTTTACCTCTTTGGCTTACAAAATTCTCAACTTCTTGTAGATATTTACGACTTTGAACCAGAACTCTTTTACACTGCTTTTATAGCTGTATGTATATTTTATCTGCTGGTATTTTTTGTTTCAAAATGGATATATGATCTGAATTCACCTCAGGAGAGAGCAGCCTTTTGGCACTCTGTGACAAGGTACTTAACCCTTGCCCTGGTCATTTCAACTTTCTCTGTCAATACGTTTGGTGTTTCTATGCTGTTGCCCATTATGTTTGCCTATGTAGTGCAGATACCTTTATCAGTATACATTAACAAAAAATATATGCCTCCTGAACTTAACTCTCTATAGGTTTGGTTATTAAATACCCGCCTAGAAGCACAGGAATGATGCCGAGTATTTGACGAAATTCCGGTACTTCGTTGAGGTAGAAGTATGCAAAAAAAAGGGTCATCATAGGAACTAAGCCCACCATGGCTGAGACTTTGGTGATAGAAATCCGGTGCAGTGCCTCTATCCACATGATTTTGGAGATGACATAGATAAATACGCCTATAAGGAGCAAGTAGGGCAGCGCAGATATGAAGCCCTCATAAGTAGTAGCAGGCTCAAAATAATAGGCCATGAGTGCTATAAATGGTAACCCTACAATAGTTCTAAAGCCTAAGACTGTTTCTGCCGAACAAAAAACACGTGCCTTCTTTTGGTAGAGATTGGCAATGGGCGCTATGGCAGCAGCTATCAAGATGAGTAAATCTCCTTTGTTTAATGTCAGTTCTTCAGGAAAAAGCATAATCAATGCTCCTGTACCCATCATAACAGCACCTGCTATATGTAAGATATCCATCTTTTCTTTGCCAAAGACATTGAAGTAGAGGTACGAAAAAAGAAGCTGTAAGAAGATGATAACAGCCATGTTGCCTGCTGTAGTGTACTGCATACCTATGAAGATGAGAGTAAAGAGCAGGGTTATCCAAAAACTCGTAAGCAGTAAATCTTTGTAGGCTTCTTTATTTTTGAGTTCTACAAAACGCTTACGTTTAGCCATGATAGCTATGAAAAAAGCCAAAGCAATGATGAGGCTGTATGTGTACGTATGTAAAGTCCCGATGTAAGACATGGAGACGATGGAAAGAAGAGGGAACCAAGACTCAAGAAAGACAAGCCCCAGCATCAGTAATTCGCCCTCACGCTCTTTGGTCATACATTTATCCTGTTGTGTTATTATAAGAGAGGTGGCGGATGCCAAGTTGCGTGTTGCTCATATGTTATCGGTCTTCACCCATGACAACATCAATATTGTTTTTTACAGTGATATCCTGCTCTTTATACCATTGTGTTGTTTCGAGTTTCGGAAATACTTTTGCCATGATCTCCAGAGGAGTATTGTCCCACTTGTCTGATTTTTCGAACATTGACCAATTGCATTCTTTAAGTACATAGGAAAATATTTGATTCATGATCTCGTACCGCTGTTGGATAGATGTTTTATCTTGACCTTTTTCATTGCTTATCATAGTTTTGACCAACTGCTCTCGTACATTTTTGGGGTATTGTGCCTTGAGTTTATCTATAATCACTTCTTTATTCATCTATATCCTTTATTTGTTCTAACGCATATAGAAGCATTGTATCAAATTTTATGTATAATTTTTTAAAAATTTGAAAGGGAGATAAAAGTATGAAAATCAATGTTATTATTATTGATAAAAAAGGGAAAGACCAACTTTATGCTCCGCTGATAGAACACTATAAAAAAATAGCCAAACCTTTTGCAAAAGTTGAAGTCATTGAACTGTTTGATAAAGAGATAGCCAAAGCACAGGATATTTCACCAGATGCAGCTCAAAAATCATATACAAAAGCACTGGAAAAATATATGGGTTCTGGTGTAAATATTGCTTTAAATCCCTCGTCAAAAGAGGTGGATAGCTACGAATTCGCAAAAATACTTAAGAATAGCGTGAAAATTAATCTCTATATTGGCGGTGCATACGGCTTTGAGAGGGATTTTTTAAGTAAATGTAATAATACCATATCATTTGGTAAAATAACACTTTCACATAAACTTGTGAAGGTTGTATTGTTAGAACAGATTTTTAGGGGTCTGACTATCAACAATAACCACCCATATCATAAATAGGAAAATGTAAATGTTGACAAAAGAAGAGCTAGCCGATTTTCAAAATAAGTTATTGGACAGAAGAGTTCAGATAGAAAAAAATCTTACCGGAACAACACTTGAATTAGAAGAAATGAGAGATCATGAGCTCAAGGATGAGGGCGATTACGCAGCTGCATCTGCAGAAAGTGCTATTGATAGTGCTATTTTAGTGCAACAGCGTAAAGAATTAAACGAAATTGAACTTGCTTTAGATAAAATAAAGAGTGGGATTTACGGTATTTGTGAAATGTGTGAAGAACCTATCGGCTTACCACGCCTAAAAGTGAAAAACTTTGCACATTTTTGTATCACATGTCGGGCGATCAAAGAAAAAGAACAGAAATAAGGAGTAGTATATGAGACTTGGTTTATATATTTTTGCAACACTCACGCTTGGAGCGATAATTGGTGTATTGGCATACACAATAAACCCGGACAATTATCTAGTGAAAGTATTGGGGATTCATTTTAATTTCCCTGTAGCAGTTTGGGTAGTTCTACCTATGTTTGTTTTGCTTATATTTACTATTTTTCATATGCTTTTTTATAGTTTGAAAAGTTATTTTAAACTTAAAAGGTGGCAAAAAGATGCATCAACGTTCGATGATGCGCTTTACTGGTCATTGGTGAATGAACCAAAGGAACAAAAATATGGCATGGAGGAATTTAAGAGTTCAGCAGTACTTTTAGGAAAATCCTCTTTAAATGTCTTAGATAGTGTCGAGGGACTTAATCCCCGACTTTCAAAAGTTGTAAATATTATTAACAAAATTAAAAGTGGCGAGTATGTTGACTTAAAAGAGAATAAAATGGCCAAGATATTTAATGAGAGCAATCCGCATTTAATACAAAACAGACTTAACCGCTTAGAATCAGATAGTGAATTTGTTGAAGAGGTTATGAAATCTTCATCTCAATTCTCCAAAGCGGTACAAGCACAGGCATTAGAAATCTTTGCGCGCAAAGAAACTTTTTATAAAGCACGAAAATTTGCAAAAGTTTTCGATGTTAAAAATTTCAAAGTGATGTTGTATAGAGCTAACGTTGAAGAAGATATCGGACTTAGCAGCGAAATTCTAAATGAATTTATAAGTGGTTTAAAATTATCTTGTAAAGATTTTGTTGAAATAGCAAATGTCACTAAAAAACAATTTACCCCAGACATAAATTTGGCACTCTTCAACCGTTATCAGACTGAGAATCCAAAAGCACAAAGCGCCTATCTTTATCTTCTGTTTGAATATGAGCTTTTAGATAACGTCGGGACTTATCTAGATGAACATGATGAGAATGATTTTCTCAAGTTTAGAGCACTCTATGAGCTTAAAAAAGAGCATACGATATTCAAACTTGAAGATTTGATTGATATAGAAACTATTTGCAAATGAAGCTCGACTTTTCCAAACCTCTCTACGCTTTAGCCCCTCTTGCGGGCTTTACGGATCTTCCTTTTCGTTCTGTTGTTAAAAAATTTGGTGTAGACCTTACAGTGTCAGAAATGATAAGCTCCAATGCCTTGGTCCACAACAGTAAAAAGACATACCGTATGTTAGAAAAAAATTCCATTGAAAATCCGTATTCTATACAAATTGCAGGTTCTGATTTAGATGTCATTAAACGAGCGGTAGAAATCATCAATGAAAGAGATGATGTGAGTATTATAGATTTAAATTGTGGATGTCCTGCCCCTAAAATAGTCAATAATCTTCAAGGGTCTTCTTTACTCACAGATTTACCCCAAATGGCAAGAGTCATAGAGACTATTAAAAAATATTCCAATAAAGAATATACTTCCGTGAAGTTTCGTTTAGGATTTAATGAAAAAAACCATGAAGAGATAGCACGTATTTGTGAAGGTAGTGGGGCAGACTTTATTGCAGTACACGGCAGAACCAGAGCCGGCAGATATAAAGCCCCTGTAGATTATGATGCCATTGCACAGATTAAGCAAACAGTGAAGATTCCCGTGCTTGCCAATGGTGATATTGACAGCCCACAAAAAGCAAAATGGGTACTGGAACACACTGGTGCAGATGGTGTAATGATAGGACGAGGGGCAGTAGGTAAACCTTGGATATTCAAACAGATAAAAGAAGGTATGGCGGAACCAACTTCTGAACTTATCAAAGAGGTAGTGTTGGAACACTTTGACCAAATGATAGAACATTATGACAAATATGGAGCTATTATTTTTAGAAAGAATTTACATTCTTATTCCAAAGCGGGATATCAAGGTGCATCAGCATTTAGAAACCTTGTCAATAATATGGAAGATCCCATAGAGATGCGAAAAGTTATTTCTGAATTTTTTTCTCAACCTTTTATAGATTAAACATACTTTTGTCAAATAACTTTAATACGCTAGCACCTTAGTGTGATTTGTCAACTTTATGTTTACCATTATAGTGAATAATTATTTTAACATACTGTACTTCTGTGTTAATTTTTTCTAATTATCCAGTTTTATGTTTCAATAGCCCAATTTCTCACAATGCCTTTAAGTGATGGATACAAAAATGCACCAAATCGGCCACACCTCGTGTAAATATTCTGCTCTTCTTGATTTAAGTTATCTGTATTTATAGTGTAATATTGCATTGAGTAAAAAATAAAATATTTATTAAATATAATAGTTTGGTATACTCTAAAAATATTACTTATTTTTAGGTACAATGATAATTGAAGATTTTTACATTGAAGTAGTAGTTACAATAGCATATGAAAGGATAGAGCAATGACGATAAATGAACTTAAGTTGTATAATGGCCGTGACAATGCCAAGGTTTATATTGCTTACAAAGGTTTGGTTTATGATGTAACCAATAGTCCTTTGTGGAGCGGAGGAGAGCATCAAGGGAGTCATTATGCCGGTCAGGATTTAACCTCTGAACTCCCCGATGCCCCCCATGGTGAAGAAGTTTTTAAAAGGTATCCGGTGGTTGGAAAGCTTGAAACAGATGAACCCCAAATAGAAAAAGAGGTTTTGGCACCTGAAGATTTTAAAACACGTCTTAGAGTCTTATATAAAAAATACCATCCTCATCCTATGCTGGTTCATTTCCCCATAGCATTACATCTCTTTGCGGCAGGATTTGACTTGCTTTTTTTAGCTTCTCCAAAAGAGTCCTATGCCGTAGGTGTATTTTACTCATTTTTTGTAGCCACCATTATGGGATTTTTTGCGATGATACCAGGAATATTAAGTTGGTGGATAAATTATGATCTTTCAAAATCATCTCCCTTTATAATCAAAATTGTTGTTGCAACAGTAACGCTTTTGCTTGGAGCTGTTAACATCGGCATCTATTTTGAAAATCCAAGTATCGTTTACGATTATTCTATGTATGGGGTAGTCTATCATGCCATCGTACTGCTTACTGGTATAAATGTTATGATATTGGGTTATTATGGTGGTAAGATCACATGGGGATGAGAGTAAAGAAACAGGAAACAGAAACGTTTCCCTCCCCAAAATAAAGACGGTTAGTTCTATTTTTCGTCTTTAGTGGTAAAGAGTGTCCCTAATGTCTGTTTGTCATTTATGAGGTAGGATTCTGCTGCTGCTAGATCAAAGCCGTTACATAAAAACATTTGTCTATGATGTTTCATCATGTAGTCTGCTGCTTTTAGTTTCGTGACAATGCCACCAGTGGCAAATTCATCGTTGGGTGTAGCCTCATCCAAGAGCACACCTTCGGGAAGTTCAGTAATGACTGGATAAATCTTCGCATCACTACTTTCTTTTGGATTTTTATTATAGTACCCATCGATATCACTTAATATAACCAACATATTTGCATCAACAGCTTCTGCTACATTTGCAGAAAGTTGATCATTGTCTCCAAAAAGCTGCTCGGGTGTTGAAGTGATATCATTTTCGTTAATGATAGGTAAAATATCATTTCCCAAAAGTGCATCAATAATCTCCTTGAACATTTTGGTACGTCTTCTTGAATCAAAATCATCTTCAGTTAAGAGAATTTGTGCAATATCAATTTCAAAAATATCAAACTTTTTTTTGTAAGATGCCATTAAAATGGGTTGCCCTGCGGATGCCAATGCTTTTTTCCCGATCTGTTTTCTTTTATCCAGTTTGAGTGCGGAATATCCTGCTGCTACTGCCCCGGAAGTTACCAGTATCACATCATATTTTAACCTGAGCTTCGCAATAAGTGAGACTAATTTTAGCATCCTCTCTTTTGCTATTTCATTATTTTGTGTCAATACGGCACTACCTACTTTGATGACAATTCGTCGCATTATTTTCCTTTTTCCTTTTGAGTGTTTTGTATTTTGTATTTTGATGATACAGACTTACAAGATACCATAATAATTTTAATTTTTAATAAAAACAAAAGAGAAAAAGGCAAAACTTTAAAGTGAATTAGAGGTTTTTAAAGCTTTTACTTACGTCATTAAATGAACAGAAAATAAATTTATTAATGCATTAAAGGAGTTTGAAATCAAACAAAAAAGTTTTGATACTTTTGAAATATAGCATTAATTATATATCAAAATCTGAGATAATTTTTATTTAAATAGACAAAAAAGACTTTATAAAATCAGGTTAAAATGGCAACCTTTATTTTTTATGATATAATTTTCCTATAAAAGAAATAAGGAGCAGTAATGAGTTATCGTTGTCACCCGGTCACCTTATTCCAATTAATCCAAATCGAGATTTTATGTTAAAAAAAATGGCTCTAGTGGAGGGTGCTACCCTTTTGATATTAATGTTTATAGCAGTTCCTTTGAAGTATAAATTCGAAATGCCCGAAGCCGTCTATATAATGGGACGAGTGCACGCTGTGGCGTTTTTGCTATATTTTGTGATGTTGGTCATCTCTTTTAGTCGCCATATACTCACAGCATATCAATTTGTAATAGGCGTTCTGGCTGCGTTTATACCATTTGGCAGTTTTGTGTACGAGAGAAGAGTTTTAGAAAAGGTATTGAAAACTGAGTAATCCTTTCGTTGGACATAGCAGGTATTGTCCTAATTCGAGTAATCCATACTTTTGTGATATAATGGATTATCTTAATATGAAGGATATTCAATGTCAAAAATAGTAAAAGTCATAGAAGTACTCGCTCAATCAGAAAAAAGCTGGGAAGATGCGGCAAAGAATGCTCTTATAGAAGCATCAAAATCTGTTAAAAATATTAAATCGCTTTATATCAAAGAACAAAGCGCTAAAGTAGTTGATAACAAAATAGTCAAGTACCGCGTGAATGTTAAAATATCATTTGAAGTAGAATGAGTCTTGCACTAAGGCGATCTATATAAATTGCCTTTAAAATCTCATAAACACACTTACTTCATGCACACTCAAATCTTCTGTGTGTGCAATGAGAGTACATTCATCGTCTTGTTCTTTGGTACCTAATTTACTCATGGAGATCGTAAAAGATTTTTTCAAGAAACCCCCCTATGCTAAGCGGCAATATAATTCTAAATCTTGACATCTATTCAAAAAAAGGAGTAGCAGTTGAAAAATAAAATAACAAACAAAAGTGAAGGTATTTCTGGTTCGCTAAATTCAAGAGTTGGATTTAAACGAAAGTTTGGCTTCCGGGAAATGTACCGTGCATTTGTTTTCGCACCCAGGGCTGCTTCAATGGTGATTAAAAACAGTAAAACCAAATTATTGGATCCTCATTTTGTAGAGCGTCTGCAATTGGCAGTAACCGAAGTAAACGGTTGTGCCGCCTGCTCATACCAACATACCAAAATGGCTTTGCGGCAAGGGATGAGCAACGAAGAGATTAGCAGCTTTTTAAGTGGTGACGAAGATTTTATCAAGCCCGAAGAGGCAAAAGCCATAATGTTCGTCCAGCATTTTGCAGATTCCAGAGGATATCCTAAAAAATACTCTTATGATTCAATCGTAGAGGAATATGGAGCACAAAAAGCAAAGCTCATTCTTGCAGCAGCACAATTTATGATTGCAGGCAATATGTATGGCATTCCTCTTAGCGCGTATCAGTCCAGGCTTAAGGAAGAAGCATATGAAGGCAGTTCTTTGTTTTATGAACTAGGAATGCTTATAGCTGGAGCACTTTGTCTGCCAATAGCTCTTCTGCACGGCATGCTTAGAGGATTGGTTGGTTTGCCAAACAGCAGGTTTGATACAGGCATAGCTGAGAATTAATCTGATTGCAAGTTCAATTTTATTTCATTAAAATAATTTTATATACTTTAGGAATATTATTTATTTTTAGGTACAATAATAACTGAAGATTCTTCGGTAAAAGTGTATAGTCGGTTTATTGTGACTATTACAATAAAAAAATATATGATGGTTACATAATATGTTAACACATAAAAGGATAGAACAATGACGATAGATGAACTTAAGTTGTATAATGGTCGTGACAATGCCAAGGTTTATATTGCCTACAAAGGTTTAGTTTATGATGTAACTGATAGCCCTTTGTGGAGCGGAGGAGAGCATCAAGGGAGTCATTACGCCGGTCAGGATTTGACCTCTGAACTCCCCGATGCCCCCCATGGTGAAGAAGTTTTTAAAAGGTATCCGGTGGTTGGAAAGCTTGAAGCATAGGGCCATGAGCGGTAACAGCATCTCCTTTTCTACTCTTTTGTTGACGATATGAGATACGTTGTTGTTACCTGCTTTTTGGACCTTTCTATAGTTAAAAAATAAAAGAATTATTTTTTTATTGATCCGTAAACTTTAAAATATCCATCTTTTTTTCATATACTTTCGTTTGTACATCAAAAAGTCCCAGCAGTGTTGAGAAAAGATTATCCTGGGTAAATTCATGAGAAGCATTTTTTCTAAGAGTATTTTTATCATTAGGAAAGTTTTTACCTAACCACAGTACAGATCCCACATGCTTTTGTGCATCAGGTGCTATGAAATACGGTAGGCCATGCAAATAAAAGCCTCCCTCCCCCAAAGATTCTCCATGATCAGCCATATAGAACATAGCTGTATCTATCGTATCTTCATACTTTTTTAGAAGTTGTATAGTTTGAGAGAGAAAATAATCTGTATAGAGCAATGCATTATCAAATGCATTAGCGATTTCTTCCGACGAGCACTCTTCTAGCTGATTGGTCTGACAGGTCGGAGTAAAACGTTCAAACTCTTTTGGATACCGCTTATAATATGCCGGTCCATGATTACCCATTTGATGCAGTACGATTATTATATCTTTGGAGCTCTCTTCGATAATTTTATCTAAACCAACCAACATACCTATATCCCGACATTCACCCTCACATATTGTATTGTTTTTGGGCTCCCTATAAGACTCATATCTCACTCTGTCCGCCACACCTTTGGAGTTAGAGTTATTGTCTCTCCATAACACTTCTACACCAGCGTGAGACAGTACGTCTAAGGCATTCTCCCTGTGGAGTGCTTTTTGGGTATCGTATTGACCCCTATCATAAATAGAGAACATACAAGGTACAGAAACAGCAGTAGTAGTTCCACACGAATACATGTTTGAAAAGTTGATGATGTCCTCTTTTTTAAGCAGTGGATTTGTCTCTCTTTCGTAGCCATTAAGTGAAAAATGATCAGCACGCGCCGCTTCACCTACAACCATTACAACAACTCTTCTCTTTTCTCTATTCTCTATTCTCGCATCTAGCCCTGTCTGAGTTAGAGGGGTATTCTTATCCTTGACTTGCTCTTTTATATAAGAACCTACACTATAGAGTCCATAAGTAGGGTTCGTATAGGAGCGTAAAATTTTATGCTCTCTGAAAAAAGAAGTATAGTGTTTAGAAAAAGAAAGCATGATTACAAACATTAAAACAGTACTCCCCACAATCAATGTGAGTTTGGAAAGCAACTCCTTTTTTATTCCTCTATAGACTAAAGGTGTTTTGTAGACAAAATAAGAAGGCAACAACCCAAATAATATCAAATAAGCAAACAGTTTCCAACTCATAAGATCAAATGCTTCACTCACATCTGTTTGTACAGTATTTTCAATCATCGTTGTGTCTATGAGAACATTATATGTTTGCATAAAATAATTTTCAATTGAAGCAATGATAAGCATAACAATAAGTAATGGTTTAGTTATATATCTCCAGCTTAAAAGAGAGAAAAACAGAACTAAAAAAAGAAAAAAGACTAAACCCTGTGAGATAACAAAAGGAGCATAAGTAATATTGAAAGGATACACTTCCAATACATGCTTGAAAAATGAAAGATTATCAAAAAGTACAATAAATAATGAAACTCCTATAATAAGAGCCGATGTTGTTTTTAGTCTCAATGTTATCCTTGTAATATTTACGTTATAGTATCTGAAAAAAGCAAATATATCAAAAGACATTAAAAAATAAATGCCTTTTGAAATTGAAATAAGTTTTTTATGACCATACTTTAACGGCCCATCAGTCATTTCTTTTAGAATGATATAAAAATTTAGTACACAAGTATACTTGCAGCTTCTACCAAATTGTCAAAAGAAAGTATTTGATGCTTTTTACAGTAAGCTTTACCTTTGTGTAGCCTTTTACCTCCTAGCCAGATTGGGATAATGGGTTTAGCAGAGGAATGAAATATTTTGGCAATGTTCTCATCATCGGTCATAAATTGTGGTGAAATGATAACAAAGATAAGCCCTACATCAAAGTTTTTGATGGTATCTAGAGCAGCAGCATAGCGTTCAGAGGTTGCATCGCCTACAATATCTATAGGATTATTGTGTGACCAGTTGGAAGGCAGGACGGTATCTAGGGCAGTGATATCCGTATCTGAAAGTGTATAGAACGTTTTTTTCTTTTCACTAATGAGATCAGTGAGAATTGTTGCAGGACCTCCCGCGTTAGTGATGATAAGAATATTTTGTGTGTTGATATAACGTGATGTGTAGATTAGTGCCTCTATTGAAGATGCAAGGTGTGCACCTGAAGCACGTAAAAGTCCTGTGCTCATAGCATAATTTCCACTAAGATTACCCGTATGAGAGAAAGCCGCTTTTTGGGCTTGAGCTGTACGTCCCGCCTTATAGAAGATGATGGGTTTGGAGGAGTGTTGTACCGCTTCTAAAAGTCTCTCTCCCTCTTTGACTCCTTCGGCATAAATACAAATATATTTACACGAAGGTTCTTTTTGAAGCTGCCAAATTGCATCGGCAAAATCAAAATCAGACATATTTCCAAAGGATACAATATGGGAAAAACCAATGCTCATATCATGCGCTTTATCCATTAAAGCAGTAAGGACTGCGCCACTTTGGGACAAAAGAGCAATATCACCGGATAATGGTTCGTTGGTAGCAAAGGTGGCATTGAGTTTTGTGGTGGCGTTAGTGTAGCCAAGACAGTTAGGACCGATGATATTGAGGTTATATTTATGTGCCAGTTCTATGATATTTTTTTCTTCTTGGGTATTGCCCGCTTCTTTGAAGCCTGCGCTAATAATCATAACATTACGCAAACCTTTAGGCACAAGTTTTTTAATCTCCTCATACACAGCCTGTGCCGGTGTGGCAATGACGGCAGTATCGATCTTCTCCAACTCTAAAGCATCTTTATAGCATTCTTTTCCCAGGAGTGTGCCTCCCCGGCGATTGATAAAATAGCATTCTCCCTGAAAGTCTCAAAGGTTTTTTGCCAAAGCGTAACCCACTTTTGCAGGATTATGGCTGGCTCCAACCAGAGCGATGGATTTATTACTAAAAAAGTCATGACGTGTAGCAGAGGTAGACTGTACTTTGGGGCTGGAAGCGTTTTGTGAAAATTTGACTCTGGCATCAACGGCTATGAATCCTTTTTCAGCGAGCATGATCGGATTGAGATCAAGTTCACTGATATCAGGGTAGGTACGTAAAAAGTTTTGAAAATTACGTATCAATTTTATAACTTCATCGCTAGTATGCCTAGAGTTTCTAAACCCTTCAAAAAGTTTGACAATGTTAGTTTGTTTTATAGACTTGTGAATTTCCGCTTCATTGGCATCCACATCGATATAACATACGTCATGATAAAGTTCCAGCAGCACTCCGCCTTTTCCAAAAAGAATTACCTTTCCAAAAATGCTATCTTCGATTGCACCAAGATAAAACTCTTCCCCATTTATCATTTCAACAGCTATAAAATTATCTTTGCTATCTAATTGGATACCTGCTTGTTTTAAGTTGGAGATAATCTTTGATTTGGCAATCTCCAATGAGCCGGCATCACAGATATTGAGTATAACAGCACCTAAATCACTTTTGTGTATGACTTTTGGTGAATCTATCTTAAGTACCACAGGATAAAAATCTATTTGAGGTTTCTCATCTTGCGTAAAATACGTCATTTTGGGTATTAAAAATCCATTTTGGCCCAATATTTCAAAAAGTTTTTTTACTTGCATCTTTGAATCCCTTTCATTTAAAAATCAGTAAGCCTCTCTAAAAAGTTTCTATCCGCTGTGAAGCGCCTACATTCAAGACTGGCACCCTCATGTCTTTTTATTATTCTACACTTATTTCATCCAGATTAGATTATAATAAATAAAAAAAAGGTTCCTTGATGAAACATGTTGTGATTGTAGGTGGAGGCTATGGTGGCGTTGCAGCACTAAAAAAGCTTGCCGGACGAAAAGATATTGCTATCACCTTGCTAGATCAACATCCGTACCACTTTTTGCAGACAGAGGGGTATGCGTTGATAGCTGGTGTATGGCCCTTTGATAGAACGCTTGTCAATTTGGACACACTCTGTAAAAGTTACGGAGAGAATGTCTCTTTTGTACATGATGGTGTATCACATATTGATTTAAATTTGAAATGTGTTTATATCAACAATCAGCAACAGATTTTTTATGATTATCTGCTTATCGCAGCGGGAAGTGTGACACGTTTTATGGACTCAATTGAAGGATTGCAAAATTGTAGTTACGGTATTAAAAATCTGAGAGGTGCTTTTCATATGAAACAGTTCTTTGAGCAGGAGCTGTTTGCGCGGTTGGAAAATAGCAAACATGCCAAAGAACATTATAGTGTCGTCATCGGAGGAGCCGGGCTTACAGGTGTGGAAATTGGCGCTGAGATGCAACATTATCTCAACCGCTACTATAAGAGTAACACGCTTGCCGATGATAAAATCGCGATTCATTTGATTTCCGGTTCCAAGACAATCCTAAAAGGTATGCACCCAAAAATCATCGAAAAGGCAACAAAACACCTCGAAAAGCTGGGTGTCGTATTGCATTGTGGATCACATATTGCCAAGGTGGAACCCTACAAAGCACATTTGGATAACGGTGAATTGATTCATTTTGACTTTATGATCTTTGCAGGGGGCATTACAGCTACGTCAATGGTTAAAGGGATGGATGTTCCACATAATAAACTAGGACAGATTATTGTTAATCCAACTTTGCAAATTCCTGATTATCCGGAAGCTTTTGCCATTGGTGATGCTGCGCAAATTACTGATATGCAAGGAAATTATATCCCAGATACTGCACAAGCGGCAATTAAAAGCGGTATTCATGCAGCCGCAAATATCGACTTACTTTTAAACGCTCAAGAACCACTCGCAGCAGATATAAAGACATTGGGGTTAGCTATTGCTATGGGTGGGGATTATGCGATTTTGAGTATTGGAAAGATCAATATACAAGGTCAAATCCCCTATTATGCGAAAAAACTGATTGAAAATTTTTATAAATGGCCACTTTGGATGCGTTGCAGATTTGGGCTGAAGGAACAGTGATTATGCATACTTTGGAATACTCGTATGACTCTATGCAAGTAGATAACATAAAAAAAAGTTTTTAATTTTCTTTTAATTATAGTTGAGATAGGATATGTATCAATAAATTTCAAGGAGAATAATATGTATAAACGTATCTTAATTGCAAGTGCACTTGCTTCTATGCTGTTCACAGGAACTGCTATGGCATCATCGCATTGTGGATCAAAAGGCTCTTGTATGAGTAACAAAAGCGGAATGAAAGGTTCTTCTTCATGCAATATGCAGCAAAAGAAAAACCATGGCACAAAACAAAAAAAACATTTTGTTAAAAAGGTCGTCGCAGCTGTGAGCAAGACCGGTATCGACAGCACCCAGGCTCAAAAAGTTAGCGATGCTATCAATGCCTTCAAGCAGGCAAAAATGACAATGAAGCAAGAAGGACCGGTTTGCCCGCTTGATGCGTTCAAGAACAACACTTTTGATAAAAAAGTATTTAGAGAAACGATGTTGACTAAACCCGATGCAAAGATCAGTGTCAAAGCTGATATGTTGGAGAGTATTTTTGCTATCCTCAACGAGGAGCAGCGTAAAATTTTTACACGTGAGTTTACGGCCCATATGATCGAAAAAACAATCAAAAAAAATATGATTAAAGGGTATATGATGCCAAAACGCGGCATGATGCAACAACGGTAATAAACTACAAATCATAAAGCGTCCAAAAGCTCTTTTGGGCGCCCAATAAAAATTAAAATACTCTCTTTAGTTTTATAAATGTTCAATACTTAAAATCTTTCATACATAACTTCAGTCATTCGAGCATTCAGCCGCTTTTACTCTTATAATATCCAGCAGTAAATTTTTAAGCACAGATTATATGTTGATCTTTATCTGTTGTTTTTTGATTCTCTCAGGATTGACATTATCAAAGAGTTGGCTTGAGTAGAAAATGGTTTACAGGGTTGACTAACCAATAAAAAAAGATTATAATAAAAACAATAGTCTGTCTTATAAATGGATAAAAATATTTTTTATATTGTATGAAAAGTATTTTTTGAAACAAATTGAATCAAATTAAATAAAAACGAAGAGATTTTAGCATGATTCTATGATAACAAAGGATGGGGAATGCTACAAGATATACAAACCTTTGCAGCACTTTATAAACATTTACAGATAGTGCCAGAAAATGAAACCTTTTTAAACCATTTGGAGAATGGTGAATGGAAAACTTTTTCCAAAACAGAATTTCTTAAAACGGTACGTTATCTCACATTGGCCTTTGATGCTAGAGGCTGGCGTGATAAAAAGATAGCCATTGCTACCTCACCTTCATCATACTGGCTGATGATTGATTATGCACTTATGCTCTCTAGTGCTGTAAGCGTACCTCTCTTTGTTAATATTTCAACCAAAAATCTTCGGTTTGAGCTTGAAAATGCTGATGTACACACAGTATTTATGCAAACAGATGATCAAAAAAAGGCTATTCATCTTGCTGATGAGAACATAAACTGTATCCATTTTAGTGTGGGCACTCCTATTTGTCAATCTTTTCAAACATTGATTGATGAAGGCAAAGCCATTGATGTGAAAGAGCCTTCAAAGTTTGACCATTTACTCTCAACCATTAGACCCCAGCAAGTGCTCACTATCGTTTATACTTCTGGTACTTCAGGGCTTCCTAAAGGTGTTCAATTAACCCATGCGAACCTTGTCTCCCAGCTTATAGATACAGAAATTAACTATAAGTTTGATCCTAAATCTGACAAAGCTCTTAGTGTTCTGCCCTTAGCACATATCTTTGAACGGATGGTGATGCACTTTTATTTGAGTCAGGGCTTAAGCGTTTATTTTGTCGATGATGTAAAAAATATTGCCACAATCCTTAATGAAGTTCACCCCACAGTTATGACCGTAGTCCCCAGGCTTCTTGAAAAAGTCTACTTCCGTATGAAACAAAAAGCACAACAAAGCAGCCTGTTTAAACGCCAGATTGCTGCCTTGGCCTTTCGTAGAGCTAATGATAAGGACCCGAGTGTAGTGTTGAATATGTGGGATAAACTTTTTGAATATCTCGTATATTCCAAACTGCGTACTTCATTGGGAGGTAAGCTGCGTATGATGATTTCAGGAGGTGCGCCGCTTAGTCTTGCACTGAACCGTTTTTATCTCAATATCGGTATTCCCCTTTTTCAAGGCTATGGCCTTACAGAAGCAAGCCCTGTTGTCTGCTCCAATACTCCCAAGGAGAACAAAATAGGTACTTGTGGGAAAAGCTTCCCCCACACACAGGTAAAGCTCAGCATTGAGGGAGAATTGCTTGCTAAGGGGCCTGGCATCATGCAAGGTTATATCAATGCCCCCCAGGCAACAGCTAAAGCACTCGATAAGGAGGGATGGCTGCATACGGGTGATCTTGCATCCATAGATAAGGAAGGATATATTAGCATTACTGGTAGAATAAAAGATTTGGCAAAAACATCCACAGGGGAGTATATTTCCGTTCACTACATTGAACAGTTGCTTACTTCAGAGGGATGGTTTGACTATGCCATGATCATCGGGGACAATAGACCCTTTGTTGTTGTGCTGCTCATGCTTGATCAGAACATGATACGCGATTATGCTAAAAAAAATGGATTTGCAACCATTGAAGAGGCTGCTGCATCCAAAGGATTTACACAACGTATTGACCGGTTAATCGCAAAGGTCAATCAAAAGCTTAACCATTGGGAAAAGATCCGCAAGTATTATCTGATTACTGAAAGTTTGACCATTGAAAATGGCGATATCACCCCATCAATGAAACTGGCACGTGAACATATTGAAGAACATTTTAAAAAAGAAATCACACTAATGTATGGAGGTCATTTATGAAAAAAGAACGCATTGCAATTATTTCAGGGGTTCGCAGCCCCATGGCAAGAGCAGGAGGAAGATTCCAGCATCTGCAAGCCGATACTCTAGGTAGCAAGGTGGTGCGTGAAGCTATGTTGCGCTCACCTATTAATTTTAATGAAATTGCTGAAGTGATTATTGGGAACGTGGCACAGCCTATGCATGCGGCCAATATTGCCAGAGTGATTGCTCTAAGAGCAGGTTTCCCACGCGAAACACCGGCTTTTACTGTGCATCGTAACTGTGCTTCAGGTATGCAGTCGATTACTTCAGCGGCTGATCGTATCTGTGGTGATAGGAGAAATATCTATCTTTGTGGTGGTGTGGAATCAATGAGCAATGTCCCTTTAGTCTACAATGAGAAGATGGCCACACTTTTTAGTACACTCTCAAAATCAAAGACATTTATGCAACGGTTTCATGCATTGATACAATTTCGCCCCGGATTTTTAAAACCGATTATTGGACTCATGTCAGGTCTGACTGATCCGGTGAGTGGATTAATAATGGGCTCGACAGCAGAAGTGCTGGCAAGAGATTATGGTATCAGCCGCGAAGAGCAAGATGCCTTTTCTTTGCAAAGTCACCAAAAAGCGCAACGGGCTAAACACAATGGCAGGTTTGCACAAGAGAGCATGCCAATCATTTATAATGAACACAATGGGGAGTTGCTCGATTATGACGACGGTATCAGGGAAGGACAGACTCTTGAAGCCTTGGCCAAGCTCAAACCCTATTTTGATCATAAAAATGGAACCGTAACGGCGGGTAACTCTTCTCAAATCACTGACGCGGCAGCGGCTGTTATAGTTATGGGAGAAACAGAAGCAAAAGCTAGAGGTTTGGTACCTTTGGGGTATGTCAGTGATTATGCCTATGCTGGGCTTGACCCCAAACGTATGGGACTAGGACCTGTCATGTCAACGCATATACTCTTTAAACGTAACAATCTTAAAATGAAAGATATGGATTTGATTGAAATTAATGAAGCTTTTGCCGCTCAAATGATAGCTTGTTTAAAATCATTTGATTCTAAAGCTTTTGCAAAAACGCATTTTAATGAAACGGAAACACTAGGTGCGGTTGATCCTGCTATACTCAATGTCAACGGTGGAGCCATCGCTTTGGGGCATCCTGTAGGGATGACGGGTACGCGCATGGTGCTTACACTGCTTCATGAGCTGCGAAATCGTAATTTACAACGCGGACTTGCCACACTCTGTGTAGGTGGCGGACAGGGTGCAGCACTGCTTTTGGAGGTAGAATAATGGATTATTTTAAATTAGAAAAAGAACAAGAAGGTATCGCAACGCTTTATTTTGATACCCCTGAGAGCAAAGCCAATGTTTTTTCGCAGGATACACTGGAAGCATTTGAGGCACATATCGATACTTTATCAAAAGATGGCTCTCTAAAAGCACTTTTTCTTGAGAGTGCGAAAGAAGATATCTTTATAGCCGGTGCCGATATCCATGAAATCAAACTGGCAAAAGATGCAAAAAGCATTGAAGCGTTTGTCAAAAAAGGACAAGAGGTCCTGAACAAACTAGAAAAGTCGTCTTTTGTGACAATTGCACTGATTGACGGGGCATGTCTGGGAGGAGGGCTGGAAATGGCACTGGCTTGTGATTATCGTATTGCGACGTCACATCCCCATACCCGAATTGGATTTCCTGAAGTTAATTTGGGCATCATACCTGGATTTGGAGGAACACAGAGGCTCTACCCGCTGATTGGTTATGCTAAGGCGATGGAACTTATATTGGGGGCCAAACAACTCTCAGGTGATGAAGCACTTAAACTTGGTATTGTTGATGCAAGCGTGCCTCATGGCTATCTTGGCTTTAAAAAAGAGGCACTCATCAAGGATATTTTAGCCGGTACTTTAAAAGAGAAACTGATCTCTTCTAGAAAAGGCATACTATGGTATGAACATTTTTCATTCGTACGCAACCTTGTAAACACAATGGCAAAGAAAAAAATTTTAACCAAAACAGGCGGGCACTACCCCGCACCGATCGCTTTAGTGGATGTAATGCAAGAGAGTTTCGGTAAAACGCTTGATGAGGGTTTACTCATAGAAAGAGAAGCGATTGTCCGGTTGGCCCTCACGCCAGAGTCTAAAAATTTAGTGCGACTCTTTCTTGTGTCAGAAGTGCTCAAACATGAGACTTTTAGTACCCAAACGCCTAAGATAGTTCAATATGCAACCGTAGTAGGAACAGGGACGATGGGTAGTAGTATTGCATGGGCGCTAAATAATCAAAAAATAGATGTCCGCTTAAAAATACGCCATCTCTCAAGTGCCAGCAAAGCAATCATTAAAATTCGTAAAATCTATGAAACCATGAAAAAACGTCATAAGATTGATGCGCACCATATACAACTTAATATGGATAGGATTACCTATACGACGGGTGAGAGCGGATTTGGTAAAAGCAATTTTATGATTGAAGCTGTGAGTGAGGACAGGGATGTCAAACAGGTAGTTTATGATGAGTTTGAAGGCTTGTTACAAGAGGAGGCCATTATTGCTACAAATACCTCTTCTATCCCTATCAGCGAACTGGCAGCTAATCTCAAGCACCCTGAACGGTTTATAGGCATGCACTTTTTTAATCCTGTTGAGCGTATACCTTTAGTAGAAGTCATTCCTGGCGAGATGAGTAATGAGACAACGATAGCCTCTGTCATTCAACTGGCAAAGACTATGGGCAAAACGCCTATTAAGGTTAAAGACAGACCCGGTTTTTTGGTCAACCGTATTTTATTGCCTTATCTTAATGAGGCGACATTGATGTTTGAAGAGGGAGAAGAGATTGAGAAGATCGACCATCTGCTTAAAGATTTTGGAATGCCCATGGGTGCTTTTTTACTGATAGATGAAGTGGGGATCGATATTGGTGCAGAAGTTGCTAAAGTCTTACATGATGCGTATGGTGAACGTATGGCGATAAGCAGCGTATTGGAAAAAATGACACAAAAAAAATGGTTGGGAAAAAAGAGTGGAACAGGGTTTTATACACATAAAGCAAAAAGCACTTTACTCAACCCTCTTATTTATACTTTACAACAAGCAGATAAGAAGTACGATGCAGAAACGATCATACAGCGTACACTTTTTATGATGATCAACGAAGCTTCCAGGTGTCTTGAAGAGGGAATTGTTGAACAGGTTGCCTACTTGGATATGGCAATGGTCATGGGTACAGGTTTTCCTCCCTTTAGAGGAGGCTTGATGCGCTACGCTGACAGTCTGGGTATTTTACAGATCGTGGATAGACTTGATCATTTTAGCCAAAAGTATGGTAAACGGTTTGAACCATCCGAGCTGTTGCGTACAATGGCACAAAAAAATGAAACATTTTACGAGGATTAATAATGTCTTTAAAAACAATGAGAACTAATTATTTGACAAAACCTCTTTTTAGGCTACTTAAACGTAAAGGTTTGTTGCCTTCCATTTCAGAGACCGAAAAAACAGCATTGCGTGCTGGAAGCGTATGGGTTGAAGGAGAACTTTTCAGTGGCAAGCCGGATTTTGAAAAAATCTTCTCTTATACCTATCCTACGCTTTCCAAAGAAGAACAGGCATTTTTAGATAATGAAGTAGAAGAGATTTGCGCGATGACTGATGATTGGGAAGTTTTTAAAAATAGAGATCTTTCCAAAGAAGTTTGGGACTATCTCAAAGAAAAACGCTTTTTTGGGATGATTATTCCTAAAGAGTATGGAGGGTTGGGCTTTAGTGCTTATGGACACAGTTGTGTCATTGAAAAGTTAGCGACCCGTTCTCAGGTACTGGCTATTACAGTTATGGTACCCAATTCTCTGGGACCAGCAGAACTGCTTTTGCATTATGGATTGGAAGAGCAACAAAAATACTATCTGCCGCGTTTGGCAGATGCAAGAGAGATACCTTGCTTCGCACTCACCGAACCAGAAGCCGGTAGTGATGCGGCATCCATCCGCTCACATGGTACTATATTTAAGCAGAGTGATGGCTCGCTCAAGATTAAACTAGAGTTTGAAAAACGTTACATTACTTTAAGCGCCATAGCAACGGTTATCGGTCTTGCGTTTGTCTGTAAGGACCCTGAAAACCTATTGGGCAGGGGTGAAGAGTTGGGAATTACCTGTGCCTTGGTTGATACCAGTAAAGAAGGAATAGACCAATCAAAACGTCACAATCCTATGGGAGTTCCCTTTGTCAATGCTCCACTTATTGGTAAAGATGTCATCATTGATATTGATGATGTCATCGGAGGGCCGGAAGGTATTGGTAAAGGATGGCAAATGCTTATGGAATCACTGGCTGTGGGTCGAGGTATCTCGCTTCCTTCTACCAGTACGGGAGGGAGTAAATTAGCAGCATTTGTGGCTGCCAATTATAGTGTAGTACGGTATCAGTTTGGTATTGCTATTGCAAGTTTTGAGGGAATCGCTGAAGTAATCGGACGCCTTGGTGCTGAAGTCTATCTGATGGATGCAGCCAAGACTTTTACACTGGGAGCCATTGACGCTGGAGAGAAACCTGCTGTTGCCAATGCCATTATGAAATACCATAGCACTGAGAAGTTTCGTAAAAATGTGATGGATGCCATGGACATTCAAGGAGGCGCTGCGATTATTTTGGGACCCAAAAATCTGCTTGCACATGCCTACTATGGGGCACCGATATCGATTACGGTGGAAGGAGCCAATATTATGACGCGTACGCTGATTCAGTTTGGTCAGGGGATGATTCGTTGCCATCCTTATGCGTATGCAGAGATTGAAGCTCTGGAAAAAGGAGATATAGAAGCTTTCGATACTTACTTTTTTAAACACATATCCCATATAGTACGAAATACATTCCGTGCTTGCTTGTTGGGGATAAGCCGAGGACATTTACACCGTTCTAAAAGCAAAGGCATTGCAGCACGTTATGAACAAAAACTTGCGTGGTCTTCTGCGGCATTTGCATGCATGAGTGATGTAGCACTGGGACTTATGGGATCAGGATTGAAAAAAAAGGAGTCAATTTCTGGACGTTTTGGAGATGTCTTATCACAAATGTATATGATGAGTGCGGCATTGAGACGCTTTGAAGCCCAAGGCAGTCTTAAATCAGACGAAGTAATTCTTAAAGTGGCAATGGAAGAGGGATTTCATAAGATTGATGAAGCTTTTTTAGGCATTCATAAAAATCTTGCTTCAGGTTTCTTAGGTATGTTGTTCCGGTTTAAAGGATATGTAGGAAGGTTCAACCCCATGGGGAGTGTGGCGAATGACCGTGATTTTCATGCAGTGGCAATGCTGCTTACATCAGATGAAAATGTCCGTAATCGTGTTTGCAGCAATATGTACATGGGAGGCAGGGTAGAAGAGTTGCATAAAGCTGCGGGTATGATGCTTGAAGCGAAAGAAGCATATAGAAAACGAAGAAAAATGGGTGAAAGTGCACTCAGTAATGAAGAAAAAAACCTCTTGGAAAAGGCAGAATTATTACAGCAAGATATTATTGCAGTAGATTCATATACAACCGAGGATTATTTCAAATGTTGAAACTCATACTGTGGCCATCTTTTTTTATTATATACCTCATAAAAAAATTTACCGGTGCAAATATAACAACCAGCGGAGAAGAGATACCAAAGACTCCTTTATTGTTTTTGGCAAATCACTTTACACGTTTTGAAACGTTAGTTGTACCTTATGTACTTTTTAGCAAACATCATCGTGTTTCGCGCTCTTTAGCCGATAATACGATCTTTGTAGGATGGATGGGAGAGTACATGCGATTGGTAGGTGCTATTTCCAATAAATTTAAAGGACGAGATTGTATTATCCTGGATGACCTGCTCTCTGGTAATGCAGACTGGATCATCTATCCTGAAGGGGAGATGATCAAGAACAAACTGATCAGTTATGAGAATGAAGAATTTTATATTCATACCAAAAGTTATGACGGACATGTACATACAGGAGCAGCTGTACTTGCACTTAAATCTGAAATCATGCGCGAACGTATCAAAAGAACACATGATGAAGCGATCATCCGCAGGTTTTGCGAAACGCACCATATAGATCGTTCTAAACTGGATGAAGATGTATATTTGCATATTATGCCACTCTCGATCACCTATTATCCTATTCGTCCTGGTGAAAACCGATTGCTTCTCTTTCTTGATAGGTGGCTAAATTTGAGAGGTACGCGTTTTTTTGAAGAGTTAGAAATAGAGATTAATTTGTTAATGAAATCAAATATGCATCTTCATTTTGATAAACCAATTTCTGTCAAAGAGTATGTTGATGCTTATATCTTGGAGCATGGAGGTTCTATCGAAGATGACGACCTTATGGACAGCCTGCTTGATACCCAAAGAAAAGTGCTTACGACAGATATTATGAGAGAAGTCTATGGTAATATGCAGATCAATTTTGATCATATCTTTATCTTAAGCCTTGTGACGATGCCAACATTAAAAGTGTGCCCTAGTTATCTTAAAGCACTCATATATAAAAATGTCAGAGAACTTCAAGAAATGTCAGGATTAAACCTGCACCCCGAACTTAAGACGCATCTGTTTAGGTTGATTCTTGATAAAAACTATCTGCCGTTTACTTCTGCATTGGAGCTGGCACAAGCGCAAAAAATTCTCTATCAAGATAGCGATGGAGATTACCTTTTTGATAAGAGCTTATTGGAAAAAGATTACGCTTTTCATCAAATCCGCGTTAAAAACACCATGCAGGTAGTACTTAATGAGATTAAATGGCAGAAAAAGTTTGTCGTCAAAGCCAAAGAAAATGCTAAATTTTCTGAACAGGAATTAAAAATAGACAACTTCGAATATCTTAAAACTGGCGACTGGAAATCTTATGAAAGAGAGTATGTCTATTACCAGTATCTACCGCCATCAAAAAAGAGCAACGGTGCACCTCAAGTTTATTATGATCAGAAAAACACAGTTGGACTTGTCTTTGCTCATGGGTATCTCTCTGCACCGGCAGCGCTTGAAGATATGGCGAAATATCTGTTTGCAAAAGGGATCAATGTCTATCTTTTACGTCTTAGGGGGCACGGTACCGATCCTCAAGCACTTAAAGGGGTAAAATGTGAAGAGTGGGAGAGTGATTTTGAGCGCGCTTTTACGGCCATGCGTCAAGTGTGTGAAAAAGTCATCATCGGAGGGTTCTCAACTGGAGGACTTTTGGCACTTTTACATGCCGCAAAATATCAGGTGGATGGTACGATCGTGGTGAATACCGCTCTTAAGCTCAATAGTCTAAATGTTGATTATGTCGTCGCGACACTCAATGCTTTCAATGAAATGGTAGGGTATCTGCATGCCCGTGGTATCAAAGAATGGGTAGAGAACGACAGTGAACTCCCTAATATCAATTACCCAAGACACCCGCTTTCATCCGTTGGAGAATTAGAAAAATTGATGAATAAAACCCGCAAGACTCTCTCGAAAGTAGATACTCCTCTATTGATAATCCAAGGAGATCATGACCCTGTGGTCGATCCAAAAAGTGCCAATTTGATTTATACAGGTGTCAGCACGTCAAACAAAAGGCTAATGCTGATTCCTCGTACAAACCACAATATTCTTACAATCAGCCCTGTAGGTACTGAAGATCTCTTTGAGAATATCTATAACTATGTCACTGAATTATCTAAGGAACAAAAGGTTTAAAGATTTGATCCACACTATAGGTAAGTACTATAGTCAATATATTAAACAGATTCCCTTTACTAAAACGAAAGGGTCAAATTTTTTTTATTCATTCATTAGTTATCAGATGATATCTTCATTATATTTCTTTCTATAGTACTTAAGGACAAGCATTTTTACTGTATCATTAAAAACGAACCAGACTAGGGCATAAGCCCACATATATAAAGCCCATTCCCACCCGATAGCCTCCATCAATCCAAAGCCGTAAACCGCGATTATGGTACCTACTACGCGGCTTGATAATGTTGCACTAAAAAGTGGCAATGATGGCCATGGACGCTTGAAAAACCAATCGTCTATACGCGTATTATAAATGGTACCATGTCCTGCGATGACAAGTTTTGCAAAAAATACACTTTGCACAAAAGCTAGAGGTAAGTCCATATAAGAAATTAAAATCCAAAAAAGTGTAAAAGATGATATAAGGCCAGCCAAACCCAGCCATGAAGCTAAAATAAAAACCTCTCTCATGTCCCATCTAACCGGCGATTCATGCTGTTTTGTATTATCATAGGCAATAGTCATAACAGGTATGTCGTTTAACAGTGCCAAAATGATAATCATTAGAGCAGTGATGGGGTAAAAATCATAAACAACAATGGCTAGGGTCATAAAAATAATAATACGAATGGTCTCTGCTATACGAAAAATTGTATAACTTTTCATCCGCTCAAAAATCTGTCTAGACTCTTTTATAGCATCAATGATGACCATTAAACCAGGTGCCATCAATACAATATCCGCTGCTGCGCGTGCAGCATCGGTTGCACCGCTTACAGCTATGCCACAGTCGGCTTTTTTAAGTGCCGGAGCATCATTGACTCCATCACCTGTCATACCGACTATATGGTCAGCTTTTTGCAGTTCATCTACTATAAAGTACTTATCTTCTGGAAAGACCTGTGCAAAACCGTCTGCATTTTCTATAAGGGCAATGATTTCAGATTCGTGTTTTTTAACGCTGCCTTTTGGGATAGGCATATTATGAAGTTCTCTTTGGACTTTTTGAACGATTTTATTGACAGTTTGTTCCAGCTCATCTTTTGAGGCGTTAGGGTATATGGACTCCGCAATAGCACGTGATAATACTTTAGAAAGGTAAATATATTCTTCAATAGATTCACCTTTTAAAGTATGAATATCTTCTATCTTCTCGCCTATATTTAAAAGAGAGGAAATATACTTGGCAACGGCAATATTATCACCCGTTACCATTTTGATGGAGACACCTTTATCTTTAGCCTTTCTGATAGCCTCTACAGAATCCTCACGAGGCGGATCAAAAAGAGGTATTAACCCTATAAAAGAGTATAAGTCATCTTCACATTTTCTAAAGGCAACGCCTAATGTTCTAAAGCCTTGCGAAGCAAAATGTTCGACTTGGGCATAAGCCTCTTTTTTATCAAACCCTTTTTCATCACTCTGCTCTATAATGATTTGTGGCGCGCCTTTGGTAAATATGAGATCACAACCTTCCTCATCATAAATACCTTCAGTTCTTTTGTGAACAGGATCAAATGGAAGGAAACTTTTAAACGTATATGTTGCTAATTTGTCTTCAAATTCATTTTTATGGATATGCTCAAAAATAGGTTTTTCAATGGGGTCTTGGTTCTCTTCCTTGCTGGCCAATGCAGCATAGAGCATAAGCTTTTCTTCTGTGTAGTTTTTTACTATGTAAGGTTTGGCCAAACTCATACGGTTTTGTGTGAGCGTGCCTGTTTTATCAGAACATAAGATATCCATACCAGCTATCTCTTCTATGGCAGCCAATCGGCTTACTATCGCATCTTTGGAAGCCAAAGCCCGAGCTCCTATAGCCATAGTAACAGTCAAAACCGCAGGCATAGCCACAGGAATGGCAGATATGGTTAAAACAAGTGCAAAGATCAAAAGATCTATTGTAGGTTGATTTGTATGCACTCCATGATAAACGATAATAGCGATCATGACAAGTGTCAAAATGATTAAAAAATTACCCACTTTCATAACCATCTTTTGAAAATGGCTCACTTCTTCATTTTGCGCTTTTGCAACAAGCCCAACAGTCTTGCCAAAATATGTATTTTTTCCTGTTTTGGTAACTTTTGCAACCATCTCACCTTGTTTTACTATTGCGTTTGCATACAACTCCTCTTTAGCCATTTTTCTGACAGGAAGAGATTCACCGGTAAGCGCAGACTGATCAATAAGTAAAAAGTCACTTCCTTTGATTAGTTCTACATCAGCAGGGACAATATCACCTATTTTAATTTTGATGATATCGTCAGGAACAAGCTCTTTTGCGTCTATCTCAACCCACTTTCCATCACGCAGAGCAATAGCTTTTCTTGCCAGCTTTTTTTTAAGTACCGCTATAGCATTCAAAGCTTTTGATTCTTGATAAAAATCCACAATAGCATTAAGAAGAAGCAAAATAAATATAATAGTGAACTCTTCCCAACGATGAGCAATTGCAGAGAGTATAACAGCCACTTCAATCATCCATGGAATCGGACCCCAAAACCGTTTGAAAAGACGGCTCACCCAACTGGTTTGTTTTTCCTTTAATTCGTTATAACCATACTTAAGCAGTCTATCTTGAACTTCTTCTTTGCTTAATCCAGTCAGGGTATCTTTTGCTAATGTATCTTTTTTCATTATGAACTCCAATCTGTTGAATAAACTTCTATTCTTAGTGTTTATGAATACTGTTAATGGCAATAAAAACCAGAGTATCGACAATCAAAATATGTTTGAGTATAGAGGGGTGAGGGGTAGTTGTTTGTTTCATGGGTTGTCTTTTTGAGTGTGAATTTATCAGGTGGCTAATTGCTTAGCCATGTCTTAGCTTCCGTCATTGTTTCAAAGTAATGCATTTCTCCGTGCATAAACCAATTGGAAATGCGAATTGCATATTGTTTCCAGGGTTTATTCCCGACAAAAGCGATTTTATGAAATTTATTGCCGTATTTGAGTCCAAATTTCATATCATCCCACGCTGCCTTAAGCTCCCATCCTGTGAGTCTTAATGCATCGATTAAGACATTCACTTCCTCTTCTTTGAAACTTCTTAATGTCTCTTCAAATTCGCTGTTGAGATATTGATAATCTTGATGTGTGAGTTCCCCTTCCATCACAATGGTGATGAACTTTGTCGTGGGTTCTATAAAAATATGGTGGGTTTCATTCATTGTTTACTCCTCGAAGTAGGTTGAGTTTTACTTTGTTGAACCAAATCAACTCTTTGTCATTATGGCAAAAAGTTTTCGGGACACTTGCTGGTTTTCGTCAATGACACTCATAAATAATTATTTATAATTTAACATTAAAAATATAAATTTCATATTAAATAGCTTGCATTTTTACTATTTACATCGCCCATAAAGCATGAAACTCTTTGAGTGCATAATCATCTGTCATTCCACTTACATAATCTGTAATCAAGCGTACTCTATGGTACCATTCAAGTATCTTGTACTTTTCTTTATCTTCTTTGTCTAGCTCTTTTTCATCATTTTTATATGCGGAAATTTGCTTTGATGATATCTTTCTAATAAGCCTCATCGATACAAAACACTCAATCTCTTCATCGTTCAATATCGCATGAAAATCATCTGAGTCAATCTCTAATAGTGGTTTATAAATATTTAACAAACCATTGATAACAGCATAACCCTGCAGTTCAAGCTTTTGTACTTCTTTGTTTTTATAAATGTACTTCATTGAAATATTTTGTAAAATTTTAATAGCTTTATAGTATTTACTACTTTTATCATATTCAAGCAGTGCGTGATTAAACTCTCCATTGAAAATGGCTTCATGATTGTCCAAATAAATGTCCACCACATGATAAACCAATGAGGTAACAAGTTTTGCCCGAAAAAGTGTAAAAAACATACTAAACTGATACGGTTCTTCATTCTCTTTTGCTTGCTTGTATCTCTCTTCAATAACATCTAAAAGATAATGTTCATCTTCTTTTTCACACTCACTTTTTATAAGAGAGTAAATCTTATCTAAACTGAGTATCCCTTTTACAACACTGTCTTCCAAGTCAGCAGTAAGATAGGAGATGTCATCGGCAGCTTCCATAATGTAGGTGATGGGAAATCTATGCCCAGGCTTCACTTCTAGTATCTTTTGGATCTCTTCTATAAAATCTTTCTCACTGTAGTAAAAACCAGGTTTTTTCTTTAGATAATCCAGTGGCGCATCTTTAGTTCTATCTTCGTAAGCACCTCTGGTATATTTAAGTACCGATAAGATTTGAGTATAGGAGAGATTGAGCCGTTGAAGTTTAGTGATGACTCTAATCGCCTGAGCGTTACCGTCATAGTTACAAATATCTTTTGCAATCATTTCTCTTAGCGTTTTAGCTTCTTGTGAATTGATCTTAAATGCATTTAAAATAGGCAATGCATTGTTTTTCATCCATTTGTTTATGGTTTGTTCTGCAAAATGTCCAAAAGGAGGATTGCCGATATCGTGAAGAAGACTTGTCATCTCTGCCGTTGAGATAAAAGCATTTTCAAGCTCCTCAAGTTTGTACTTTTCAAGACCATCTTTTTTGAGTTTTGAGAGTATGCTTTTAGCTATAAAACGAGCCGTTTGCCCGACTTCTAGCGAGTGTGTAAGCCTCGTTCGTATAGAAGCATTTAGTTCCAAGGCAAAGACTTGAGTTCTTTTTTGCAGTCTTCTAAAAGCAGGAGATGAGAGTATGCGTCCTCTATCACTCTCAATAGAAACCTCTATATGTTTTGAAGGATAAAACTCTCTACCTGTCGTAATTTTTTTAGAATAGTCAATCATCTTTCACCTCTTTTAATTTCTTAAGAACTTTCACCATTGCCAAAGTATCAAGTTTACAATACTCCAAAAGTGCATTTCTCAACTTCTCTTTTGCATTATCTTCTAATTTTGACATATTTGCAAATGCATTCATGGCTTCAGTACCATTTTGTACACTATCAAGCTCTAGATAGGCTTCTTTCATATCGGGTGCTAATGCAGGCAATACATACTTAATGGAGTAACTCCCATTCATACTTGGAGTAACATAGTGTTTTTGCTGGAAAGAGGTCATGAGGTCTTTGATGTTGTCGTGTATAAAGGTATTCCCTTTTTTCTTTTAGAAAGGTAGGATTGTCATGATTACCTGACTTCTATTTCTCAGTAAAGTAGCTTCTCATTCTCCTAATATAATGCCGTACAGCAAGATTTTGGAATATATATAGGATTAAAATTCATTGCTTCTAAAAAATCAAGTAAGCCTTTAAAATTATCATAAACAATATCATCTTTTTCAGACATCATTTTTGCTAACATAGTTTTATTAATTAATTTCTTTTTATGAACTATATAACTAGATATAGAGAAGATTTCATCTGATTCACTATTTTCGTCCAAATGTTTTTGTAATTTATTTTTTATTTTATCATCTTTAGGAATCGTTGGATCAATATCATAACCATTAGATATAAGGATATCAACAATAATATTTTTATCTAATAATTTCTCAACATATCCTTTATTTTGGAAATCTAGTAAATAGTAATTTTGTAATTTTTGATTTTTTGTAAAATAATTTACAATTTCAGGCTCATCAGAATCAGGTACAAAAACAACTTTTAATCTATTATCTATATAAGGAGCAACACATTTCCGTATATTTAATGTAAATATAGCCTTGTCTAATCTATCCGAATATATTGCTTGATGTATGGTTCTAATATTACTCCAACCATTTAAATCACAAAACCTAAGTTTTAAATTTAAATATTCACCTTTATTTTGATAATATTTTAAAGCCTCTTTTATATATACTATATCAGTAATACCTTCTGTAAAAACTAAGATACTGTCATATATTTGTGTGAAATATTTAATGATATTTTCTTTTTTTAAATAATTAATATCTAAAAATTCATATTCTAAATTTCTCTCTTTTTTAGTTGTCAAGAAAAAGTTATCTCTTAAGAGAAAGAACTGATGTCTATACTTAATGAAATTTGCATCTTTTTCTCCTTTCACTAAACTTAAAAAAGCTATTTTCCCTATTAGAATATTTTGAAAACTTTGTGTTTTATCAGTTATATATTTATCATTTTGTTTTGTATGATTTGTAAAATGATTTTCAGCAGCAGATTCTAATCCTTTTTGAAACCATGAAAATAACATGCTTCTTATCTCTCTAATAAACTTTCTTTTAATATTTACTTTTTCATTCACCTTTAAGCCAGTAACTACTTGAGATTGATATCTATCTTGTACTCTAGTTTTTTGTTTATTTACTTGAAATCCATTATCTTCTATTGCACATAGCGTTCAAACTGGCCACCAAACGCGGAGCGCATCCGGCCACCTTATAGAAGATATTTTCTGTACAACCATTTTAGCATAAAGTGGCCGGATACTTTTTAATACGTGGTATTTTTTGATACAGAATTGATTTTTCTCATCGATTCTCCCTCTAGCTCTATCCTGTGAGAAGAATAGACAATTCTGTCTAATATAGCATCTGCAATGGTATTGTTATTGAGATAGTTATACCACTCTGAGACAGGAAGCTGCGAAGTAATAATGGTTGAATTGATATTGGTTCTGTCCTCAATGATCTCAAACAAATTGGTTGCGTCATCATCAACCATAGGAGCCACTCCGAAATCATCAAGTATCAATAGTTTAAACCGTGAGTATTTTTTGAGAAGATTGGTATAGGTTCCATCAATTCTTGATATTCGTATCTCTTCAAGCAGTGTGGGTGTTCTTACATAGTAAACCCTAATTCCGTCATAAATAGCACGATTGGCAAGTGCCTGTGCAGTAAAACTCTTCCCGGTACCTGTTTTTCCGGTAATAATAACGTTCTGCTTGGCATCGATGAAGTTTAATTGTGCAAGAGATTGTATCTGTGCTTTGTCAATTCTTCTGTCTGGTTTATAGTCTATGGCATCCAATGCTGCTTGTTTATCTTTTATTTTAGAGAGTCTGTGGTTCACTGTGATACGTTTGTTCTTTAAAAATATCTCTTGTGCATCAAGCAGTTGATATACTCTTTCTTCAAAGCTCATAGAGCTGTATGCTATATCTTCACTTTGCCTTTGGTAAGCTTCTTTGAATCCCTGGTACCCCAGGAGATTGATCTTTTCTGTCAGTTGTGCATGTGTCATAGTGTTTCTTCCTTATTCTTTAGTGTTTTACTTGTAGGTATCAGGACCACGAAGGTTCTCATGGGTATCAAAGAGTGTTGGTACTTTATAATTCTCATTATTGACGCTCTTTTGCAGATAGAGTTTTTTATCTAAAATAGAGAGAATGGACTTCACTCTTAAGATGCGATGCGTTGTGGTATACATCAGTGCCAACTCCAACTCTGTACTGCCATACCTTTTTGCTAAGCTAAGTACCGCGACGATCTGACGATACGCATTGGCTTTATGTTCTGCTGCCTCAAAGGCATCCTCTACAAACACTGTACTGTACTCACCAATACTTTTTGCCCAGCTTCTTAACCTCTCAGGGTTCATCTTCTCGTGGATATATTGGTGATCATGAGGCATATGTTCATGCAGTGTTGAAGTCTCTCCTGGGATTCTCAGTCTTGGGTGTGTAGCAATGATTTCATTCTTGAAGTAAATTCTTACATGTTGTGTAGAGTACCGCACTTCAACTTCCTCTTTGAGGTGTTTAAAGGGTACAGAGTAGTTACATCTCTCTAATGTAATATGGTAATCCATATTGACTCTTGCCAGTTTGAACTGTTCATAGATGTATCGGTTGGCAGGCAAGGGTCTTAGTTCAGGCTTGTCGAGTTCATTAAAGAGTTCAGTACGGCTTTTACCCACATGTTTCATCACTTTATTGTTGTACTTATCGAGTATTTCAGACACTTTATCATTGGCTTCATTCACGCAGAATATCTTTTGGTGTCTGAAGTGTGCAAGGATATATCGCTGAATGGCTTGTACTCCCTGTTCTGCCTTTGGCTTGTCTTTGGGTTTATATGGTCGTGCAGGTTCAACTCTCATATGGTAATGTCTTGCCAGTGATGCATAGCTCTCGTTGACTACGAGTCCATGCTTCTTGTTGTTAAAAATAACGGCTGATTTGAGATTATCAGGTACGACCACTTCCGGTGTCCCGTCAAAGAACTCATAGGCTAAGACATGGGAGAGTATGAAATCTTCCTGTTTTTGTGAAGGGGTAACATGGACAAAGGTGTATCCGCTTGCACCCAGTACGGCTACGAAGACCTGGGCATAGGTTACCTCACTACTCTTTTGATTATAAATAGGGATAGTGACACCGCTGTAGTCTACAAAGAGTTTCTCTCCTGCGATATGTATCTGCCTCATGGATGGGTTGAGTTTCTGTTTATATCTTCTGTAGTAGACCCTGAACTGTGTATATTCATAGGCATCAGAGCCGTACTGCTCTTTATACGCTTCCCAGAGGAACATCAGTGTGACTTTGGTTTTGTCTTTTTTAGATTGTTTGAGTTCTTGGTGGATGATAGTGTAGTCAGGCATGATTTTACCGGACTTAACGGTAATACTTGTTTGTTTGCCAAAGAGTTTCTCTCTTAAGGCATCATCATTCAGTGCATCTAATGATTGTGCGGTAATATCACTTTGATTACACCGTTTAATGTAATCCTGTACCGTTGTTCTGGCTACGCCGGTAGCACCTTGTATCTTTCTGGAAGAGAGATCTGCAAGCAGATACAATCTCAACACTTCTCTGGTTTGTTTCATGGGTATGATCCTCATTTATCACCTTTGTATACTGGATACAAAGAGTGTAGTTAAATTCAGAAAATATCCCCTAAACAGATAAGAAATCTTAAGCGAATATAAAATCGCGCTCCTTAAGCAAAAGTGGCCGGATCATCACCGCTATAGGTGGCCGGATGTCAAGCGTTTTTACTGGCCGGATGCAAACGCGATGGGTGGCCGGGTTGGTGCGTTTTTTGCACTTCTATAATATTTTGAATTTGAGTAATTAAATTCTCAATATCTAATGGATATAGCTTTTTATTTGTAGAAAAAGTTATATCATCCGCGTATCGTGTGTATGTATATCCATTTATCTTTGCTAATTTTATCAATTGATGATCCATTTTATTGCAAATAATATTTGAAATTAATGGAGATGTAGGAGCGCCTTGAGGAAGTTGATTATTAAATGTTGTAAGTTGTGCTACTCTTGTAGCAATATTTTTATCTAATGAAAATGGTTTAGAAAGGAATAAACCTCTAACTCGTCCAAAATTAATACTATCAAAAAATTTTTCTATATCTAAACTTATAACAATCTTTTTCCTCACATGTACACTTGCATTACTTACAATATTTTTTACATCACCATCTTCCGATGTAATAAAACCATGTACTGCACTAGTTGGTATATAATACTCATTTATAACATTCTTGATTTTCTTTTGCATATTTTTTGTAAAGAGGGGAGGAATATTTAATTCTCTAAAATTACCATTTTTTTTAGTTATTACTTTTTTTTTATAACCTTTTGTTCTTATATGCCATAATGCAAATTCAAAAGCTTTATAATGGTTTGTATAAAATTCATCTAATTTATTCACTTTTGACCTTGTCATTTTCACTTAAACTTTAAATATAATAAGTATAGTAATATCTCATTCTAGTAGTAAAAAGGTATTATAAAGAATGCCCTGTATTTCATATAAATACGTTGCAGAAACAACAACGCAAAGTTAAATAGACAAAGTCTAACAGATTATATCATAAATACTATTTCCTAACAAATTTTGAATAAAAAAAGATAACTATAATCCCTATTTTTATTATCTTTTTGAAAACAAACAAAATACTTTACATTAATTAATCCAAATTACTACTAAATTCTAAATATCTTCTACAAAACTCTCTGGCAACTCCGAAGCCTCAATATCTCCAAGCGCTCCAGGCCCCATCAACCCTTGTAACGAACCATACATCTCAGTAGTGTTGTGTAATACACCGTCTATGAGTTTTTGGTGGCTCTTATAACTTGCCATGTGGGAGCAGCGTTCGTTGTCTAATTCTATTTGCATAATCATGAAGCCGTCTACTATAGACTTCAAAAATAGGAACGAGGCTACTTTTTGAATTTTATATTCGATCTTCACAACTCCACAACCCTCTCAAACATCTCCCTAATCTCACTCTCATGAGAGATCAGAAAAATCTGTCTGTACTGCTCTTTTATGCTATGGAAAGCTTCCATGATCTTAAAACGGCGTTCCTCATCTTGACTTCCGTACACGCATGGAGGCTTTTTTCATTTGTTCTTTCATCTCTTTTCTCTTCATAACTTCTTCATACTCAGCCACCGTCCTACGTATTAACTCACTCTTACTAAGGTGAAGATGCTTTGACAAATTACTCACCTTTTCAAAAAAAGATATCATCTGTTTTTAATGTAATAGTTTTCATTTATATACTCCATAGTATTACTATTTACTTACTTTATATACTATTGTCAACTAAGATTTTTATACCGATTAGCGACCTAGTCATTATCTATCTCTTCAGGCAACTCCAAAGTCTCTATATGTCCAAGCACACCAATCCTAGCGATGCTTGCAACGAGCCATACATAAGCTCACCGTACTCCAAAAGCGCGTTTCGCATCTTCTTTTTTCTATATAGTATGTCAATTTGGCATCTTTCTCATCATTATCTTGGTAGTTCTCTATAATTAGAGAACCGACTCAAGAGGAAATATAATGAAACTTGACATACTATACCCAATATGGGTACAATAAAATGATATTTATAGAATCAAAAATATTTGAGAAGTTACGTGAAAAATATTTGGAAGAGGATAGCTATCGTCAATTACAAAATTTCTTAATGAAACAGCCTTTGGCTGGTGATGTCATACAAGGTACTGGTGGACTACGAAAACTTCGTTGGTCTGCCAGTGGTAAAGGCAAAAGAGACAGAGAAAAGCCATATACATCTTTTGACTCTATATGCCAAAAATGAAGTAGCTGATCTAACCGAACAAGAAAAGAAGATACTCAAAAGTATCGTAGAGGAGTTAAAAAATGCCTAAAAAAAATCTATTTGAAGAGTTAAAAACTGGACTGGAAGATGCTAAAGTCTTTGAGAAAGACAAGCTGACACTCAAAATCATATCTGTCACTCCTAACGAACGCAAAGTGTTATCTGCAGATGAGATACGCTCAATTAGAGAGAAGTACAACATGAGCCGTGCACTCTTCGCAAACTTTTTACACATCTCACCACGCACACTAGAAAAGTGGGAACTAGGTACAAGCCGACCCAATGAGCAAGCCTCTACGTTACTTGCTTTGACAGATAAGTATCCAGATATGTTTGAGAGGCTTGAGACCATTTAAAATCTCTCACACTTCCCTAAAGTTCCTTTTAAGGGAATATATTCTATTCTACTCTTATGAATGTCATTAGTAAACGAACCCTGATAAAATTTTATGAAGAACATGCTAATGCAAAAACTGCTTTGGAGGTATGGCATTCAGATGCACGAAAAGCAGAGTGGCAAACGCCTGATGATATTAAAAAACTTTATGCGTCTGCTTCTTTTTTGAAAGACAATCGCATTGTTTTTAATATAAAAGGTAATGACTATCGTTTGATTGTTCATATTGACTACAAACGAAAAATCGTAAGAGTAAAGTTTGTTGGGACTCATGCCCAATATGACAAAATAAACGCAGAGGAGATTTAAAATGAGTATCCGACCTATACATAATGAAATAGACTATGATAATGCTCTAGCAAGAATAGATGAGCTAATGGATTTAAACCCTGACATGGATACACCTGAAAGTGATGAACTTGAAATATTGGCTTTGCTTATAGCAAAATATGAAGAGAAATCATGGGCCATAAGCGACCCAGATCCCATAGAGGCCATAAAGATTCGTATGGAAGAAATGCACCTCAAACAAAAAGACCTTATCCCTTATATTGGCAATAAAAGTAAAGTTTCAGAGGTGCTCAACCGTAAAGTGGGACTCTCTCTCAATATGATTTATAATTTATCTAAAGGCTTACATCTTCCTCTGGAAGTTTTAGTTCAGCCTTTTGAGGGCTCTAGTGCGAAAGATAGTTAGGTAGTCATCTCTTGTCACTTTTTAAATATAACCTATTTCTTTTTGCACATAATTCATCATATTAGCCTCACACTCCTCTCAATTTCTCCAACACCCTCACCATCGCCAAAGTATCCAACTTACAATACTCCAAAAGTGCGTTTCGCATCTTCTCTTTTTCTGTGTCATCTAGCTTTGAGAGGTTAGCAAACGCATTCATCGCTTCACCACCATTTTGTACACCATCAAGCTCTAAATATGCTTCTTTCATATCGGGTGCTAATGCAGGTAATACATACTTAATGGAGTAACTCCCCTTCATGCTTGGAGTAACATAGTGTTTTTGCTGGAAAGGGGTCATGAGGTCTTTGATGTTGTCGTGTATGTTAAAAAGATGAGCGCGAAGCGTTTCATACTCTGATGCCAGTTTTTTTATGACACCTTTTTCAAAACTCATGTTGTAGGCTAATACAGTGACATCTCGCGGGATGTCTTCACAAAGTTTTTGTGCCAGTAATGCTCTTGGGTCACTGCCATCGTTTGCTAAAAACTCTTTATGCTCTATAGTTCCATCAGAATGCTCCACATGCAGCGAATACTGAAAGGGTATCTGCATAAATGGGCTGATGCCTTTCCACTGTGGTATGGCTTGCCCAAAGGTTTCAAAGTCCAAATGGTAGATCGGGTAGCTTAACGTAGTTAGAAAACTCTTTATGGCAACTTTGTCTATATGTGTTGCGCCTGATTTGTAGTTACTCACTGCTTGGCTCTGGTTGGCTGTCATGGCAAAGGTATCTGGTATATCTTTTATGTCTACTATGCCTTGTTCGTAGAGTTCTACTTGCTTTTTACTCCCAAGGTTGAAGATGTTAAACATCGAATACTCAGGAATGTTTCTCTGAACCCTCCAACAGTACTCTTTTGCATCACACTCATAAGGTTTATTGCAATGTGCACCTATGTCGATGTCTGGTTCATTTGTTTTGTCTTCCAAATAAGCTTCAAACTCTTCAAGTACATGGGGGATGTTGTCTTGTAAGTCCAGCACTTCACCAGTCACATCCACCATAGAAAAAAGCTCATGTAACTCAAGTTCATCACCTCTAACATAAGAATTATCTATATGCACAACATTTGCACTTTTGATGTTAAATCCAAGGTTTTTCAACACAAAGTACTGTATAGACACATCATGCAGATAGATGTCTTTTACAGAGGTAGAACTTTTGACTTCATAGATCTCTACTCCGTCAGGCCCACCATGCAAGATGTCAACCATCACCAAGATGTCGTTGTAGTTAAAGGTAGCCTCATAGATGTTTTTCACACCTTCATCCAACCACGCTTTAGTAGTAGCTATCATCTCACCGTAGTCTCTTGTAAATGGCACTTCTTTACCATCTGAAAAAAGCTGGCAAGCCAATTCTCCTACAACATTACCCGTTTCAAATACAGCTAGTGTTGCCGCATCTGGCGGAGTAAGTACTTCAGGCTTATACTTTTTAAGCCATAGAGATTTTGGACATTGGATTCCGCGGGTGTAGAGGGATTTTGAGAGGGTCATATTTTATTATCCTTTTTATTCTTGGTAATTTTCTTAATCCGTTTTTCTTTACCCATATAATTTAGAATAATCCAAAAATTATCATTATTATCTATTTAAGCGTTTTTAATGTCTTTTCTAAAATTTTAGAATACGGCTCTCCCAATTCATTACAACTCCACAACCCGCTCAAACATCACCTTAATCTCACTCTCATAAGAAATTAGAAATATCTGTCTATACTGCTCTTTCATGGTATGGAATGCTTCCATGATCTCAAAATTTTTCATTATCATATTTTTACCTTCCAATACCCTCTAGTACCAGCAACCCTCTCAACAACACCTATCTTTTTAAGTTTTGCGATATTCTCTTCTATCTTTCTTTTTGAAATACCGACTATTTCAGAAAGCCCAGAGGCACTTACTTTTGGATTGGCTTGCATACTTGTGATGATGCATTGTTGGTTGTCAGTAAGATTACCGACCTTTTTACCGACTTCATTGCCGACCTTTTCTATGGCTTCTAAAATACGTGCTAACATAAACTCTATAAAAGGCGTGGACTCTCCCTGCGTAGTAGAGTCTTCTATAGCCTTATAGTATGCTTCTTGATGATCTCTTACTATACTTTCTGTAGGGAGTATGCCAAAGAGTGGATTATATGCCATGAGGATGACAGACTGCCATAGTCTGCCTATACGACCATTACCATCTCGAAATGGGTGGATAAATTCAAACTCATAGTGAAACACACAACTTTTTATAAGTAAATGCTCATCACTACGAGCCAACCACTCAAAAAGCTGTTGCATGAGTGTAGAGATTTGTGCACAAGGAGGGGCAACATGTTCACCTACTGCAACATTCACATTTCTAAATGTACCTGCATCATCTAGTAGTTGTGCAGTCATTAACTTGTGTGCTTTAAGTAAATCATCTAAACTATCGTAGCCATAATCCTCTAACTTCTCATAGGCTTGCATGGCACCTTCAACTTCTAAAAGTTCTTCTTTACTCCCAACGACACGTTTACCATCTAATATAGCTGTAATTTTTTCTTCACCAAGATAATTACCCTCTATCTCTAAAGTACCAGCCAAGGTCTTAATACGGTTTACCCTGCGAAGCATAGGTAGAGTCATCGTATCTGTATGGTATTTCAAAGTAGCTATATTCTCAGAAATCTCAGAAATAAGATGCACAATACGACTATTGATGCTATAAGATGGATTATAAGAACTTTGCAACATTATTTCCTTTTGATTCATATATTTATTATAGCATAATTACCGACTTTCACCGACCTTATTTTACATTTATCTTTTCTTGCCCTCTTTGATAACTTTTTCCAAAATGGAACAGGTTGAATTTTCTTTTCACAACTCCACAACCTTTTCAAACATCTCCTTAATCTCACTCTCATGAGATATCAGAAATATCTGTCTATACTGTTCTTTGATGGTATGGAAAGCTTCCATGATCTCAAAACGTCGTTCCTCATCTTGACTTCCGAACACTTCATCAAACGCTAAGAACCCAACCCCACCACTGCCACTAAGCTCACTAAGCGTCTTGGAGATAGCAATGCGAAGCACAAGGTTGGCAAGGTCTACTTCTCCACCACTAAAGCGTTCTATGGGGTACCTGACACCGTCATCGTAGATGAAGAAGTCAAACTCGTTGCTTACTTCTATGTGCTGGTACTTTCCTCTGGTGATGCTTGCGTACATTTCGCTGGCGAGTTGGCTGATGCGTGGGGCTATTTGGGAGTTGATCTTGTTTTTGAACTCACCCATGAAAGCTTTTAGCTTTTCGTAGTCGTTTTTGTCATCTAGTTTGGTTTGTAGCTGTTTTTTTTGCTCTTGGTTTCTGTCAAGTTTACTTTTGAGTGTTGTGATGTCTCCCACTATTTTTTGAACATCTACTTTCTTCTTGCTAAGCTCTTCAGATACAGCATCTTTTTCTTTTCGCACTTTGGCGTAAAGCATCTCTTGCTTCTCATGCTCTTTTGCATCGTAACTGTGTTCTGCTATGGATTTGGTTTGTTTTGCGATGTTCTCTTGACTCTGCGTGATGCTAACTTCTATGGTTTTTAACTCATTTTCTAGTGCGGGTATTTGTGCTATGAGTGTGACAAGTCCTAGCAACTCTTGGTATTTTGGTTCTAACGTCTGCTTTTTCGCGAACGCTTCATTGTGGGCTTTTTCATCATACTTCACATCTTTAAGCGCTTCGAGTTCTTGTTTGTTTTTTAAACCTGTTGCAGTAATGTTTTTGAACTCATTTTCTTTTTGAACAAGTGTCTTTACATCTGCTTCCAGTACCCGCAACTCTACATTAAGCTTTTGTAAAAGCTGCTCACTCTTGCTTTTAGCCTCTTGCTCTTTGGCCTTAATCTCCAGTACATCTTTTAGTTCAGCGCTTCTTTTTGCTACTTCATCATTATGGTACTGGGTTATGGTACTTTTGAGCGAAGCGATGACATGGTCATATTCATCGAGCAAGGGGCGTGTACAGGTTGGGCAGTTGGAATCTTTGCCTATGGCTTCTATGTTGGCTACTTGTTTGTGGGTGTTTTCTATGAGACCATTGTATTTGGCTATCTCTTTTCCCAGTGTATTTTCTTTGTCCTCTATCTCTTTTAACGCATTGACAGAGGTTTGAAATACTCTGTTTTGTTCTATCTGCTCTTTTAAAAGCTGAGGCTTTGCTTCAAGATTTTTCTTTAGAGTGGTAATTTCTTGTTTGTCATTTTTATACTGTTTTCGGAGAACTGTCTGTTCTCTCTGCAAACCTTCTTTTTTTAAAAAAAGTTCTTTTTGTTTCTGTAAGTTTGTTATCAGCACTTCTAGATTTTTATAGTCATCTATGAGAGTTTTTTCTTTTTCATACTGAGATGCTTGGAGCTGTAAGGCTTTGAGTTTATCTTGCCCTTTGAGCAAATTGGCCTTTTGGTCTTCAAAGCCTTTGTTGAGCAAATCAAGATCAGAACCCAGTTTGACAAACGCCTCTTTAAGTATTTGAAGGGATTTGAGTGTTTTATCTAATCCATCGACTTCTTTGGTTTTAGCTTCAAAATCTTTTTCTATCTTCTTTACTTCTTTTTGTAGTGTTTCAGCCTCTTTAACCTTAACTTCATTTTGCGATATGAGCTCTTTTACTTCTATGTCGGAAAGCAGTATTTCAGAAAAACTTTTAATGTCACGGTTGAGTTGCGTGAGTTTGGACTTTATCTCTTGTTCTATTTTGTCTATCTTCTCAAGGCCCAAAAGTTTACGGATGATCTTCTTTCGATCTTCACTCTTTAAGCCACTCAAAGCGGTAAGCTCTTTTTGGGAAGCAAAGACTGTGTGCATGAATGCTTCTTTGTTCATACCGATGAGTCTGATAATTTCACCCGTGACGCCTCTGGAACTCTCAGCCATAAGCGCATCGTCACCATCATAAAGGTATGCTTTGGCAGTAAGAGATTTACCGCGCATCTCCCGGACTACTTTATAGTTCAACCCCTCTATCTCAAAAAGCAGTGTGACAGAGACGGCATCTTTTTCATCTGCCTTGGCATTACGGATCGTCTCTTTCTCTCCTCTGACATCTCCGTACAGTGCAAAAGTAATAGCATCAAAAATGGTAGACTTCCCAGAACCGTTACGGCCTATGATGCCGGTCAACCCTTCTGCAAACTCAAGCGTATAGTCTTGGAACTTTTTGTAGTTTTGCATATGAAGACTAGTGAGTATCATCATCATCCTCCTCATGTAGTGCAAAAAGCTCTCTGGCTTTAAGAGTCAATCTTTCCTGTTCTGTCTCATCTGTTATGCTCTCTTTAATGTGAGAGATAAAGTAAGATTCCAAAGAGAGTGACTCCATATTGCCCTCCAGCTTTTCACCCTCTACCATTTTGAACTCACGTTTCACTTTGACATGCAGCGCCTCTTTAAAAATCTCTCCTAGTTCTTTGTTGGTAATGTCTATGGAGCTTGACGCTGTGAGATTAAAAAGTCTTACCTCCACCAACGCATCTTTGATCTGTGAGAGGTCAAGTAGGGCTATCTCTTCTTCGTAATTGTCTGCATTTATGCTGAAACTAAGTGATTTACGCAAAGATACGGTATGGTGCTGGGTGTCCAGTGTATCACCTAGTTCCACCATAACATAGCCTTTGGCTTCTCTCTTGTCACTGCTGCTTGTACGTTCGGTGGAACCCGCATAGTAGACATTTGGGTGTTTGCCTACAGCGCCAAACCCATGCCAGTGCCCCAAAGCCACATAATCCATCTTTGCAAAAAGTGTTTCATGCTCTTTAGGGTACACCCACTCTCCAAACTCATGCATCAGGTAATGGGCACCTACAGAACAGTGCAGCATCATGACATTTTTCTTCTCTGGGTCAAGATTGGCTTCTATGGCATCTAGTTCACCCTCTATGATACGTTCATCATTGATGTGAGGCAAAGCATGAAAGATCACATCATCAAACTCTATGGGCTCATAACGCTGCTTAAAAACTGCTCTGACATTATCTAAGGTACTAAGCGCCTGTAAAATAGGTGAAGAGCTAGAAGTACGCGGGGTGGAGTGGTTTCCTGCAATGATGATAAAAGGAATATGCAGTTTTTCAACTCTTTTAAGTTGCATAAGTGCAAAAGTAATAGCACGGTTGGAAGGAGAAGCACGATGAAAAAGATCACCCGTGTGTATGATGAAATCGGGCTTTTGAAAAATGATAGTGTCTATCACTTCTTTAAACGCCTCATAAAAGTCTGCTTCACGCTGATTTATACCTTGGTCATTAGTGATATCTAAGTCGCTAAAGCCCAAATGTGTATCAGAAAAATGTATGATTTTCACTGCTCAAATCCAATTGTTTTTATATATTCTATCTGTATTAAATTAAACTCATGGATAACGCTACATGCATCACAGACAAGGGCCCCAAATACTTAAAAACGGAACTGATTTGATGTACATCAAATCAGTTTTGATTAATTTATACTATACTCCTATGAAAATCATTTTATAGGGTTTACTCATGACTTTTCTATTTATTAAAATCATTCATCTCTTTTCAGCATTCATCTATGGAGGTTTTCTCATAGTAGATAATCTTTTTTTGGTCAAAATTAAAAAATCATTTGATGAGGAAGAGTCTACAAAGATCAGAGAATCTTTTATGAAGTATGTTCGTAAAGTCGTACCTCCAAGCCTCATCGTTGCAGTACTTTCAGGACTTTATCTCATTATCCAAGTGTATGGTCCCATAGGTGAAGAGGGATTAACAAGATTTCAAATGCTCCTTTCACTTAAAGCATTTCTAGGTATTTGGCTTGGGATCAGAGGATTTTTACAAGTGTATGTGGGTATTCAGCCTTTGGTTTTTAAAAGCCATGTATTACCGTTTGCTTTTGTGATCACGATTATCTTTTTGTCGCAGTTCATGTATGTTTAGCCGCGTTATACTGTAAAAGCACTTGCAAATTTAACTTTGCAAGATTGCTAATTTTATCTATCAATGATGTGTGACTTTATCTCCCCCGGCTTTTAATCCAAATATAGTCAACAATACTATCGCTACAATTAATACGACAAGTGCCGCTGTCCATGATGCAGATATATCATGTGAAAATCCTATGAGTATGGGTCCTAAGGCTGCTAGTAAATACCCTGCTGATTGGGACATTCCTGAAAGTTCTGCTGCTTTTTTAGCATGGGGAGTCCGTTGTGTTATAAACCCTATGGCTAAACTAATGGACCCGCCCATTCCTAGTCCTAAAAATATCATTGAAACAATCATTGTAAAAGAAGAGTCTGCAAATATAAATATTACCATTCCAAGTAGATACACTAAAGAGACAAGAGTAGCTATCAATTTTTGATCTTTTATTTTATTTGCAATGACTGGTACTAAAAAAGTAGCGGGCAAACCAATTAACTGAAATAACAGTAACATCATTCCTGCGAAATGGCTATCAAAACCCTTAGAAATAAGCATAGAAGGCATCCATGCAATCAAAGTATAAAATAGTAAAGATTGTGTTCCCATATATAAAGTAACCCACCAGGCAAGTGGTGATTTCCATATAGATTTACTTCTCATAAGTTCCTGGGCTGCTACATCATCACTATTATTATACGCTTCAGATTTTTTAAGTTGCGGGAGCCATATAAGTAAAGTGATGATTGCTAACACTATCCATATTGATAAAGCTGTGTTCCAGTCAAAGGTATTTGTTACGGGAATACTTAAACCCGAGCCAATAGCCGCAAATATGCACATACTAGTAACATATATACTGATAACATTTCCAGCATTTTTCTTAAATTTATGTTTTATGATACTAGGTATGAGTACATTACCAATAGCAATACCAACTCCTATAAAGACAGTCCCTATAAACAATCCATAAACACCCATGTAAGAGCGAACTAATAAACCTATGATAATGAGAATAAGTCCATAAAACATAGTGAACCCATGTCCAAACTTATGGCTTATATTGGCGACAAAAGGTGAAAATATTCCAAAGGCTAACAGTGGCAAAGTTGTAATAAATCCTGCCATACTGCTATTGAGGTGGTACTGTGCTTGTATCAAATCAATAACAGGTCCAACGGATGTAATAGGGGCTCTTAGATTAAAGGAAACAAAAATGATTCCTAAAAAAACTAGCAATAAATGGGTATTCGTTTTCATATATTTCCTCTTCATTAAAATTTTGAAAATTTTATTTATAATTTCTTCTGCTTTTTCAAGATTGGGTATTATGGTGCATCTGCAAGTGGTTTTGTAGTAAATAAGTTTTGTTCCAGTTCTAAGAGTCGTTTTTTTAAAGGCAACCCTCCCGCATATCCGGTTAACTCACCATTGGACCCTATGATACGATGACAAGGGATAATAATACTAAGAGCGTTTGCCCCATTTGCATTGGCAACTGCTCTTACGGCTTTTTCATTATCTATTTTTTTTGCCAATTTGAGATAAGTAGACGTTGTACCGTAAGGCACTTTTAGCAACGCTTTCCAAACACTTTTTTGAAAATCAGTGCCTACCATTAGGAGAGGTAAATCAAATGCTTTTCTTTCAAGATTGAAATACTCACCAAGTTGTACTTTCGTTTTTCGTATCGTTTGGGTGTCTTGTTCTATAATTTGGGCATTTAAACCTTTTTTAAGCCTCTCGTCAATGGTTTTTCTCATTTTTCGATATCTAAAATCAAGCATACAAAGTTTTCCATCATATGAACCTATGATAAATTCTCCATAATGTGTTTTGTGATACTGTATATTGATTTTATTCATATTATTATTTCTCAATCAACTCATTTTTAGATATTTGAACTATGATAGTCAATGGGATAGATTTAATACAATGACTCCAGAGATGATAAGCATAACACCAAGGTACCTGCCTAAACTGGATGAATCCCCAAAGTATAAAACACCCACAAGGAAAGTACCCGCTGCGCCGATACCTGTCCACACAGCGTAAGAGGTGCCAATGGGGATTTCTCTTTGGGCAAGCCAGAGCAAAGCACCACTAAGGACCATAAAAACAATGGCTATAATGATTCCACTGATACGGGTATTTTCTTCCTGTGCCATTTTAAGGCCAACGGGCCAGCCAATCTCAAAGAGACCGGCAAAAAATAAGTATATCCAATGCATAAGAAGATTCCTTTATTTATGTATGGCGAAGTATATCAAAATAGAAGTTTTATTTCCAAATCTGATAAAATTCTCTAAAAAATGTTATAATCGCAATTTGATTTTTGGAGTGAAATAAATGGCCATAGAACTTATATTTGTTGGTATCTTTATTGGTGGAATGTCGGGATTTTTTGGTATAGGCGGGGGGATGCTCCTTGTACCTATACTTTTGGTACTTGGCTTTGAAATCAAAGATGCTATTGGTATTTCGATTGTCCAAATGGTCTTCTCTTCTATCTATGGATCGTACCTCAATCACAAAAAAGGTTCACTCATTTTAGGTGAAGGTATCTTTGTAGGACTTGGGGGCTTTGTAGGTGGATACGTCGGTGGATCTGTTACAGAGTTCATCGCAGATTCAGTATTACAATTTACTTTTTTGGGATTGCTTATTTATTCACTCCTGAGACTTCTTTTCTCGCAAAATCTTGAAAATGACTCACAAACAAAATCACTGAACAAAGGTTTGCTTTTTAGTGTAGGGTTGGTGATAGGAGTCTTTTCCATTACTTTGGGTATTGGAGGATCGGTCATACTGACGCCGCTTTTAGTAGGTTTATGGCATTATCCTCTCAAAAAGGCAGTGAGTGCAGGGCTGTTTTTTGTGGTATTCTCCTCTGTTGCAGGAATGATAAGCAGGCTAAGTGCAGGAACAATAGATTTTCACAATGGTTTGATAGTTGCAGTAGCTTCACTAGTAGGGGTGACATTTGGTATTTGGCTCAAAGATTATGTGACTTCCCAAAAGCATAAAATAGCATTGTTGGTATTGTATGCCTTTGCTTTATTGATGTTAGTTAAAAAAATGTGGTTTTGATGTTGTGTGGGTATTCTTGCTCGCGCTGAACATAGTGAAAACATGATAATAAGATAGTTAGGAAAATAAATGAAACAAAATATGATACACGTTTACGGGGCAAGAGAAAATAATTTAAAAAATATAAATATAAGTATCCCTAAAAATAAACTGGTTGTAGTCACTGGAATCTCTGGGAGCGGTAAATCTACTTTAGCCTTTTCTACACTTTATGCAGAGGGTCAAAGACGCTATATTGAGTCACTCTCTTCGTATGCCAGACAGTTTTTGGGACGAGTAGGGAAGCCTGATGTTGACAAAATAGAAGGGTTAACGCCAGCCATTGCCATAGATCAGAAAACAACTTCTAAAAACCCGCGTTCTACTGTTGGGACGATCACAGAGATTTATGATTATCTGAGATTGTTGTTTTCACGTGTGGGAGAACAGTATTGTCATGAGTGTGGCAAGCCTATCTCTTCTATGTCTGCTGCTGACATCATTGAAGAGGTACTAAAACTCCCCGATGGCGCGAAACTTATTATCATGGCGCCACTTGTGAAAGAAAAAAAAGGTAGCTTTGCGGATATGCTTGAATCCTTGCGACATAAAGGATATGTACGTGCAATGATAGATGGTGTGATGGTACGTCTTGATGATGAGATAGAACTTTCTAAAACAAAGAAGCATACTATTAAAGTTATCGTAGATAGAGTGGTAGTCAAAGAGGAGAGCCGTGACCGTATAGGTCAGGATGTGGAAAAGGCTCTTAAAGAGAGTTATGGTGAACTTGAAATAGAGGTACTCAACCACGAAGAGATTGATTTTGAGAGACAGCATATGCATTACTCTGAACATTTGGCATGTTTTGACTGTAAATTGAGCTTTGAAGAGTTAGAGCCTGTGAGCTTTTCATTTAATTCGCCAAAAGGTGCCTGCCCTACCTGTGACGGACTTGGCATCCGATATGCTATAGACCTTAAAAAAGTCATAGATCAGGAACTCTCTGTCGATAAGGGAGCCGTAAAGATTATGTATGGGTTTAATAAGAGTTATTATACGAAATTTCTTAATGCATTTTGTGAGCAAAATGATATCGATACAAAAGTACTCTATGTAGATCTTGAAGAACATCAGCAAAAAGCCATTCTCTATGGGCTGGGGACTTTAGTAGACTTTACATGGAAACGGCATAAACTCAAACGCGAATGGCCCGGTGTTGTGAAGTTTGCACATGATATGTTCAAAGAAGAAAAAGATATCTCTGAGTATATGACTGAAAAAGTATGCGACAAGTGTAACGGACACCGACTTAGGCCACGCTCTTTGGCAGTGAAGATAGCGGGGAAAAACATTGCAGATATTGTTGATATGCCTATAGAAAAATCTTATGCCTATTTTGCAGATAAAAATAGTTTTTCCCATCTCACAGAGCAGCAAAAGATGATAGCGGAGTCTATTCTCAAAGAGTTGTATGAAAGACTCTATTTCCTTTATGATGTAGGATTGGGCTATATCACACTAAGTCGTGATGCACGAAGTATCTCGGGTGGTGAAGCGCAGCGTATCCGTATCGCTTCGCAGATAGGTTCAGGGCTTACCGGTGTGATGTATGTACTCGATGAACCAAGCATTGGGTTACATGAACGCGATACAATGAAGTTGATCCGTACACTCAATTCTTTGCGTGATAAAGGAAACTCAGTTATCGTAGTTGAACATGACAAAGAGACTATACTAGCAGCAGACTACATCATAGATATCGGCCCAGGTGCTGGAGAGTTTGGCGGGGAAGTAGTCTTCGCAGGAGACGCAAAGAAACTCGCCAAAGCAAAGACCATTACGGCTGATTATCTGTATGGCAGAAAAAGCATCTTTTACCCCCATAACAACCCTCAAGAAGAGTGGATAGAGATTAAAAATGTAACACTCAACAACATTAAAAACCTTGATGCAAAGATACCTCTGAAAAACTTTGTATGTATCACCGGGGTAAGTGGCAGCGGTAAAAGTTCACTGATACTTCAAACATTATTGCCAGTGGCAAGAGAGTTACTTAACCGCGCAAAAAAAGTCAATAAAGTAGATGGTGTAGAGATCACAGGACTTGAAAAATTAGATAAAGTCATTTACCTTGATCAAAGTCCCATCGGACGTACACCACGTTCAAATCCGGCAACCTATACAGGTATTATGGATGAGATACGTAAACTTTTTGCACAGACCAAAGAGGCGGAACTTCGCGGATACAAGATAGGCCGTTTTTCATTTAATGTCAAAGGCGGACGTTGTGAAAAGTGTCAGGGGGATGGGCAAATCAAGATAGAGATGCACTTCTTGCCGGATGTCCTTGTGAGTTGTGATGTTTGTAAGGGGACACGCTATAACGCACAAACATTGGAAGTACTTTACAAAGGTAAGTCCATAGCAGATGTGCTTGGCATGTCAGTAGGCGAGGCATTGGAGTTTTTTAAAGCAATCCCAATGATAGCTGTGAAACTCAAAACCTTAACCGATGTGGGACTAGACTACATTACTTTGGGACAAAATGCTACGACACTTTCAGGCGGAGAAGCACAGCGTATTAAGCTTAGTAAAGAGTTGAGCCGTAAAGATACAGGAAATACACTCTACATTCTGGATGAACCAACTACCGGGCTTCACTTTGCAGACGTAGACAGACTTACAGGGGTACTGCACCATTTAGTTGAACTAGGCAACTCAGTCGTAGTGATAGAACATAATTTAGATATGGTAAAAAATGCAGATTACATCATAGATATGGGACCTGAAGGGGGTAATAAGGGGGGGCTCATTATTGCTACGGGTTCACCTGAACAGTTGGCAAAAGAGTATAAAGAAACGGGGTCTTATACCGGTGAGTATTTGGCTAAAGAATTAAAACCAGAAGAAGAGGTATAACATGAAAACAATCACCATTATAGACACATTTGATTTCTTTTTTCGCTCCTATTTTGCACTTCCCCCTTTACGTAATTCAAAGGGATTCCCTACAGGTCTTTTAACAGGATTTATTAATCTTGTTGACTCACTTCATCGTGACCATGGTACAGATTATCTGGTATTTGCTCTTGACAGTAAAGGCAGAACTTTTCGTAACGACCTTTACCCAGAATATAAGGCTAACCGCGATGCACCACCGGAAGATTTAATTAAACAACTCCCCGTTGCCATAGAGTGGATAGAGCAGATGGGTTTTGCCAATCTTTCTCGTGAAGGGTTTGAAGCAGATGACGTGATCACCACGGTAACTAAATTTGCAAAAGAGGAAGGTTTGAAAGTTCGTATCGTCTCACATGATAAAGATCTCTATCAGATGATAGAAGACGGACATGTTGAAATGTATGACTCTGTGAAGAAAAAAGTGATAGATGCACAGGGGTGTATCGATAAATTTGGAGTACATCCCAGAGACTTCATCAATTTTCAAGCCATTGTAGGAGATGCTTCTGACAATGTACCTGGTGTCAAAGGGATAGGACAAAAGGGTGCTAGCAAACTGATAAACCAGTACCATACCCTAGAAGCTATCTATGCAGATATAGAAAATTCTGGAACACTCCGTACCCAGAAACTACTCTTAGAGGGTAAAGAAAATGCATTTTTGTCACGTGAACTCGTAACGATGAGTACGGATGTGTTTAAAGATATAGACATTGAAAGTTTTGAGTTTGAAGATAAAAATTACTTGTCTTGTTTGATAGATGAGTTTGAAATCTATGAGATGAAAATGGCTATTAAAAAAGCAAAAGTAGGGCAAGAGGAGAGAGGTTGTGATAATGTAACGGTTATGGCAAAATCCAAAGAGCCAACACTTGGTTTTGAAGCTATCATTTTAGATACCAAAGAGAAGTTAAATACAGTGATAGACAGCATTGAAAGTGATACTGTCGTAGCTTTTGATACTGAAACTACAGGATTAGATACCAAAATAGCCAAGATGGTTGGATTTAGCTTTTGTACGACAGCCGATAAAGCATATTATGTTCCTGTAGGGCATAACTACCTTGGTGTAGAAGAACAAGTCGATATAGATGATGCCATCTTGGCGCTCAAAAAACTTATGAAACATAAAATCGTAGGACAAAATCTAAAGTTTGACTTCTCTTTGCTCTATAACCAGTATGGCTTTGAAGAGATCACCCCTTATGCAGATACTATGATCATGGCTTGGCTCTGTGACCCCGGATCCAAAGTAGGGCTCGATGCTTTGGCAAAGAAGTTTTTTAAGTATGAGATGAAACCCTTTAAAGAGATGGTGAAAAAGGGAGAAGACTTCTCTGCAGTTTGCATAGAAGATGCAACTTTTTATGCAGCTGAAGATGCCTGGATTACGTATTTGCTTTATGGGGCTATTAAAAAGAAGATGGAACTAGGTTCACTCACGCATCTTTTGAAGGAAGCAAAAAATGTAGAGTACCCCTTTATGAATGTACTTATACGTATGGAACGTTTAGGCATAAAGATAAACCCCACTAAGCTTTTAGAATTGCAAAAAACACTGAGTGAAGATTTGGCTGTTTTAACACAAGAGATATATGCTCTTGCAGGGTCTGAATTTAACATCAGATCTACGCAGCAGTTAGGTATAATACTTTTTGGGCAACTTGGGCTCAAAGGCGGAAAGAAAACCAAAACAGGGTACAGTACCAATGAAGCTGTATTGAATTCACTTGCAGGGGAACATCCAATTATAGAAAAGATCCTGGAGTACCGTGAGTACCAAAAGATACTCTCTACGTATGTTGACCCTCTACTAAAACTTGCAAATGCAGATGAAAAAAGTCGTATCTATACCTCTTTTGGGCAAACAGGTACAGCCACAGGACGTTTGAGTTCACGTGATCCCAATTTGCAAAACATCCCTGTGCGTTCAGCTCTTGGCCGTTCAGTCAGAGAAGCGTTTATAGCTAAAGAGGGGTATAAACTCGTCAGTATTGACTACTCTCAAATCGAACTTCGCCTGCTTGCACACTTTTCAAAAGATGCTGCTTTGATGGAAGCGTTTAATAATGAAGTAGATATTCACCTAGCCACTGCCATAAAGCTTTTTGGTGAAGCCCAAGCCAAAGAGAAACGAAACTTTGCAAAATCAGTAAACTTTGGGTTGCTTTACGGGATGGGGCCAAAAAAACTCTCTGATGAGTTAGGTATCAGTACAGGCGAAGCAAAAGAGATCATTAGCAACTACTTTGCTTCTTTTTCTACGGTGAAAAACTTTTTAGAAGGTATCCAGGAGAGAGTGAAATTGGATGGCTACGCCGAAACCATACTTGAACGTAGACGGCTCTTTGACTATGAAAGTGCCAACGGCATGCAAAAAGCGGCTTTTATGCGTGAATCGGTCAATACAGTCTTTCAAGGCTCAGCAGCAGACCTTATAAAACTCTCTATGAATCAGATAGACAGCATGATACAAGAAGAGAATCTGGATGCTTTTATGTTGTTACAGATACACGATGAACTTATCTTTGAAATCAAAGAGGAAAAAGTCGAAGAGATAAGTAAACGTTTTGTCCATACGATGGAAAATGTTATGGAGCTTGAAGTACCTTTGGTTTGTTCGGTGAGTGTAGGTGACAGTTGGGGTGAGTTGAAGTAGCACATAGTGTCAAGTTGTTATTTTCGTATATAAAATAAACTTAATTAATATACGATTAGTAAACATCGGTTATAATCGCTTTTTATTATATATAAGTATAGAAGGGTTTTACATTATGTTAAAACATATTTTTTCCATGAAAATGGCGGTGTTTGTACTGTTTTCTTTTGGCGTAATCGTTGGTACAGCGACATTTATAGAAAATGATTATGGTACGCAAACAGCTCAGGCACTTATCTACAAAGCAAAGTGGTTTGAAGTTTTTTTAGCCTATTTTGCAGCACTCCTGGTTTACAACATGCTCAAATACAAATCGTACAAATCAAAACCTGCTGTTTTTCTTTTTCACTTCTCCTTTTTGATCATCGCCATAGGCGCACTTATTACACGTTACATCGGGTATGAGGGTATTATGCATATTCGTGAAGGTCAATCTACCAATCTTATGGTCTCTGATGTAAAGTTACTGCAAGTAGCAGCAACACAAGGAGAGAAAACTGCAGGGCTTGAAAAAGCACTCTATTTTTCAACGATGACAAAAAACAGCCTTTCTGAAAGCCTTAATGTAGGTGATAAAAAGGTCAACATCCAATTGTTGAGATATTTGCCAACCGCACATGAAAAAGTAGTGGCAGATTCTAACGGAAAAAAATATTTGGAATTGAAAATTTCTACAGGTCAACAAGGGAAAGTATACTATTTTGCAAAAGGTGATGTGAAAGATTTTGGTGACTTTTATATTGCTTATGATACGAAATCAAGAAGTGATAAGCCCACATTTATGATCAAAGAGAGTGCAGATGCATTAAAAGTGGATTTCCCTCACCCACTCACTTATCTTAATATGGATGACAAAAGTTCAGGTGAACTCCCTGCCGGAGAAAATGACTTTAAAGGAAGGTATTTACACCAGTTTGGCAACAATGCCATTGTACTTAAAGAGGTGCATGAAAAGGGCAGTTTTGTCATAGATTCACACGATCTTAAAACACAATCAGGCGAACCTGAATTTATAGAACTTAAAGTCAGTGTCGGCGATAAAAGCCAGATTGTTGTGTGTAAGCCATATAAGGGGCAGATAGGTGAGTTAAACAGTTTTACTCTTGATGGAGTAAAGGTTGACCTTCGTATCGGTGCAAAACTGATAGAGGTTCCTTTTGCTATAAAATTGGAGAAATTTAAACTGGAGCGTTATCCTGGTTCCATGACGCCAGCATCGTATGCGAGTGATGTGGTGCTCATAGATAAAGAACAAAATATCAATATGCCCTATGGTATCTATATGAACCATGTACTAGACCATAGAAATTACCGTTTTTTTCAGTCTTCGTATGATCAAGATGAGAAAGGAACCATTCTTTCAGTGAACCATGATCCGGGGACTTTGCCTACGTATATTGGGTATATTTTGTTAACTTTAGGGATGATTTGGAGTCTGTTCATACCTAACGGCAGATTTCAAAAGCTTCTCAAAGGTGCAAGAAAACTTCAACAAGGAGCAACTGCTGCGATACTCTTTTCTCTGATGGCACTTCATCCTCAAAGTGCCAATGCGAAGACACCTATGCTTGATGCCAAAGTGCAAAACGCCATAAGTGCCTATGATTTGGAGCATGCCAAGAGGTTTGGAGAACTCGTAGTGCAGGATTCGCAAGGCCGTATGAAGCCTATTGATACCTTGGCTCATGATGTTGTTGCAAAGGTCACAGGCAAGACCTCTTTATTTGGCTTGGAACCTACTCAAATGCTATTGGGAATGATGACACAACCTAATCTTTATGAGAATCTTCCTATGATTAAAATAGGACATCCGAAGATCGCTGTAAATATAGGGTTGCCAGAAGAGGCAAAATTTGCAAAGTTTACTGATTTCTTCTCCGTAAAAGACAGCAGTTATAAGATTTATAATGATATTGTGGCTGCATCAAGAAAGAAACCTCTTGATCAGACGCAGTACGATAAAAAACTTCTTGAGATAGATGAACGTGTCAATGTCTCTTATATGGTGTATCAGGGTAGTATGCTACGTATTTTCCCAAAACCCAATGATGCAAACAATAAGTGGTATGCACCTGTTGAGGCTATAAAAGATTTTGCGCCCAAAGAGGGTGAAATGGTGAAGATGGCTATCTCTGCGTATTTCATGATGGTTGCAGATGCACATAAGACCGGGAACTGGGCAAATGCGAACCTGGCACTTAAGGGGCTACACAAATATCAACAAACTTATGGTGCAGCCGTGATTCCAAGCCCAAATCATATCAATATGGAGATCAAATATAACGAACTTGGGCTTTTTGGTAAGCTTGTTCCGCTTTATCTTGTTCTGGGAGTATTGTTATTGATTTTTGCCTTTATCAATATAATTAAACCGGCATTTTCCATGAAGTGGATTATGCGTGGTGCTGTGAGTATACTCTTCTTTGGATTTATGGTCCATGTTGTCGGTATGGGTATCCGTTGGTATATCTCGGGGCATGCACCATGGTCCAATGCGTATGAGTCCATTGTATTCATCGCAGCAGCCACAGCATTTGCAGGACTCGTGCTGGCTAGGCATTCACCGTTTGCTTTGGCAGGTTCTGCTATCTTGGCAGGTGTAACTATGGGTGTAGCACATATGAACTTCATCAACCCCGAAATCACCAACCTTGTACCGGTATTGAAATCATACTGGCTTATGATACACGTTGCGACGATCATTTCTGGTAACGGCTTCTTTGGTTTGGGTTCTATTCTCTCATTGATGGTACTGATACTGTTTATTTTTAGAGGCAGTAAAGGAGAAGAAAACATGGATCGCTCCATTAAAGAACTTACAAATCTCTCTGAAATGGCACTCATCGTTGGTCTGTTTTTGTATACGGTAGGGAATTTCCTAGGTGGAGTATGGGCTAATGAGAGTTGGGGGCGTTACTGGGGTTGGGATTCAAAAGAAACATGGGCAGCTGTAACGATCCTCATTTATGCATCAGTGTTGCACCTTAGGTTTATTCCGTCACTTAGATCATCATTTGCCTACAATGTTGCCTCTACATGGGCATACAGCACGGTACTGATGACATACTTTGGGGTGAATTATTACCTCTCAGGGCTTCACTCTTACGCAGCAGGTGACCCCGTACCTATCCCTATGTGGGTGTATTATGCCATTGCAGGGCTGTTCGTATTGTCTATCCTGGCAGCAAGAAACAGAAAGCTGGAAAAGACAAGTTAAGTGTGTGGCAAACGAAAAGACAAGGGTTAAGCATCACAAAGTGGTGAAAGATCCTTGTTTTGTAGATTTGTTCTTTAAAAAGAGAGTTTTATTTCTTAATGATCCTCTTGATTGTCTCAGAACAGATCGTTAATCCAAAAGTTCCTGTAACCGCAACACATGATCCTTTCTCTTTACATTTATCCTCTTCAGGAGAGAAAACGACGGTAAAATTTTTATCAAATTTTGCTTTTTTCAGTTCATTGCGTATCTTTCTTGCAAGTGCGTCTCCATGCGTTTTCCAGATGGAGGCTACTTCTATTTCATTGGTATTGAAACGTTTGGCAGAGCCTACAGACATAATGAGTTTTTTATACTCCTTTTTTGCCAGTTCGATCTTTATTTTTGTGGTATCAGCAGCATCAATGATAATGTCATAAGGAATAAAATCAAAAGATGCTAACCAAGCCATGTCCATCTGCTGATGAATAGACTTTACTCCCGGGTAAAGTTCACAAAGCCGTTTCGTTTTAAGTGCGCCTACCGCCTCGGAACCTATTTGTCTATTTTGGTTTGTCTCATCGTAAGTATCATAGTCGATGATAGTAATGTCATGTATGCCCGAACGGTAAAGACAGTCAAGGGCGTAGCTACCTACTCCTCCAACGCCAAGTATGAGTATCTTTGCTTTTTGTAACTTATCAAAGCTTTCTTCTCCAAAAAGTGTACGACAACGTTCAAAGCGCATGGGTTACAGCCACTTTTCTAAGGCATTGATGTCATCGTGACTGGTCATATCCAAATGTACAGGTGTGATAGAGACGTAACCATCATTGATCGCTTCAAAGTCTGTAATGTGTCCTTCCGTCCCCATCCAGCCTAATTGTGGCAAGCCTATCCAATAATACTCTTTACCTCTTGGATTAAAGTGTACTTCTGCGTCATGTGAATAGAGACGGTTCCCCGCGCGAGTGACTTTAAATCCTTTGCATTCTGAAGAGGCGACCGGAGGGATGTTTATATTTAAAAATTTACGTGGGGGGAGAGGGAACTGGCCATCGAAAATCTTTTGTACAAGTGTGGCTATGCTCTCTTTGGCCAAGTCATACCCCAACTCTTTAATGCTTTCACCGCTGTTACGGTAGACTTGAGAAATGGCAATAGCGGGGATACCCTGGAGTACAGCTTCCATGGCAGCAGAAGCAGTACCTGAATAAGTGATATCTTCCCCCATGTTTGAGCCGATATTAATGCCGGAGATGACTATGTCGGGTCTCTTTTTATTAGTAAAAAGTTTATTGAGTGAGAGGAAGATACAGTCTGAAGGAGTGCCGTCATCAAGTTTGTAAAAATTTTCTTCCAAATGTATAAAATGTAAGGGTTTAGTAAGTGTAAGCGAATGCCCGCAAGCTGATTTTTCTAATGTAGGTGCTACTACAGTGACCTGTCCTAAAGGTTTAAGGGCTTGGGCAAGTGCCAAGAGTCCTTCAGACTCGAAACCGTCATCATTGGTAATTAAAATTTGTTTCATATGGTATACTTTATGGATTATTTTAGCGCTATTATAACCTTTTTGGTATAATATTTAAAATTATAAACAATCAAAGGAATATTCGTGCAAAAAGAGCCAATGTTAAGACCAACATATGTGAAACTTTCAGAAGAATTGGAACAGTTAAAATCTGTAGAGAGAAGTGTTATCGCAAAGGTTATTGATGAAGCACGTGAACTAGGCGACCTTAAAGAGAATGCAGAATACCACGCAGCCAAAGATAAGCAAGGACTTATGGAAGCGCGTATAGCTGAACTTACTGATGTGGTAGGAAGGGCCCAGGTGGTTGATCCTTCTACTTTTACTCATATACGTATCTCTTTTGGCTCTACCGTACTCCTTACCGATAAAAATACAGAAGAAGAGATAAAATACACTATCGTAGGAGGACAAGAGTCAAACCCTGCACAGGGTCTGATCTCCATTCAGTCGCCTATGGCCAGAGCACTCATAGGCAAAGAGGAGGGCGATGAAGTAAAAGTAGTACTTCCAAGCGGTAAAAGAATGTATGACATCGAAGCGGTGTTATACGAAGAGATAACTATTGAAATAAAGAGAACTATATGCTAAAAGTAGGCGTAGTAGGAGCCAGCGGATACACCGGGCTTGAACTGGTGAAAATGTTGGTATCCCATCCAGGGTTTCAACTCACATATCTTGCAACTACGCAAGGTGATACGACCATAGAAGCGTTGCATCCTTCTTTGGAAAATGTCATAAGTTTTCCTGTGGAAAAAGCAAGTGTGGCTTCCGTAGCAGAGCGTTGCGATCTTGTTTTTCTTGCACTTCCGCATAAAACTTCCATGGGCTTTGCCAAAGAGCTTATAGAGCAGGGTGTAAAGGTAGTAGATCTCTCTGCTGATTATCGTTTAGAGCTTGATACTTATGAAGAGCATTATTGTGAGCATGAAGATGAAGGTCACCTAGATGACTCTGTTTATGCACTCATCGAGTATTATAAAGATGATCTCAAAACGGCCAAACTCGCAGCAAGTCCGGGATGCTACCCTACGGCTACCCTGCTTGGTATTTTGCCATTCATTCCTTACCTGGATACCGATGCACCTCTTTTTGTAGATGCAAAATCAGGTTTGAGCGGGGCGGGAAAAAAATTGTCTGAAACAACAAGTTTTGTAAATATAAATGAAAATATTTTTGCCTATAGCCCGCTTAAACATCGTCACGCACCAGAGATAGCAGAGAAAATAGAAAAAATACACGGTGCGAAGATGAATGTCAACTTTGTGCCTCATCTCATACCTGTAACACGGGGTGAACTGGTTTCAGTTTATGCTACTTTAAAAGAAGATGTCGATCCGCTTGAAGTACTGAAAGAGCACTATGCAAATAATCGCTTCATTCGTATACGCCAAACACCTGTAGACATAAAAAGTACAGCAGGAACACACTTTTGTGATATCTTCGCAGCTAAAAACGGCAATGCACTTTTTGTCTCTTCAGCTATTGACAATTTACTCCGAGGAGCGAGTTCTCAGGCAGTAGTAGCTGCAAATTTAATGTGTGGATATGATGAAGGCATGGGTATCCCTACTATTGCCTATATGCCGTAGAGATACATTTAAAATTGCGTTAGCGTTGCAAAGTAATGCACCTATTAAATAAAACGAAGTGTTATCTTGAATCGCTTCGCTTTAGAGGGCGTTCACTGTGACAAAGAAGTGTCAATGAATGGAGAGAACATGATAGAAATAAAAGAAAATGCACTTTTTATCGCAGACTCACACTACCCACATCACGGAGACGAATTTTTAGATTTGTTAAAACAGTTAGAGTGTGGAGAAGTGAAAACTTCTCAACTCTTTTTAATGGGTGACAACTTCGATTTACTCTTTGGATACAATGATTATATTCAAACCTTTTCATCTGAAGCAATAAAATTATTACAAAAGCTTTCAAAAAAACTGGAAATACATTACTTTGAAGGGAACCATGATTTTTGTCTTAAAGAGCTGTTCCCCTCTATAAAAGTTTACAGCAGACAAGAACAACCCATCATGTTTACATTGGGGGACAAAAAAATAGCTATGTCTCATGGTGACAAATATGTTACAGATTTTGGATATGATTTTTACTGCGCAGTGTTAAGGAATAAGGTAACACTTACACTGCTTAAGCCCTTTGAAAAGATCATCATAAACAATCGTATGAAAAGACTCTCTTTGAAGCATATCTGTAAACCACTACATAAATTTGAGAAAAAGGTTGTAGAGATACTAAAATATTACAAAGAAGCAGATATGGTGATAGAAGGGCATTTTCACCAGGCTAAAGTGATAGATAAGTATATCTCTTTACCATCTCTTGCCTGTCAAGGGCAAGTGTCGATGGTAAAGGACGGGAAATTAGTATTTATTAAGCCAGAGCAGCTTTAACTTCTTTTTCCTTACAGAGTTTATCTGTATAAAAAGTTCCAAACGGAATTAATGAAAGTATGAAGAACATGAGTGTTTCTTTCTTGCTAAATGGTACTTCTTTCATAGACTCGAGCAGTTGATAGACAAACATCAAAAAGAGTATACCATGTATCATCCCCGATATTTTCGTAGCAATAGGAAATCCAAAGCCATATTTGAGAGGCATTGCGATGAACAGCAAAAGGATAAATGAATACCCTTCTATTTTATTGATAAGACGGAATTTCTTTAATTCAGACATATTTTCTCCTGATTTTTTTGGGAGTATATCTGAAGATGATTAATGAAGTATAACGAAGGGAACATGAATGGTTTTTATTAGGTTATAATAACCATTGAGAAAAAGGAGAACAAATGCAAAAAAGCAACATGACTATAGAAAATATATCTGAGTATGATTTTTCTATTATAGAGATGATAAAAGAGGGATTTGCACGCATAGAGGGCGTTAAACTGACTTTTGTTCTGGCTTTTTTGATCTACATGGCTATTGCAATCGTGTTAAATATGCTTTTGAATCTTATTTTCCCTTCACCTGTGGACAATCCAAATATGCTCAATCAGCAAATAGCGGGAATCTTAAGTTATCCGGTGCTTATTCCTCTGATGGTAGGCATGATGATGCTTGCAATTAAACATTCACGTGGTGAAAACATACACTATAGGTCTATGTTTGACTATTATCATATGGTAGGGCATCTGTCGTTGGCGGGCATCTTGATATATATCCTAACGTTGATTGGTTTTTTACTTTTTGTTCTTCCGGGGATTTATTTGAGTGTTGCTTATGTTTTTGCACTTCCTCTTATAGCAGATAAAGGTTTGGATGTATGGAAAGCAATGGAACTTTCAAGAAAGGCTGTAACAAAAAATTGGTTTAAAGTCTTTGGTTTGATGCTTCTTCTAGCTCTCACCTTCGGACTAGGAGCACTTGCCCTTGGAATCGGTCTCATTTGGGCTATACCGTTAATATTTGTGACGCTTTATGGTTTGCTTTATCCGTTAATTTTTGACGGGGTAGGGGTGAATTAAAGATGAGCGTGGTTGTTTAGCTGTAACAAATAAAAAAGGAGGGCACATTTTGTCACCTTCGGGATTGATTCAAGGATGACGAAGTGTATTATCCTATCAACTCCGAACACAAATCAAATCGATTATGTGTCATTAAATGTACTTTTCCATGTGCTTTCATCATATCATCAAAGATACGCTTGGAGAGGACAAATCCTACTTCTTGTTCTTTATCTTCTGAGTCCATAGCAGCCAGGTTCATTTCATCTATGATGTCTTTAGGCACAGAGATTCCTGGTACTTTGTCGTCTATAAAGTTGGCAGTTTTGGCGCGAACGATAGGGAACTGTCCTAGTATGAGGTGGGCTTCTTTGGCTGTGTCCCTTACACTCATCTCTTTGGCTTCTTCAAAAAGTTCCAAAAGCTCTTTTGCGCTTTCCATGTCATAGACTGGTTGGGTAAAAATGGCTCTTGCACCATAATCGAGCTTTTTAACGATGCGTTTTTGTAAGCTTTTCATATTTCTTGCGTAAGAATTGCTTACTGCAAAAGGGTAGATAGGCTTTGGTCGAGGATTGAGCGCTTTATTGCTGTAATCCACACCATTGTTAAGATGGTAGATGATGCTTAGTAGCAGGGTAGAGTCACGTTCGAGTACCCCTTTAACTTCTGGTTGGTCTGAAAATTTTGCAGGATCACCCGTAAGTGCCAAGATACAACGCAAATCAAAATCATTTGCACCAAGGAGAGTAGACTGCAAAGAGAGTTTGTTTTTATCCCTCATGCTCATCGTAGCGATGACTGGCTTGTCAAAGGTTTGTTGTATTTTAATGGCAGCGAGTACGCCTGACATTTTGAGTTTGGCTAGGGGGTTGTCTGTGCATGAAAAACCTGTAACTTTCTCATGAAGCTTGGTTTTTTTTATCTTTTCGATGATGCCATCCATAGATGCACCATGAGGAGGGTTTATCTCTACAGTGATGAATTCTTTATCGTTGCAAAGGGTGTCACAAAATTTTTCAAACATTAATTACTCTTTTTTATTTATTAGTTATAATTCTATCTAAATAATGCATAGAGCAGTATTTAACTATGCGGGTATCCCCTTGTTCCTTCATTGAGTATACAGGAAAGAGGATTTACAAACTAGATATTTATAAATATTAATAGGAGAATATATGTCTAAACTAGCCGTATTTGACTTTGATTCGACACTGATGGATGGTGAGACCATCGACTTTTTGGCAGCACCGCTTGGACTAGAAGAACAAGTAGCATCCATTACAGCGCGTGCCATGGCAGGAGAGTTGGATTTTTATAAATCACTTGTTGCAAGAGTAGCACTACTTGAAGGATTGGAAAAAACGAAAGTAGATGAAATTTGTGCACACCTGCCTATGATGCCGGGTGCCTTTGAAGTAGTCAAAGGACTGAAAGAACGCGGGTACACTGTGGTTTGTTTTTCAGGAGGATTTAGAAATGCTACTTCCCCCGCAGCCAAGAGACTTGGTATTGATGCAGACTTTTCCAATGTACTGCATGATGATGAAGGAATACTCAGTGGTAAAGTAGGAGGAGACATGATGTTTGGTTTTTCCAAAGGAGACATGATAGTCCGCCTCCAAAATTTATTGGGTATTGATACAGCAGATACACTTGTCGTAGGAGACGGTGCCAATGATCTTAGTATGTTTGAACATGCAGCCACCAGAGTGGCATTTTGCGCAAAGCCTGTACTCAAAGATGCAGCAACACATTGTGTAGATGTAAAAGATTTACGGGAAATACTTAAGATTGCAGATACGCTCTAATGCAAGTGAACAGCTGTAGCATCAAAGGTATTGTCCAACAGTTACTACAGTATAAAAAAGCGTTGATCCTTGGGAATATTATAGCTATAATGGCTACGCTTCTTATTGTAGTCATCCCACTCTTTATTCCATTGATGGTAGATGAATTACTTTTAGGAAAAGACCACCATTTCATCTCCTGGATATCTGAAAATATTTTTACAACAGATACAAAAGGGTATGTACTTGGCATTTTGGCAGTTATCTTGGTATTGCGTGTTCTAAGCACGATATTATCGATATTGCAGACTAAGATATTTGTTTCCATATCAAAAAATATAACTTTTAAAATGAGAGAGTCTTTGCTTCGACATCTCAAAAGAGTTTCACTCAAAGAGTACGAAATGATGCGCGTGGGGGCAGTTACCTCCAAGCTTGTTACGGATGTGGAAACTATCGATAGTTTTGTAAGTACAACTATCTCGAAACTTATCGTTGCTGTACTGGTACTGCTCTTCTCTGCAGTGGTTTTGCTTTGGATACACTGGCAAATGGCACTGTTTATCATGATTACAAATCCTGTCGTGGTACTTTTTACTGTAAAGTTATCCCGAAATATTGGTAATTTGAAAAAAGAAGAAAACAAAGCAGTAGAGCTTTTTCAATCTTCTCTAACCGAAACTCTTGAACTTTTTTATCAGATTCGAGCAGCAAACAAAGAAGAGTATTTCTTTAATCAGAGTGAAATCAAAGCAAAAGAACTTAGGGAACACTCTGTAAATTATGGTTACAAGAGTGATGCAGCTATCAAGTTCTCCTATTTGATCTTCTTGGCAGGTTATGAAGTTTTTAGGGCTGTGAGTATCTTGGCGGTTGCCTATAGTGATTTGAGTGTAGGGTTGATGCTGGCTATCTTCTCTTACCTTTGGGTAATGGTATCGCCCACACAAGATATCATCAATTTTCAGTACGTACTTGCCACAGCCAAAGCAGCCTGCAAACGTATCAACAGTATTTATGATATGCAACAAGAACCTTTAGTCACACAAGCATCCAATCCGTTTGAAACTTCAAAAGTGACAGGTATAAAGGTTACTAACCTCTCATTCTCTTATATTAAAAATAAACCTATATTAGAAAATATTAATATGCAGATAGATAAAGGGTGCAAACTGGCTATAGTTGGGGCCAGTGGGAGCGGAAAGACTACTTTGGCAAATATTCTTGTAGGCTTTTACCCTTTTGATGAGGGGGAGATACTTTATGAGGGTGTATCAAATAAGGTATTGAAACTCTCAACGATAAGAGAAAACATTCATCTCATCTTGCAACATCCTAAACTCTTTAATGATACAATGTTGTTTAATCTAACGTTAGGCAAAACGTATAGTCAAGATGCAGTGCTAAAAGCACTTCATATTGCGCAGTTAACCGATGTCATAGAACGTTTAGATAAAGGTCTTGATACACTTGTTGGAAAAGACGGTATTAAGTTGAGCGGCGGACAGCGACAAAGAGTAGCCATAGCAAGAATGGTGCTTTCCAACCCAAAAGTGGTCATTTTTGATGAATCCACTTCTGCGCTGGATGTCCATACAGAAGCAAAACTTTTTGAAGCACTTCAGAGCTTCTTAAAAGACAAAACAGTCATTACCATCGCGCATAGGATTAGCACGATCAAAAGTGCCGAGTTCATTTATGTGTTAGAAGATGGAAAAGTAGTTGATAGCGGAACGCCACAGGAGTTATTGACTAAAGATGAGAGTTATTTTAGTAGCATGATATAAAGCGCAGAGACTTCGGTTTCGTTATTTAAGGATGGATATTTGGATATTTTTCAAGCGGTAATCATTGGTATTATCGAAGGTTTTACAGAGTTCTTGCCCATCTCTTCAACAGGGCATATGATAGTTGCGAGTGAATTTTTGGGCGTTTCGCAAGATAACCTGACCAAAGCGTATGAAGTCATCATTCAGTTTGCAGCTATACTTGCTGTGATGCTTATTTATAAAGAAAAAATCACTTTCAAAAAAATAGATCTTTGGACAAAACTTATTGTCGCTTTTTTGCCCCTTGCCATTGTAGGTTTTATCTTTAAAGACCACATTAAAACACTTTTTACGGTAGAAACAGTTGCATGGATGTTTATTATCGGCGGGTTTGTGTTTCTTATCGTTGAGTATTTTTATAAAGAAAAAGAGTCACATGTTTCAAATGTAGAAGAGGTGAGTTTCAAGCAGGCACTTTGGATAGGAGTAGCACAAGTGTTCTCGCTTGTCCCTGGAACAAGTAGAGCAGGTGCAACTATTATCGGCGGGCTTCTGGTTCATTTAGACAGAAAAACGTCTGCAGAATTTTCTTTTTTGCTGGCTATTCCTGTAATGGCAGCGGTAAGTGGATATGATTTATTAAAGCACTATCAAGAGTTTGCTGATGCAAATTGGGGAGCATTTGTCATAGGTTTTGTGACAGCATTTATTGTAGCATACATCACCATTAAACTCTTTCTTTCTTTTCTTCAGCGTTTTACTTTTGTGGCGTTTGGTGTGTATAGGATAATTTTTGGGGCACTTTTACTGATGCTGCTGTAAGTTTGCTACGCTCAGGGGCAAGCGTGGGAATGGCAGTGTTATTGAATTTATAGAATTTCTTTTGAGAGTTTCTGTTAAGTTCAAATTTTTTTTGGACATGAGCGGGGGTAACCTCGTATTTAAAGGCATATATTATGAATTTTAGTGAATTTGATTTTCACCCTGATCTGCTTAAAGGTGTGAAAATAGCAGGCTTTAGAGAGCCCAGTCCTATCCAGAAAATGGCAATCCCTATCATTGCAAAGGGTAGTGATATGGTAGGTCAAGCCCACACAGGTACAGGTAAAACAGCAGCATTTGGTCTTCCTATGATTGATAAACTTGCAAAAGGCGAAATAGAAAGAGCCTTAGTAATCACTCCTACAAGAGAACTTGCAACGCAAGTAGCAGATGAGCTCTATCATCTTGGACGTTTTGCTGGTATTAGAACACTTACTGTCTATGGGGGTGTAGGGTACGGCCGTCAAATAGCGCTTATCCACAAGGGTGTACAAATTGTTGTTGCAACACCAGGACGACTCAAAGACCTTTACAAAAAAGGTAAAATTGATGTTTTAAATCCGGAAATAGTAGTACTTGATGAAGCAGATGAAATGCTTGACATGGGTTTTCTAGAAGAGATCAAAGAGATTTTTGAATACATTCCTCAAAATAGGCAAACACTGCTTTTTTCAGCGACAATGCCAGAACCCATCAAAGAACTTGCAAATAACATTCTTTATAAGCCAGAGTTCATCTCTGTAGTAGGGGACGAGGAGACAGCGAACAATATTATTGAACAGCGTTATTATGTTATCAATGAGAGTCAAAGAGATGAGGCCATCGTTAAACTTCTTGAAACAGAAAAAACCAATAAGTGTCTTATTTTTTGTCGTATGAAAAGAGAAGTGGACAGACTAACTGAGTATTTGCAAGCTTTAGGGTTTAATGCCAGTGGTTTACATGGGGATTTGGAACAGATGGAAAGAGAAGTGATCATCAAAGCATACAGAAGAGGCGAGACGAAGATCATGGTAGCCACAGATGTGGCTGCGCGTGGACTTGATGTAAAAAATGTAACGCATGTTTTTAACTACCATATCCCTTTTGATCCACAGAGTTATGTCCATCGTATCGGCCGTACGGGGCGTGCAGGCAAGAGTGGTCAGGCGATCACTCTGGTAACTCCAGAAGAGTTTAAAGAACTGCAGCGCATCCAAAAAGAAGTAGGAGCAGACATGCATCTTGCTACCATTCAGGGGGGGCAAAGCATAGATGAGTCTGGTCGTGAATACTTGGCTGATGAGATTAGAGGTATGCATGTACACAATGATGCAAATGAATTGATAGCATCTATGGGAGATATGGATCGAGACCTGCTTTTGGAAAAACTGATCTCTAATTTTATAGAGAGTGAACAGCACAATCTAAGCTCACAAATTGGATTTGATCAAAATACGGTGGATGAAATGATGCAAGGCTACATAGGTGAACAAAAAGCTACAAGAAATAACAATCGTAGAAAAAAGAGAAGATAATTGTTGTTTTTTAACTTGAAGCAAGCAAAACTGTTTTAAGATTTCACTATAAAACAATTACTAAAAGTGAGGCTATATGGAAGATATTAATATGTTAGGCGAAAGTATAAAGTTTATGTTTTTGGGGATGGGCGTTGTTTTTGCTTTCCTTCTTATACTCGTGCAAGTCGTAAAAGTAGAGGCAAAAATTATTAATAAATATTTCCCTGAAGAGGTACCTAAAGCACCCGCTTCTTCAGATCAAGCCGAAGAGTCACAGCGTATTGCAGCGATCATTGCAGCGGTCACAGAATTTCGCAAAAAATAATCATAAAAAGGTATCCTAAATGGCTAAAAAATATATCGATATAATGGACACAACTTTTAGAGATGGATTCCAGTCTGTCTTTGGTGGTCGTGTACTTATGGAAGACTTCTTTCCTGCAGTAGAAGCAGCGAAACAAGCAGGCATTACTCACTTTGAATTTGGAGGTGGGGCAAGGTTCCAATCACTCTTCTTCTATCTTCAGGAGAATGCATTTGAAATGATGGATGGCTTTAGAGAAATCGTTGGCCCGGATGTTGACTTACAGGTACTCTCACGCGGTATTAATACCGTAATGCTCGATACGGGAAGCCGTGAGATGATAGATCTTTTTGCAAAACTGTTTAAAAAACATGGTACAACAACCGTACGTAACTTTGACGCACTCAATGATGTAAATAATCTTGAATACTCTGCTAAAATGATTAAAAAACATGGTCTTAATCATGAAGTTGTTGTAACCATGATGGACTTGCCTCCAGGGTGTGTAGGTGCACATGATGTGGCATTCTATGAGAAAACACTTAGAAATATTCTTGACAGCGGCATTGTTTATGACAGTGTATGTTTTAAAGATGCATCGGGTACAGCCAACCCTCATAAAGTATATGAGACGATTTCTATGGCCAGAAAACTTCTTGGTGAGAGTGTGCATCTAAGACTTCACACACACGAGACAGCAGGTGTTTCTGTAGCATCTTACATTGCAGCACTTGAAGCTGGCGCAAATGGTATTGATATGGCCGCTTCTCCGGTAAGCGGTGGAACATCTCAACCCGATATTCTTACAATGCTGCATGCAACCAAAGGAACCAATTATAACCTTGGTGACTTGAAACTAGATAAAATACTCAAGTATGAAGAGAGACTCAAAGAGTGCCTTTCTGATTATATCATCCCCCCTGAAGCAACGCAGGTTTCACCTCTCATTCCATTCTCACCAATGCCTGGTGGCGCACTGACTGCTAATACGCAAATGATGAGAGATTCAGGAGAGCTAGATAAGTTTGATGCTGTGATCGCGGCGATGAAAGAAGTGGTAGAACGTGGCGGCTATGGTACATCTGTAACACCTGTAAGTCAGTTTTACTGGCAACAGGCCTATGCAAACGTTATGTTTGGTCCATGGAAGCAGATCGCTCCGGGATACGGGCGTATGGTACTTGGATATTTTGGTAAAACTCCGGTAAAAGCAGATGATGAAATCATTAAACTTGCATCTCAAAAACTCAATCTTGAACCAACTACAGAAAACCCTTTAGATATTGCAGATCGTGATGAAACTAAGTCTATCGCACACAGGATCAAAATACTTGAAGAAGAAGGTTTGGAGATATCAGATGAAAACATTTTCATCGCAGGGGCATGTGATCAAAAAGGTATTGCGTTTTTGAAGGGCGAAAGCCCTCTAATGGTAAGAAAAGGCAAAAATAATTTAATGGGAGAATCGGAAATGGCGGGTAATTATAAAGTAGTAGTAGATGGCAAACAGTATAGTGTGCAAGTCGTAGAGGGTGATGCAGACATTCAAATCACTGAAGCTGCACCGGTAGTAGCAACATCAGCACCTGTACCGGCAAATGGTGTAGGGAGCGTAGAAATACACTCACAAACACCTGGTACCGTATGGAAAATCATTAAAAACCCAGGTGAGACTGTTGCCGAAGGTGATGTGATAATGATTCTAGAAGCTATGAAAATGGAAATTGACATTACTGCGCCAGAAGCGGGTAAAATTGCTTCTATCAATGTCAATGTCAATGACACAGTCTCTGATGCACAACTTCTAGCTACAATGGCGTAAAAATGAATATCAAACAGACTCTTCTCTCTTTGCTGTTTGTCATAGTTGCATTTACATCTATGGCAGCAGGGGCTTCTTCCGCTGATGCACAAACAGCTACACAAGAGAGTGTAAAAGACAATGGATATACACCAAAAAGCATTGGTGAATTGACGAGTAGTTTCTGGAATACTACAGGAATAAAAGCGATCATTGATGCGAATGATGGTGAAATGACTTCTGACCCGGGAGGTCCTTCATTCGAGAGACCTATGACGTGGTTTGAATCTTCTCTAGGGCGAATCATCATGATTTTAATCGTATTTGTTCTCTTCTATTTGGCTATTGCGAAAAATTTTGAACCACTGTTGTTGATTCCCATTGCATTTGGCGGATTACTGGCCAATATCCCACTAGCAGGGATAGTTGGTGAGCATGGAATGTTAGGAATAATGTACAATATGGGTATAGCCAATGAGTTCTTCCCACTGCTTATTTTTATGGGTGTCGGTGCGATGACCGATTTTGGACCACTCCTGGCAAACCCAAAAACTGCTCTTCTTGGCGGAGCAGCACAATTTGGTATTTTTGGTTCACTTGTTGGGGCCGTAGCTATTGGGTTTAGTTTAAAAGATGCATCTGCTATCAGTATTATTGGTGGGGCGGATGGGCCGACGTCCATTTTCATTGCGAATAGGCTTGCGCCAGATATGTTAGGAGCAATCGCAGTTGCTGCTTATTCTTATATGGCGCTTGTTCCTGTTATACAGCCTCCTATAATGAAATTTTTAACAACCAAAGAAGAGCGTCAGATAGTGATGAAAACAACCAGAAAAGTACACAGACTAGAAAAGCTTGTATTTCCTATTGTTGTTTTAATGCTTTCTATCTTGATCTTGCCAGAGTCAACACCGCTTATTGGTGCATTTGCTTTTGGTAACTTTGCAAAAGAGTCAGGAGTTATAGACAGACTTAGTGACACGATGCAAAACTCACTGATCAATATCGTTACGATATTCCTCGGATTGGGTGTTGGTTCAAAACTAGCAGCAGATAAATTTCTTATAATGGAGACTATGGGAATTATGATTATTGGGTTACTTGCATTTTCAGCAGGTACAGCGATGGGTGTTCTTATGGCAAAACTCATGAATAAATTCTCAAAAGAGCCTATCAATCCACTCATAGGTGCAGCAGGAGTTTCCGCGGTACCTATGTCAGCAAGAGTTGTAAGTAAAGTAGGTTCTGAAGCGAAACCGGGTAATGTCTTGCTCATGCATGCTATGGGTCCAAATGTGGCTGGTGTTATCGGCTCAGCGGTAGCAGCAGGTGTATTACTATCAATATTTAAATAAGCATGAAAGTGTTATAATAAAAAACTAGTCGCTAGGGTACTCTGTTAAAGAGGACTCGGTGCTAGTGAGTAAAAATGAACGTCGTTCATTTCACGTTATACAATAAAAAAACAAAGAGGATACTATGAGTACCAAAACGCCCAACGGACTTGACAAACTTGGATTGAAAAAGATCGGTGACGTATATTACAATTTAAGTTATGATGAGTTGCAAGCGCATGAAGTAAATAGAGGAGAGTGCAAAATCTCTACAACAGGTGCTGCTATGTGTGATACCGGTATCTTTACAGGACGCAGTCCCAAAGATAAATACTTTGTAGATCAGGCTCCTTCAAATGAGAATATCGCCTGGGGTGATGTCAACAAACCTATTAAAAAAGAGATATATGATGAACTTTTAGACATTACTTTGACACAGCTTTCTGGTAAAAATATTTATGTGAATGATGTTTTTGCAGGAGCAAGTGCTGCAAGCAGAAGATCAGTTAGGTTTATCTCTGAAGTATCATGGCAGGCACACTTTGTAAAAAATATGTTCATTCGTCCTACTGAAGAAGAGCTGGAAGACTTTGAACCTGACTTTACAGTATATAACGCATGTAAAACTACAGATAAAAACTATAAAGAGCATGGATTAAATTCTGATGTTTATGTAGTTTTTAATGTAGAGGATAATATTAGTATCATCGGTGGAACCTGGTATGGTGGTGAGATGAAAAAAGGTATATTTTCTATGATGAACTACTGGTTACCACTTGAAGGTAAACTTCCTATGCATTGCTCTGCAAATGTCGGAAAAGATGAAGATGTATGTCTTTTCTTTGGACTTTCAGGCACAGGTAAAACGACACTTTCAACAGATCCTAACAGAGCACTCATCGGTGATGATGAACATGGATGGGATGAAAATGGTGTTTTTAATTTCGAGGGCGGATGTTATGCTAAAGTGATCAATCTTGATCCAAAAAGTGAACCAGAAATTTTCGGAGCGATTGTAAAAGATGCACTTCTAGAAAATGTTGTAGCCGACGCAAATGGAAATGTCGATTATGCAGATAGTTCAAAAACAGAAAATACAAGAGTCTCATATCCTATAGAGCACATTGAAAACCATAAAAAAGATTTGCAAGCAGGCCATCCAAACAATATTATTTTCCTCACAGCAGATGCATTTGGAGTTCTCCCCCCTGTAAGTAAACTTACTAAAGAGCAGGCAATGTATTATTTTCTCAGTGGATATACTGCAAAAGTGGCAGGAACAGAAAGGGGTATTACTGAGCCGGTAGCCACATTCTCTGCATGTTTTGGTGAAGCATTTTTGCCACTGCACCCCACTGAGTATGCAAAACTTCTTGGCGAGAAGATTGATGAACATGGCGTACATGTCTACCTTGTAAATACTGGCTGGACTGGTGGTCCTTATGGTACGGGCAAACGTATGAGTATTAAAGATACAAGAGCGTGTATTGATGGGATCTTGAATGGTTCTATCAAAGATGTTGAATTTGAAACACTTAATATCTTTAATCTTCAAATCCCTAAAGCCCTTGACGGGGTGAAAGACAATAAAGTGCTTAACCCAAGAGAAACATGGAAAAATAAAACAGAGTATGATGCAATGCTTCTAAAGCTTGCAGGCATGTTCAAGAAAAATTTCCATCGTTATGATGATAGCGGAAATGAATTTGATTACGCATCAGCCGGGCCGCAACTCTAAGTATCAGGAGATTTCAAGACTTCTATATAAATAGGAGTCTTTTTTAAAAACTATATTATAGTGTCGTGTATAAAAATTAAGGAATGAAGATGGATGTAAATAAAATCAGGGCAGTATGTAGACCGATCAGAATTGTTCTTGGACTTGTGCTTATCGGTGTAGGTATATATACAGGAATAAAATGGTTCTATTTAGGTGTTATTCCGCTTGTTGCAGGACTTACAAACTTCTGTCCTCTTTGTATCATTACTAAAAAGTGTGATATTGAGGCATAAAATCGCTGCAAGATGAATTCTTCTCATCTTGCATTATATTTTCACATTTTATTTCTAAAACGGATATCTTCACACAGTATGTTATTTAATTAAGTATACTTTTATCATATAGCACTCTTTAAGAGAGGGACCATATGGGTAAATTCACACGATATTTTAATGCTTATTATGGTTTATATGAGTGGTAATGCAGGTACAAAAATCTTAGTGTTCTTGTACGCTACTTGCTTTTTGTAGCATCATTTAATATGATGTTGATTTATGATTAAAAAAGAGGTGATACTCTTGCTTGCAAACGGTCTAATTTTTGCTATAATCATGGGTATAATAGCTTTGCTATATGGTTTATAAAAGAATAGCGGGTGCAGTTAAAACCATTTGTATGACCAACAATTTGTTAATGCAGGTTTTTTTGGCCTAGCGTCCATTATTTTACTTTAAAGGTGTAATTAAATTTTATGAATTTGTTAATTCTCTATTTCTCTTTGGCTGTGGTGATCTCGTTCATCTGTTCGATCTTGGAATCTGTTTTACTTTCTGTCAATAGACCATATATTGCGCTTCTTGAAAAAGAAAACCCCACTGCAGGCGCACTTTTAAAATCTCACAAGATGAATATCAACAAATCAATTGCTTCTATCTTAATCTTAAATACGGTTGCCAATACACTCGGTGCTGCTGTAGTTGGAGCACAAGCAGAGACTTTGTATGGTGCGGGAGCAGTTTTTTATGTTTCTATTGTCTTGACCTTTGCGATTTTGTTTCTTTCCGAGATCATTCCTAAAACGATAGGGGCCGTGTACTGGAAATCATTAGCGCCTGTTGCTGCGTATGTCATACGTTTTTTTATCTGGATTACGTATCCTATTATTTTAATGACACTCTTTGTAACAAACCGTATTAGTCAAAGTGATGATATGATGAGCTTGACCAAAGAGGAGCTTATAGAGAGCACACTGCTCAGTGAGGATGAGGGTGTACTTGGAGAAAAAGAATCTGATGTAATAGAGAACATGCTCCTTCTAGACAAGATAAAAATCAAAGAGATACTTACACCTAGAAGTGTGGTTTATTGTTTGGATGGAGAGCGTACCATAAAAGATATTGTAAAAAATGAAACATCAATATTTAAATTTTCAAGGATACCTGTATATGATGAGAGTTTTGAAAATACTACAGGGATGGTAATGACCAAAAATATCTTTAGGCAGGCACTTTTAGATGACAGTGTTACTTTAAACAGTATAAAAAATGATATATTTAAAATCTCTGAAAACTTACCTGTCTCCAAAGCGTTAGATCTTTTCATTAAGAAAAAAGAGCATATGTTTTTGGTGCTTGATGGTTATGATCAAACAGAAGGGATCGTTACGCTTGAAGACTGTGTTGAGACTATCCTTGGTGTTGAGATAGTTGATGAAAGTGACAGTGATGCAGATATGAGAGAAGTTGCAAAACAAAAGATGCGTCTTAAACGTAGGTTAAATAGTGTTACCAATGGTATGGGATAAGGTTTGAAATGTCATTAGCCACACTTGGACTATGTGAAGAGATTTTAAAGGCGCTTAAAGATAAAGGTTATGAATCTGCCACACCTATACAAAAAGCACTTATACCTGCACTGTTTACACACCGTGACATTATGGCAGGGGCACAAACGGGCACAGGAAAAACAGCAGGTTTTTCTTTGCCTATTCTTCAAGAATTGACCAAAAGTTTTGTTGAGGGACAGCATTATCCTAAGGCAGTAATTTTGTTACCTACACGTGAATTAGCCAAACAGGTACATACAAGCATTGAAGCATACGGAAAGTACCTTCCCTTAAAAAGTATTGTACTTTTTGGCGGAGCCAATTTAACGTCTCAGGCAAACAGACTAAAAGCAGGTGCAGATATCATTGTGTCAACGAGTGGGCGCCTGTTAGAGCATATAGGACAAAAGAATGTCAACCTTGAGAGTGTTGACTTTTTGGTCCTGGATGAAGCAGATACCATTTTAGATATGGGCTTTGTACATGAAGTAAGCAAGATACTCCAACACCTTCCCTTAAGAAGGCAAAATGTGCTCATCTCTGCGACGCTTACAGGAAGCGTGAAAAGACTGGCGGAGCAGATACTTCACAGACCCAAGCTAATAGAAGTGGACAGCATGGGTACATCAGCAGACTTAGTCAGCCAAATTGTATATCCTGTTACAGCAGAGAAAAAAACAGAATTACTCTCCTACCTTATAGGATGGCGCAACTATAAACAAGTGCTTGTTTTTGTGCGTAAAAAAGAAGTGGCAGATGAAGTAGCAATCCAACTAAATCTCTCCGGACTTAAAACATCTGTCATTCACGGAAGCAAAAGTTCCGCAGAGAGAAGTAGGGCACTGGAAGGTTTCAAGGAGGGTAAAATACGTGTACTTGTAGCTACAGACATTGCAGCACGTGGACTGGACATCCCTACATTGGGTGTAGTGATGAATTACGACATTCCTCATGTCAAAGGTGACTACATCCACCGTATTGGCCGTACAGGCAGGGCAGGGGTTAAAGGATTGGCGATTACTCTTATATCTCCTGATGAAATGGTAGCATTAAAAGAGGTAGAGCGTTTAATGGGCAAAACGCTGCTTCAGGAAAAACTTGAAGGTTATGCACCTCAAGGTGCTACTGCTCAAAAAGGTGCGCGTAAAAATAAGAATGAATATAAGAATACGGATGGGGCATTTGGTAAAAAAAAGCAAAAATCTTCTGTTGTTCCAAAGAGTAAAAAACGTAAAACCACTAAACGTGATGGGTTTAAAGTATATGATGGGGCTAAACCAAAAACAGAAAATAAAAACAAGAAACAAGGAAAATAAGCAAGGCAACCATGTTAACAAACAATTAACATAATTTATATATTATCTTATAATAATTATAACATGGAGAAATAATGCCAAATATAACAAGAAGAGGTTTTTTAAAATTTATAACAGTATCAGCAGGAACAACACTGCTTGCGCACTCATCAGAGAGTAAAGTTCATTTAAGTGATGCAGGAAAAACTAAACTATTACCTAAAAACAATAAACAAAAAAGAGTAGTGGTTGTGGGTGGAGGTTTTGGTGGCTTGACTGTAGCTGAGCATATTAAGGGAAATGATCCAAAAAATGAGATAGAAGTTGTAGTACTTGAAAGAAATCCCCATTATTTTGCCTGCCCTATGTCAAATGCGCTTTTTGGAGAGATTAAAGAAGTTCAAGATGAGAAAATTCCTTTTCTTTATGATTACGTGTCAGCAGAAAAAAATCATAATATAGATGTGATCATTACAGAGGTAATTGGTGCGGACATTGGTAAAAAACTCATTACCACAACATTGGGGACCATAGAGTATGATTTTGTTGTTGTTGCCCCTGGGATAGACTACAATTATAAAAAGCTTTTTCCTTCATGGTCTGAGAAAAAAATTAGAAGAGCAACCAAAGAGACGCCAGCAGCTATGTTTGCGGACTCCGGAAAAGAGAAACATATTCTACTAAATCAACTCAAATCTTGGAAAGAAGAGGGAGGGGAAGGCTTTTTTGTGATAGTCCCTCCAAAAAGTGGAAAAGTACGATGTAAACCAGCTTCATATGAGCGAGCTTGTATGGTTTCTGAGTTTATCAAAAAGTATAAGCTTCCCGGGAAGGTTTATCTTTTAGATAATGCTTCAGTGCCACAAGCTAAAGGTTCTGCATTTATAGATATTTTTATAAAAAAGCATAGAAATACCATCATTTTTAATGGAATGAGCGGTGATGAAATGGAAAACAGGATCAAAAAAATAGGTTTGAATATGACAAACTTTAAAGAAGAAGAGAATTTCTTAAAAGTTGAAGAGGCTTTTGCTACTTGTGATATATCTGATGTAGACTTTGATAAAAAAGAAATCACATTCCAGTATGCAGAAAACTTTGATGATGATGATGAAGGAAAAAAAGAGAAGATAAACTATGCTATAGCCAATATCATCCCTTATCATAGAGGCAATAAAACTGCAGAGTTTTTTGATGTTAAAAAGGATGGCTGGGGCGGTATTGTTTGTGCCCCAAATAAGATTTACTCAGTATCAGATTCTACTGTATATGTAGCGGGTGATATTATAGGTTATCATCAATTTGACCCTTCAGCACAAGCTTCAGTAAGTGTTGGTATATTAACTGGTGAGAGTATTGCCAGAAGGATTTTAAAAGGAACTGATGAGATTGACTTTACAAAAGCAGGAATCACTTGCTTCTCTATGGTTTCAACTGATCCATTAACGGCAATAGAAATCGCCAAAGATACCATCGTCACCTCAAAAGGACAGGCAAAAGCGGGTTCATCAACTCTCAAAATCCTTGACGGGGTAGGGCTTATTGGTTGGTATCAGGCTATAGTCGAAACACCATTCAAATATTAGTAAATTAAATAAAAAATAAAAGGAAATAAAATGGCAGTACCAGAAGATGTAGGATGTAGCAATGAAGTGTGTGTAGATGCACCAAAATGCGAAAGAACAGTGATTTGGGAAAATGGCACAGCTAGAGAAGTGAAAAGTTTTGGCGGAACACCACAGAAAGGTTGTGGCAAGTTTATCCCTAGAAAAGATCAGAAGGACAAGAAAGAGAAGTGATTACTTCTCTTCTTTTAAAGAAAACTTCCCTATCTCCTCCAAGAATGTCGTTGCATACGACCCTTTAGGGAGATAGAAATCTACAGTAAGTTTTTTTGCTTCGTTATCATATGAAGTTTCTACATCTTTTGGCCATATCCAGGCAAAACGTCTATCGCCTTTCAGCGAACTCAATTCAGTATCATCATACGCTTCTTCAAGATGATAAGCATCACTTCTGGCGCGCATTGCATTGGCGCCACAGAGTAGTCCTGTAGGAGAAATTTTCTGTTGTTTGAAAGCTTGGGCACTCTGTCCCATATCTTTTACATAATCGACTTTTCCATAAGGATAGGACATAATGATGTCGCCTAAAAAGAGTTTAAAAAATTGAGGCTGCTTAGCCAATACTTTAACCAATTCTAATGGGTATCGTAATTTTTTGGCAGCTTCATCTGATTTTTTCTCAGCAATAATAGCGGAAAGTTTAACCCTTGAACCCAGCCATCTATTATAAAGATAACTTTGGTAAGCAGATACAAGTAGCTTCTCTTTACTCCCTTTGAGCTTTTTCCCTGAGTGTGCTATCTCTTTGCCTTGCAGGTACGAACGGCTGTCTTCACCAAAACGTTGGTAACCGTAATAATTTGGTATGCCCTCTACTTGCATCTTTTTGGCTGTAGTATTAAAAAACTTAGCATCTTTTTCATTGATATGGTGCAAAATGATAGAAAATCTATTCCCTTTAAGTTGACCTATCTTTATGGGTGTTTTATTATAGCTACGTTCAAGTATCTCAATCTTTTCAGTGGTAAGATTTTTGTTTAGTTCTCTTTCGTACTGTTTAGGTAAAGAGACATACTGTATGGTTGTAGCATTTTTATCTTTTAGACCTGCATATCCTATGTCGCGTTCTTGTAGTCCTGTAGCTTTGGCAAGGACTGTGATGAGTTTCCATGTACTCATATCAGTCTTTTTTATCTTGAGTATCAGGTAGTTACCTGTTCCTGTGAGGGCGTAAAGAGGTATCTCTTCAACAAGGAAACGTTCAATAGTCTGTTTAAAGTCAAACTGGAGTGGAGTATGGTTATAAGCGTAAATTTTAATGTGATTCATGAAAGAATTATAGCGAAATAATTAATTATCCGCATTTTCCAGGAGCACACTTCATGGCTCCGCATTTACCTTCCAATTTACTCTTGACACTCCCTGACTGCATGCTGTCTATCATCTCTTGTGTCTCTTTGGGATGTGCTATGAAATTGTACCCTTTGTAGAGTGTATAAAGGCCATAAAAGATGACGAGCATTGAGGCTAGTTTCATCATGGTTCCACGCAGAGATCCTTTTTGAAGAAATTTAGTGATGCTGCCCAGGAAAAAGAGTGCAGGTATAGTAGCCAATCCAAATGTCGCCATGACAATTGCGCCCCACAAAGGACTGGCAGTACTTGCTGCAAAGATGGCAAATGAGTAGACTAGTCCACAGGGGATCATCCCATTGAGCATACCTAGTAAAAAGAAGCTTTTAAGAGATTTGTCATTAATGAGTTTTCTAAAACTGTTTTGAAACCAGCCATTCTTTGAAATGGATAATTCTGCAGAGTTTAAAAATTTAAGATTACCAATAAGTGATAAACCTGCCAATATCATTAAAATACCCGTAAGCACAAAAAGTACACCTTTGGTTGTAGGGGTAAAAGCAATGGCTCTTCCAAGAAGGCCAAACATAGCACCCAGGATGGTGTAGGTAGCTGTGCGTCCAAAGTTATAGGAAAGGTGAGAGAGAGTCTGTCTCCCCCATGATGAAGTCTGGTCGATTTTTGTTGAACTATAGGCTACAACAATACCTCCACACATTCCGATGCAGTGTCCGACACTACCTAAAAAAGCTGTACTGAGGATGATGAGAAGATCGATATTATTCATTATTTGCCTATGAAAAAAAATGGTATATTTATTTACTGAAAATATTAATGTGTAACTATAGTAAAGTTTTGTTAAAATGATGTTAAAGATATGTAATGGCAGGCGATGCTTTGCCTTTTTACAAGGATGAAAAATGGTTACAACATTTAAACGCACTATTATGAAAATGTTTCGAGAATTTTTAGTTTATCATCACAGCTCTTTGGAATACAGAGCTAAAATATTGACATTGATGGTAACATCCAATGGTGAGATGTGTGAGTGCGAGAGACAAAAACTCAAAGAGATAGCCTATACCATTTATAATGATGATCAGGATAGAGCGGAGTTGCTTATAGATGCAGTCAATGAATACCATATGAAAATTATCACCCATAACGGGCTTGACTTTGAACATCTTATTTTGCTGGTACAAAAGGAGAGCAAAGAGGTAAAGCGTTTTTGTGAGAAGATAGATATGGGGTTACTTATGCAACTGCATGAATGCATGGATGATGAAGAAGATATTTTATTTCAAAAACGTATTTTAGAATTTTTACAAGACTTGAAAGATGAGTGTAGGACTTCAGATGCAATGGTATAGATTTATTATCTTTGGAAAAGTACAGGGTGTTTTTTACCGAAAGTTCGTTTCGCAAAATATGATGAAAAAACAGTATAAAGGTTATATACAAAATTTAAGTGATGGAACAGTCGAAGTAGTAGCCGAAGTATTTGATGATGATTTTGATACTTTTATGAAGATACTTCATGATGGTTCGCCTTTGAGTTCTGTAGAAAAAATAAATTATGAGATCTTGAATACAGCAGAGTTCACAACAGACGGTTTTGAGATAAGATATTAAAAAGGTTCTAATATGAGTAGTGGTTGGGGTTGTCAATTTATGGGTACAAATGGGGATGATAAGGAGTGGTGTTTAAAACTCCATCATCATTGCACTCCTGGCTGTAAAGGCTGTATCATCGCGGGTAAAGTAGAATTTTCCCAGCCAGATATCTCCAAAGAACAGGAGAAAAAGATCAAGAAGAGAAGCGACAATCCTCTAGGTGACAGATAGATTTATTCCATCTCTTTGCCAAACTTTGCTTTTAGTTTTGCTAACTTTGGCGGTATCACTGCCATACAGTACCCCTGCATCTGGTTTTGACGATAATAATCCTGATGATACGCTTCAGCTTTATAGTAGACATCCAAAGGTTCTATCGTAGTAACAATGGGGTCAGTATGGTCTTTCTGTGCAGTGTCGATTGCTGCTTTGGCTGCATTCTTGGTCTCTTCATCTGTGTAAAGTACGGTTGAACGGTACTGTGTCCCTCTGTCTGCGCCTTGCTGGTTTAGTGTGGTAGGGTTATGTACTGCAAAAAAGATATCAAGCAGCGTATCTGAAGTGATAATGCTGTCATCATAAGTAATCTTAATGACTTCAGCGTAACCTGATTCTCCTGTGCAGACATCCCTGTATGTTGGGTTAGGTGTATGTCCATTTGCATATCCACTTTCCACATCACTTACACCTTTTAGCAATTCAAATACTGCTTCTGTGCACCAGAAACATCCGCCACCGACTATAAGTTCTTGTTTCATTATTTTCCTTCTTCTTAAAGCAAGGCAAAGCCTCACTTTAATTCATCTCACATCGTGAGATGTTTATGGTTTAATTTGTATGTATTATCTATGCTATAATACCTAAGAAAGTACAAACTAATCTAAATTGGAGAATTTTTTAATGAATGTTAATGTTGTATGTCCACTTTGTCTCAAAGTGAATCGTATCCCTAAAAAAGAGCAGTATGCTAAAGCAAATTGTGGATCATGTAAAAATTCACTGCTTGAGGGTAAACCTGTTTCGGTAAACTCTGGAGAATTGGGTACATTTTTAGCCAATAGCGACATCCCTGTTGTTGTGGACTTTTGGGCGCCTTGGTGTGGTCCATGTTTGCAGATGGCTCCAGCTTATGAAGAGGCTGCTTTGTCCATGCCGCTTCAAGCGCAGTTTTTAAAAGTTGACACACAAGAGCATCAGGCTTTGGGCGGACAGTACGGTATCCAGAGTATTCCTACACTTATTGTATTTAAAAATGGTAAAGAGGTTGAACGGATAAGTGGTGCTTTAAGTGTCGGGCGCCTACAAAGTTGGATAAGGCAATATCTGTAAATGAGTAAAATATTATTACTCGAAGATGATGCAAACCTTAATGAGACAATCACAGAGTTTCTTGAAGAGCAGGGCTATGATGTAGTTTCTGTCTATGATGGATATGAAGCACAGGAGAAGCTTTATGAGAGCAAATATGACCTGCTTTTGTTAGACGTAAATACTCCTGGTATCAATGGTTTTGATCTTCTCAAAGAGAGTAGGGAAGAGGGGGTCTTGACCCCTGCAATTTTCATTACTTCTATGGACTCTGTGGATGATCTGGAAAAAGGGTTTGAGAGTGGTTGTGATGATTATATACGTAAGCCTTTTGTACTAAAAGAGTTACACATACGTGTAGAAACCCTACTTAAAAGAGGTTTTTCTCATCAGTTTAAAGAGTTGATAGATATCTCTGAAAATATCGCGTATGATATTAAGAATAATGAACTTATCATTGATGGAGAAATTGCCTCCTTGGGAAATAAAGAGTCAAGACTCTTGAAGCTTTTTATGCAAACGCAAGGAGAAGTGCTTGCACATGAACGTATCTATAAACATTTATGGGATTATGATGAGGAACCTAGCGACACAGCACTTCGTACCTATATCAAAAACCTTCGCAAGATCATAGGTAAGGAAAAAATTGTTAGTATCAAAAAGCAAGGCTACAAATTTATTTACTAATTCATTATTGAAAAGTGAAAAAAAATCTCTTTTCAGATTTTTAACACTTTATGTAGCGATGGTTATTTTTCTTATTACACTGCTCTCAGTTTTTTACTATCAAAGTCAGGAAAAACTGATGCTTTCTGATCAACGGGCGTCTCTTACAAAATATGCTTATATACAAACCAAAAGACTTAAAGTGCTGCATTACTTTTTTGACGAAAGGACCACTTACCCTAGAGATCCGCTATTTAAGTCAGCTATCTATGATATAGAATTTAAAAAGATCTTCTCTCTTCTGGATGATGAATCTATACGTTTTGATAAAGAGATTTATATTACAAATAAACATATACATTTTGTAAAAACATTGGATATCTACTATTTGGGCACAAAGTATCTTATCATAGAGGTTGAAGATAATGGTGTATGGCGTGGAGTCATTTGGAAGAATATATTAGGTTATGGGTTTGTGGCATTTTTTCTTTTTATGCTATTTGGTCTTTTTCTTGCAAGGCTGTTTTTAAAACCTATGCGTGATTCCATCATGTTGCTTGACAGGTTTATAAAAGATACCTCACATGAACTGAATACACCACTTTCAGCGATACTCGCAAACATTGAAATGATGGATACTGATGTAATGATACCGAAGAATAAAAAGAAGCTCAATCGCATCAATATTGCTGCTAAAACAGTATCAGCACTCTACAAAGATTTAACATATTTGACTTTGGAACAAGAGCAGAATAATAACGATGAAAGGGTAGAGCTTCATACTTTGCTGCGCAACAGGGCGGAGTATTTTTATATTTTAGCTGAGTCCAAACAATTGGAATGTATTTTAGATCTCGAAGAGGTAACGATGATGATAGATAAACGTAAGTTTACGCGAGTGATTGATAACCTTATCTCTAATGCCATTAAATACAATAAACGAGGTGGTGTTGTAGGTATAAAACTGCGTCAAGGTATGTTGGTTATATGGGATACGGGAATCGGAATAGATAAAGAAAAGGTGCCCTTTATGTTTGACCGTTATACAAGGTTTAACCAGAGTGAAGGTGGCTTTGGTGTAGGGTTGAGTATTGTTAAAAAGATTGTTGATGAATATCACATCAAGATAGAAGTGGAGTCAGAAAAATCAGAGGGGACAAAGGTGGTGTTGAAATGGTAAAAAAAACAGTTTTATGTATGGTCTTGACTGCAGGAGTTTTTTCACAAGATGCTTATGAGCGCAACTGTGTAGAGTGCCACAAAGATCTCCCCACTACACTACAGCAAATGTTTAAAGAGTATTTACAAACTTATAGCGGAGAAGAAAACGTGAAAGCTGTATTGAAACACTATTTGCGTTATCCTTCTAAAAGTATTTCGGTCATGTCTGAACTGTTTATTGATACGTATGGGATTAAAAAAAAGAGTAAATTAAGTGAAAAAGAGCTTAATGAAGCAATAGATATTTATTGGGATAAATTTAAAGTTTTCAACAAGTTGAAGTAGATACAATCTTTAAAGATAACAATTTATTATATTATGCTAAGGTTAAAATTTTTTTAAGAAGAAGTTTTGTAAAAAATGTAAATTTTCCGGTGTACATTTTGCCAGAAATCATACACAAGCAGAATGAGAAAATATTTATAGTAACGGAAAATTTCCAGAAGAGGCTAAAAAAGTTTGTCCACGGCTGAATTTGGGGGAGATTAATCCTTCATGTTGGGAGCATGTGTATGAGTTTTCTGTTAAATATGCAAAAGATGATGTAGTAGCTAAGTGTTAACTCAAACTTGTTTTTATTATAGGTAAGATTTTAATAAGTGTAACTTCTAGAAGCAGTCTTTTCCTTTCTGCTTCTCTTTATCTCCTTTCATTCACAATCTTTTCACAATTTCATGTTATTATCTCCTATCTTAAAATTAAAAGGATAATAAATGACTAAAATGACTAAAATAGCAGTTTCTGCTTTGCTTGGACTTGCTGTACTTTCAACTACTGCTTCTGCAGATGTTAAAAAGGGGCAAAAACTTTATATGAAAAAGATGAAAGCTTCATGTGGTTTTTCTGGTGCAAAATTTGCAGCAAAACATACGCAAGATGAGTGGAAAGCTATTCAAGGTGCGGGAAAATTTGTTGAAGAAGCAGAAAAACTTTGCCCGGGTGTTAAACTACAAGAGAAATATGCTCCGGATATCTATGATTTCGTATATGAGTTTGCGTCTGATTCGGGTAACGTACCAAGTTGTTAAACTATAACTTAATTTTATATTAAGTTAAACAAGAATATTATTACCACTTCATTAGAGGAATTGATGATAAACTTAGTTTATCATCAAAAGGGAAAAATTATATAAAAGGAAATGAAAATGAAAAAAATCGCAATCTCAATGTTATTCGCTGCTTCTACGCTACTTATGGCCGATGGTGCTGCTGCTTATGCTAAATGTGCTGCCTGTCATGGAGCAAACGGTGAAAAAGCCGCTCTTGGTAAATCAGCTATTATTACTGGTCAGGATGCTGCAAAAACTGTTGAACAGATGAACGGTTATAAAGCAGGTACACTTAACCAACATGGTATGGGTGCACTTATGAAGGGCCAAGTAGCTTCTATGGATGATGCTGCTATTCAAGCAGTTGCAGAGCATATTGCTGCAATGAAGTAAAACTTGTTTTCAAAAGCCTTTTGGCTTTTGAAAACCTCTCTCTTTTATAAAAATCTTTATCCATTTTCAATATATCTACATTCCGCTCCCATATTTTCCTGATAATTCTATAATATCATCCATATTAAGACCTTTTTGATATACTCCAAATTATGAAGTATTGTAATAAAAGGACAATGTCCTTGCAATAAATAATTAAACTACAAGGAGTTTTCGTGCGTATTATTGTATTAATTTTTCTGATGAGTGTGACATTGGTATTTGCCGATTCAAAGAAAATAGTCATTGATCTGACAAGTGGAGATATGAAAACTTTTCAATCACGCCTTCTGTCAGGTGTGCCCGGAATGGTCGGTTACTTTAAAGAGAAGAATGATACGGTTGATGTTGTCGTTGTTATTCATGGGGATGCTTACAAATTTTTCATACAAAATTTGGAAAATACCCAATACAAAAATGACAAAGGATTGGTCATTGCTCAAAAAGAGCTTAGGCAGAAACTTGATAACTTGCACAAAGAATACCCTGTCACGTTTGAGATGTGCAGTGTGGGAATGGAAAAAAAGAAAATCCTTCCAGATGATCTCTATAAATTCGTCACTCCGATCCATTCTGCAATGGTAGGACTGGCCGCTTGGCAAAACGAAGGCTACGCTTATCTCCCTGTTTTCTGATAGGGATCAAGGAGCGCAAAAAACAGCTTCCCTGACTCTACGTTTAACTTCGCACTTTGGGTTAAAGTTTCAACCTCTTAAGTCTTAAAGAGTTTGTGATCACTGAAACAGAAGAGAAGCTCATCGCTGCTGCAGCGATGACAGGTGAGAGCAAGATACCAAAAACAGGGTAGAGCACACCCGCTGCTATCGGTATACCAATTGCGTTATAGATAAATGCAAAGAAGAGATTTTGGCGAATGTTATTCATTGTGGCACGGCTTAGTTTAATGGCCTTGACAATCCCTAAAAGATCACCTTTTATCAGTGTTACTCCGGCACTCTCCATAGCCACATCCGTACCTGTACCCATGGCGATACCTACATGAGCCCTTGCCAAAGCAGGTGCATCGTTAATGCCGTCTCCTGCCATGGCAGTATGGTGGCCCTGTTCCTGAAGAGATTCGATTACTTTTGATTTTTCCTCAGGTGATACATTCGCATGTACCTGGTCTATGTGGAGTTTTTTTGCAACTGCCTGCGCGGTTGTTTCATTGTCCCCTGTAAGCATTACTATTCTGATTCCTTGTTTATGAAGTTGCGTTATAGCCTTTGGAGTAGAATCTTTAATAGGATCAGTCACTCCTATCACACCGGCTGCTTTTCCATCTAGCGCTATGAGCATGACAGTTTGTCCCTCTTGCCTGTGTAGTTGGGCTATATCGGGCAGGTCATAAGCTTCTACACCTAAACTTTCCAATAATTTCATATTCCCGATAGCTACCTTAACGCCATCTACTTCGCCCGTTACTCCTTGTCCTGTGATAGATTTGAATTGGGTCGTTTTGCCAAGTTTCAGATTTCTCTCTTTTGCTCCTTCAACAATAGCCTGAGCTAAAGGGTGTTCACTTGAGTGTTCGAGTGTTGCAACTTTCGCAAGAAGCTCGTTTTTATCTATGCCATTTTTAACTTCAACAGTGACTAATTTTGGATGTCCTTGTGTTAAAGTACCCGTTTTGTCTAAGACCAGAGTATCTACTTTTTCCAGCGTCTCAAGAGCTTCAGCATTTTTAATGAGCACTCCCGCAGCAGCTCCTCTGCCTGTTGCTACCATGATGGAGACAGGGGTAGCAAGACCCAAAGCACATGGACAAGCGATAATAAGTACAGCTACTGCACTTACTATCGCGTAAGCTAAACGAGGCTCAGGACCCCATATCAACCATCCCCCAAATGCCAATACTGCCACGATAACCACAATGGGTACAAAATAACCAGAAATCACATCTGCTAATTTTTGGATAGGTGCACGTGAACGTTGTGCCTGAGATACCATATGTACGATTTGAGAGAGCAGTGTATCTGCACCGATTTTCTGAGTTTTCATGAGTAGTGTACCGGTTGTATTGACTGTGGCTCCTATGAGTGTGTCACCTGTTCTTTTTGTTACAGCCAGTGGTTCACCCGTGACCATGGCTTCGTCAATATTGCTCTCTCCTTCTATGACCACACCATCGACAGGCACTTTTTCTCCCGGGCGTATTCGTAAGACATCTCCTACCATTACCTCTTCTAATGCGATGTCCTCTTCACGCCCGTCTTCTCTTACGATACGGGCCATATTTGGTGCGAGCCCAAGTAGCATTTGGATGGCAGAATTGGTTTGTGAACGAGCACGAAGTTCGAGTACTTGGCCCAGTAGAACAAGCGTTATAATTACTGCTGCAGACTCAAAATAGACATGGACCAAACCAGCATCCATATGCATGGATGCTGGGAAAAGTTGAGGAAAGAAGAGGGCTATAACACTATATACCCATGCAACAGATACGCCTAGAGAGATAAGGGTGAACATATTGAGGTTCCACGACTTAATAGAATTCCAACCCCTTACGAAAAATGGCCATCCTCCCCAAAGGACTACAGGTGTGGCCAAAAAAAATGATATCCACTGAACTGTTTTCATGGAAAGCCATGACGGAAGCAAAGAAGGCATCAGGTCCGCTGTCATTGCTACTATAAACAAAGGGATAGAAAGGAGTGCGCTTATCCAAAATCTACGGTTCATATCGTTTAACTCTTGATTTTCACCTTCATTAGCTTGGGCAACCATAGGTTCAAGCGCCATTCCGCATTTAGGACAGCTTCCTGGACCTTTTTGCTGCACCTCCGGATGCATCGGACAGGTGTAAATGGTGGTTGTTCCATCATGAGTGAGGTGTGCTGTGTTAGAAGTTGTATGCAGAGAAATGTCACAACCTGTTGTACAGTGGACAGGTTTTTCTTCACCTGGACGTTCAGTATAACTTTGGGGATTTTTTTCAAATTTATCTAAACAATCTTTAGAACAAAAATAATATTTCTTTTCATGATAAGTAGTAAAGTAGGGGGTATCAGGTAATACGTCCATACCGCATACTACATCTGTATGAGTCAAATGCATCATTTTCCTTTTTAAAGTTTCATTTAATCATAATAACCAAGTGTGCAATTACTGTGTATATGGATGTTTTTTATTTAATCATAATAAAACCTATAGATTTACTTGACATTGAAATAATTTTTGGTTAAACTGCATTTATCATTATTGAATGATAGGTCAAAAAGCACTTCTAAAAACCCTGGAGGTTTGCATTGGATAGGAGTGTTTTAGTTTTTTAATTGATGTTTCCCTCCTCCTTATATTGTTAAAAGCCAAGATTAAAACTAAAGCGTAGTGGATTTCCAGGGTTTTTAGAGGTGCTCAAGAAATTAATTAATTATTAAAAGCAACTTGTTGCTTGAGCTTCCTGCTGAAAGAAACTCAGCGTTAGTGCAGTTCAAAGAGCTTTGCCCGGCAACGTAATTTAATGAAAAAGGAAAAAAATGTCTCCCTCCTGCCCAATATCTGCTAGAAGAGTTGATTCAAATATGGTTAGGGTGATATCCTTTCAAGTAGCACTTTTTACAGTAGCACTTTTATTTACACAAGAGATCTTCTTTGCACTGGTTTTATTTTTTGATTTTTCAATGAGAGTTGCAAGAAAATCCAATCTGAGCCCTTTTCATGTGATTGGCAGGTTTATTCTTGAGGGTAGGAATATCCAACCAAAACTGTGCGATGAATCTCCTAAGCGTTTCGCTCTTTATATGGGTTTAGTGACTTCTATGCTTCTTGTATTGCTGGTTGTAGTGGGCTTGCCGATAGTAATCACAGTGACAGCTTTAATCTTATTGTCTTGTGCATTGCTAGAAACACTATGGGACTTTTGTATAGGATGTAAGATATACTACACCATCGAATTTATAAAAGCGGGTTTTAAAAATGATAGGAATTTCTACTAAAACCATTTATGCTGTTGCAGCACTTCATGAACTTGGCTCCATTCCTGAGGATGAAGTATTGAAAATCAAAGAGATCGCTGCGCGTGCTTGCGTTCCTCGAAACTTTTTAGAACAGATACTTTTAGAACTTAGAAAACAGGATCTTCTTACAAGTATCAAAGGTGCACACGGTGGGTATAAACTTGCTAAAAATCTTAAAGATATCACGCTTAAAGATATTATAATGATACTGGAGACGGATGCACTCTCTGATATCTGCAAAACAGATAACCCTACACTAAGACTTTTTTGGGAAGATATAGGAGTTGGTGTTTTAAGTGCCTTTGATGTGCCACTTTCAGAACTTAAATATTACCAAGAAGCAGCTAATGGGGCACTTGATTATTCAATATAGGACATGAAAAGATGAAAGATTTTAATTACTTCAATACACTACTGGTACAAAGTGTAGGCTCCAAGGTCGGATCAATTGCGCCAACCATTGTGCCATCTGCTGCGTTCGGATATGAAGATGCCGAGCAGGCAGAAGGTATCTTTGCTGGAGAGATCAACAGTCCACTCTATGCAAGAGTGGGGAACCCTACCAATGCCAAGCTGGAATCAGTCGTTGCCAGTATGGAGGGAGGTTTTGGAGCCATTGCTACATCTTCAGGTATGGGAGCCATCTCTATGGTGACTACCGCCTTTTTAAAGGCTGGTGATGAAGTACTTTGTATCGGTGGATTTTTTGGTGGAACCTACACGCTTATCAATGAAACTATGAAACGCTTTGGAGTGGAGAGCAGCTTTTGTGATGTAGATGATTTTACAAACATAGAAGCTAAACTAAAAGCAGGCGTAAAGATGGTGCTTATGGAAAGTGTAGGAAATCCAAGTCTTAGGCTGCCCGATATGGAAAGAATCATCAAGTTATGCAATATACATGAAACACTACTGGTAGTAGACAATACTGTCACACCACTACTCTTGCAGCCATTGGTGTTGGGTGCGGATATCGTCGTGCACTCTTCAACAAAAAATATGTGTGGGCACTCCGCAGCACTTGGTGGCGTCGCTGTGTTTAGAGCAGTGAAAGAAGAGGGTGATAAATTACTTAATAAAAAGTATGAAGATGTCCATAAAATAGTAAAAAAGATGGGTAAAAAAGCTTTTATTCCTATCTGTAAAAAGCGCGCCATAAGAGACATGGGCATGACTGCCAACGCTTTTGGTTCATTTTTAACACTTTTAGGGCTTGAAACACTCTCTTTGCGTGTAGAACGTGTCAATAAATCTGTAGCACGAGTGGCAAAAATATTAAATGAACACTTACCCAAAAGTGTAAAAGTAAACCACCCCTCTTTACCCGAAAGTGAAGACTATGCAAGATATCAACTTGACTTTGAGCATGGATGTGGGCCATTGTTGACCTTAGACTGTGGGAGCAAGGAAAAAGCGTTTGCTCTTTTGAATAAACTCTCACTGGTAACACAAACGGCCAATATTGGAGACAATAGAACACTTGCCCTTCACATGGCCAGTACGATTTACAGTGATTTTGATGATGAAACACGTCAATTTTTAGGTGTACATGCTGGACTTATCCGCGTTTCTATAGGATTGGAAGATCCAAAAACCATCGCAGATGACTTTTTGCAGGCAAGTACTGAACTTTAGAGTAAAGTATTTGTTGCGATTACTCATTGTTTTTCTATTTGCGTTTATTGCACTTGAAGCAAAACAAGATCCATCTGCACTTGAATACCTAAATAGTATTCGCCAAAAGTCAGGACTTATTGGGTTTAAATCCAATAAAGATTTGAATAATGCCGCCGCTTCCCATACCGCCTATCTTCTTCAACATCAAAAAAATGGGCACTATGAAATAAAAGGCCAGAGAGGATATACGGGTGAAATACCTTCTGAAAGGGTTTTAAAAGCAGGATACAGCTCTAAAGCAGTGATGGAAAATGTCTCTGTAAATACGAAAACTTCAAATGAATCCATAGATATACTTTTCGCAGCTATCTATCACCGTTTTGTTTTTTTGAATTTTGACAAAGATGAGATAGGCATAGGCAGTGCTTTTACTGGAAAAAAGCAAAGTGTAGCTTCCGTTTTTGTCTATGATATAGGATCGACGGCTATCACTGAACTATGTAAAACTTCTTCTACTTTAATGCAAGATGGTGTTTTTTATATGCAAAACTTATGCAAAAATAGTGCAAAGATCGTACCCCAGGCTCTGTTTGAGGGAAAACAAAATGAAATAAGAAAAAAAAACAGTCGAATAGTACTTTATCCTTATGCTGATGCTGTCAATGTTCTCCCTGTGTTCTACACCGAAAATCCTCATCCTCTCCCTGGTTCAAAAGTAAGCGGATATCCTGTCTCTGTACAGTTTAACCCTGCTTTTTACCAAACAGTAGAGCTTAAAAATTTTCATCTTTTTGATAGAGAAGGAAAAGAGGTAAAAAGACATAAAGTGCTTACATATAAAAACGATAAAAACCATCGTTTCACCTCATTGCAGTTTGCCTTTATGCCTCTGAATAGATTGGAGTATGGTACAACGTACAGAGCAGAGTTTGAAGCTTTGGCTGACGGGAAGAAGGTAAAAAAGAGTTGGAAGTTTACAACGAAAGACTTTGAAAGAACACTGCATAAAATAACAAAGAAAAAAACCACGATAAAAGTGCATAGTGGAGAAGAAATCATCCTCTATTTTGAACCTCTATCCAATCAGGATGTACTAGGCCGCATCAAGTATAGGGGTAAATTACATATCACCTATTTAGACAGGAATACACTTTTAGTCACTATTCCAAATAAACACTCTGCAAGAGTTTACAGTGTAATGGCAGGGACGAGAGAAGTTATTTTAAAGTGATGCTTTCAACCCGTAAAAATAACTCTGTAATTTCATAACGCTTATTAATCCGAACTTATCCATAAAAGTCTCAAATTTGTCTTTTTCTTTCCAAGCGGGTACTTCCACCTTCGCGAGTGAAGCTATTTGTATTTTGGCTTGGCTCTTTACGCCCACTTCGTCTATAAGTCCTGCTTCTTTAGCTCTTTGTGAAGAGAAGATATGTGCATCAGCATAGGTTTTTGACGCATTGATGTCCAAGCCTCTGGCTGTGGCTACATCTTTGACAAAGAGATCATATGTATCTTTGGTAAGGGTTTCGAGTTCAGCTCTCTCTTGTACAGTCCATTCTCTTGTGGCTGTGCCTGCTTCTTTGTAAGTACCCTGTTTAACAGTTTGTGTTTTAACACCTATGGTTTTCATCAGTTCCTCGGCATTCACGCTTTGCATAATGACTCCGATAGACCCAACGATGGAACCTGGATTTGCGATAATCTTGTTGGCATAGATGGAGGCATAATAGCTTCCACTTGCCATGATACCCGAAGCATATACGATGATAGGTTTGTGTTTTTTAAGTTCTTTGATGGCATAGGCTATCTCGATGGATGGAGGCACTGCACCGCCTGGAGAGTTTACATTAAGAAGTACACCTTTGATCTTTGTGTTCTTTTGTGCCTCTTCTATCTCTTTTATGACCAAATCGGCGCTCAATATAGGGCCAAAAAGTTCTATTTCCTGAAGGTTTACGGGGCTAAGTGTTGTTTCTGATTTTGGCATGAATACAACAAATACAATGAGTAAAAAGAGCATCCCCTTAAAGTGTTGGCCTATCCATTTAATTGTTTTTCCTATAGCGTCAAACATGTCTTTCTCCTATTGATTTTCTTTTTGGAGATGGGCAAATCCCATCATCGATTTATTTGCTAAAGTTTGTCTTTGGTGTGTAAAGGAGTAGTATCGACTCCACCAATATAAACCTGTGAAACTGTCTTGGTATGCAAGATCGTCCAAAGGGCTATTTCTTCTTTTCTTTTAGGTGTTTGGGGTAGAGTAATTAATGCAAAATCGGCTAATTTTCCTACTTCTATCTTACCACATTCAAGGCGGAGTATATCTGCTGCGTTTGCAGTGATGGTTTGTAAAAGCTGTGTAGCCAGTTCTTGGATGGGAATGTCATTGTGCAGCATGAGTGCAGCTCTGAGTTCATCAAAGATATTTAGAGAATCATTTGAACTAAGCCCATCTGTAGCTACAGAAAAAGGAAGGTTAAGTTCTTCAATCTTCAATCTTCCGCATCCTAAATAACGGTTTGAACGAGGACAATGTGCGATTGAGTGCCCTTTGTCAGCCAAGTAGTCCAACTCTTTTTTTGTAGCCTGTACACAGTGTGTGAAGTGTGTCGGGTAAGTATCAAAAGCATGCATGAACTCTTCTATATTCGTTACAGGTGTGGATGTATTAAAGTATTTTTTAAAAAATGCTTGAAACTCACCAGAACCTGACTCAAGCCATTCTCTTTCGGCTTGGGACTCTAAAAAATGAGCACAAAGTGGCAGGTTGTTTTGTTTAGCTACATTAACTGCTTTTTGTAAAATAACAGGATGTACAGAGTAGGGTGAATGTATGGCTACAGCAGGTGTGATTAAAGAACTTTCATCACAACTTTGTGACGCTTTTACTCTTTCTATAAAATCGCCATAAAGCATGTCTGCATACATGGCATTGGAACCGATGAGCTCATTAAAGAAGACAACACGTTGTGGGGTTTTTTCACATACTTCAAGTTCTCTGCCAAAACTAGAGACAGCTCCAAATGTGGTGATTCCTGAACGCATCATCTCTTCACACTCTTTTTGCATGATGGCATTATCGCAAGCTCCCATGAGTTCATCACGATGTTCGATGACAGAGTCAAGCCAAGGCATGAATGAACCGTAGCGGAGTGAAGTTTTGTTAGCAGAAAATTCCAGATGTACATGGGTGTTTATAAAACCAGGATAGAGTATCGAATTTGCTTTTGTTTGTATCACTTTTGCATCGGGGTACTTTTCTTTAAGCTTTTTTAGAGTGTCAATGCCTTGAATGGTATTTGTAAATGCGACAGCCTGATTTTGAACAAAACCATTGGGTGTGTAGATAAAGTCTGCTGCGAGTATATTCATAAGCTGTCACTCTCAAGAAGCTCTTTGAGTACCAGTGCCTGGTTGTGTAACTCATCCTTGGCTCCGTAAATGAGTGTTACATGTCCTTCAAGGGATAGCTTTTTGATTTCTGACAAGGCAGGATTATCTTTGAGCTCGTCACGATACTTCTTTTGAAATTCAGGCCATTTTTCAGGGTCGTGTCCGAACCACTTACGCAGTTGCGTTGATGGTGCCACTTCCTTAGCCCAAAGGTCGATATCGGCTTCATCTTTTGTTACACCACGTGGCCAAAGCCGGTCTACAAGGACTCGCGTTCCATCTGTTTTTGCTGCTTCTTCGTACGCTCGTTTTAGGGAAATACTCATCGCTTATCCTTTTATATTTCTATAATTTAATTAGGAGACAGTCTGTCTCACTATTGCCTTATCTTCATAGGTGGTAGTATATCAAAAATACCAGACTATTTCTAATGGTTGTCTCTAGCAATAAGAGGCATAATATTCTTTTATTTTAGGAAGTAGTGAATTATAGGAAGAGTATATAATAAAAATAAGGAAATTTTTTTTAGATATAAAATCATACCGTTTAATGGTAGATATTAAACCAATTTAGATAGAATAATACCCAAATAATATAAACAAGGGTTAATCATGAAAATCGTAGTCATCCAAGGTCCAAACCTAAATATGCTGGGTATTAGAGAACAAAATATCTATGGCTCAATGAAGTTAGAGGACATTCACTCACAAATGAAATCATTTGCAGATCAGAACAAACTTGAAATTGAATTTTTTCAAAGTAACTTGGAGGGTGAAATTGTTGATCGTATCCAAGAGTGTATCGGTGATGCTGACGGTATTATCATCAACCCAGCAGCGTATACGCATACATCTATTGCGATTCGCGATGCTATTGCTGCAGTGCAACTTCCGACACTCGAAGTACATCTTTCAAATATTTACCAAAGAGAAGAATTTAGACATAAATCACTTACAGCACCTGTATGCGCAGGTCAGATAATGGGTATGGGACCATTTGGTTACCACTTAGCAATGATTGGTATGTCACAGATACTTTCAGAAGTAGCAGCAATGAAACAAGCTCAGCAGGCAAAAGCACAGGTACAGGCAAAAGCCTAATAGCTTCCTTTTACCTGTAATCTCCGCTAATCTCGTTTATTAATCTTCTGACGCGGAATGCATATATAGCTTTTGATAGTTAAGAAACTCCCCCATTGATCATTATGTCAATATGCATTCCCGCCCGGGAGAGCAGGGATGAGTTTTTTAAAGAAAACACTTTTAGGATTTCAAATGAACTACATGCTCAAAGATGAAAATGCTATTTATTATGAATGTGGATACAGTTGCGATAATGCACTTTATCTCTCTTTGGGTGCTGAATCATTTTTTATCACCGACAGTCGATATACTATAGAAGCACAACAGAGTGTAAGGGGTGCAACTGTAGTGATTGATGGTGATCTTTATGGACAGGCTGTAAAATTACTGAAAAAAGCCAAAGTCAAAAAAGTTATTTTTGACCCTAAAGAGTGGTCAGTAGCAGGGTTTGAAAAAGTGACTTCACAATGTAAAGTCACTTTTAAACCAGAGTTGGACTTCTCGCATAAAAAGCGAATTATTAAGAGCGATGAAGAGTTGAAAATATTGGCCAGGGCTGCAAAACTTGGTGCCAAAGCTTTTCGAGCATTGGCTAAAGAGTTCAGCAAAAACGGCTTTGGGAAGAATGAATATGATTTGACGCATACAGCAAAATCTGTCCTGAGTGGTTTTGGGAAGTATGAGTTGAGTTTTGATCCTATTGTTGCAGTGAATGCCAATGCGGCCAAACCTCATGCAAGACCTACTAAAAATAGACTGAACAAGGGCGATCTTTTACTTGTTGATGCGGGGTTAAAATATAAACGTTACTGTTCGGATCGTACGCGCACTGTAGAAGCAGATAAAAATTTCAAGTTTGATACCCAACAAACATTTAAACGTAAAAAGATACAAAAAGCCTATGACGCTGTACTTAAGGCGCATGATAATGCCATAGCCAAAGCACGTTCAGGCATGAAAGCTAAAAAGGTAGATGCACTTACCCGTGATATTATCACTAAAGCAGGGTTTGGAGAGTATTATGTGCACTCTACAGGGCATGGAGTAGGTTTGGATATCCATGAAATGCCATATATTTCGACGAAGTCAGATACGATTATCGAAGATGGTATGCTTTACACTATAGAGCCGGGTATTTACATACCTGATGAGTTTGGCATACGTATAGAAGATATGGTAGCAATGGTAGATGGCAAGGCTGTTGTACTGTAGCGTGTTGTCTCTGGCAACACGCTGTTGAGATGTTATACAATTTGGTGTTGTGGGGACGCAACACCCTACAAGGGTAGAGATGCAAACAAGAAAACAGCTCAATGAAAAACTTACATTGATTTTTAGTAAGCATTTCCCCTATAATACCAAATCGTCTTCTCCAAAAGGACATAGGGTACTGCTTGGCATCGGTGGCAATATAGGTGATATTGTACGTCGTTTTGAATATCTGTTTTTTTATCTGAAACGTTCGTCTTTTGTGCATGTGATCGAAACGGCACCTATTTTGAAAAACCCTCCTTTTGGGTATTTGGAACAAGATGATTTTTATAACTCATTGATTCTTGTGGAAACACACTTGATACCACAGGCATTATTGCGGTATGTGTTACGCGTGGAGAAAATTTTTGGGCGTAAACGTCTTTTTAAAGATGGACCTAGAACCTTAGATATAGATATAATATTTTATGAAAATGTAAAAATGGATACAAAGAACCTCACTTTGCCTCATCCTGCCTGGAGACAAAGAGATTCGGTTTTGATTCCATTGAAATATATGAAACAAAAAAATAGCTTTCCCTTGAACGGAAAGCTATTGCGAGGGACCATTTAGCGTAATGGTTTCTTGTATAAGTCTTTAGATAAAATGAGAAATACTCTAGGGTATCTCTCTGCGAGCAATTGATAAAGGAGTTTGATCCTTATCGAGAAAAAATGATGATAAAGGGGGATATATGATTAATGAAACATTTGTAGCTACAGACCCTAAAGGTGCTTATGAACAAGCTGTCCAAAAGTATGGAAATGAAGTATCTCTTGTCTCTGCAAAGCAATTGAAATATGATGATGATGTATTACGTTGTGAAGTAGTCATCGCTGTACCAACAGAACTTTTCATGGAAAAATCTTTTGGCGATCAGTCTATGGATAAGAAAAGTAATGATGAAGATGAAACATTACTCGAAGAGATAGATGAACTAAAAGCACAACTTAAACAAATGAAAGATAGTTTTTTGGGACTGGATAAATCTAGTGATGTAAAGTCTGACAATATCATAGAAGAAGTCAAAACACTTTTTATGAAAAAAGGTATCTCATCGCGTTGGCTTGATGAAATATTTACATCTCTTATTGGTACACAAGTGGTTGAAGAGACTTCACTTTTAGTCTCTTATTTGCTCGAAGAGATAGATGAAATACTGAAAATAAAAGAAGAAGATCTTGGTACCCCAAAAGTGATGATGCTTGTAGGTCCTACAGGTGTAGGCAAGACTACAACTGTTGCTAAGCTTGCAGCGCGCTATGCCTACTTGTTAGATAAACCGTATAAAGTGGCACTGCTTAATCTTGACAGTTATAAGGTAGGTGCCATAGAACAGCTTGAACACTATGCGGACATTATGCAAATAGAACATCACTCTGTCTCATCTGTAGAAGAGTTTCAAGAGCAGTTGGAAAAGTTGGCAGATTATGATATTATCCTTGTAGATACGGCTGGTATGTCTCCTTATGATACGCAAACATTTATTAAAACAGTAGAATTTGTACATTCACACGGGGTAAGAAATATGGAGGTGCAACTTGTACTCTCTGCAACAGTTAAATATGAAGACATGGAAGATATTTATAAGAATTTTTCTTTTTTAAATCTTGATTCTGTGATTATTTCTAAGTTTGATGAAACAAAGCATTTTGGAACACTGTTGAATTTTATGTTGCTTTATAAACTTCCTATGAGTTATTTCTCTATAGGCCAAGAGGTTCCAGATGATCTTTTGCTCGCAACTAAAGAGTACCTTTTGGAACATTTTATTGGCGATATAGATGAAGGCTGACACACAGGCTCTCCGCTTGGAAAAGATGATGCAAAAGCATAAACTTTTCCCTGAATATGAACTGGCACTTCCTCTTGTTTTGGTGAAGAAAAATGTCTTAAAAAAACTTACCTGTGGAGACTTGTTTCTGTTGGGGATGCATCGTCTGGAGATGATACTTCTCAAAGAGGGAAAGGTTATTGCAAATGTTGTATTGAGTAAGAGTGGAAATAGCAGTAAAATTAAAATCATAAAACTTAACAGAAACAAGATAATACAGACCAATGATAAAAAATATGAAATCGTAAAATTCACTTTTGGTTTGATTCAAAGTGAAATATTAGAAGTAGGACATCAAATGGAAATAACACCGTTAAATTTGGAAGAGATTTCACTTCATGTAAAAGAAGAAAATATAGCAAAAGGCTCTTTAGTTAATGTGGATGAAGAGATAGCTGTACAGATAGATGAACACTTCAGAAGAAAGACCAAGTGAGAGTCACTTTTAAAATATGAAAGCAGTTAAAATATGAAAAACAAAAAAGTACTAGTAGGTATGAGTGGCGGAGTTGACTCAACGGTTACAGCTATTTTACTCCAAAAAGAGGGTTATGAGGTAGAGGGTGTCTATATGAAACTCCACCACAAAGAGGGCTATCATGAAGAAAATTATGCTAAAGCAAAGAGGGTGGGTGATTATCTAGGCATTAAAGTGCATTTTCACGATTTGAGTGAAGCGTTTAATGAGGAAGTGTATGAATATTTTGTTGAAAGTTATAAAGAGGGGTTGACTCCTAATCCCTGTGTGATGTGTAACCGGACCATAAAGTTTGGAAAAATGATCGAGTTTGCAGACAGCGTAAATGCTGATTATGTGGCTACAGGGCACTATGTGCAGTGCGATGGTCAATATTTCTATATGGCAGAGGACCAGACAAAAGACCAGAGCTATTTTCTCTGTGAAGTGAAAAGAGAAGTGTTACCCAGACTTCTCTTTCCTCTTTCTACATGGATAAAAGAGGATGTCAAAGCCTATGCTGCAAACATAGAAGTCCTCAAAGACTTTGCCACACAAAAAGAAAGTTCTGAAATTTGCTTTGTGGAAAATACCTATGATGAAGTACTAGCCAAGCATATGAATATAGACATACCGGGTGAAACGGTAGATACTGAAGGAAATATAGTAGGTACACACAAGGGTTATATGCATTACACCATCGGTAAACGTAGAGGTTTCTTTGTAAATGGTGCCCATGATCCGCATTTCGTCGTTGCAATTAAGCCTGAACTCAATCAGATCGTAGTAGGTACAAAAGAAAAACTTGAAGAGAATGAGTTTGAAGTAAAGCAGCTTAATCTTTTTGGAGACTTAACCAACTTCACATGCCATGTTAAAGTACGTTATCGTACCCATGCTGTACCTTGCAGCGTTACAATTAAAGAGGGTAGAGCTAAAGTAGTTTTAGACGAACCTGTTTTTGGTTTAGCCAAAGGACAGATCGCTGCGTTTTACGAAGGAAATAGATTACTTGGTGGTGGAGTGATCTGTTAAATACAAAATTCCACCTACTCTTTATCGCTCTTGCTTTCATCTTCTTGAGTGGAGTGTGCATCTGACGGCTTAAAAGAAAATAGTTTGTTTTTGTGTTTTCCCCTCTCTTTTTCTTTTTCAGATTTTTCTTTTTTCACAGAATAAATCCACAATTGATTGATCAGAAAGTAAATGAGAGATGAAACGACGATAGAGTAGAACGCAGCGCCTGCGTAGAGCGGCATAATGATATTATCCCAATTTTCACTGAACCACTTCATGCTTATTTCAATATCAGAAAGTCCTTCCTTTCCCAATAACAAATTACCCGTAAGGTATTCCATATAGTACATTGCTGGCATGGTGAAAGGATTACTAAGCCATACCATCGAAATGGCAACAGGGACATTAAAACGTAAAAATGGTGTTATTGCCATGACTGCGAGCATTTGCATAGGCATAGGTATAAAGCCCCAAAAAAGACCAACTAAAATACCTCTACTGACACTTTTTCTGTTAATGCTTAAGTATTCACGTGGAAGCTTGTATTTTTCTATAAACTTGTCAAGCTTTGAGCCCGAAGATTTTTTCTTAAATGTTTTTCTAATCATGAAAAATACAAACCTGCATAAATAATTTTAACTGTAGTCTAGTACCGATGAGCTTTAAATCACCTTTAGTTCTCTGAGTTGGGTCCATTCAGAGGGTTCATATCAAGTTTTGTGTAAAATGCGTGTAAACAACTATCACGTGGAATAACTCATAAAACATGGTAATAAATAGACATAAAGGTATATTATGAGCGGATATATGATTTTTTCTGGAACATCAAACCCAGAGCTTGCTAAAGAGATAGCAACTTACCTAGAAATGCCCCTTTCCGGGGCAACGATAAATCGTTTTTCAGATGGAGAAATCTCTGTACAAATTGCAGAGAGTGTACGTGGGAAAGATGTTTTTATTATCCAGCCTACTTCTGCGCCGGCAAATGCCAACTTGATGGAACTACTCATTATCACTGACGCGCTGAAGCGTTCTTCTGCAAAGTCTATTACTGCAGTAGTTCCCTATTACGGATATGCAAGACAAGACAGAAAAGCTGCTCCTCGAGTGCCTATTACGGCAAAACTTGTGGCCAACCTGATGGAAACAGCAGGTATCACACGTATGGTAACTATAGACCTGCATGCATCACAGATACAAGGTTTTTTTGATATTCCGGTCGATAATCTTTATGGGGCTATCTTGTTTATGGATTATATCAAAGCGAAAAACTTTAAAAATCCTGTTATTGCTTCTCCAGATATCGGCGGTGTAGCAAGGGCAAGATATTTTGCAAATAAACTAGGCCTTGACATGGTTATCGTAGATAAGCGTCGCGAAAAAGCCAATGAATCTGAAGTAATGAACATCATTGGCAATGTAGAGGGCAAAGATGTAATTCTCATCGATGATATGATCGATACTGCCGGAACAATGGTCAAAGCTGCTGCAGCACTTAAGAAACTTGGAGCTGCGTCTGTAATGGCATGTTGTACGCACCCGGTACTTTCAGGTCCGGCATACGAGCGTATAGAAGAGGGCGAACTAGATGAACTTGTAGTAGCCAATACGATTCCCATGACAAAGCAGTCAAAAAAGATAAAAATGCTTTCAACTGCTTCGTTGCTTGGTGAAGTTATAAGAAGAGTATATAATAACGAAAGTGTAAATTCACTTTTTGAAGCGAATGTATAAAAATTAATCAGTAAAAATTGAAAAATGGGTAGTTGTATTATAACTGTTTGGCCCTTGGATTATTAGGGGCAAGCAAGAAGGAAAAAATTTGGCAAAAGCAGTACCACAGGCAAACATACGTAACTTTTCTATTATCGCGCATATCGACCATGGAAAATCTACACTGGCTGACCGTATCATACAGGAGTGTGGAGCAGTATCGGACAGACAAATGTCTGCACAGGTGATGGATACGATGGATATAGAAAAAGAACGCGGTATTACCATTAAAGCCCAATCTGTACGTTTGGACTATGTAAAAGATGGTGAAGCGTATATTCTTAACCTCATAGATACTCCAGGACACGTTGATTTTTCTTATGAAGTGAGCCGATCTTTGGCTTCTTCAGACGGTGCACTGCTTATCATCGATGCGGCACAGGGCGTAGAGGCTCAAACCATAGCCAATGTTTACATCGCTATAGAAAATGACTTAGAACTTTTACCCGTGGTAAATAAGATAGACCTTCCTGCAGCTGATCCAGACAGAGTACTCTCAGAGCTTGAAGAGGCTATTGGCATCGATGCAACACTGCATAATCTTGTCTCAGCTAAGACGGGAGAAGGCGTTAAAGAACTTGTTGACTCTATCGTTGAGCGTGTCCCCGCACCGGTAGGTGACGCTGACGCACCACTCAAAGCACTTATCTATGACTCTTGGTTTGACAATTACTTAGGAGCGCTTGCCTTGGTACGTATTTTTGATGGTAGTATCAAAAAAGGACAAATGCTTAAAGTGATGGGAACCAAAGATGATCATCAAGTTCTTAACCTTATGTATCCAAACCCTATTGCACCTGTTAAAACGGATGAAATACGTACAGGGGAGATAGGTATCGTAGTAATGGGACTTAAAACGGTTGATGCACTTCAGGTAGGAGATACCATTACGGATGCCAAAGTCCCTACTGCTGAACCTATACATGGTTTTGAACCTGCAAAACCGTTTGTGTTTGCAGGTATTTACCCTATAGAGACAGATAAGTTTGAAGAATTACGTGATGCCCTGAACAAACTTAAGCTCAATGACTCTTCTTTAAGTTTTGAACCGGAGAGTTCCATGGCACTGGGATCTGGTTTTAGAACAGGTTTTCTAGGTATGTTGCATATGGAAGTGGTTAAAGAGCGTTTAGAGCGTGAGTTTGATCTTGAGCTTATTGCTACGGCACCTACGGTTGTTTATAGAGTTAAGCAAACTAACGGTGAAGAGTTTGAGATACAAAATCCAAGTGAGCTTCCTGAGCCACAGAAGATAGAGAATATTTTTGAGCCGTATGTCAAAGCGACTATTTTAACACCTCAAGAGTATGTGGGAAACCTCATTAAGCTGCTCAATGACCGTCGCGGTATACAGATAAAAATGGACTACTTGAATGAAACGCGTGTACTTATGGAGTATGATATCCCTATGAATGAGATCATCATGGACTTCTATGATAAACTAAAGTCCACCACCAAAGGATACGCAAGTTTCGATTATGAGCCTATAGGTTTTAGAGAGGGAAAACTTGTGAAACTCGATATTCGTGTGGCAGGTGATATCGTAGATTCACTCTCCATCATTGTACCTGAAGACAAGGCGCGTACACGCGGACTTGCTTTTGTTGCACAACTTAAAGAACTCATACCCAGGCAGCTTTTTGAAGTCGCTATTCAAGCGAGTATAGGAAACAATGTCATTGCCCGTTCGAACGTGAAGTCAATGGGTAAAAATGTTACGGCAAAATGTTACGGAGGTGATATTACACGTAAAAGAAAACTTTTAGAGAAACAAAAAGCAGGTAAAAAACGTATGAAGTCTATCGGCAGGGTGCAGGTACCGCAAGAAGCGTTTATGGCTGTTTTAAAACTGGATAGCTAGTATGGAGATGGGCTGGGCACTTCATATACACCTCCTTGCAGCCATATCATGGATAGGAGGTTCCATCTTCATGTTTGCTCTTGGTATAAGTATGAGAGATAAAAAAGCCCAAAAATCAGTCTATCCTCATATAGGACCGATTTTTGGTTATTTTGAAGTGATTGCACTGATGTTCCTACTTGCCACTGGTACCTATATGATCACAGAAAATGGGCTTATAGATATCTTGTTTACAGACTACCACTCTGAGGTCATAGATGCTTTACGTATAAAACTTTGGCTGGTACTGGTACTTTTGATCGTAACAGTTATTCACTTTGTTATAGCCCTTAAAACGAACATTAAAGAACGTACGCATATACAAAATCTTATCTCCCGAGCTTCATCTATGCTTATTTTCTTTTTGAACCTTTTTGTATTGCATTATGCTATAGTGATTAGAAACATACTTTAAAAGCATGTTTTTTAATCCATTTAAAATTTATAAGAAAAGAGATCAGATATGAAAATTGCAGTGATGTTTTTATTGGTGTGTAGAGCGTTATGGTCAGATGTCTTAAAAGTAAAAGATAAATTCCCTTACGATAGTTTTACAGATCAATTTGATAAGAAATTAGCTATTACTCCTGACACTAAAGAGGTTATTGTTTCATTTAGTAAAAAAAACGGTAAAACTGTCAAAACTTTTCTGGAATCACATGAAGGGTATCTAAACGAGAGACAAGCAGTCTATCTAGCAGACGTCAGTTCAGCCCCTTCCATCGCTATGTCATTATTTATGAAGCCCGCATTGCGAAAACATAATTTTCGTGTAGGATTGATAAATGATGAAAAAATAGCAAAAACGCTTCCTGCAGTCGAAGGTAAAACCACTGTGATAAAATTAGAAAAACTGTATATTAAGTCGATAACATTTATAGATAGCTTATGAGAGAAATGAAGAGATAGTCAAGGCATATAAAGAAGGTACTCTCAGCACTTGATTTAAAGTATTGGGACTATCACAACCTGCTATATCTGGGGTGATTAAGAGGAGCAGGAAGTGAGTTATCGTTATCACCTGACCACTGACCCTTTTATATCCCATCGTTTTTTCTATCCTTGTTTTTTGATAAGCATTTGGCTCTAGCCAATTCCAGTTGTTTTGCTGTATATATTTTCATATAAATTGCTGCACTTGTGATGATTATAAACATACTCACCCATAAATAGTGAATAGATAAATCGAAAATATTCACCACTAAAAAAAAGAAAATAAGAGGCATAAATATCTGTCTATAAAAACCAATATAAGGTATTATAAATGGATTTTTAATACCTTGAAGTGTGGAAACTGATATAAACAAGGTAATAAATGAAAAAAAGATAAAACTCTCAAATATTATATAGGTGTATGCGATATCTACAACTTCTGAGTCTGTATCAAATAGCATAATCATAGTTTTACCAAATAATATTATTAAAACCATCCCAATAGCGCTCATGGTGTATCCATATTTTAAAGATTTATGTATCACTTCATCGATTCTATCAAATTTTTTAGCACCAAAGTTATTTGATATTATCGATATTACGGCTGTATTTAAGCCCAACATAGGCAGTAAAATAATCTGCTCAACTCTATACCCTATCCCAAATGCTGCAACTGCTTTAAACCCAAAAGTAGATACAAAATACATAGTAATCATACTTCCCAAAGACCCTAAAAACATATTTATACTAGTAGGAATAGCCTGTATCATTAAATGTTTAAAAACTTTTATATTTGGAGTAGATTTGAAAAACAGTGATGTATTAAAAAGGTTTGTTTTGTAAAGTTTATACAACATATATATAAGTGTGATGTATTGAATTAAGACGGTTGCGATGGCAACCCCACTTATCCCTAATGCTGGAATAAAATAAAAGCCATAAATGAATAATGGATCAAGAATAACATTTAAAATAAATCCAATTATCAAAATATTTCTATAACTTTTAGTATCTCCAAGAGCTATTAAGACTGCGTTTGCACCTAATCCTATGAGCATAGGAAATATCCCAAGAAGTATGATATAAGTATATTCGAGTGTATATTCTAAAACTTTATCAGCTGCACCTATCCAAACAAATATAAATTTTAAAAGTAAAAAACTGATAATAGACAAAATAAAAGAAATAAATATAAATAGACTTATACCATTTGATGCATATACTCGCGCCATATTTTTTTTGTGTTTACCAAGTGCACCACCTACATAGGCTGTAATTGCAGATGAGAGCCCAAAACTTATAGATAAAAGCATGAAAAAAATCATAAAACTATAGGTAAGTGCAGAGATAGCCTCGGTTGATATTTGGCCGACATAAAATGTATCTACAACATTATACATGGTGTTAAAAAACATCCCTATACTTGAAGGTATCGCGATTTGAAAGATGAGTTGTCGGGAGCGTAAATCTAACTGTGTAAATTCTAAAAATTAGATTTATTTGATATAGTAGTCAAGTAAATTAATCTAAAAGGATTTACATATGAGCTTACTAAATACAGAAGAATTAAAGCGACAGCTCAAAGAGGGAACTTT
>JACDJA010000091.1_pt1 | contig 128860 bp, 137 predicted proteins | sample 7449241 | NCBI WGS metagenome assembly JACDJA01 (sample SAMN14253289, study PRJNA609438) | sludge metagenome | isolation source: initial anaerobic sludge | collected 2018-12-20 | reverse complement strand
CCGATGATATACTAGAGTATAGAGATAAAAACAAATGCTTTAAGAGTGTAGAAGAGCTAAGAAACATAAAAGGTATTGGAGATAAGTTCTTTAGCAATAATGGTGATAATATTAGTGCTAGTAAGTGTGTGAGGTAGTAAAGGGGCTTTTTATAGCCCTTTTACTAGGGAGAGTAAAATAAACTGTGTAAAGCATCCCTAAATAGCAGACTCATCTACTTCGCCCGTTCTTATTCTTATAACTTTTTCAACAGATGAGATAAAAATTTTGCCATCCCCAATGTTTCCAGTTCTAGTTGATTCAATAATAGTAGATATTATTTTTTCAACATCTTCATCCGAGGTGATTAGTTCGATCTTTATTTTTGGTACAAAATCGACAATATGTTCAGCTCCTCTGTAGATTTCACTATGCCCTTTTTGTCTCCCATAACCTCTTATTTCGGTTATGCTCATACCAGCAACTCCTGCTTGAGTTAGAGCTTCTTTAAGCTCTTCTAGCTTAAAGGGTTTTATTATTGCTTCTATTTTTTTCAATTTATCTCCTTTGGTTGTTAAAAGACTCGTTTGAACTCAGGATAAGCCTCTAGTCCGCACTCTTTCACATCTAGGCCTTGTAGTTCAACATCTTTTAGAGCTCTTATTGGTGCTATTTTATTTAAAATAAATAACAGAGCATAAGAGAGTGTGAAGATAAAGACCCCGATGAAAAGTATACCTTTTAGTTGATTTAACATTAGGATATCTTTTGCAAAAATAGCTACAGCTAGTGTCCCCCAAATCCCATTTAACAAGTGAACCGATAAAGCTCCGACGGGGTCATCTATCTTGAGTTTATCAAACATAAATACACCAACTACAACTAGCACTCCACCAAAGGCTCCTACGATAACCGAAGAGTAGATGCCCAGTACATCCGCACCAGCAGTTATGGAGACTAACCCACCTAGACCACCATTTAAAATCATAGTTATATCAAAGCGTTTGTACATAATGTACATCACTATAGCTACCGAGATTGCTCCTGCAAAACCAGCTATATTTGTATTTAGAATCACAAGTGATACTAAGTGTGCATCGTCTATAGAGGCGATAGTTCCTACACTTCCACCATTAAATCCAAACCAACCAATCCATAAAAGCAAAGCCCCAAGAGTTACTAGAGGTATATTTGAAGCTGGTATAATCTTGATGGTGCCATCATCGGTATATCTCCCTTCTCTTGCCCCAATAACCAATAAAGCAGCAAGTAAAGCCCAGCCACCTGTACTGTGGATAATGGTGGAACCAGCCAAGTCATGCATAGGTGATATGTCAAATATAGTCTGTTTGAGAAAATTTGCTCCCCAAGTAATATTTACTACTAAAGGGTATAAAACCGTAGCCATAATCAGTGTAAAGAGTGCTATAGGAATAACCTTAGCCCTTTCACTGATACCACCACTCATAATATTCATAGCTTTTCCAACAAAAGCCATCTGAAATAAAACAGTCGCATAGTTTATTGCTTCACTATTTAAGCCTGTATCAAATGCTAATGAATAACCAATTAGTACAAAACCTAATGATGCAACACAAAAAATAAGGATATTGATAACTAAAACAGAAGTGACATTTTTTGTTCTAACGATTCCGCTTTCAAGCATAGCAAAACCAGGATACATAAAAACAACTAAAGTCATAGCAAAGAGGATATAAAGAGTATCGATAATATATGATACATCAGACATTGTTTGCATCGAAGTGGTCCTTTTAGAGAGTAAAATCTCTGGCGCCAGACGAGCGGAATTATACTAAAAAAAGCTTTAAAAAATATTTATAAAATAATTAAATCTAGCTTAAATATACAATAATAATGCTTTTTAGTATAAATATGTATATATTTGTAACTTATTTTAGGCTACAAACATATATTTTGCTAAAACTACTATAAAAAATCCTAAAACTAAAACAAGTTTATGAAAATGATCTTGCATAAAAGGGTGTTTTGGTTTGTTGGCAAATTTGGTATATAGGTTATATAAAACACCTAAGGCTATAATGGTTGCAAGTAGCACTTTTATCATTAGCATCTTTTGTAAAGGTGTCTCAAAAACACCAGCAGATGAGTTTACATAACTAGATAACATCATGCCACCTGTGAGTATTATGATTAAAAGTGCAGGTGGAAAGATCTTAAAGCTTTTTTGCCCTAAGTATTGGCTCATCTTTTTGCTTGACTCCTCGCCTAGAATCTTTTTTAGTGGTCCTATAAGTACAACATCACTAAAGACATAGCCTAAAAAAGCTATAGCTAAAAGTAGGTGTATCAAGTGTGCATATGGATAGATTGCTTCCATTATTTTCTCCTTTTTTTCTCTGGTTTATATTCACTTTTTGGGATAATCTCTTTTTTATCTTCTCGTCTGATCTGCTTCATACCAAAGCCCTCAATCTCATCTTTTGGTATCTTTTTTGAGATGAGCCTTTCGATCCGTTTTATCTCAAATTTTTCATCTATATCTATAAGCGATATAGCAACCCCATCTTTTCCAGCTCTTCCTGTTCGTCCAACTCTATGGACATAATCCTCTGGAATAAGCGGTAGTTCGTAGTTTATAACGATAGGAAGATCCTCTATATCAAGACCTCGTGAAGCGATATCGGTTGCTACTAAAACTCTTAGTTTTCCCTCTTTAAACTCAGCTAGAGTCTTACTTCTACTTGCTTGAGTTTTATCTCCATGTATCACCCCGCTTTTTAGTCCATCTTTTTTAAGCTCAACTATTAGCTCATCTGCACTAGCTTTTGTTCTAGTAAAAACCAAAACCTGATGGTAGTTTCTTGAGCCTATGATGTAGGCTAGAAGCGGTGCTTTGTTCTCTTTATCGACAAGATAGGCTATCTGGTTTATCCCCTCGGCGGTGATATTTTTCTTTGCTACTTCTAAAAACTCAGGTTTTGTTAGTAGAAGTTTTGATAAGTTTCTCACTTTTGTGCTATATGTTGCACTAAAAAACAGTGTTTGATGTCTTTTTGGTAGAAGCTGAGCTACACTTTTTATATCTTTACTAAAACCCATATCTAACATACGATCTGCCTCATCTATGACAAATATCTCTATGTTATCTAGCTTTAGCCCTTTTTGAGTATGCTCTAGAGCTCTACCTGGGGTTGCTATGATGATATCGACTCCACTTTTTAGGGCTTTTTTTTGGTTCTCAAGATCTTTTCCGCCGATAATTACTGCTATATTTATATCTAAGTATTTTGCATAACTAAGGGTATCTTCGTATATCTGAAGGCAAAGTTCTCTAGTTGGTGAAAGTACTAAGGCTCGTGGATTTTTTGGGTTGTGTTTTTTTAGCCTTTGAAGAAGCGGCAACATAAAAGCGGCAGTTTTTCCAGTACCTGTTTGAGCGGTGGCAAATATATCTTTTTTAGACAATATAAGTGGTATAGCCCTTTGCTGAATAGGTGTTGGCTCATCAAACCCTAGCTCACCAACTGCATCTGCTAGTGTTTTTATAACACCAATTTTTTCAAAAAGTCTACTTTTCACTACTATCCTCTTCATCTACACAAACTACATTTCCTCGTCTTGCTAGTCTTTTTTCGATGATTTTTTGCTCAAACTTTTTAAAATTGTAAAATACAAAATATATAACTAACCCAAGTATAGGTAGTGCAAAATACCAGTGATTTTTAATATATTTGATAACTTCTAGAAGATATTCACCAAAAAAGTAAGCAGGAACTATTGTTAGGGCTGCCCAGATCATAGCACTAACAAAGTTTATAAATGCAAATTTTCTAGCTGAATACTTAGTAAGTCCTATCGCCATGGGTGTTATGGTTCTCATTCCATACATATATCTTTGGAAAAATATAATAGGCCAACCATATTTTTGAAGCAAAAGATGGGCAAGTGCAAACTTCATCTGTTGTGAGTGGATCTTTTTTTGGATCCATTTTTTGTTGAGTCTACCTATATAAAAATATATCTGATCACCGACAAACCCACCAAATCCTGCGATAACTATCGATAGGTAAAGGTTCATATCGCCCGTATGACTCATGATACCTGCCATGATAAGCCCAAGCTCACCCTCTAGTATGCTCCATAGAAACAAAACTATGTAGCCATACTCCCTAAGCCAATCAATAAACAGCTCTTCCACGATAACCTTTATATTTAAATTTGTCTATTATATTCAGTTCTAGTTAATGTTAATGCTTCACTTGAGTGTTTTTATAATAAAACCATGCAATTATACCTATTAGGCTCATCGCAAGGCTCATAACTTGCCCTTGATTTATCATATCACAGCAGATATAGCCTATCTGGACATCGGGCATTCTATAAAACTCTGCTAAAAATCTAAAAAATCCATAACTAATACCATAGATGAGTATAAGTTCACCACTAAATTTTTGGTATTTTCTATATAGATAGACTACTAAAAATACCCCAAATCCCTCTAGCACGGCTTCATATAGTTGAGACGGGTGCCTTAAAACTCCATCGACTAGTATCCCCCAAGGCACATCTGTCTCTCTACCTATAAGCTCTTGATTTAAAAAGTTGCCGATTCGACCAAAAACAAAAGCAAGGGGTACGCTAATGGCAACTAGATCCATAATAGAGCCAAATGGTGCTTTGTATTTTTTTGAGTAGAGATAAGAGCCTATAAAAAAACCTATAACAGCCCCGTGGTAGCTCATCCCGCTAATACCTACAAACTCACCATTGATAAATGGGTTAAACATCTGCCACGGATGGGAGAGATAGTAAAAGGTATTGGTCTCATAAAAGAGTATAAAACCAAGCCTTGCACCTAGTATAACACCAACTTCTATGTAGATAAAGTAGACATCAAGCTCTTTTGATTTGAAGTCTAGGTTGTCTTTTTTTATAAAATATTTGCCGATAGCTAAAGCACTAAGTAGTGCTAATACATACATCATCCCATACCAGTGGATAGGGATTGAGCCTATATGAAAAGCTATAGGATCAAAATGGGAGTAGATATTTTGCCAAAAACTCAACTCTTTAGTGCCTCTGCTATAAGTTCTATCGGGTTTTTAAAGATCTGCGGTGCATCTACATAGTTCATAGAAGCATTTATCTGCATCCTACAAGCACTACACTCTGAGCTTACAAAATGGGCTTTTGTATCTTTTATCATTGCTGCTTTTGGTAGTCCTGCTGCTTTTGCAAACTTGTACTTTTCACTCTGCATGGTTACTCCACCAAAGCCACAGCAGGTGTTTGGGTCGTCCATCTCTACAATATCATAATTTTTACTTATAAGGCTTCGCGGTTCTTTATAGAGTCCTTGCATCTTTCTTGCATGACATGGGTCATGGTATGTTACATCTCTAGTATCTTTTTTCTTTGTAGAGAGTATGTTGTTTAGTTCTGTATGTTTCTCTAGCCACTCTGTTGCCATAAATATCTTGTTCTTTAGTGCAGCTGCTCTTGCCCTCCACTCAGGTTGGTTGTGAAAATAGTGCTCATAGTCTATCTTTAACATCGCACTACAAGTAGCTTCAGGGACTATAATAGCCTCAACATCGTTTATAAAACTCTCAAAATACTCTATGTTAAATTTGGCATTATAATCAACCGTATCAAAATCACCCGTAAAATAAGCAGGTGCCGAACAGCACTTTTGATCATGTGCTAAAAAAGCATCGATACCTAAGTACTCAAGAACTTCTAAAAGTGCATTTCCTGTATTTGTGTAGTTATAATTAGCCAAACACCCTATAAATATAGCGACTCTTCTTTTACCACCATTGTTTATGAGTTCTTGTTTATGTTGGTTTAAAAATGAGACTTTTTTTAGACTAGGAAGCAGTCTATCTGCCCTTAGCATAGGTAGATTAAACCTTGAACTCATGGAGTCTATATCGGCTTGTATCTTAAAGCTACATGTTTGAAAAACCCACCCTAACTTAAAGGCTATATCGTTTAGCCATCTATGACGAAGGAGTAAGAAAAATAGTTTTTTATACCATGCTATGCCAAATTTTTTACCTATATCGGCCCTAACTTGCTCTATAACCATATCTGTTGGGAGTGATTTTGGGCAAACTTCTACACAAGCAGTACATAAAAAGCAGCTCTCAAATATATCTTTAGCATTTTTATCTAACTCAAGATCACCTTTATGGTAAGCCCCTAAAAGGTCTAAAAACCCCCTAGGCGATGTTACTTCATCGGCATTTACATTGTGGATAGTACAAACAGGGATACACTTCCCACACTTTATACACTCATCTGTAATATCTGAGTAGTCAAATATATCTTGTGGTCGTAAGCTCATCTTTTACACCGTTTTAGAGAATGTTTTAGCATTTTGTGTATGTTTTTTCATGTAGGCATCAAATGGCATAGAGATATTTCGTATAAGAAGAGTCCCCGTCTCGCTACACTCGATACTATCATCGCTTATGCTAAGTAGTCCATCTTCTTCAAAAGGTTTTAGCTCATCTATAGCATCTGCAAAATACTCACTAAATTTGACATTATGGAGTGATTCAAACCTTTTTATATCTAGCTTAAAGTTGCTCATAAGCTCCATGATGACATATTGTCTTATCTTATCATCTTCACTTAAAACTACTCCCCGCTCAAAAGGTAGTCTACCTTGCTCTATAGAGTTTTCATAACTGCTCATCTCTTTTGTGTTTTGTGCATAATAATCAACCCCTTCACCTATGGAAGTCAGCCCTATGCCTATAAGATCAGCTCCACCTTTTGTGGTGTAACCTTGGAAGTTTCTATGAAGCTCACCTTTTTCTATAGCTTTAAATAGCTCATCTTGTGGTTTTGCAAAGTGATCCATACCTATCATTTTATAGCCATTTGAGGTCAAAAAACTTATGGTCTCTTGCATAATCGCTAGTTTCTCATCCGGAAGTGGAAGTGTTGTCTCATCTATTTTTCGCATAGTTTTTTTCATCCACGGCACATGGGCATAGTTAAATACCGCAAATCTATCAGGATCAAGGGTGAGAGCAAGTGAGAGAGTCTCTTTAAAGGTATCAAGACTTTGGTATGGAAGTCCGTAGATGAGATCGACATTTACTGAGTGCATATTGTATTTTCTAGCTAGATCCATCGCTTCTTTTGTTATGTTGTATGGTTGGATACGATGAACCGCTTCTTGAACTTTTTCATTAAAATCTTGGATACCAAAACTTACACGATTGAAGCCATTTTGAGCTAAAACTCTCATCTGATCTTCATTTATATGTCTAGGGTCTATCTCACAACTAATCTCAGCATCGGCTCTAAAGTTGGTAAAATATAGTTTTATCTCTTTAATGATCTCATCTAGCTGCTCTGCTGTAAAAAATGTAGGAGTTCCACCACCAAAGTGCATCTGGATAACTTCTCTTTTTGTATCTACTACACTTGAGAGGATTTTTAGCTCATCTTTTAGGTAGTTTAGGTAGCGAACCATCTTATCTTCTTTTGAGGTAAAAACGACATTGCACCCACAAAAATAACAGGCATTTTTACAAAAAGGTAGGTGAAAATATAGACTAAGTGGACGAGATGAGTCTTGTGATTTTAGTTTTTGTATGTAGTTATCATAACTAAAAGTATCACTAAACTCTAGTGCTGTTGGGTAGCTTGTATATCTGGGTCCCGCTTTTGAGTATTTTACAAATTTTGCGAAGTCTAACATTTATTATCCATTTTGTTTATTGTGATTGAGGGCGATTATCTCTAAAAAGTGTTAAAAAGCTTATTAATCTTTGAGATTATTTAAAAAACTCTCCAACTTTTTTATGTCTGTTAAGAAGTCGATCTTCTCTACTCTAAAGCTATCTATACTAACAACTACTATCTTTTTCAAATCACCATCTACCTTGTAGTTAGAGGCTATGGTTTTATCATCTAAGATGAGGACTTTGTGGTTATGTTTTTTTAGCCCCGATAATATAAACATCTTTCTAACAAACATCGGTGCTAAGCTTATATCTACCACAAAAAGTGTATGTTTATTCGCTAGATAAGTTGGATTTTTTGTAGCAAGAAAGTCATTTATTTGGTACCCTAAATCTTTTTCAAAGGCAAAGATTATAGCTTTAGTGTTAGAGTTAATGGCTATCTTATCTCCAAACTGATCATTTAGTGCAAAATCTCTTATGTAGTTCCCAACAACTAGCCTATCGGCACTACTAAAGCTAAAGATACTAAAAAGTATAAAAATAGCCTTTATCATCTTGCTCCTTTGGGTTTTATAACTAAAATCATACTACAAAAACGAAACAGTGCTTTGTCGCTAAAGTATGATATTATTTTAAAAAAATATGGAACATTTACTATGAAAGAGTACATAAAAAATCAGATAAAATCATCGTATGAGACAAAACAGGCAATATATGCAAACGAAACACTTTTAGAAACGATAGTAAAAGTGGCATCTTTATGTGTGCAGATGTATAAAGAGGGTAGCGGCAAAACCATACTAGCAGGAAACGGTGGAAGTGCTGCTGATGCACAACATATCGCAGCTGAGCTAGTTGGAAGATACGGTTTTGATAGAGCATCATTACCTTCACTAGCACTAACAACAGATACTTCAAACCTAACTGCTATAGGAAACGACTACGGTTATGATAAGGTTTTTTCAAGACAACTTGAGGGGATGGGTCTAAGTGGCGATATATTTTTTGGTATATCAACTTCAGGCAACTCAACTAACATCTTAAGGGCTTTTGAGGTAGCTAAAGCTAAAGATATAACTACTATAGCTTTAGTTGGTCGTGATGGCGGAGAGATGGCTAAAATGGCCGATATTAGCATAATCGTCCCATCAAACGATACCCCCCGCATACAAGAATCACACATACTTATAGGTCACATCATTTGTGATATTATCGAAAAAGAGGTTTTTGGTGTCGGGCTTAACTAAGGCACTTTTTTTAGATAGAGATGGGGTTATAAATATTGAGAAAAACTATCTCTATAGAGTAGAAGATTTTGAGTTTATAGATGGAGTATTTGAGCTTTGTAAACACTTTCAAAACTTAGGTTTTATCATCGTTGTTATAACTAACCAATCAGGTATCGCAAGAGGTTACTACTCACAAGATGATTTTTTAAAACTTAGCTCATGGATGGTAGATGAGTTTAAAAAACAAGGCATAAATATAAGCAGAGTCTATCACTGCCCACACCATCCAGATTTTAGTGGTGAGTGTGAGTGTAGAAAACCTAAAAATGGTATGATACTTGAGGCTCAAAAAGATTTTGATATAGACTTAAAAAACTCTGTTTTAGTCGGCGATAGCGAGAGTGATATAGAGGCCGCTATAAGCTCAAACATACAACAAACTTATCTTTTGAGTCAAAAAAATGTAGCTACAAAAGCTTTTAAAAGGGTAGAAAAACTTAAAGATATTTTAGTTTAGTAGGTTGTTTAAGCTCTGCTTTTTAAAGGTTCGGTAGATATCAAAATCACTATCTATACTTAGTATATTTTTGATTTTTTCTTTTGAGGCTATAAACATCAAAGAGCTATCGGCTAAGTCCATTGGAATATCGCTATATTTTTCCATCATAGTTATGATTTGAGCTAGTTCATCTTGACTTATATTGTAAATCTCAACACCACCTATGCTGCACCATCTCAAAAAATCTATCTGAACTTTTAAGTTAAAATCAAGCATATGAGAGACTTCAGTAATCACAGCCCACGAAGTGATAAGACTGCCTTTAAAAGATTTTAAAAACTCTAAAACTTTGAGATGGTATCTATCGCTTTTGTCAAAAAGAGCTATAAGAGGACCGCTATCTACTAGTACTTTTTGCATGTAGTTTCTCTTTTAGTTTTTGTTTATAGGTAGTAGATAAGTTGCTATTGCCACTTGAGTATTTTCCAAAAAGTTCACAACCTAGCTCGTAGGGTGTCTGTTTGGTTTGTTGTTTTTTTAACATATTAAAGTAGTAGATAAGAGCATCTTTTATAACCCTGCTTTTTGGTAAGCTGTTTTTTTTGGCAACTAAAAGTAGCTCTTTTTCTAGTTTTTCATCAAGTCTAACCGATACCATAAAATACTCCTTTTGTCTTACATATTGTATCACATATATATAAAATGGTTTTAAAAATACTTTATTATGTTAAAATTTGCACAAATATAGATAGGAGTAGATTTGCTGATCTTAAATAGTGGCGGAACATTTAACAAACGATACAACTACTTAAATGGCGAACTAGAAGTTCCATACGACAACAAAGCCCCAAAAGATATACTAAAAAGTACAGGCGAGATTTATGAAGTTGCTGGTGTGCTTTATAAAGATAGTCTTGAGATGGATACACAAGATAGAAAAATCTTAGCTAGAGTTATAGCCGAATCGGTTGAAAAAAAGATAGTTATCATACACGGAACCGATACTATGAGGCTTAGTGCTGAGTTTTTGAGTGAGATATTTGATGATAGAGTTATAGTTTTTGTTGGAGCTATGAGACCTTTTGAGGTAGATAATATCGAGGCTTCGCTAAACCTTGGTATGGCGATAGGTTTTGCTAGGGCTAAAGAGCAAAATGGTGTCTATATATGTATGAGTGGGCATGTTGAGCCTTGGGATAAGATAGAGAAAAATACAAAATTTGGGAAGTTTGAAGTTATTGAATAAAAGAAGCTGTACACATTGCCATCTTGAGTTTGATGAGAGTGTTTTAACTAAAGAGATAGTTGATGGCAAGGAGTGTTATTTTTGTTGCAATGGGTGTCAAGGGGTCTATCACCTTCTTTATGAGCAAAATCTTGAGAGTTTTTACGATAAAAGTGGAGGTGTAAAACTAACCCCACTAAACAAAACACTAAGTGATTCTAGTAGCTTTGATAGTGAGGCTTTTTATGAGCAGTTTGTAAGGCTAAATAGTGATGGACTTAGTGAAGTTTCACTCGCTATAGAGGGGATTCACTGCTCTGCTTGTGTTTGGCTAAATGAAAAAGTGCTAAACCGCCTTGATGGGGTTATAGAGGCAAATATCAACTTCACATCAAACAAAGCAAATGTTATGTGGGACGATACCAAAGTAAAACTCTCAACCATCATAGATACCATAAGGGCGATAGGTTATGATGCTTTTGCTTATGATTCTGAGGCGAGTGAGAAGATAGTTAGTCGCCTTAGAAAATCCTACTACTTAAAGATGGCGGTAGCTATCTTTGCATCTATGAATGTTATGTGGATAGCAGTTGCACAATATGCAGGTTATTTTAGCGGGATGGATCAAGATATAAAAACCATCTTAAACATAGCAGAGGGGATACTAGCAACCCCTGTACTTTTTTATAGCGGTTGGGTCTTTTTTAGAGGAGCCTATTTTGGGCTTAAAAACCGCACTATAAATATGGACTTACTTGTAAGTACAGGTGCAACTCTAACCTACTTATACTCCATCTATATAACCATCATAGAGCGGGGTGAAGCCTACTTTGACTCTGTAACTATGATAATTACTTTTATACTTATAGGTAAATTTTTAGAGATACTTAGCAAAAAATCTGCTTCAGATACACTCGATCTTATCACAAAAGATATACCATCAAGCATAAACATACTAAGAGATGGTATGGTGGTATCGCTAAAGCTTAAAGATGTTGTGGTTGGCGATACTATCATAGTATCTAGCGGTCAAAAAGTTCTTTTTGATAGCATTATAACCAAAGGGAGCGGGAGTTTTGATGAGTCTAGCATAAGTGGTGAGAGTAGGGCGGTACACAAAAACATCGGCGATAACATAATAAGCGGAACCATAAGCATAGATGCCGATGTAGAGGCAAGAGTCTTAAAAGATTTTAAACACTCCACTTTTTCAAATATAGTCTCACTTTTAGAGGGGGCTTTGAGCAAAAAGCCACATATTGAGCTTTTGGCAAATAGGCTATCGGAGTATTTTTCAGCAGTTATACTAACTATAGCACTAGCGACATTTTTGTTTTGGTACTTTATGAGTGGTGGGTTTGAGCACTCATTTATGGTGGCGGTTTCAGTTATCATCATAGCTTGTCCGTGTGCCTTAGCACTTGCAACACCTGTTGCTACACTTGTGGGCTTAGGCAATAGTGTAAAAAGAGGGATACTCTTTAAAGAGGCATCACATCTAGAATCGATCGCAAAGATAGACACACTAGTGCTAGATAAAACAGGAACTCTAACAAAAGGGAATGCTGAGGTTGTAAAAACTACTCATCTAAAAGAGTTTGATGAGAGCTTTTTATATTCACTCCTTAGTCCATCATCTCACCCTATATCAAAAGCTATAGTAAAACACTTAGGTGAGCAAAAAGTATTTGGTTTTGATAGCTACACACAACTAAGTGCAAGGGGTATAAAAGCGACTTTAGGTGCTAAAACATATTTAGGTGGAAATGAGGCACTTTTAAAAGAAAACGGGATAGATTTTAGCTATAAAAGTGACAAGAGCCTATTTTACTATGCAGTTGATGGTGAAGTTGTTGGGGTGTTTGAGCTTGAAGATAGCTTAAAAGATGGGGCTTTAGAGTTTATAAAAAGTATGAAAAAAATGGGACTTAAACTCTACCTTTTAAGTGGTGATCATAAAGAAGCAACCACTAAAATAGCGGGAGTTTTAGGGATAGAGAGCTTCCTTTATGAGCAAAAACCAGAAGATAAGGCTAACTTTATAACTTCACTTCAAGATGATGGTAAAAAAGTCGCTATGGCAGGAGATGGTATAAACGACATACTAGCCCTTGCAAATGCAAATATCTCAGTATCGATGGGTGGCGGAAGCGATATCGCCATAGAGGTTGGCGATATAGTGCTACTAGATGACTCTTTAGAGTCTTTAAAAGAGGCTTTTAGTATAGGCAAAAATACCTATTCACTCATAAAACAAAATATAGCGATCTCACTAACTTACAACTCCATAACAGTACCTTTGGCGATGATGGGGTATGTTATACCACTTGTTGCGGCTATATCTATGTCTTTTAGCTCACTTTTGGTAGTTTTAAATTCACTTAGAGCAAGGAGATGATGTGGATAGTTGGGTAGTAGCTATGATGCTTGGGGCTTCGATATTTTTAGGAGCTATCGCACTTGTTGCTTTTATGTGGGCGCTTAAGAGTGGACAGTTTGATGATGAGCAGAAGTTTTTAAATGCGACAAAGTTTGATGGTGTAGATGAGCTAAATGAGGCTGCGGCAAATGAGAAAAAAAGGGCTAAAGTGTTTGACCCTAAGGATATGTAGTTATTTAAATACTTTTTGGGAAAATCATTTCTAATGTTATACGGAATATAATGCCACTAAAAGTCAAAACAGATATCTTATAAATTTAACTTCACCTAAATCCCTTACTTTGTGCAGTATTATAATTTATGAATTATTAAGATTTAAAAAATAGAGAGTTAAAAAAAGATTTAACAGCCTAAATTGTCCAGTATTATTTAAAATCAAGTATCATTACATACTAGTTTTATAAGGGGTCTTATATGAAAATACTAACCATACTTCTACTTTTTTTTATGAGTTTGGCTGCTTTTGATTGGCCAAGTGAATACGACGAAGCGATAGTTGAAGCCAAAGCACAAAACAAAGATATCTACCTTTTTATAGGTTCTGAGTCGTGTCCATACTGTACAAAGATGAAAGAGAATGTCTTTAGCGATAAAGAGCTTATGGAAAAACTTAAGCAAAAGTATGTCTATCTCTACTTATCAAGAGATGGTTTTGATGACATACCAGAGGAATTTGAGACAAAACCAGTCCCTAGACACTACTTTTTAGACAAAACAGGTAAAGTTATATATACTACCATCGGTGGACGAAGTGTTGAGGGATTTTACGAGATGTTAGAAGAAGTTGAGGATAATAGATAATGAGATTTATACAAACAAACAAAGCACCAGCAGCGATAGGGCCATACTCTCAAGCAGTTGTGGCAAATGGAGTCTTATACTCTTCAGGTCAGATAGCACTAAAGCCAGATGGCACTATGTGTGAAGATGATATAAAAGTGCAAACTACACAGGTTTTTCATAACCTTATAGCGGTTTTAGATGAGGCGGGAAGCAGTTTAGATAAGGTGCTTAAGGCTAGTATATTTTTAGCTTCTATGGATGATTTTGCAGTGGTAAATGAGATATATGGCTCATTTTTTGGCTCACATAAACCAGCTAGATCAACAGTAGCGGTTAAGACTCTACCAAAAAATGCTCTAGTTGAGATAGATGCTATAGCTTTGGTATGATAAAGCTTTTTTTTCTACTTTTTTTACCACTATGGTTATATGGAGCAAACCTAAAAGAGCTACTAGGTGCACTAGGGCAAAATGACCTTTTAGAGGCAAAAGCTTATAGTGTTGAGTCAAAACAGAGTGAGCTTAAGTCTAAAAAAAGCTCATTTTTCCCCACAATAGACCTTGGTGCATCGTATGATAACACAAACAAAGTCTCACCTTTTCAGTTTAAAGATAGATACTCAGCCTATGCAAGGCTTGAGCTAGATATATATGATGGTGGGCTAAAGTATGCTCAGATGAGCGGTGCTAAAAATGAGCTTAGTGCTACAAAACACTCAAAAGAGGCATTTGCCAAATCGCTTGAGCTTGATGTTGTAAAAAACTACTATGAGTGCCTTAGTTTAACTTCAGACATAGAGGCGGCACTAGATAGTAAAAAAGCTATAAAAGAGGAGCTTTTAAGGGTTGAGAAGTTTGTTGAAGCGGGGCTTTTAGCTAAAGATGAGGCAGATAGACTCAGATCAAGTTATAATAGTGTTGAGTATGAGCTAGAGGGGTTAAATGTAGCTTTAGTTAGCTCTAAGAAAAACTTAGAGTTAAAACTAGATATCACCATAGACTCACTTGAGGGTTCATCTTTTAAAAAAGAGTTTTTAGGTGAGATAGATGAGCTAAGTGACATAAAAGCACTAAATTTTACAAAAGCATCTTTGTTAGATAACTCAAGAGTTTTAAGAAGTTTGTACTATCCAACCATAAAACTAAGAGATACATATAGCTACTTTTGGTATGAAAATGCAGATACTTCATCTATGCCACAAGGTTTAAGCAGCTTAAACGATAGCTTTAAGATAAAAGAGCAAAATGTGCTTATGCTAAGTGCAAATATAAGAGTTTTTGATTTTAGTTCAGCCAAAGAGCAAAGCGATGCACTAAGACTAAACTCGATATCTTTAGCCAAAGAGATAGAGTATAAAACAAAAGAGCAAAAGATGATGCAAGATATCGCACTCCTTGAGATCCAAGCTAGTGATAAAAAGCTAAAAAGTGCAAAGAGTGCTTTGGTTTATGCCAAGTCAGCTTATGAGTCGATATCTAAAAAATACCAAGCTTCACTTGTCGATTATGTAACATTTTTAGATGCTCTAAAGTCTAAAACAAAAGCGACTTCTACATATAAAAGAGCTTTAAATGAGCTAGAAGTTGCTTATGCTTCGTACTACTATTTTAGTGGAAAAAACCTTGAGGAGTTTTTAAGTGAATAGAGTTTTATTATTGCTTTTATTGCCATTTGTTTTTTTAAGGGCCGAGCAGGTTTATGCAAACTTTGTGGTCGAAGCTATGCAGAGTGCATCACTCGCTTTTGATGCTAGTGGAACTATACAAACTATCACGGTTGATGTTAGTAGCGAGGTTAAGAAAAACCAAGTTGTAGCAGAGCTGTTTAATGCAGATATAAAAGCATCGTTAGATGTAGCAAAAGCAGAAGAGGCGAGTGCAAAGATAGCTTATGAGTATGCACAAAAAGATTTTGATAGATATGCTCAAGTAAAAGATGTTATAGATAGAGCAAAGTTTGATGCGATGGAACTTGCACTAAAAAGGGCTAAGGTTATGCTAGATCAAGCAAGTGCAAATGTAGCCTATAGAGAAGTTTTACTCCAAAAAACAGCTATAAAAGCACCATTTGATGGTGTGATATCAGAAAAAAATATTGAATTAGGCGATGTGGTCTCTACAGCTTCAAACAAAAACCAACTAAAACTCCAAAGCAAACACGACAGAAAGCTTATTTTAGAGTTTGATCAGAAGTACTTTAATGTAGTTAGTGTCGGAGATGTGTTTAGATACAAAATCGCTACAGATGAGCATGAGGGTAGGGTTGTAAAAATCTACCCATCGACAAACCCACAAAACAGAAAACTAAAAGCAGAAGTTTATGCTAAAGATATCTTAGTTGGCTACTTTGGCGATGGCTATATAGAGGGCAAATAGTGTATAGATTAGCCATAGATCGCCCTATCACTACCTTGATGTATATCGTTACACTTATGATATTTGGTTTTATCAGTTTTCGTACAATGCCAGCTGATCTTTTTCCAAATGTCGATTTTCCTATAGTAACAGTCAAAACAGCTTACCCAGGGGCAGAGCCTACTACCGTAGAGTCTGAAGTGACCGACAAGATAGAAGAGGCGGTTTCGCAGATAGAGGGCATCGAGACGATAATCTCAAATAGTGCCGATGGTGTTAGTATGGTGACTATCAAGTTTTTACTTGAGAGAAAGATAGATGAAGCGGCAAATGATGTTAGAGATAAAGTCTCAGCCATAAAACTCCCAACAGAGGCAAAGCTCCCACTTATAAATAAACTAGATATCGGTGCTGCTCCTATTGTGAGTATATTTTTAACTGCTAAAAACGATAGTGTTCAAAACCTTATGATGTTTGCAGATGAGCAGATAAAACCACTACTTCAAAAGGTAAAAGATGTCGGTGCTATAAATATCATCGGCTACCGTGATAGAGAGATAAAGATCTATCCTGAACTAAATGAGTTAAGCAAAAATAACATAACCATAACAGAACTAAACCAAATAGTTGCAAATGAGAACCTAAAGTTAGGTGGTGGAAAACTCATAACAAATACAAATGAGTTTATACTAAAAACCGTCGCCGATGCACTAAGTGTAGATGAGCTAAAAGATATAAAGATAAAAGATGGGCTTAGGCTAAGAGATGTTGCTAGAGTTGAAGATGGACTTGAGGATGCTTCTAGCTACTCATCATATAACGGTGTTGAGGGGGTTATGCTTGAGGTTCAAAAGATCTCAGGGACAAATGCTCTTGATATCATAAGTGATGTAAAAAAAGTAGTTCCGCAGATAGAGAGATTGGCGGGTGATAGATTTGGCGTAAAGGTTTTAAACGATACTTCAGAGTTTATACTAAAATCACTCCACGATGTTGAGTTTGACCTTATTTATGGAGCTATACTAGCTTCTATTATAGTTTTTGTATTTTTACGAAACCTAACCATTACTATAGTTTCAGCTCTAACTATCCCCGCTTCCATACTAGGGACTTTTGCCCTGATGAGCTACATGGGTTATAACCTAAATAAGATGACACTTATTGGGCTAACTCTAGCTATTGGTATCATTATAGATGATGCTATAGTTGTTATAGAAAATATCTATAAAAAGATAGAGGGTGGTATGAGTGCCCAAGAGGCTTCTATGCAAGGGGCTAAGGAGATGGCATTTGCGATACTTGCTATATCGGCTATGCTTTTAGCGGTTTTTATACCTGTTAGTTTTATGAGTGGTATCGTTGGTAAGTTTTTTGAGAGTTTTGCTATGACTGTTGGCTTTGCTATCATCATATCTTACACCATTGTTTTAACTTTTATACCAAGCCTTAGTGCTAGAGTTTTGAGCAAATCTAAAAGTTGGTTTTACGAAGCTAGTGAGTTTTTGTTTGTAGCTCTTGATAATTTTTATGTAAAACTCTTAAGAGTCTCGCTTAGGTTTAAGTTTATAGTTTTTTTAGTCGCTATCGCTACACTTGTTTTTTCACTAAAACTATTCCCTTCTATCGGGCTTGATTTTATGCCAAAAGAGGATAAGGGGGAGTTTGAGGTAAAGATAAAAGTAAAAGCGGGTGTTTCGCTAGAACATATGATAAAAGAGTCTAAAGTTATAGAAGAGGTGGTAAAATCTACTCCAAACATAGAGTACACGACACTAAATGTCGCCTACACAGCAACCCGTGAGAAACATAAAGCTTCTATATATGTTAAGTTGGCCGATAAAAACCATAGAGACAAAAACCAAGAGCAGATAATCCACGAGCTAAGAGCAAAACTAAAAGAGTTTAACACTAAAGATATGCTTGTGAGTGCTTCAGCTATACCAAACATAAAAGGTGCAGGAGTTAGTGTACCTTATCAGATTGTCTTAAAATCAGACTCATTTGAGAAGCTATCTGATGCTAAAAATAACCTAATAGCTCATCTAGAGAAAAAAGAGGGGTTTGTAGACATAGATACAGATCTAGATGATAATAAACCACAATACAATGTCAAGATACTAAGACAAAATGCGGCAAACTTAGGCATAAGTGCCTCATCTATCGCACAGGCTATATTTATAGCTTATTCGAGCGATTTGGAGATTAGCTACTTTGAAGATAAGGCTAAACAGTACAACATAACACTTAGAGTTGCAGATAAAGATAGAGTTAGTTTAGATGATATCAAAAAACTTCAAGTAAGAACTAGTAGCGGTGAGCTTGTCTATCTTGATGGGCTTGTGGAGTTTGAGCCATCTTCTGCGTTAGCAACCATAAACCGTTTTGATAGACAAAGAGAGGTTACTGTTTTTGCCGATATTTTTAACCTTCCATTAGGTGAAGCGGTCGCCTATACCGAGGCTAGTATAGATGAGATACTTCCTGATGGTGTAAGCTATCGTTTTACGGGGTTTGCTGAGGAGATGCAAAAAACCGCTAAAGCTTTTGGTGGTGCTATAGGGCTTAGTGTTGTGCTTATGTTTATTATACTAGCGATACTCTATGAGTCGCTTGTTCAACCGATTATCATTATGGTTACACTTCCACTTAGTATCATCGGAGTTATGCTCTCACTATATATGAGCGGCATGCAGTTTAGCTTGTTTGTAATGATAGGTTTTATGTTGCTTATGGGTATGGTTGGTAAAAATGCGGTACTACTTATAGACTTTGCAAATCAAGCCATAAAAGATGGTGGTGATATAGATAGCTCACTTATAGAAGCGGGTGAAAAAAGACTCCGCCCGATACTTATGACAACCATTGCTATGATATTTGCGATGGTTCCACTAGCTTTTGGTGGCGGGATAGGGAGTGAGACAAAAGCCCCGATGGCGATATCTGTTATAGGTGGGCTTATAAGCTCTATGGTGCTTACCCTTTTTGTTGTACCTGCTTTGTATAAGATCATCTACCCGCTAGATAGATGGCTTAAGAGGTTTTATGTGTTAAAGTAATTATTGTTTTTAAGGTAAGAGGGTTTTATTTTTATTTCGCTTTTGTTTTGTAAACTATACCGTAGATATTACCTATTTAAAATATCTAAATTAATCAAATCTTAAAACAATGTTTTGTATAATTGCGAACTTTTTAAGTGGCTATAAGTCCACGAAGTTTAAGGAACTACAATATGTACGCAATAATTAAAAACGGTGGTAAGCAGTATAAGGTTAGTGAAGGTGATATATTATCACTCGATAAAATGTCACTAGAGCCAAAAGCTACTATCGATATTACAGAAGTTTTAGCTGTAAATGCTGGTGAGTTAAAAGTTGGTGCACCTTATGTAAGTGGTGCGGTTGTAACTGCTGAGGTTATAAATGAAGGTCGTGATAGAAAAGTTATAACTTTCAAAAAACGTAGAAGAAAAGACTCTAAAACAAAAAGAGGTTTTAGAAGAGATTTCACTCGTGTTCGTATCACTAAGATAGCAGCATAATTTTAAGGAGTAAAAAATGGCACATAAAAAAGGTCAGGGTAGTACACAAAATAACCGCGATTCAGCTGGTAGAAGGTTAGGCGTTAAGAGATTTGGTGGTGAGGCTGTTGTAGCTGGAAATATCATCATTCGTCAAAGAGGAACAAAAGTTCATCCAGGTAAAAATGTAGGTATGGGTAAAGATCATACTATATATGCACTTGTAGATGGTGTTGTATCTTTTCATAGAAAAGATAAAAAACGTCAACAAGTTTCAATAATCCCCGCTGCATAATTTTACCATTTAGGCTCTGCCTAAGTGGATTCCTCTTTTTTCAAATACTTAATAGTTTATTTTTCTAAACAAGTTCTTAAGTGTTTGTACCCTTATATTAAGGAAAATATATGTTTGTAGATAGTGTAGAGATAACTCTTAGTTCTGGTAATGGTGGAGCTGGTTGTGTCGCTTTTCGTCGTGAAAAGTTTGTAGTAAATGGTGGTCCAAATGGTGGAGATGGTGGACGAGGCGGAGATATTTACTTTGTTTGTTCAAACAACACTCACACACTCTCAAAATTTCAACACAAGATGCACATAAAAGCAGATAATGGTCGCCCTGGTGAGGGTTCAAATATGACTGGAAAATCGGGCGCCAAAAAGATAGTTATAGTTCCACCTGGTACTCAAGTAGTCGATGATGAGAGCGGCGAAGTTTTATTTGATATGCTTGAAGATGGACAAGAGGAGCTTTTTTTAGTTGGTGGAAAAGGTGGCCTTGGTAACACTCACTTTAAATCATCTACAAACCAAAGACCTACATATGCACAACCAGGTATAAAAGGTGAAACAAAAACAGTTAGACTTGAGCTAAGACTTATAGCAGATGTTGGGCTTGTTGGCTTTCCAAATGTTGGCAAATCTACTCTTATCTCAACACTATCAAATGCAAAACCAGAGATAGCAAACTATGAGTTTACAACCCTAACTCCAAAGCTAGGGCAAGTTCAAGTTGGTGACTTTGAGTCGTTTGTGATGGCAGATATACCTGGTATTATAGATGGTGCTAGTGAGGGTAGGGGGCTTGGGCTTGAGTTTTTAAAACATATAGAGCGAACTAAGATACTACTTTTTATGGTAGATATCGACTCGTATAGAAGCACAACAGAGCAGATAGATACACTAAAAGATGAGGTGCGAAAGTTTAGCCAAAAACTCCATGAGCAAAGGTATGCCATAGCACTAACTAGAGCCGATGTGTTAGGTGAAGATGAGCTAGATAGTAAAATCAAAGAGTTTTTAGAGTACTTAGGGCTTAGCCTATCGCAAGATAGCTCCATAAAGTATGCTCACTATAAGCAATCATCTTCAGAGAAAGAGTTAGGTTTTGACATAACTAAACCATACTTTGTTATGGCATTATCCTCAGCTACTCACTTAAATACTAAGCCACTTAAAAACTCACTTTTTGAGCTAGTATCTTCTAGTAAAGCAGATGTTTTATGAGCAGAGTCGTCCTTAAAGTAGGGAGTTCTATACTTACACAAAATAGCACTATCGCAAAAGATAGGATGAAAAACTTAGTAGAGTTTATAGTAAAGCTAAGAGATAAGCATGAGGTTATACTAGTCTCATCTGGTGCTGTTGCGGCGGGTTATACGGCACTAAAACTTGATAAGTCGATTTTGCAAAATAAACAAGCATTAGCCTCTATCGGTCAGCCGATACTTATGGCAAAGTATGCAAAAGAGTTTGCCACTTTTGGTGTTTTAACCGCACAAGTTTTAGTAACAGCGGCAAATTTTTACGATGAAGAGCAGACAAAAAGGGTAAAAGATACCTTTGATACACTCTTAGGTAATGGAGTTTTACCTATAGTAAATGAAAACGATGCAACAGCAACAAAAGAGCTAGTAGTTGGAGATAACGACCAGCTATCTGCTTATGTGACCAACTTTAGTGACTCTGATATACTTATCATACTATCAGATATAGATGGGTACTACGACAAAGATCCACGAAAATATAGCGATGCTAAAGTGCTTAAAAATATAAGCCATATAGATAAAAATGAGCTAGAAAAAGAGGCAGACCCAAACAACAATTTTGCAACAGGTGGAATAGTTACAAAACTAAAAGCGGCAGATTATATACTAAGACACAATAGAAAAATGGTTCTAGCGAGTGGGTTTGATCTTAGCGATATTGAGTCGCTTATGCTAGAGCAAAAACATATCGGCGGGAGTATATTTAGCAGATGAGAGTTTTGTTTATGGGGACACCTGAGTATGCGGGTGAGATACTAAAAGAGCTTTTAGCTCATAAAGATATAGAGGTAGTCGCGGTTTTTACTCAAGAGGATAAAAAAGTTGGTAGAAAACAGCTTTTAACTCCGCCAGTAGTTAAAACCATAGCACTTGAGCATAACTTACCGCTTTATCAACCTAAAAAACTAAGAGATAGTGTAGATGAAGTTTTGTCTATAGAGTGTGATTTTATAGTTGTTGGTGCCTATGGGCAGATACTTCCAAAAGCTATTATAGATTATAGACCTTGCATCAATCTTCATGCTTCTATCTTACCATCATACAGAGGTGCTAGTCCTATACAGAGTTCACTTTTATATGGCGATACAAAAACAGGTGTAACAGCTATGCTTATGGATGAGGGGCTAGATAGTGGCGACATACTGCTTATAGATGAGATAGATATAAAACCAGATGATATGCAAGAGGATCTATTTTATAAACTAAGCGAAGTAGCAGCTAAGCTAACCATCAAAACACTAAGAGGTTTTAGCAAGTTAAAGCCTATAAAGCAAGATTTAGCAAAGGTGACTCACTCTAAAAAGATAACCAAAGAAGATGGACTTATAGAGTTTTATGATGCTAAAGTTATATATAGCAAATATCGTGCATTTACACCATGGCCTGGTATCTACCTTAATAGTGGGCTTAAGCTAAAAGAGTGCAAACTAGCAGATAGCGATTCGCAAAACAGAGTGGGTGAGATACTAGAAGTAACAAAAGAGTATGTAAAAGTGGGGTGTGCCAAAGGCTCTCTTTTTATCTATACTCTTCAGCCAGAGTCAAAAAGTGCCATGAGTGCGGTATCTTACATAAATGGAAAAAGATTAAAAGTTGCAGATATACTATCTTGATGAGGTTGATTCGACTCAGCTTTATCTAAAAGATGCGATTTTTCAAAAAAAACTGATCCCACCTTGTGGGGTTGTTGCCAATATGCAAAGTGCAGGAGTTGGGAGTCGTCAAAATAGTTGGCTAGGTAAAAGAGGCAATCTTTTTTTATCTTTTGCTATAGCTTTGGATGAGCTACCAGATGATCTTAAATTGGAGTCTGCTTCTATATATTTTGCATATATACTAAAAGATACACTAGCAACTTTTGGCTCATCTGTATGGCTAAAATGGCCAAATGATTTTTATATAGCAGATAAAAAGATAGGCGGGATGATAACAAACTTAGTCGGTAGTGTTTTGGTTTGTGGAGTGGGTATAAACACATCTAGTGAAGTTTTGGATTTTGCTAAGTTGGATATATCTTTAGATAGAGAAGCTTTGCTTGATGGCTACTTTGAAAATATAAAAAATCATAACTCATGGAAGCAAGTTTTTAGTAAATATAGGCTAGAATTTTATAAAAATCAAAACTTTTTTACACATAGTGATAGCTTAAAGATATCTTTAGATAATGCTTTTTTAGATGAAGATGGCTCTATAGTAGTAGATGGTAAGAGGATATATAGTTTAAGATGAGTGAAGTTATAGTTATAGCAAATCAAAAAGGTGGTGTTGGCAAAACTACTACTGCGGTAAACCTTGCAGCATCACTTGCGGTTGCCGAAAAAAAAGTGCTTCTTATAGACTCAGACCCTCAGGCAAATGCGACAACTTCACTAGGTTTTCATAGAAATGACTATGAGTTTAATATATACCATGTCCTTATAGGTACAAAAAAACTAAAAGATATCATACTAAAATCAGAACTTCCAACACTCCATCTAGCTCCATCAAATATCGGGTTGGTAGGTATAGAAAAAGAGTACTACGATGCTTCAAACTCTAAAGGTCGTGAGTTGGTTTTAAAAAAAGCTATAAGCGGAGTTTTGAAAGATTATGATTATATTATTATCGATTCACCACCAGCACTAGGACCTATGACCATAAATGCTCTATCGGCTTCAAACTCAGTTATTATCCCGATTCAGTGTGAGTTTTTTGCCCTTGAGGGTTTAGCTCAGCTTTTAAACACTGTAAAGTTGGTTAGAAAATCGATAAATCCAACACTTAAGATAAAAGGTTTTTTACCCACTATGTATAGTATGCAAAATAACCTATCAAAGCAAGTTTTAGCCGATCTAAAGCAACACTTTGAGACAAAACTTTTTAAAGATAGTAGTGGTGAGATTATAGTTGTTCCGCGAAATGTAAAACTAGCAGAATCGCCATCTTTTGGTAAACCTGTAATACTCTATGATGTAAAATCAAGCGGGAGTGAATCTTACCAAAGCTTAGCTCTAGCGATGAGTGAGTCATGAAGAGTCAAAAATTAGGTCGTGGTTTAGATGCACTTTTAGGCGAGATGTCAGATGCTTATGAGAGTGAGATATCGGCTCCAAAAGATAGTGTAGTTGAGCTAAATCTAAAAGATATAAGGCCAAACCCTTATCAACCTAGAAAACACTTCGATGAAGAGGCACTTTTAGAGCTAAGTGAGTCTATAAAAAACGATGGACTTATACAACCTATAGTAGTTAGCGAAGATATAGACGGATATATACTCATAGCGGGTGAGAGAAGGCTTAGAGCTTCAAAACTAGTAAAACTTAAAACTATAAAAGCGATAGTTATAAATAGTGATGAGCATAAGATGAGAGAGTATGCTCTACTTGAAAATATCCAAAGAGAAAATCTTAATTCTATAGAGTTAGCAGAGGCATATGTACAGCTTTTAGAACTCCATTCGCTCACTCAAGAGGCACTTGCCGATAAGATACACAAAAGTAGAACTCACATCACAAACACCATAAGACTTCTACAATTATCTCAAAAAACACAAAAAGCTCTACTACAAAACAAGATAACAGCGGGTCATGCAAAGGTTTTGGTAGGGTTAGATGAGAAAGATCAGCAACTTATGGTAGATACCATAATAGGTCAAAAACTAAGTGTTAGAGATGTAGAAAATAGTATAAAAAGTATAAAAACCCAAACGACACCACAAAAGATAAATGGGCTAAAAAAGAGTAGCTTAGATCTAAAAGAGGCTCTTGTTAAGCTCCATAGTCATGGCTTTAGTGCTAAGGGTGTTAAAAATAGTATATCTATTGAGTTTGAAGATGAGGAGAAACTACAAAATTTTATTGAGTATTTCAATAATACACAAAGTTAATATTTTTATAAGAAAAACATTAAACTTTAACCAGTTTTTTAATTTTCAAACTGTATAATCACAGAATTTTAGGAGGTGCTATGTTAGATATAAATCCAATGTTGCTGCTTGCAACACTAGTAGTGTTTCTCGCACTTATAGCTACATTAAATAGTTGGCTTTATAACCCTTTGTTTTCATATATAGACAAAAGAGATGGGGATATAAAAAGTGATCTAGAACAAGTTGGCTCAAGTGATGATGAGATAAGGGAGCTTGAGGCTAAAGCTAAATCTATAATCGATGGTGCGAAGCTAGAGGCGGTGGCTCTAAGAGAGAAGGTCGTAGCTGAAGCTAAAGCATTAGCACAATCAAAAATAGATACTAAAAAATCAGAACTTGCTACTCAGTATGCAGAATTTGAAAAGCTTTTATCTCAAAGTAAAGAGCAACTTAAAGCTGATCTTGAATCACAAGTTCCTCTTTTTAAAGAGAGCATAAAAACTAAGTTAAGTATGGCATAGGGGTTGGTATGGGTAAAATAGTATTATTATTTTTTATGGCAGGGGGCTATCTTTTAGCTTCAGATGGTTCAGGTGAAACCGACATAATCCAAAGAACTGTAAACTTTTTGATATTTGCTGGTCTTATTTGGTACCTTGTGGCTGACCCTATAAAAGGTTTTTTCGCTTCAAGATCACAAGGTATAGCTAGTGAGATGCAAAAAGTTCAAGATAGACTAAAAGAGACACTTGAGGCAAAAAAAGAGGCTGAAGAAAAAGTTGCTAAAGCTAAAAAGTTTGCTGAGGATTTGTTAGAAAACTCTAAAAAAGAGAACAAAATCTTAAGTGAAGCGATACTAGCTCAATGTAATAGCGACATGGAGATTATGGGTAAATCACAAGTTTCACTTATGGAGTTTGAGCAGAGAAAAATGGTAAAAGCTCTAGTTGATTCTACTCTTCAAGAGGCACTAGCTGGTACAAGTGGTGATTTTGACAAAGAGAGTATGGCAAATATTATATTAAAGAAGGTGGCTTAATATGGAAGAGTTGATAGCTAAAAGATATGCAAAAGCTCTTACACAGCTAGTAGATAAAGAGTCACTTACAAATACACTAGAGATATTTAAAAACCTATCAGATATGTTTAGTGATAAGGCTTTTTTAAATATAATCAAAAATCCAAGCATTTCAAAAAAAGATAAAGAGTCTTTACTTTTAGAGTCTGTAAAAAAAGCAAATAGTAGTGCTATAGAGAATGTTATAAAGCTACTAGTTGAGAAAAATAGAGTTGAGATCATCCCAGCTATAGCAGAAGTCTTAAGAAAAGAGATAGTTCATAGCACCAAGAACTACAATGGATATGTATATAGCGATAGCGATATTTCGCAAAATGTTTTAAATAATCTTGCATCAGGACTAAGTAAAAAGTTCGATTCAAATATATCTCTTGAGCTAATCAAAAACGATTTTGATGGTGTGAAAGTTGATGTAGATGATTTAGGTGTTGAGATTAATTTTTCCAAAACAAGAATAGATGCACAATTGATTGAGCATGTTCTAAAAGCAATTTAAATTTACAGAGGAGATAGATAAGTGGTAGCTAAAATACAAGCCGATGAGATAAGCTCTATAATCAAAGAGCGAATCAACAATTTTGAGATAAATGTTGATATAAATGAGACAGGTAAAATAGTCTCTTATGCAGATGGTGTTGCACAGGTTTATGGACTAAGCAATGTTATGGCTGGAGAGATGGTTGAGTTTGAAGATGGAACTCAGGGTCTAGCGATGAACCTTGAAGAGAGCAGTGTAGGTGTTGTTATACTAGGCTCTGGTACACAACTAAAAGAGGGTATGTCTGTTAAAAGACTAGGCAGACTTCTTAGAGTTCCTGTTGGCGATGCACTTTTAGGTCGTGTCGTAAATGCACTAGGTGAGCCAATAGATGGAAAAGGTCCAATCGAAGCTACTGAAACAAGATTTGTTGAGGAGAAAGCTCCAGGGATTATGGCTAGAAAATCTGTTCATGAGCCAATGGCAACAGGTATAAAAGCTATCGATGCTCTTGTTCCAATCGGTCGTGGTCAAAGAGAGCTTATTATTGGTGATAGACAAACTGGTAAAACTACAGTTGCACTAGATACTATCATAAACCAAAAAGGTAACGGTGTTGTATGTATATATGTTGCAGTTGGTCAAAAAGAATCAACTGTTGCACAAATCGTTCGTCGCCTAGAAGAGCATGGTGCCATGGAGTACACTATAGTTGTTTCAGCTACAGGTTCAGAATCAGCTGCGCTACAGTTTTTGGCTCCATATGCAGGTGTTACTATGGGTGAGTACTTTAGAGACAATGCAAGACATGGTCTAATAGTTTATGATGACTTATCAAAACATGCAGTAGCATATCGTGAGATGTCACTAATCCTTCGCCGCCCTCCAGGTCGTGAAGCATACCCTGGAGATGTATTTTACCTACACTCAAGACTACTAGAGAGAGCTGCTAAGCTTTCAGATGAGAGAGGTGCAGGTTCACTAACTGCTCTTCCTATTATTGAGACTCAAGCGGGAGACGTTGCTGCTTATATCCCAACAAATGTTATCTCTATAACAGATGGTCAAATCTTCCTTGAGACTGAGCTTTTTAACTCAGGTATCCGTCCAGCGATAAATGTTGGTCTATCGGTATCAAGAGTTGGTGGTGCTGCTCAGATAAAAGCTACTAAACAAGTAGCAGGTACACTAAGGCTTGACCTTGCTCAGTATCGTGAACTTCAAGCTTTTGCTCAGTTTGCATCTGATCTTGATGAGACTTCTAGAAACCAACTTGAGCGTGGTCAAAGAATGGTAGAGGTGCTAAAACAACCACCATTCTCTCCACTTTCAGCTGAGAAACAAGCTCTTATTATTTTTGCAGGTAATGAAGGCTTTTTTGATGATATGTCAGCTTCAAATGTTGTTAGATTTGAGTCTGAACTATACCCATTTATCGAGGCTAGTTATCCACAAATATTTGAGAGTATAAGAACAACTCAAAAGATAGATGATGAGACTAAAGCGACAATGAAAAAAGCACTTGAAGAGTTCAAAGCCTCTTTTGTTGTAGCATAAGGGATAGTTTATGGCAAACTTGAAGGATATTCAAAGAAAGATTAAGAGTGTTAATAACACTCAAAAGACGACAAGGGCTATGAAGCTTGTCTCTACTGCTAAACTTAGAAAAGCAGAAGAGTTGGCAAAAAAGTCTCGTCTTTATGCTCAGAAGCTAAATCAGGTAATTGCCGAAATAACCAAACGAATACAATGCAATAAAGTTGGTGGAATAGATAATAGATGTTTTTTAGAGATACAAAATCCTAAAACAATAGATATTATTTTTATTACCGCCGATAAAGGTCTATGTGGCGGGTTTAATATCCAGACTATTAAAGCGGTTAAAGATTTGATAAATAAATACAAATCAAAAGATGTAAAGATTCGTTTGCGTGGTATCGGTAAAAAGGGTGTTGAGTATTTTAAATTTAACGAGGTAGAGCTAAGTGATGTAGTTGTAGATCTTAGTTCAAGACCAGATAAATCAAGATCAGACTCTTTTATAGCTACATCTCTAAATGACTTTAAAGATGGAAAAACAGATGCGGTTTATCTTGTCTATAATGGCTATAAAAATATGATAACTCAAGAGTTGCACTCATTTAGAGTTTTACCAGCTTCACTATCTCCTATAGATTGTGAAGATACAAAAAAATCTATCATCGAGATAGAGGCACAAGATGAAGAGAAAATGTTAAATGATCTTGTGAGTAGATATGCAGAATATACACTCTACTACTCACTAATCGACTCTTCAGCAGCAGAACATAGCTCTAGAATGCAGGCTATGGATGCGGCAACTAATAATGCTAAAGAGATGGTTAGAACACTAAATGTAAGTTACAACAAGGCAAGACAAGCGGCTATTACTACTGAGCTTATAGAGATTATCAGTGGTGTGGAGTCTATGAAATAATGGAGAAAAATATGATTGGAAAAATAAGTCAAGTTATGGGTCCAGTTGTTGATGTTGATTTTGATGGTTACTTACCAGTTATCAACGAAGCAATTGAAGTTAAAGTTAATCTAGAGGGTAACATTAACCGTCTAGTTTTAGAAGTTGCTGCTCACTTAGGTGATGGTAGAGTTAGAACTATCGCTATGGATATGAGTGAAGGTCTAGTTCGTGGTATGGAAGCAGTTGCTACAGGTGCTCCTATAAAAGTTCCAGTTGGTGAAAAAGTACTAGGTCGTATCTTTAATGTTATCGGTGAGACTATAGATGAGGGTGAGCAGATCTCTGATGCACCAACATGGTCTATCCATAGAGAGCCTCCAAAACTAGTAGATCAAGCTACTACTACTGAGATGTTTGAGACAGGTATAAAAGTTGTTGACTTATTAGCTCCTTATGCTAAGGGTGGTAAAGTTGGTCTATTTGGTGGTGCGGGTGTTGGTAAAACTGTTATCATCATGGAGCTTATCCATAACGTTGCTATGGGTCATGATGGTCTGTCAGTTTTTGCAGGTGTTGGTGAGAGAACAAGAGAGGGTAATGACCTTTATCATGAGATGAAAGAGTCTAATGTTTTGGATAAAGTTGCACTCTGCTATGGTCAGATGAGCGAACCACCAGGGGCAAGAAACCGTATAGCACTAACAGGTCTTACTATGGCTGAGTACTTTAGAGATGAAAAAGGTCTCGATGTTCTTATGTTTATAGATAATATCTTCCGTTTTGCTCAGTCAGGTTCAGAGATGTCAGCACTACTTGGTCGTATCCCTTCAGCTGTTGGTTATCAACCAACTCTAGCTCGTGAGATGGGTGCACTTCAAGATCGTATTACATCTACTAAAAATGGTTCTATAACATCAGTTCAAGCTGTATATGTTCCAGCAGATGACTTAACAGACCCTGCTCCAGCTTCTGTTTTTGCTCACCTTGATGCTACAACAGTTCTAAACCGTAAAATCGCTGAAAAAGGTATCTACCCTGCGGTCGATCCACTAGATTCTACTTCAAGACTTCTAGATCCTCAGATTATAGGTGAAGAGCACTATAGTGTTGCTCGTGGAGTTCAACAAACTCTACAAAAATATAAAGACCTTCAAGATATCATAGCAATTCTAGGTATGGATGAGCTAAGTGAAGATGATAAAAACACAGTAGAAAGAGCTAGAAAGATAGAGAAGTTTCTATCTCAACCATTCTTTGTTGCCGAAGTATTTACAGGTTCACCAGGTAAATATGTATCACTAGCAGATACTATAAAAGGTTTTAAAATGATTCTAAATGGTGAGTGTGACCATATGCCAGAGGGTTCATTTTATATGGTAGGTGGTATAGACGAAGCTATTGAAAAAGCTCAAAAGTCTAACTAATTATTTATAAGGCAAATAGCTATGGAGACATTAAAACTAGAGATTATTACACCAAATGGGCTTATCTTTGATGGTAATGCCATTAGTGTAACTCTTCCAGGTAAAGAGGGTGAGTTTGGTGTTTTAGCTAACCACTCATCTTTAACAACACTTCTAAATGCTGGTGTTGTTGATGTTGTAAAAGAGGATAAATCAATCGAGTCAATACTTATTGACTGGGGATTGGTTGAAGTTGATGAGGCTAAAGTTGTGGCTTTAGTTGAGGGTGCTGTTGCTATTCGTGGGGAGAGTGAGGGTGAAATTTCAAAATCTCTTCAAGAGGCAAAAGAGCTATTAGAGTCTATAAAAGACTCTAGCCTTATGATAGCTACAGTTACATCAAAGCTTGAATCAGCTGCTAAACATCTTCTTTAAACTATGATAAATCAACTTTTAGATTTTTATGCAAAGTCTCATCCAGTTACACTGGGTGTGCTTGTTATACTATGTATATATTTTATTATACTAAATTGGGCTTTTTTTTATAGACTTTTTTCACTCAATAGTTGGATATCAAATGAGCTAAAAGCTTTAGAATCGCTACTTATGGGTCAAACTTCACTTGGAGTATCATCTTTTTTAAATAATTTTGTAAAAAGTAGCCAAAACACTACAAAAGAGGTTTTGGATTTAGCACTTTTAGCTGCTACTAAAGATGCTACAAAATCATTAACAATGTTATCTGTTTTTGCTTCAACTACACCTTTTATAGGGCTTTTTGGTACTGTTGTATCTATACTTGACACTTTTACTCATATAGGGCAGAGTGGAAGCAGTATGAGTGCTATTGCTGTTGGTGTTTCAGATGCTCTTATTGCTACTGCTGCTGGTATATTTGTCGCTATATTTGCTTACACTTACCATCAGATACTAAAGAGAAAATCTTTTGAAGTTATAAACTACTTGCAGATGCAGCGAGATGCACTTTTAGCTAGAAAAGCATAATATGGCATACGATTTTGATGAAAAACCAGAGTTAAATATAACTCCACTAGTCGATGTTATGTTGGTGCTTTTGGCTATTATGATGGTTATAGCACCAACTATCGTTTATGAGGAGAGTATCTCTCTTCCACAAAGCTCCAAGACTAAACAGTTATCTAAAATTCCACCAGTTCACATAACTATAGACAAAAGTAAAAATCTTAAGGTCAATAAAGAGAATTTTATAGTCGATAATCTAGGTAGTTTTAGTGAAAACTTTAAGCTTTATGCCTTAAATAAGCTAGACATAAAAGCAACTGTTTTGATAAGTGCTGATAAAAATCTCGACTATGGTTATGTGATGCTTGTGCTTGGTGCTGTTAAAAACGCTGGATTTACTGAGGTATCTTTAGCTACAAATGGGTAAAGAGTCTCAATATTTTTACCTTAGCGGATTTTTATCTTTAAGTCTGTTTTCGTTTTTTATCTCTCTTTTTATATATGGACTTTTTAGTGAACTTGAGGTTAAAAACTATGCACTAAAAAAAGAGAATTTTGTCTCTATATCGCTTCAAAGTATTGATGTTCCTATATCTTCACCTAAAAAAACAGAGGCTACGCCCATTAAAAAAGAGGAGCCAACTCCCGTGCAAAAACCAGTGGAACCTATAAAAGAGACTCCAAAAAAAGATATAAATCTAGACTCTTTATTTAGCAGTGTGGTGACTAAAGATATAAAAAAAGAGATAAAACAACCTGAGAAAAAACCCGATAAAAGATTAGCCGATAACCTAAGTGCAAAACCAAAAACCAAATCAGAGGATAGTGCTAAGTCATCACTCTCTAGCATGGTAGATAGTATCACATCTGATAAAAAAAGCGATACTACTCAAAAAACATCAGGTGGAAATGAAGTAAATGAATATTTGGCTAAAATTCAAGCCATTGTTTATGATAACTTTTTCCCGCCATCTGCGACAGAAGGGCTAGTGGTAAAGGTTGCTGTAGAGATAAATGCACTTGGAAGAGTGGTGAGTTTTAGGGTTGTATCTTACTCGAACCATGATGGTTTAAATCATGAGGTTGATAGGATCGAATCTAGACTTAAAAGCATTATATTTCCACAAAATCCTAATGGAAAATCTCAAACACACTATATAAATCTTATATCTAAGGATTAAAATTGAAGGTATTATTATCTTTGTTTTTTGTTTTTTCGCTACTTTTTGCTAGAGATGCCACTATAGATGTTATAAAAAAAGCAGACTCTTTGCCTACCATAGCCATTGAGGACTCTACAGTTGATTATGATGAGGCTTTTAAGTTAAAGTTTTACAAGATGATGATGGGGGATTTAAATGTACTCTCTATATTTAATGTAGAGAAAAACTACAAAAAAGTCCCTTTCGAAGCTTCAAGAGTAGATGTTACAAACAAAGATATGAGCTATGTTTTAAGATATAAGCTTATAAATGAAACAGATGGAAGTTTTGGTATCAATGTGAAGCTTATCTCTAAAGATAGTGAAGTTTTTTCTAAAAGTTACAAGCTAAGCTCTACTAAAATATACCCATTTGCAGCTCACTCTATAGCTTATGATTTAAATAGTTTTATGGGTGAAGAACCAATAGAGTGGATAAAGAAAAAAGTTGTTTTTACTAAGATGGTCTCGGCTCATGTCTCTCAACTTGTGATATCGGACTACACTTTATCATACCAACATGTGATTATCTCAGGAGGGTTCAATACCTTTCCAAAATGGTCAGATGCAAACCAAACAGGGATCTACTATACATCTTTGGACTCAAAACTACCAACTCTAAAGTATCTAGATATAAAAACAGGCAAAATTAGCATAGTAAAATCATCTGATGGTATGATGATATGCTCAGATGTTAGTGCAGATGGAAGTAAACTTTTGCTTACTATGGCACCAAAAGGGCAGCCAGATGTATATTTGTATGATCTTAGAGCTAAGTCGATAAAACAGCTAACAAACTATGGCGGTATAGATGTAAATGGTCAGTTTATGGATGGCAATAAGATAGCTTTTGTATCTGATAGATTAGGAAACCCAAATATTTTTACACTAAATCTGAACAATAACTCTGTTGAGCAAGTAGTTTTTTATGGTAAAAATAACTCTGCTTGTTCAGCTAGTGGAGACTATATAGTATATAAAGCTAGAGAGAGTTCGGAGCTTTTTGGGGCAAATACTTTTAACTTACATATGATCTCAACTAAAACTGATATGGTAAGAAGACTTACCGCCGTTGGTGTAAATGAGTTTCCAAAGTTTTCTAAAGATGGCGATGCTATTATTTTTATAAAAAATTATGAGTCTCAAAGCTCTATAGGGGTGGTTAGATTAGGTTATAACAAAACTTATCTCTACCCTTTAGCTAGTGGTAAAATACAATCGATAGATTGGTAGAAAAAAAGATTTATTTAGCATTTATTTAGCAATAATTTAGTATAATTGCGAAATTTATTACTTATAAGAGGTATGTTATGAAAAGTATTTTAGTTTCAAGTGTTTTTGCAGCGGCGCTACTATTTAGTGGTTGTAGCGATAAAGATCCAAAAGTTGATGATAGTAGCGATGCTGTTCAAGAGGTAGTAGCTCCAACTCCAGCTCCAACAAGTGGTGGTGAGAAGATAGCTACTCCTAGCGAATCAATAAGTGCTAAGATAGCAAGATTAGAGGGTGAACTTCAAACAATCAATTTTGATTTTGATAAGTTCAATATCAACAGTGCAAACTCTTCAAAAGTTCCTGCAAATGCTTCAATTATCAAATCAGAAGCAGCTGGTCTTGGTGTAAAACTTGAAGGTAACTGTGATGAGTGGGGTAGCGATGAGTACAATATGGCTCTTGGTCTAAAAAGAGCAAATAGTGTAAAACAAGCGATAGTAGCTGAGGGTGTTTCTGAGAGTAGCATAACTATGGTTAGTTATGGTGAGAGCAATCCTGTTTGTACAGAAAAAACAAAAGATTGTTGGGCTAAAAATCGTAGAGTAGATTTCAAGCTTTTACCATAATTTATGAAGATATTTAGAGTAACTCTTTTAAATTCTCTAGTTATATCAACTCTTCTTGCTTCAGAGCCTTCGGCTTTTGGAGCAGGGGATTTAGATAACCCTAACCCTTATGGCTTAAGTAAAACAGAAACAACAATCCTTCAAACAAAAAAACAACTTCAAGATATAAATGTCAAAAATAGCAATCAATCAAATGAAATAAACTCTCTAAGAGATAGAATAGATGGCATTCAGTCTGTTATGGAGTCTATTTCGGCATCTACATTTGCAAATAAAAATAAGCTAAATGAGCTTGAGATTAAGAATACCCAAAATGATGAATATAGTGTTCGTGTAAGTGAAAATATAGAGAGTATTCAACATCAGGTAGATGAAAATAAAAAAAATATCGATAGTATAAAACTAGCTCTAAAAGAGATATCTAAAGTCTTAGATGCCATAAATAGCTCTTATGTTACAAAAGCTGAGTTAAATAAACTTAGCACTACCCAACCACCTAAAGCTAGTTCAAATACAATGAGTAATCCAGAGATGGAGGCCAAAGCAAATGATGCTTATAAGGCAAAAGAGTACAAAAAAGCAAAAGAGCTTTTTGTAAAACTGATAGATGCAAACTATAAACCAGCAAAACATAGCTATATGGTAGGTGAGATAGAGTACTATACTAAAAACTATCAAGATGCTATAGCATACTTTAAAAAGAGTGCAGGGCTTTACGATAAAGCAGAGTATATGCCAACACTACTTTTCCATACCGCTATGTCGATGGATCAAAGTGGTGATAAAGCGGGTGCTAAGAACTTTTTTGAAGCACTTATAGCTAAATATCCAGAGTCAAAAGAGGCCAAAATGGCTGAAGAAAAACTAAAATAAGGTAAACAGATGTCAATAGAAAAAAATCAAATAGTCTCAATAGAGTATGAAGTTAGCGATGGTCAAAGTGTTGTAGATAGCAATGTTGGAAGTGATCCGTTGGTTTTTATGTTTGGTAGAGAGCAGATAATTCCAGGACTAGAAAATGCTATAAAAACTATGCAAATAGGTGAGAGAAAAGAGGTTTTAGTTAAAGCCGAGGAGGCTTATGGTGAGTATAATCAAGAGGCATTAGATAGAGTTTCTAAAGATCAGTTTGCAGGGATAGATCTTGAGGTTGGTATGAGTCTTTATGGTCAAGGTGAAGATGGTTCTACTGTTCAAGTTATAGTAAAAGAGATAAATGAAGAAGATGTTGTAGTCGATTTTAACCACCCACTTGCTGGAAAAGATTTAACTTTTATGGTTGTTTTAAATAATATTCGCGAAGCATCTGCCGATGAGATATTAAGTGGGATACCTGTTGAGAATCAAGTAGATAGTTGTTGTTCTGATCATTCAAATCATGGATGTGGGTGTTAAGCTATGAAGAAAATCGCTATGATTTTTGCAGGTCAAGGCTCACAAGCTATTGGCATGGGAAAAGATTTTTATGAAAATTCAGATCTTGCTAAAGAGATGTTTGAGGAGGCAGGTAAGCGAATAGGTGTCCATTTTGAAGAGCTACTTTTCAATGAAAACGATATGTTAAACCAAACAGCTTATACTCAACCTGCGATACTTTTAGTGCAAATAATCGCCTATAGACTTTTTAAGCAGAAGTGTCCAGATATAAAAGCTACCTACTTTTTAGGTCACTCTTTGGGTGAGTTTTCAGCACTATGTGCAAGTGGAGCGATAGACTATGTCGATGCAGTTGAGCTTGTTCATCGTCGTGGTCAGCTTATGCAAGATGCTTGTAGTGATATAGATGCAGGTATGATGGTAGTTTTAGGTTTAAGTGATGATGCGGTTGAGAGCATATGTGCAAGTGCGATTGAAGATGGTAAAAAAATATGGGCAGCTAACTACAACCAAGATGGACAGATAGTAGTTGCGGGTATAAAAGCCGATTTGGTCGCACTTGAGAGTAGATTTAAAGAGGCGGGTGCTAAAAGAGCGATGCTTTTAAATATGTCAGTCGCTAGTCATTGTGAGCTTTTAAGTCCAGCTCAAATTCCATTAAATTCTTTGATGGATAGCATGGTAAATGATAATTTTGAAGCACCTGTTATCTCAAATGTTACAGCTAAAGCCTATAACACAAAAGATGAGGCACTTGAACTTTTAACTAAGCAGCTAGTTGAGGGTGTAAGATATAAGCAGAGTATAGAGGCTATCAAAGGTGATGTTGAGCTATTTATAGAGTTTGGTAATGGCTCAGTTTTAAAAGGTCTCAATAGAAAAATAGCACCAGAGATTGAGACTCTAAATATCTCTGATATCGCTTCACTTGAAGAAGTTGTTGCTAAAGTTTGCTAATGAAGATAGCACTGCTAGGGGCAATGCCCGAAGAGATAGAGCCGATTCTTACAAAAATAGGCTCTTACAAAACAACTACATATGCTAAAAATAACTACTATGAAGCTACATATAAAGGTGTTGAGCTAGTTATTGCCTACTCAAAAATAGGTAAAGTCTTCTCAACTCTAACAGCAACTACTATGATAGAACACTTTGGAGCAGATATACTTCTTTTTAGTGGAGTTGCGGGAGCTATAAGTAAAGATTTAAAGGTTGGAGATATTGTAGTTGCTACTAAACTTGCTCAACACGACCTTGATATAACAGCTTTTGGTCACCCTTATGGTTATGTTCCAGAGGGTAGTGTATATGTAGAGAGTGACAAAGAGTTACTTTTGCTTGCATCAAAAGTCGCTAAAGAGCTAGGTGTTGATATAAAAGAGGGGATCATAGCAACAGGCGATCAGTTTGTAGCAGATGAGCATAGAAAAGATTTTGTTGAAAAAACTTTTAATGCTGATGCTCTTGAGATGGAAGGGGCTAGTGTTGCAGTTGTTTGCGATGCTCTTGGTGTACCATTTTTTATACTAAGAAGCATAAGTGATGCAGCCGATAGTGATGCTAGTTTTAGTTTTGATGAGTTTTTAGTCTCAAGTGCAAACATAAGTGCCACATTTGTTATGAGCATGGTAGAGAAGCTTGGGCATAAAAATCTCTAAAAAGATTATGAGTCAGCTTGGCAAAACTAATGCTGAGTTTGAGCTTATAGAAGAGGGCGATAAGATACTAGTCGCTCTAAGTGGCGGTAAAGACTCACTAACACTTCTTCATGCTCTAAAAGAGCAACAACGAAGAGCCCCTTTTAACTTTGAACTTATCGCAGTTACTATCTCTTATGGTATGGGTGAGGATTTTACAAAACTACTAGAACATACCAAAGAACACAACATAGAACACCACATATACGATACAAATGTTTATGAGATTGCAGAAGATAAGATAAGAAAGAACTCATCTTTTTGTAGCTTTTTTTCACGGATGAGACGAGGTTCGCTCTATAGTGCAGCACAAAAGTTTGGGTGTAACAAGGTAGCTCTTGGTCACCATTTAGATGATGCGGTGGAGAGCTTTTTTATGAACTTTACCTATAACGGGCAACTAAGAGGTTTTGCACCAAAATATAAAGCCGATAGAGGAGTAGTTGTTATCCGCCCACTAATACAGCTTCGCGAAAGACAACTTGCTGCTTGTGCTTTAGAAAATAACTTCCCAACTATAGGTGATGAGGCTTGTCCATCTATGAGGTTTGATATAAAGATGCCTCATGCAAGAGCGGCTACTAAAGAGATGCTTCGCGATATGGAAGAGAAGTTTCCTAAGCTTTTTGTTAGTCTAAATGCTGCTTTTAAAAATATATCAACAGAGAGTTTTTTCCAAAAAAGCTTAGAGGCTAAGTCTATTTTATAACTATAGACTTGCTCTCACCAAATATAGGCTTTGATAGCTCCTCATCGCTTAGATTTAGCTTTTTAGCGATATTTGGATTTATGGTAAAACTTACCCATGTAGATGTTACTATATCACCCTTTTGAAGGTCATCTAGTTTATAAGTAAGAGTTTTTGTAGTGTTTGCTTTTAGATTTTGATTTACCTTGTAGGCTACCGCATTTGCAGGGATTGTAGGATTTTTCTCACTATCTTCAAGTATCATAACAAAAGTAGCCTCTTTATCTTCTAGTGCAGATTCACTAAAGTTGCTCCAAATAATCTCATCACCTCTTTTTAGAGTAGTTTTTACAAATTTTAGCCTCATAGGTTGAGTGATGATGCTATGTCCCATCTTGTTTGTTATGCTTAGCTCTACCCCATCTTCTACTTGTTTAAGTTCAAGTGCAACCGCCTCTTTTACCATTACAGCAGAGCGGATACTAGCAAACTCGTGGTTTGCATACTGTTTTCTATTTTTCTTATCGTTTTTCTCAACCGCTCCATCTCGTTTGCTCATGTGACAAGCTATACAGTTACTAGTCTCATCGTACTCATTTTTGGCATTACACACCTCTAGTCCAAAGTCATTTTCTTTGTGTGAGTGACACCCCATACAAACTTCAGAGTTTTTAAATATCTCATTTTCAGCAGATGCATGCATATCGCTAAAGTCAGGATTGTAGAGATTTCCATAAAAAACTGGTTTTTGGTTTGATTTTACAAAGTTTATATTGTTTGATTTTGATTTGTGAACTTTGTCTATTTGGTGGCAATAAAAACAAGATACACCATCTTGGTTTTGAGCTAAGCTCTCATCTATCTTGCTCTTATCTTGCATAACTGCTCTTAGGTTTGGAGTACTTGGCATATGGCACAATGCACACTCATACTTATCTTTTGAGGTCATATCGGCTACTTTTTTATGCACCTCATCTCTAAATATAGTTGAGTTGTGGTGCATACTTTTTGTATGCTCTTCGTATATGGTGTCGTGACACTCTGCACAACTCTTTGAGTCGAAATATTTTGCTTGAAGCATAGAGGTTGCAATAAGCAAAAATAGTAGAAATTTCATTTTACTTCCTTATGATTATTATAAGTGAAGTATATCATATTAAGTGGTTTATTTTGATAATTTTTGGGTGTTTTATGTCAAAAGGTTGTCATTTTAAATCACTTTTAAACTCTAACTCACCCGCAACTGACTCTTTTTCATTTATGATAGCCTCTATCTGCTCTTTTACTTTGTCGTATCTAAACTGCTCTTTAAAGCCTATAATCCGTCCACCCGCAGCATTTGCATGACCGCCACCGCCGACCCACTCCTTAGATATCTGTGCAACACTAACCATGTTATTGGCCCTTAGGCTCATTGTCCCTTTAAAGCTTACATCGACTATAAAGTCATACTCTGGGTAGCTAAGTAAAAAACCATTACCGATTATGGAGGTGTTTCCAAGAGCATAGCTCAAAAACCCTTTATAACCTTTATAGTAGATGGTTTTATCTGCCCTTTGGGTCCCTAAAAGATTTACTATAAACTTAGTACTTAAGTTATCAAGAGTATCATCTTTATCTAGTCTAAAAAACTCTTTTTTGATGGAGTGCAGGGCATTATCTAGTGCTATATTTGCATCTTTTTTACCTATGAAATCTATCGCTTTTTCTATTAAAGAGAGTTTGTAGCTATTGTCTTGTGTGTCAAACATAATCTTGTTGAGTTCTCTTGCATCGCTAACTAGCTTCATAAAAACCTTACCAAGCTCAAAGTTTTCATACTCTTGCATAAGCCAAAGATCTACCGCATTAACAACATCTACAAAACTACTCATCCAAGAAGGCTCATCTAAGCTAAAATGCTCTTTTGCATAATCATATACTATCTTTGTAGCACACCTTGAGCTATCTAAGTAGTACCACTTAAATTTTTTTGAACACTCTAAGCCACTTATATGGTGGTCTAGTAGTATAAGGTCTATATTTTTTAGTTTAGCAACCTCTGCATCTAGCCACTTTGACTCATCTAGAGTTAGGTTAAGATCACTCACAAGTAAAGTTGTGGCACTGCTATCTTTTGCTATAAGCTCTAACATCAAGCTTAGTGTCTCTTTTACCTCTGCACCGTAGTTGGCATTGAAGTTTTTCTTTGTATATGGAGTGTGCTTCATGATGAGTTGGCAACTATATCCATCAAGATCTGTGTGTGATAGGTGGTAGATTGTTTTGTCCATTTGTTTCCTTATAATTTTATACTTCCCATAACCTCAAAAGTAGCAGCTGAGTCTATCTCTGCATGAGAAAGAGTAACTATATCAAGAGAAAATCTCTCAAATATCTCAGCGATACTTCTTCTTATTTGTGGATCTACTATGATAATAACAGGCGATACACCTTTTTGTAAAAGTTCAGCCGCTTTTGTGCTTGTTGCTTGAATAAGTCCGTTTATCTCACTAACATTTAGTGCTAGAGTCCTCATACCATCTCGTTCGGTAGATTTTTCTAAAAGTAGTTGTTCGGTTGGTGTGTCAAATGTTAAAAGCCTTATAACACCATCGCTACTTGTGTACATTTGAGTGATGATTCTAGATAGCCTTGCTCTAACTTGTTCGGTTATAATATCTACATTTTTGGTGTATTCGGCTATATCGGCTATGGTTTCTAGTATCCCTAACATATCTTTAAGTGGGATTTTCTCTTGTAAAAGTGCTTTTAAAACCCGCTGTATAAGTCCGATAGAAGCTACTTTTAGTACATCATCAACTATAACTGGATAGTCTGATTTTATCTTATCGATTAGAGTTTGAACCTCTTGACGAGTTAGAAGATTTTGTGCATTTTTCTTCACAAGTTCACTCATATGTGTAGATATAACAGTAGCAGGATCTACAACTGTATAGCCGTTTATTAGGGCATCTTCTTTTTGTGAAGTGTTTATCCATATAGCATCTAGTCCAAAAGCAGGTTCTTTTGTAGCTTCACCTTTTACCTCACCTGTTGCCATACCGCTATCCATGGCTAAAAATTTATCTGGATATATAATACCCTCGCCGATAGAGGTCCCTTTTAGTAGGATTTGGTACTGATTTGGTTTTAGATGTAGGTTATCTCTTATACGAACTTGAGGCATTAAAAACCCAAAATCTGATGCTATTTTTCGCCTCATAGAGCGGATCCGCTCAAGCAAATCTCCACCTTGTGAACTATCGGCTAGTCTTATAAGCTGATAACCTAGAGTTAGTTCTAACATCTCAACTTTTAAGATATCTTCTAGTGTAGCTTGTTCTTCTTGTGCTATCTCTTCAGGGGTTTTTTGTTGTTTTTGAAGAAGTGCTTCATCTTTTTCTCGCTCTTTTGCTTTCGCTTGAACCCCAACATCAAGTATCCCTAACTCACCCTTTTCATACTTATAGATGGCATATCCTAAAAGCAAAAATATAATACCAACAAACCCCATCGATAGTGTAGGTAACCCTGGAACAAGTGCAAAAAGCATCATAATAAAACCAACTATAAGTAGTGTTTTAGAACTACTTGCCATCTGGTTTATAGTACCCTCAGCAAAGTTATCACCCTCGCTAGATGAGCGAGTTATCATGATACCTGTTGCGGTTGAGATTATAAGTGCTGGTATCTGCCCAACAAGTCCATCACCGATAGTTAGGAGTGTAAAGGTTTTAGCACTATCGCCAAACTCCATACCGTGCTGGAAGACACCTATCAAAAAACCACCTATAATATTTATAAGTGTGATAATAATCCCAGCAATAGCATCACCTTTTATAAACTTACTACTACCATCCATCGCCCCATAAAAGTTTGCATCTTGAAGTATCTCCGCTCTTCTTCTTTTTGCCTCTGTCTCATCTATAAGCCCAGTGTTAAGATCAGCATCAACAGCCATCTGTTTTCCAGGCATCGAGTCTAGTACAAACCTAGCAGCAACTTCAGCAACCCTAGTGGAACCTTTTGTTACAACCATAAAGTTTATAAGAACAAGTATACTAAACATAACTATACCTATCACATAGTTACCACCCACAACGAAGTTTCCAAAGCTACTTATGATATCACTTACAGAATCAGCACCTAAGTGACCATTGCTTAGTATCATCCTTGTTGTTGCTATATTTAGTGCAAGTCTAAATAGTGTGATGATAAGTATAAGTGTTGGAAAAGTTGTAAGATCTGTAGGTTTTGGAACATATAAAGATATAAGTATAATAAGTATCGCTATAGCCATAGATACAGTTAGCATAAGGTCTAGTATAGATGGTGGTAATGGAACTATGATGATAGCAAGTATCGCCATAATAAAAACAACAACACTTATATCTTTGTTGCCAAGTAAGAAGTTTAAAGCTGTTCCGACTTGCTCTTTTGTATTTAGTTTTCTAGCCAAATAACTACTCTAATATATCAGCTAATGTAAGCTCTTTTAAAAAAGTATCTATCTTGCCTTGAAGTTTGTTGAAAAAAGGCCAAATAGTACAACAAGCAACACCATCCATGGGGCAAGACTCTATAGTAGTAGATGCGGTACAATCAAATACAGCGGGACCTTTACTCTCAACTGTACTCATAATATCTAGCATATTTATATCTTTTGGATCAAGTGCAAGTGCAAACCCACCGTTTACACCTTTGTATGAGTTTAAGATCCCTTTTCTTGCTAATGCTTGAAGAAGTTTTGCTAAAAAACTTTTTGGGATAGATAGTTGGTTTGAGAGTTTTTCGCTATCCATCGCTTCGCCACTTTTAGCCAAAACTATAAGCGATAGTATCGCATATTCACTCGCTCTTGTTATTAACATATTTGAAGTCTTTAATTTTTACTAAATTATATCAAAATAAGTTGAAATAAAAGAAAAAACAGGGTAGTATTTCACCCAAGCTTTTTATGTTTTGTGCATAAATAGTAAAAATATACCTATTGGAGGCTATTATGGCTTTAGATTCGGCGAAAAAACAAGAGATCATCTCAACATATGGTAGAGGTGAGAAAGATACTGGTTCAAGCGAGGTTCAAATCGCTCTTTTAACTCAACGTATATCTGATCTAACAGATCACCTTAAAACATTTAAGAAAGATCACTCTTCAAGATTAGGACTACTAAAACTAGTTGGTCAAAGAAGAAGACTTATGAGATACTACAAGAAAAAAGATAAAGATGCCTATACAGCATTAGTTGCAAAACTAGGTATCAGAGACAATATCTAAAAACTAGGGACTTCCCCTAGTTTACAAACACCTCTAAGGCTCTAGCCAAATCCTCTTTTGTATCTATCCCAAAACTTTTAGTATTAACCTCAATCATTGAGATTTTTTTACCATTTGCTAAAGCTCTTAACTGCTCTAGTTTTTCTATATCTTCTAGTGAAGATGGCTTAAAGCTACAAAACTCTTCAAGCGATTTTTTGTTAAATCCATAAATCCCTATATGACCAAAATAGTTAGCCCCACCACTTCTATCAAAAGGTATTGCACTGCGAGAGAAGTATAGGGCATTGTTAAAATCATCAACTACAACTTTAACAAGATTTGCATCATCTGCTCTAGATTTGTCTATCTTTGCATATGCACTAGCCATAACAAAACTATTTTTATCTAGTGTTTTTAATCTTTTTAAAAGCTCCCAAACTACATTATCTTCTATAAATGGCTCATCTGCTTGAACATTTATAACTAGCTCATCATCGCTTAAGTTAAGTTTCTTAGCAGCCTCATTTATCCTATCGGTTCCACTATTGTGCTCTTTTGAGGTTAGTATCGCCTCAACACCGTAGTTTTTACAAACCTCTACTATCTTCTCATCATCAGCAGCAACCACAACTCTATCTAGATGAGCAACTCTTTTGGCGGTTCTAACAACCATCGGTAGCCCCGCTACATCTACAAGCACTTTTTGCTCAAAGCGGGTAGAGGCTAGTCTTGCTGGAATAATAATCATAATTAAAACCCTTTTTTTGATATAATTTTAAAATTATACAGATGGAATATTAAATGCTCTTTTATCAGCCTAAAGATGGCTACTGCTATAACAGTGATTCTATATTTTTATACGATTTTATAAGCTCATTTAAACCAAAAGGTCTGCTTTTAGATGTTGGAGCAGGGTGCGGTATAGTAGGGCTTTTGGTAGCAGATGAGCATAAAAAAGTGGAGCTAGAGGCTATTGAGAAACAAGATGTTTTTATAACTTTAGCAACTACAAATGCACGGGTAAATAACATAGAGTACAACCTACATAAGGGCGATTTTTTGGAGTATGATTTTTTAAAAAAGTATGACTATATAGTATCAAATCCACCTTTTTACCCAGAGGGTGTCACAAAAAGTAAAAATGAGATGATATTTGGTGCAAGATATAGTATAAATCTACCACTAGATATGTTTTTTAAAAGGGTCTCTAGGCTACTTAAGCCAAACTCACACTTCATCTTTTGTTACGAGGCATCATCGTTTAGCAAAGTTATATATGAGCTTGAAAAAGTTAAACTAAGAGCTATAGATGTTAGATTTGTTTACCCAAAAAAAGATAGAGTTGCATCACTAGTTATGGTTCATGCTAGAAATGGTTCAAAATCATCTACAAAGATACACCCACCGCTTATACATTTTGATGGAAAAGAGTTTAGCGATGAGGTTAAGCAGATATATAAAAAAGCGAGTACACAGAGTATAAAATGTCAGATTTAATAACAAAAGAGGGTTTTTCTTATAAGTTTGATCCAAAAGCTTGTGCTTTATGTGAAGCAAAATGTTGCACAGGCGATAGTGGTTATATATATGTTAGTAGCGATGAGATAGAAAATATAGCAAAGTACCTAAAGATGAATGAGCGAGAGTTTATAGATAATTTTTTATATAAAGTTGGCTTTAAGTACTCCATAAAAGAGCGAAAAGTGGGCGAGAGTTATGAGTGTGCTTTTTACTCAAAAAAACACAATATATGCACCATCTACGATGTTCGCCCAAATCAGTGCATAACATTCCCTTTTTGGGAACATTTTAAGGAAAATGTAGAGGAGCTAAAAAAAGAGTGTATAGGGGTTGTAGATGTTTAAGATTTATGCTTTAGGACTTTTTTTCGCTTTATACTTTAGTGGATGTGCTACTCTAACGCCTAGTGTTAGTGAGAAAAGTGGTGATGATTTTGCGGTACTAAAGGCTCTTGATGCCCAAAGGGAGCAAGATTTTAGCTTGGCTTCTATACTTTTTTATGAGCTTTATAAAAAAACTAACAATAAAGAGTATCTCTATCAATCTATAAAAAACGATATAACTACATCTAAAAACAAAGAGGCGATAGCAAAGGTAGATGAGCATATGCAAAGTGGGAGTTATGATTTTGAGTTAGCTAGACTCAAAACAGTAGCTTTTATGAACCTATTTGAGTTAAATAGTGCAAAAGAGGTAGCCCTAGAGCTTAGCTCAAAGTCAAATATCGGCGATGATTATGTACTCTTAGCAGATATCTACCTAAAACAAAAAGATAACCAAAATGCTCTAGATGCACTTAAAAAAGCCTACGATATAGACCACAAAGAGGAGGTGGTTGACAGTATGAGTGTGATGATGTATGCGAGTATGGATCTTAAAAAAGAGGCTATATCTGTACTAGAATCACACTCTAGGATCTATGGGTGTTCTAGCTTGATATGCAACAGGCTTATAGGTTTTTATAGTGATCAAAACAATGCAAATGGTATATTGCAGACATTTTTAAGGCTATATAAACTAGAACCAACCGAAGAGATCGCCAAAAAAATCATATCTCTATATATCTACACAAGAGACTTTAAGTCTTTAGAGGAGTTTTTGCTAACTAGTAAGGTTGATGATGAGATACTTTTAAGTCTCTATGCTCAAGATGAGAGGTATAATGAGGCAAAAACTCTAGCAGATGAGCTTTATGCTAAAACACATAGAGTTGAGTTTTTAGCCCAAAGTGCTATATTTGAGTTTGAGGGTGCTAAAGATAAAAAAAACAAAGAGCTTTTAAGTAGAGTCGTAGCTAACCTAGAAGAGGTTTTAAAAAGTGCTAGATCACCGATGCACCTAAACTACTTAGGGTATGTGCTAATAGACAATGATGTAGATGTACTAAGGGGAGTTGAGCTTGTAAAAGAGGCACTAAAATCTGAGCCAGATTCGCTTTATTATCTTGACTCTTTAGCTTGGGGTTATTATAAACTCAAAAGATGTAAAGAGGCAAAAGAGGCTATAGATAGGGCTATAGAGTTAGGTGGAGATGAGCATGATGAGGTTATGTTACATAAAAAAGCTATAGATAAATGTATAAAGGGTAAAAAATGATACTAGATGAGATTATAAAAAAGACAAAAGAGGATGTGAAAAAAAGGGAGAAAGAGTTTTCGCTTGATTGGCTAGGTAGATCACTAGCTTTTAATGCAAGGCAACCACGAGATGTGGTGCCATATTTGGCTACAAGTGAGGAAAATCCTTATAGAATCATTGCCGAAGTTAAAAAAGCTTCACCATCAAAAGGGGTTATAAGAGAGGATTTTGATCCACTTCTTATAGCTCAAAACTATGAAAAAGCGGGAGCTAGTGCTATATCGGTTTTAACAGAGCCACACTATTTTCAAGGTGATTTAGAGTATTTAGCGGGGATAAGAAGGTATGTTGGTTTACCACTTTTACGAAAAGATTTTATAGTGACAAAGTATCAGATACTTGAAGCTTTAGTTTTTGGAGCCGATTTTATACTCCTAATAGCAGCAGCACTAAGTAAAAATGAGTTAAAAGAGCTACTAGATTATGCAAGACATTTAGGGCTTGAGGTGCTTGTTGAGATTCACGATAAAGCAGACCTTATAAAAGCGATATTTGCAGGGAGTGATATCATAGGGATAAACCATCGAAATCTAAAAACATTTGATATGGATATGAGCCTATCACATCAACTAATACCTATGATACCAAATGGTAAGATTATAGTAGCAGAGAGTGGCATACACGAACATGAACAGTTAGTTGAGCTAAACAAGATAGGGGTTGATGCCTTTTTAGTAGGTGAGTATCTAATGAGACAAGCCGATGAGGGTGCGGCACTAGAGAAACTAAAATTTGGTTGATTTGGCACTCTTTTTGCTTTAAGATAGTCTAAGTAAAGCAAAAGAGCCAAAATGAAAATATATATATATCTACTCTCTCTAATCACCATCACACTATCTTTTAGCGGTTGTACCGCAAAACTTACAGACCCAGAGATAGATTTTGCACCACCAAAATATGTCGAACAACTCCCCGCAAAAGAGGATCAACAAGACTATGCACTAGTTGGTAGTATATTTGGTCAAGGGGATAACCCTCTTTTTACAGATCATAAAGCTATGCATGTAAATGATATAGTAACTATAGTTATATCTGAGAGTGCTAGAAGTACTCACACAGGCTCAAAGTCCCTTACTGAGAGCGATAATCTAAACTTAGGGGCAGGTTTAACAACATATGGTGGCGATAACTCACTTTTAAATACCGCAACTAAAAAAGTAAACTCACTATCAAATATAGGCTTTGGAGCAGGGAGTGATAACACCTATAAAGGGCAAGGGAGTGCATCGAAAAATGCTTCATTTACTACAACAGTCTCCGCTAGAATCATAAAAGTACTTGAAAATGGTAACTACTATATACACGGCTCAAGAGAGATACTAGTAGATGATCAAAAGCAAGTTGTACAAATAGCTGGGGTTATCCGCCCTTATGATATAGATCAAAACAACCGCATAAGCTCATCTCAAATAAGTGATGCTAAAGTGTTATATAAAACAGAGGGTGATATAGAACACTCAACACAAAGAGGGTGGGGGAGTAAGATATTTAATGCTGTTTGGCCGTTTTAGACTACTTTTACTTTTAGCTCTTTTAAACTTAAGTCTTTGTGCAAAAGATAGTTTTAAAGATTTTAAGAGGTTTAAAAATACTCAAAACAAAGATATGTCTACCCAACAAGATAGCACGATAGATACTAAAATAGCTAAGTTTTCTAACTACAAACTACAACCACCAAAAAAGCTATATAGCACTAAAAAACCTGAAGTTATGGCTAAGACTGAGTTTATAAAACCAGAACCACTAGGTCCAAAAGTATATATAGATATACCAAAAAAAGAGCCTTTATCTCCGCCAAATCTTGATGGAAATATTGAGCTTTTTGGTACAAACTTCTCTATAAATATCCCTATAGTAGAAGATTTAAGCTTACCAGCAAAAGAGTTTATAAAGTATCTACAAAAACAAGATATATCAACCACCATAGCTGATATAAAAAGTGCTAAAAATGAGTTTAGTTTAAACGATTGGGCGATATACCTTTTGGTTCAAAAAGTTAGCACAAATAGCCTCAAGTCTAAAAACTCAAAACTACTAGCATGGATGATTTTTAATGAGCTAGAGTATGATGTAAAGTATGCTCTAGTGGGTGATGAGCCAGTGCTTCTTTATAACATAAAAGATGGGCTATATGAGGCAAAATGGTGCGATATAGATAGTAAAATTTACTATATTTTAGAGAATATAAACTGCTCATCTATCTATAGTTATGAGGATACCAAAACCTTAAAGCCACTAGATCTCTCACTTGCTATCTTGCCTAGATTATCGTATGACATAAGAGAAAAAACGATAGGTTTTGAGTATGATGCTAAAAGATATAGTTTTACATTTTCTTATAACAAAAACCTTTTAGATTTTTTAGACTCCTACCCAGAAGCCTCTAGTGATATCTACTTCAACTCACCGCTAGATGAGCTGAGTCGCACTACACTCTTAAGTGCAATAGCTAGAGAGATAAACACTAAAAAATCGACCCAAGCACTAGATTTTGTACTAAAACTTGTCCAAAATAGTTTTGTTTATGAGAGCGATAGTTCGCAGTTTAAAAAGCAAAAGAGTATGTTTGCACTCCAAACACTTTTTTATATAAATAGCGATAGTGAAGATAGAGCAGTACTTTTTAGCTACTTAGTTAGAGAGCTTTTTGGTTTTGAAACAGTTGGCTTAATGTATGATGATCACTTTGTAGTGGGGCTAGATATACCGCTTGATGGTGATAGTATAAAGATAGGCAAGAGAGATTTTCTTATAAGTGATCCAACATATCAAAACGGTAAAATTGGACAAACTCAATTAAAATATAGTAAAATAAAGCCACTAAAATATATAATAGTTAAATAATTTTTTGACATAGGGCTTAGTATGCAAAGTATCAAAGATAGATATGCTCTTGTAGAGGAGCTGAAAAAGGGTGTTTATACAAACCTATTTTTGATAAATATTGATAACTTTTCAAATATAAATAAACTCTATGGCTTTGAGAATGGCGATAAGATATTATCTGAAGTAGTTAGGCTGATCAATATATCAAAGCCAAGAATATCTAAGCTATATAGTGTTGGCGCCGATGAGTTTGCTGTAATTTGTTTTGAAGATATATCGCCCGAAATCTTATCAGAGATGGCTAGTTCTATAGTATCTTTTTTTGATCAAATAGAGCTTCAAGTAGATAGTATATCTATAAGGATCTCTATAAGTATAGGGATAGCTTCTGGTGTGGGAGTTGAGATACTAAACCATGCAAAAGAGGCACTAGCCGAACTTAGAGAGCATAGTAGAGGTGCTTTTAAGATATACGATATAAACTCAGCCTATATAAAACAACAGATCCAAAACAACTACTGGATAGATAAGATAAAGACATCTTTTGAAAATGAAGCACTTTTTACCTACTACCAACCGATCTTAAACAACAACACACAAAAGATAGAAAAATATGAGTGTTTAGCTAGAATCTACGACGATGGCATTATAGTTCCACCTATAAGATTTTTAGAGGCTTCAAAGCTTACAGGGACACTATCTTTGATAACAAGAACTATGATAGAAAATAGCTTTCAAGCCTTTAGTGGGAGTGATTTTGGTTTTTCTATAAATATCACTCAAGTAGATCTGTTTTTAGGTTATCTTGAGGATTTTTTACTAAAACATGCCAAAAAGCATAACATAGATCCATCAAATGTAACTTTAGAGATACTAGAAGATGTTAGCTATATAGGCTCAAGTGAGATTTTACATCAGTTAAGTTCACTAAGAGAGGCTGGATTTAAGATAGCTATAGATGATTTTGGTTCGATGAGTTCAAACCTATCTAGGCTTTTGGAGTTTTCGCCCGATTTTTTAAAGATAGATGGTAGTTTTATAAAAAACATACTAAATGATAAAAAAAGCCTTATCATAGTCGAGTCGATCATCTATCTTTGTAAAAGAAGTGGTATAAAAACTATAGCGGAGTTTGTCCACTCCAAAGAGGTTCAAGATAAAGTTATAGAGCTTGGTATCGACTACTCTCAAGGGTACTATATAGGGGAGCCAAAAGATAGATACAAAAACTAATTATAACATTTTATGTTATAATTAAGCAAAAAAACCAAGGGGTTTGCTTGAACTCTTTTAGTAGATCAAAGTTAAAAAATAGACTTTTACTATTATCTATACCTCCGCTATTTTTCATAATTTCGCTCATTTTTTACCTTCTACTAGTTACGATAGATGAGTATAAAAACCTAACCTACGCTAAAGCTCAAAGTCAAAAAGCGTTTATCATCTCTGGTGTGATAGACTCTATGCAACTACAAAGAGGCTATGGGGTTACATATATAAACAACCCACAAGATCTAAGTATAAAAACAAAACTAAAAGAGCTAAAGCTAAATATAAAAAGTATCACTAAAAAAGCAAGAGCCAACTGTAAAGAGGTTGGTTTTTTAGATATGCTTTATGACATAGAGTCTTCACAAGATAAGTTTGATGTTGGGGCTTTAGATGATGATGAGATTATCGAGTACTACACAAAAAACATAGAGAGACTTTTGGATTTTTCTAAAACCTTGCCATCTAAGATGTTAGATCTAAAAAACAGAAATCTCCTTCAAGCCTACACCTATCTTAGTGTATCAAAAGAGGCTCTAGGTTCCATTAGGGCAAGATTGAGCAGTGCTTTGGCTAAAGATAGCCTAGATGAGACTCAGCACTTTGATATAGTAGAGTCAAACAAAATCTTTAAAGCCGCTACAAATAGGTTTTTAAAAACACTAGAAGATGAGCAGGAGTTTATAGAGTACTATAGAGCTAAGTTTTTAGATGCCAACACAATAGCAACTATGAGCAAGATAAACAAAGTGGTACAAAGTTCAGAGTTACCCTATGGTTTGGATTCAAAAGAGTTCTTTAGCGAGGTCTCTTTAGCTATAGAGCTACTAAAAGATGTTGAAGATACTCTTTTTGCAAAACTAGAGGTATCTATCGAGCAAAAACTAAACTATATACATATGAAGTTTACCTATATAGCTCTGTTTTTAGCTTTGGTTGTTCTCTCTTTTTTTGTAGCTATGAGGAGTTTAAAAAAGACATTTTTAACACTAAGTGATATATTTAGCGATGAGCTTGAGGAGAGTCTATCTCTACTTAAACAATACAAAAATGCAGTAGATATCGCATATATAGTCTCAAAAACCGATAAAGATGGTGTTATAACTTATGTAAATGAGGAGTTTTGCAATATAAGCGGGTTTGATAGAGATGAGCTTCTAGGTAAGAAGCACAACATCTTAAAACACAAAGATACACCAAGAGAGGTTTTTGATGAGCTTTGGTACACCATATCGACACTCAAAAAACCTTGGGTAGGGGAGATAAAAAACCGTACAAAAAATGGTGGAAACTACTGGGTAAAAACCCTTATAAACCCTATATTTAACAAAAATGGTGAGATCTTAGAGTATATATCTATAAGGGTGGATATAACTGCTCAAAAACATATGATGGATCATTTTGAAAATGAGCTAAGCTTAACTAGTAGCAACTTTGATCAATCCTTGCACCTGATGGGTGAGTATGAGAGTGCTATAAGTAAATCAACCATAGTCTCTAGGATGGATAAAAATCTAGCCATCACATATGTAAATGATAAGTACTTAGAGTTAGCAAAATATACTCAAGATGAACTACTAGGCAACAACTGTAAGATATTTTGCAAAGATAGTATAAACTTAGGCTCTTATGAGGTTATGAAGCACACCATATCACAAAAAAAGATATGGAGACACACTATCAAAAACATCGCAAAAGATGACACATACTTTTGGCTAAATAGTACTATAGTCCCTATAGTAGGGCTAGATGATGAGATCATAGAGTATATGATTATAAGCTCAGATGTAACAGAGCTTGTGCTTCAAAAAGAAGAATCAGACCGCATCGCAAAAACAGACCTGCTAACAGGGTGTGGAAACAGGTACAGACTAGAGCTAGATATAAAAAGTTATGAAGATATATCTATAGCTATATTTAATGTAGATAATTTTAGGCAGATAAACGATTTTTATGGGCATAGATTTGGCGATAAGGTTATAAAGTACTTAGCAAACACTATCTATAGCAGTATGCAGTTTGAAGAGGGGTTAAAGTTTTACCGTTTACAAGGGGATGAGTTTGTTATCTTAGGCATAGAACAAGATAGAACTCTTTTTATATCTAGAGTAAAAGAGCTACTAAAACTTATAGCTCAAAGATTTTATATAGATGATGAGGAGATAGTGTTATCTTGTAGTGTTGGGATATCATTTGAGGAGAAATCTCACCTCTTATCGAGTGCAAATATGGCACTAAAGATAGCAAAAGAGCATAACCTAGATGAGGTTATATATAGTGATGCCATATCTCTAAATAGCGAATATGAAAACAACATAAAGTGGACAAAAGAGCTACTAGATGCCATAAGAGAAGATAGGGTTGTAGCCTACTATCAGCCAATAGTAAGCAACAAAACTCTTGAGGTGAAAAAGTATGAAGCGTTAGTTAGGATCATAGCAAAAGATGGCAAGATTATATCGCCTTACTTTTTTCTCAATATCGCAAAACAGACAAGACAATACCTAAATATAACCAAGATAGTCATAACTAAAACCTTTGAAGCATTTAAAGACAACGACCTTGAGTGTTCAATAAACCTCTCCATAAAAGATATAGAAGATGAGGGGATGATAGGCTTTATAGAGGATATGTTAAAGAGATACAACATCGGCAAAAGGGTGATTTTTGAGATAGTTGAGTCTGAGTCTATAGAGAAGTTTGATGAGGTTTTAGAGTTTATAAACCTTGTAAAAAGATACGGTGCAAAGATAGCGATAGATGATTTTGGAACAGGGTATAGCAACTTTGAGTATCTAGTTAGCCTAAGGGCCGATTATCTTAAGATAGATGGCTCACTTATAAAAAACATACTAAAAGATGAAAATACCCACATAGTAGTAAGTACTATAGTCGATTTTGCTAAAAAACTAGGACTCAAGACTGTAGCGGAGTTTGTTGAAGATGAGCAGCTCTATAGTGAAGTGAAAAGGTTAGGTATAGATTTCTCACAAGGGTACTACTTTTCCCCACCTATAAGTGAAGTTAAAACAAGATAAATTTTGTTTTAATCTGTTCTTATTACTTTTTATGATAGTATTGCCCATAAAAAAACTTAAGGGGAGTATTTAGTTTTATGAAAAAAAGTTCAATTAAGTTGCAGATAATTCTGCTGGTTGTTTTTTCTTTGGTGCTTTTAGCAGGTGTGTCGGTTTATATATCTAGCGTAAAGAGTGCAGAGGCTCTTAGGGAGGCTTTTGATGTTAGACTCTCCTCTTCTAGAGACTTAAAACACTCTCAAGTGAGTGACTTTTTTGAAGAGAGAGTTAAAGATATAGAGGGTCTTAGTAGATCAAACGACTTAGAGGAGTTAGCAAGAGACCTTATAGTAGTCCACAATAACTTAGAGGTTGGAGCAAAAGATCCTTACCCTGCTAAAGATCCACAAGCTCAAGCAGTAGCAGGGGTGTATGATAAGTTTTTTACAAGTTATGCTTCTAGTTATGGATACAAAGATATAGTTATAGCTTGTGCAAAACATGGGCATGTTATGTACTCTACAGCTAAAGAGTCAGATTTAGGGGCAAATCTTAGTAGCGGTAATCTTAAAGATAGCGGACTTGGTAGAGTTTGGGAGCAGACTCTTAAAAACGGTCGTACCACTTGGGTAGATATGAGTCTTTATGAGCCAAGCGATAACAAGCCTGTTATGTTTTTAGGTACACCTATAGTGTCAAATGGTGTCACTACTGCGGTTTTAATCTTTGAGATCACTAGTGAAAAAACAAACTCTATCATGAACTACAGAGAGGGGTATGAGGCTCATCAAGAGGATTATCTTATAGGTAGGGACAATCTTATGAGAAGTGATAGCTACTTAAGTAGAGATACTCACTCAGTTGAAGCGGCACTTAAAGACCCTGTAAAATCTGTTATGCATTTTGAGGCTATAGATAGAGCTTTAAACGGTGAATCTGGTTTTTTAATGGCCGCTGGATGGGGCGGAGAAAATGTTATATTTGCCTATAGACCGCTAGATATAGGGGGTGATATCAGATGGGGAGTTATATCTAGGATAAATGAGAGTGATGTTTTAGGCTCTATCGGTGCTATTAGAAATAGTATCATCATAGGTACTGTAGTTTTACTTGTTTTGATTTTAATAATAGCACTTTTTATCATCAATAGCTCCATAGCAAAGCCTATCGATAGGTTTCAAAATATCATCCTAAGCATAGCCGATACAAAAGACCTGACTATGAGAGTTGATGATAATGCTCCAAAAGAGCTTAGCGAGATGGCAAAAGGGTTTAATGCCCTTATAGGCTCACTAAGAGATCTTATAGATAACTCAAAACAAAGCTCAAGTGAAAATGCTTCTATATCTCACGAGCTATCGACTACTTCACTTAGTGTTGGTACAAATGTAGAGAGAAGTGTTAGTGTTGTTGATGATGCTACCTCAAAAGCTTTAGATATCGAAAAAGAGATGGAGGGTTCTATCGCTAGAGCAAACAACTCAAAAGAGGAGATCATAAGAGCAAATAGCAATCTTTTAGGGGCAAAAGATGACATCATAGACCTAACTCAAAAAGTTCACAAAACAGCTGAGCTTGAAGTTGAGATAGCAGATAGGATGCAGGTACTCTCTCAAGAGGCAAATGAGGTGAAAAATATACTAGATATCATCTCCGATATAGCAGAACAAACAAACCTACTAGCTCTAAATGCCGCGATAGAAGCAGCAAGAGCGGGTGAGCATGGAAGAGGGTTTGCGGTAGTTGCTGATGAGGTGCGAAAACTTGCTGAGCGAACTCAAAAGTCACTAAGTGAGATAAATGCAACCATAAATGTTATAGTCCAGTCTATAGTAGATGTAAGCGGAACTATGAGCATAAACTCAAAAGATATCCAAGAGTTAGCCAACAGAGCTATAGATGTTGAACTTAAGATAAATGAGAGTGTTAGTATAGTAAATCAAGCAGTAGATGCCACTGAGCTAACTGTAGTAGATTTTACTAAAGCGGGTGAGCAGATAGATATGATAGTAAAAAGCATTTCAGAGATAAACCATATATCTTCGACAAATGCTAGAAGTGTAGAGGAGATAGCAGCGGCGGCTGATCATCTAAACTCTATGACAAACACACTCCACTCAAAGCTAGAGGCTTTTAGAACATAACAAAAACATAAGGGGCTTAGCCCTTTATGCTCTGCATCATACCCATCTCTACACTAGTATAATCTTTATCTAACTCTTTTTTCAGATTTATAGCAAAATCATCTGTATATATCTCAAAGTTATCTTTTTTTGCCCCTGCAACTATAGCACTAGCTACATCTTGTGGTGAAGCTTTTGGCATATCAACTCCAGCAGTTAGCCTTGTATCTATAGGTCCGCTTAGAGCCTCAAAAACTTTAGCACCAAAAATAGCTAGCTCTGCTCTTAGAGCTTGAGTGTAAGAGCGAAGAGCCGCTTTTGAGATGCAGTAGTTTGCCATAGTTGGTAGATTTATGAGTGAGAGTGAAGAGGTGATGTTTATAACTTTAGCCCCGCTATGGCTTAGTTTAGCAAAGAGTGCTTGAGTTAGATTGATAGTTCCAAAAAGGTTTACTTCTATCTCGCTAAAATCATCACTATTTACTCTGCCACCTAAGTTTATACCAGCATTATTTATAAGGATATCTAGCTCATCTATGTTTGATATGGCTTGTTTTATGGAGTTTTTATTTGAGATATCTAGCTCTAGTAGTTCTATGTTTTGAGCGAAAGATTTTAAAAACTCGCTATTTTTTACATCTCTAACACCACAATATATCTTTTTAGGCTCATCTTTGGCTATTTGCTCAACTAAAGCACTCCCAAGTCCACCATTTGCACCTGTTATAAGTACTGTTTTGCCTCTCATCGTTTCTCCTTTTGGTTAGATTCGATTGTTTAGTAGGTTTATTAGTGATGCTTTTACCTCACTAAAGTGAAGGATTCTTGAGCCACCTCTTTGTTTTACAAACGCCTCAGCCTCTTGTTTTGTCTCAAAAGGTACAAGATCATCACCAGAAGGAGAGGTCTCTTTTGAACCATAAACATAGAAGGCATCTTTAGCATTTATAATCTTTTTGGTCTTAAAGTCTGTTACTAAAAGTAGCTGAAAATCAGACTCTTTTGTGATGTTGTAGATCTCCCATCTACCTGGTTGAAAGTAAAACTCGAACATATTTTTAGGAGATGAGAAAAACACCTCATCACCACTAGATAGGGTTATTTTACTAGCCCACTCTGGGTGTTTGTAGATGAGCATATTTCTAACTTCACAGATGGTATCTTTGTTGAAGTTTAGCTCATAAGCTGATGATATATTTATAACAAATAGAAGTGAAAGTAAGATTTTTAACATAGTTTTTCCTTATACTAAATCTTTTTTCTTAAATATAATAAACCCAAAAGTTGCAAAAAATATCCCAAGCAAAGTAGGGTATATAAACGATATCGCTAAAAAGGTATTTCTACCTATGGTATCTAGTATATGGTATGCAACAGGGCCCATAACAGTTAGCTCTGGGTCAAAAAGCGAAATCGCCGCAACTCTAAATATCTCCATAGGGTTTATAAGTGCTATGGTTATGATAAGTGAAGATGGAAATCTATTTTGTAGCATCAAAGAGATGAGTGCTATGTCTATAAAAGCTAGTAGTGCTATCCATACAAAAAATGCCAAACCTAAGGCTATCTCGCTAGTTTTTACAAAAGATGAGATAAAAAAAGCGATACCTAAAAATGAACAAGTTAAGCTAAGAAGAAGTGCGGTGTATATCCCAAAAACAGCCCATGGGATATCGGCACCTTTTATAAAACCTACAACTAAAGCTATAGCCATAGCAAAAAATACAGGTAGAAAAACAGTTACAAATCTACCTATGATTTTGCCCCAATAGTACTGTTTTAGTGAGATAGCAAACGATAACATATACTCTAAGATGTTGTTATCACGGTCTCCTGATATAGAGCGAACCGTGGTTATAAGGATAAATATAGGGAGTATAACTATAGTGATTTGTATATACATAAGTAACATTCTAGTTAGTCCACTAAATCCCATAACTTGACTCTCAGTGATACCTGCTATAAAAAATAGAGCTATCATACCACCAAAAACTAGCGAATATATCAAAAACCACTTTGAGCGAAACGACTCTTTTAGCTCAAGGTAAGAGATGAGAAGTAGATTTTTCACTTTTTATCTCCTAGTAGTTGTTTTTTGATTTTAGGGTTTGTCATATTTTCTCCTCTTAACATCTTTTGTTGCATTAGCTCAAAGCTAACTCTTCTATCACCATCTTCTTTATATGCTACAAAACCATAATTCATCGGTGTTTGCTCATCTATGGCATAAAAACTATCTTTTGCATCGATACTCTCATGAGTATCTTTGGTTTTTACTTTAAGCTCATACTCTTTTATGTTGTGTTTGTCTATATAAACAACTGCGCAGCCGATATCATCAAAATAAATATCTTTTTTTAATAGCACCATATGAGCGGTAAAGTGGCTATCTTTATCTATGCTCATGTTGCAAGTTGCACAACTATTTGGGTCTATATTATCACTGCTACAGCCTATAAAAAGTAGTCCAAAAACTACTAAAAAAAGACTAAACTTTCTCATCGAGTGTTATCTTTCCTAAGTCCATATATATTTGACGATTGACAAGATCATCAACCTCTTCAAATCTATGTGTGATAAAAAGCATAATTTTATCTTTTTCTACATCTTTTAAAAGTCTATGAAAGTCTGTTCTAGCTTCAGGGTCAAGGTTTGCAGTTGGCTCATCAAATATCAAAATATCACTCTTTTTAGAGAGTGCTATAGCGATAAGGAGTTTTTGTTTCATACCGCCACTTAGTTTGAAAAATGATTTATCTAGATTTTTTAGTATATCTAGCTTCATCTCTTTTGCAAATGAGATAATGTCATTTTTGTTGATGTCTGAACTAATCGAAACAAACTCTAAAAGCTCACTGATAGTTAGCTTTATGGGTGGTGGGAGTTGTGGAACAAAGCTTATATCTTTTAAGACCTCTACCCTTTGTTTTATGGGATCGTGCCCATTTACTACTACATCGCCACTATTTGGGTGATAATACCCTAAAATTGATCTAACTAGGGTTGTTTTTCCAGCTCCATTTGCCCCCATAAGAGCAACACTATCGCCTTTTTTAAATGTACAAGTCACATTATCTAAAGATGTGTGACCTGCAAATTTTTTTGTTAAATTTCTAACTTCTATCATATCTACACCAAATTTTTGAGTCTAAAGTCAAAGTTGAGTGCATCTGAGTGGCAAACATCTATACATCTACCACAAAGTGTACAATCAGCACCAGTCACATACTCTCTTGTTATACCTTTTTCTTTTCTCTCTTTATCGTATTTTGCTTTTGTAAGTTCTAAGACTTGATTTTCAAAACATACATCGTGACACACCATACAGTGATCGCAGTTATCATTCCACTCTATCCTAAGAGCTGAAACTTTACCTAAGTAGCCATAAGTTGTACCTATAGGGCATATATAGGTACACCAAGCACGGCGAGAGTAAAAAACCTCTATAGCAAACACCACTAACACCCAAATAAGTGCCAAACTCCACCCATAAGCGACAAAACGGCTAAGTATCCCAACGACACTAAATGTCTCAAAGACTAAGTAGCCACTCACAAGTGATAAAAGTAAAAAACCTACCCAAAAAAGATGTCTAACCCTATGGTCAAACTTTCTCTCTTTTATGATTTTTTTATTCACTAGTGTGTTATGCCACTTCTCACCTATCTCACTTAGTATCCCATAAGGGCAAACCCACGAACAGTAAGTTCTCCCACCTATAAGTAGGTAAAATATAGTGATAGTTAGGGCACCTATTAGCATATTTATAGGCATCTTATGTGTTGCTAAAAAGAGTTGCATAGTGGTAAAAAGATCCTCTAGGTGAAAACCTAAAAATCTTGAACCATTTAGTGTACCCTCAAGTGTCTGTATATCGATAGCAAACGATAGAAAAAAGAGCAAATGGATAGCAAAAACAACTATCCACCTTTTGGCTCTATAGCTAAGTATCTTTTTGCCATCAGGAGTTCTATCGATAAATGTAGAGAGGAAAGATGAGTGCTTTATGGTCTCTCTAAAGTTATATTTATCCATCTTAACCTACTCTTGATTTTGAGTTGCAAAAGCACCTATCTCATCAGCAAATGCTCTTATCTCTTCTTCTGTAGTGTTGATGAGCAGACCCTTCATGACAACATTTTCTTTTCTACCAGCTTTAAAGTCTATAAGATCTTTATAGATAGTTTCGCTATCTTGACCATATAGTTTTGGACCCATAAGCTGTTTGCCGTCTTGTAAGCCAGTGCCATCTATACCGTGACAAGCGGCACATTTACTTCTATATGCAGCACTTATTTTTACTACTCCAACATTTCCTGCTTTATCTTTAAGTGCTTGTAGCTCTTTTTCTTCTTTGTCATCTTCTAAAACTACAGGTTGATGCTCTTGATGGTAAGACTGAGGCTCTACTTTTGCTTGAACACCCATATCATCTATAATTTTAACATTTGAGCCACCTTGAAAAGCTCCACCGTTTGATGCGGTATATGCCATCAGTGCTACTACTAATACACTAATTGTTCCAACTATAATATCTTTAGTTCGCATTATTTTCTCCTAATTTTTTAATCTCTTCATTAAAAGTGTGTATCTCATTTGCCAAAGATTTTATCTCATCATCGCCCATACTGCTTACAAGCTCACTCATAAGTACATTTGCAGTTTTGTCGTTTTTAAATTTGGCTATCTTCTCTTCTATAAACTCAGGTGATTTGCCTAGCAGAGATGGACCTATGATACCGTTTGCATAGTCATCGTGACAAGCTGAACATTTTAGTATAAAGTTTTTGCTAAGTTTTTTTGCCATCATAGAGATCTGGACTCTCTCATAAGGGCTTCTTATATTTATATTTGCATCAAGAACTGTTCTAGGTTTTTTGGCCTCTCTTGTGTCTTTATCGCCATAGTTTCCATAGTAAGATAGAGCTTTATCATCATACTCTTTTGAGGCTACTTTTTGCTCAAGCTTACCACTGCCTTTTTCTATAGCTATGCTAGATGCAGTTGCACTAGTCGAAGCTTTTTGCTCCTCTTTGTTATCACTACTACATCCACTTAAAAGCAGTGTAGCTAGAAGAGTTGTTAATATATAGTTTTTTTTCATTTTTAATCCTTTAAGCGTATTGGTCTTGATATGTTGCACGAGGTATAACTACTATAGATGGAGTTGCAGTTGGACAAACCTCTTGACATACACCACAGCCGATACAGCCATTGTATATCATAGGTCTCTTTCCACCACCCGCATCATCTACCATCTCTATAGCACTAAGTGGGTTGGGGAGTGGACACATGTCGGCACATAGTGTACACTCTTTACCCTCAAACTCATCAAATCTCTCTAAAACTCCTATCTCAAGCTCTGTGACATTTCTAGTCTTATCGATAAACTTGTGCATTTTTTCATTGAACCCTTTTGGGATAGGGGTTTTATGTATCGCTAAACATGTATCTGGGTTACTCAAAACTGCTATACCCATATGTATATCTGTCGCTTTTTCACAACTATGATCTAGTGCAGCCGTTGGACAAGCAAGTACACAAGGTACCGCATCACAAGCATAGCAACCTCTTATGTTTGCATCGATATATGGAGTACCAACACCTCTACCCATAGTAAAATCAGATAGTTTTATGGAGTGGTAGGGACACACTTGTAAACACTGCCCACACTTAATGCAAAGGGCTAAAAACTCTTTCTCTTCAACTGCTCCAGGTGGTCTTAGTCTTGTCTCTTTGGCATTTAACTGAGGTGCAACTGCTGCTCCACCAGCCAAGGCTAAGCCTATGATTCCTATAGCAGAAGCTTTTATAAGCTCTCTTCTATCACCCTCTATTTTTCTTGACATTTTCATCAGCCTTTCATATTGATTTTTGGTTTTTTATCTTCCATTAGAAAAACAGGCTCTGTAAAAGGGGCGAGTTTTGCTAGAAAGTTTAGTAAAGATATAATTGGCGAAGCATAAAAAAACTTAACATCATCATTGTAAGCCCATATTTGATCAGCATACTGATAGACTTTATGAGGGGTGTCGCCTATATTGTCGCCATTGGTATCAAACCCCTCATAGTTATCCCAGTAGTTGTTTTCAAAGTGGTTATTGTAGGTTCTTGTACCTCTACTATCATTTACAACATCTTCTATATTTCCAGCTATCATATTGTTTGTAATGGTGTTATTTTCATTTATGGAGTGGAAGTGTATCGCCTCTGTGTTGTAAAGAATTTTATTGTTGTTTATTATGTTTGTTGTGTCTGGTTCAAATGGTGATCTATCTATATAAAAACCTTGTGCACAGTAAAGTACTTGATTGTTATCTATAGTAAAGTTAGAGACCTCTTTTAGCCCTATGCCCATACCTGTTGTCCCAAGAGAGCTTTCTATTATGTTTCCTGTAGCCTCAGTATCTTTTGAGTACATAAAAAATATCCCAACACTATTTTGTCTATAGTGGTTGTTTTTGACTATGTTTCTACCCGCATACATAAAGTGTAGTGAGTAGCGACAAAACTCAGAGTAGTTCTCTACTATCTCGTTGCTATGTGAGTACCATATAACCATATCGCGAGACTTTGTGAGTCTGTTTGCTTTTATGATATTGTTGTGTGAGTACCATAGCCTTATCCCATCACCTCTAAGCCCTAAGTCAAAATCTTTTGAGCTTATGGTGTTGTTTGCGATTATGGAGTTATTTACCATCTCTAAATCTATACCAAATAAAGAATCTTCTATGGTACAGTCACTAACCTCACACTGAGTCGCCTCTTTTATAGATACGGCACTATCTATATTTTCATGCCTATCTCCACTACCTCTTATGGTTAGGTTCTTTAGAGTTACATAGGGGGATCTGATATTAACTACAGAGCCAACACCGCCACCATCTATAACAACTCCATCCTCTTCACCTATGATACTTATGGGTTTGTTTATAGTTATAGCTCCATCATAGATACCAGCTTTTAACCTTATAATAGAACCCTCATCTGCACTATCTATCGCCTCTTGAAGCAAAGAGGCATTTAAAAGAGTGCTAAGTACTGATAAACCTAGAAGTAGTTTTTTTAACATTTTTAACTGTTTCCTATCTCTTTTAGAGCTTTGTTTCTAGCCATATAAGCAAGTAGGCTAAATAGTGCTATAGCAACTAGTAAGTAAAACCCTATAGTTGGATAAGAGTGTGTAGTAAACTGAGCAATCTTACCATCTCCAAAAACTGTAGGCATAAAAGGTTTTATCTTAAAAGCTCCCCAGTCGTGAAGATTATGACCAAACCAATATAGCCAGTATGAATAATCTGCAATAAAGAGCAGTGGCAATATAGATGGAACTATCATAATGTAAGATAGTACTTTTTTATCATAAGCTATAAAAAACACCATAGCCAAACTAAGTGCTAGTAGTGCATATATACCTATCTCTCTCTCAAATGTACCACCAACCCACATAGGGTCCATACCAACATAGTGGTTTATTGTATTCATCTCATGAACCTCGCCACTAAATCCATCAAAATGGAAAAATACAGGGATCCCATCAGGGAAAGCATCTTTAGGGTAGTTTGGAGCCTCTAGTGAAACCGCCCAAATAGGCATAGATGCTACACCTATCTCAGAAGTTGTAGCTATCATCTCATCTAGGTTATCATGAGCCTCTTTTGGAGTAGATTGGCTTTTGTATCTACCTTTGTTGTAGAGGTTCCAAACACTCTTTGCTAAAGATGAGACCTCATCGACTCTACCATCATCTACTTTGTTTAGAGTAGAGTGAAAAGCTATCATTGGAAATGTAAAAGCTATTGTCATTATTAGCAACGCTATTGTTGCAAATATTTTTGATTTTTTTAAACTTGGGTGCATTATGTTTACCTTTGATAAAAGTTATAATAATTATAATATTTTTTTGCTTTAAATATTATTTATTTTAGTTAAACATATATTAACAGTAGAATTTTAAACAAGATAGAGCAGAAGCTCTATCTTTAAAAACTAGAATAGATGAGCGTTTTCGTCTATCCATTTTAGGTACTCGATGATATTATCGGTCTCTTTTTCAGTCATGTTTTGGTTAGGCATTCTGAGTTTGAAGTAGTCGATCATACCAGCTACATAAGGGTCATCGTACATTGTTTCAGGGTGCATTATGAATTTTTTGATCCATTTTGCTCCATCTTCATGTCTTAGTAGTGATCCAGTTAAGTCAGGTCCAGATGATACTTTACCTATAACGTGACAACCGTTACAACCACCCTCAGCAAATGCTTTTTCACCAGCAGCAGCAGCTTCTGATTGTTTGGTAGCGATCTCTCTTACTAGAGTATCTTTAGCTCTGATTCCAGCATCGGCAGTTTTTACCATATATTGCCAAATCATACCCTCGTGCAAGATAGCTTTATTTACATCACCCTCTTTGTAGGCTGCATCAGCTTTTTTCTTCTCATCAGGGATTTTTCCATACTGATCAAGAGCATCTTCTACTAGAGTTTTTACATCTGCATATTTTTCGTATTTGTTCTCTTTTAAAAATGCAACAACACTTTGTATAACTGCATCAGTAGCATTATTTGTAGCTATATTTTTTTGATACTCAGCTTCAAGTTGCTCTTTGCTCATAGTGTCGATTTTTAGTTTTTTCGCACTTGTATATGTTTTGTTTGGGTCTTTAACCATTAAATAACCCATCATCTCTAGGTGTAGAGCTGAACAAAACTCTGTACAATAGTAAGGGAAAACACCTTCCATATCTGCTACAAACTTAACAGTTGTAGTTTTACCTGGTTCAAGTGAAGCATGAACATTGTATAGGTCAACTGTAAATCCATGAGTCTCATCTTGAGCTCTCTCTAGGTTTGTCATATGGATAGTTACTTCATCACCTTTATTTACAGTGATTCTCTCTGGGTTTATGTGTGAACGAACTAGAGTTGCATAAACAGTAACTTTGTTTCCATCTCTCTCTATTCTCTCTTGACCAGCTAGAGTTTTACCAGGGTGTGGTTTACCTGTTCTTGTGTTTGTACCCATTGGGTATCTAACAGCAGGGTTAAGTTTTTCTGCTCTAATAGCAACAGCATTGTGAGGCTCACCAAGACCTATTGGCATATCAACTAACATATCCATCTTTTTACCACTAATATCTATTAGTTGGTGGTTTTGTGGGTGAAGTGGTCCAACAGCATTAAATCTATCGATAGATAGTTTATTTAGTGCGATTATGTATTTTCCTTGTGGATCAACAGTCTCACTCTCCATACCACAAAGGTGACCTATGTTGTAGTGAACATTTTGTTTATCTAGTACTTTTAGATCTTTATAGTTCCATTTTACAACTTGACTATCAACATATAATGAAGTATATATCTCACCTTCTATGTTAGAAAACTGCGAGTGCAATGGCCCAAGACCTAGTTCAGCTTGACCATGTAGAGATTTTTTCATATCTAGTATCGGGATACCGTATGGATCTTTACCAGCATACTCTTTGTTTTTGATAAGTTTTTGGATTTTTTCAAAACTATATACAGATGCATGAGTATCTAGTTTTCCACAAACTATTATATATTTACCATCAGGTGAAACATCGACACCGTGTGGAGATTTTGGCTCTGGAATCAAAAATAGTGCATCGTGCTTAACAGCAACATCCATAGGGATAACTCTATGGTCGTTTACGATTTTTACATTTTTAGGATCTTTTGCAACTTCAGCTAGTTTTTTCCAGTTATAAACATGTAGGTAGTCTGTATCGTTTCTACTCATACCAGCTTCGTTTGGTGGCATACCAATCTCTATCCCACCTGTGTACATCTCTGAGTTAAATGAGTTTGTAAAACCCCATCCATGAGATGCTTTTTTACCAGCATCACTCAAGTCTTGCATATAAGGAGGCATCTCTATAGTAAAAGCATCTTTTTCTACGATTTTACCCTCTTTTTTATCAAATGGCCACATAGTAACACCACCACGATATACCTCAGCATAATCTTCTATAGCATGGTAGTTGTTATCTAGTGGAGCTGCATATTGACAAGCATCGATTAGGTATTCAGTATTTTGAGTTGCAAAGCTACCACCGTGAGTAGATTTAAATACTGGGTTAACAACTATTTGAGTTGTTTCAAAGTCGTGTAGGTTGATAACAGCTAAACGAGGGTTTGCTTTATCGTTGATAAATAGGTACTTACCATCATAAGCTCCATCAGTTTCTGATAGTGCAGGGTGGTGAGTATCTCCCCAAGTTATCTCTTTTCCTCTTATCCAACCTTGTTTTAAAACAGCTTTACTATCTTCATCATAACCATAACCTTGCCATGGCTCTGGAGTAAAAACAGCAATATATTTTAAAATTCTCATAGATGGAACACCATAAACAATTATTTGTCCACTTTGTCCACCAGAACTAAACACTATGTAGTCATCTTTAACACCACTTGGATTGTAAGTTTTAGCTGCACGAACGACATCTATCTCACTTAATCCTCTAGCTTTCATTACTTTTTGAAGCTCATCGTTTGCCGATGCTTGACTTACTAGTAGTGAAGCACTAAGTGTTGCTAAAGCTAGTTTACCTGTATGCTTTAACATCTAAATCTCCTTTAAACTTATTTGAGTTTAATTCTTACAAAATGTAATAATTTAACCCAAATTGTGAAAATATATTAAAAAAGAGGGTCTAAAAAATTGACTTAGGTCAAGATTTTTAGTTTTTATGATTGATTAAATTTTTTAAGTTTTCTTTAAGAGAAGAGATTTTTTTAACACAAACACTAAGCTCTTCAAGTGATTGTATAACTAAATCTTCTTTTAAGATAAGCTTTTTATCTCGTGGGGACTTGCTTATATCGTGCATAAAAGTAAAAAGTTCCTCTATCTGTTTTTCAACTAAGAGCAAAGATGAGTTAGATATCTCTATATTTTTTGAGTAGGTTGCTATGGAGTTTTCTATGTTTAAGATAAGAGCATTAAAGTTATCTTGTGCCTCTTGTGCCTCTTCATCTTTTTGTGATAGCTCTATAGCTCTTAACTCCTTTATAGATGAGCTCTCTAGCACTTGCTTTGATCTATTTATAAAGTTTTGGATAAAACCAACAACATCCTTTAGCTGGAAAAATAGATATATAAGTAGAGCAATAAGGGTGAGAAACAGCCCATACTCTATGATGTTTAAGATAAAGATATTTTTTTGTCTAGTCTGCTTTTTATCTTTTATGTATCTATCAAAAAGTACCATAAGCTCTAGGTTTGTATTGTAGATATTTGTCACTATATTTTGAAGTAGTATATTCGAGTAGGGTGAATGTGCCTTTGATATATCACGATATTTTTGCACCTCTAGATAGAACTTATTCCATAAAAGTAAAACAGACTTGTCCCTATTTTGTGTGAGTGAGTCCTCATCTATATGTTTTATAAATGTTTTTATAAGGGTATTTAAATCTTTTGTGTGTGACTCTTTTTTCTGGTATGAGTAAAATATATGCTTTGATATCTCTTGAGTAAAATCTTTTTGTCTAAGGAGTGAGTTTATCTCTGCGGTGTAGGCTTGATTTTTTTGGTATGTGTAGTCAAATACAAACACTAAGCCAATAGTTAGTACAAATATCATAATGCCTAAGATTTTTATCTTTTTCATATACTACTCCTCATAAAGTGATTTTAACAACTCTTTGTTTAGGATGGTAACTTTTGAGTTTGCTATATCTATAATCTCATCTCTTTTTAGTCTATTTAAAACTCTAGAGAGTGTCTCTGGCTGGATGTTTAACATAAGTGAAACCTCTTGCCTTTTTAGGGTGTTAAAAACCTCAAGATTTGTATCTATCATCATAGCTACTTTTGCTATGGAGTTAAATATAAACTCCCTATTTATAAGGTTTTGAAGCATTAAAGATCTTTTTATAACCTCATCTGTAAGCTCTTGAGTTAGCAGGTTATTTTCTAAAAAAAACTCTTTAAATTTTTTATAATCTACCGCTAAAACCTTAGAGTCTTCAGCAAATTTTATATTTGAAAATGAGTAGAGTTGATCATTTTTTATAGATGAGATATCAGAGATTAGAGAGTTTTTCTCTATATAGTGTAGAAAAATCTCATTGTTATGCTTATCTATCTTGTAGGCTTTTGCTAAACCACTAATAAGGAAAAAGAGTTTATCGCTATATTTTTTCTCATAGTAGAGTATATATTCACTCTCAAAACTACTAATATAGCTTATCTCGCCTATTAGTTCAACTCCACTCTCATTTAGGGAGCTAAAAAAATCAAGCGATAGTATAGACTCTTTTAGCGATAAGTTTTCCAATGCTACTTATCTTATATCGCAACTTTTTTTATCGATATCTAGGCTAAAAAGTTCAGCTTTAGTTGCGGCTGATTTGTAGATGTATCTTATGATTATATCTGCTTGTAAAAATCTAGCAGAGTGTTCGCAAGTGCCATAAATTAAAGACTCCTTCATTCTTTTTAAGCCCTCTTTTTTAAGCTCTTCATCACTTTTTGGTGCAACATTTAACTCATATGTATAGATGAGCATAGTATCTTTTGCTTCACATGATATCAAGGTTGTAAACTTATCTATGGTTTGTGGGAGTGATTTTGATATCTCTTTAGCAGCTAGAGAGGTTATCTCTTTGTTGTTTGCCTTCATATCGCTTGTCGATAACTCTTGTGATTTGTATGGTAGATCTTGTGCTTGAGTAAGGGTTAAAGATAGTAGAAGTAGAGATAAATATTTGTACATAAAAATCCTTAAAATTAAACTAAAGTGCGATTTTAGCACAAATTAGTTTATAATAGATGATAATAATTCTCAATCTAAACTCTATTTTAGACTAAGAGTAATATAATTTCACTAAAATTTATAAAGAGATATATATGAACAAAAAATTAAGCGAGTGCCAAAAGGGGTGTAGAGTTAGGATCTTGAAGCTAAACTCCACAGATGAACTAAAGCAAAGACTTATATCATTTGGCATACTAAGAGGGGCTGAACTTGAGGTTTTGGAGTACTCCCCCACAAAAAGCACCATCGAGGTGAAGGTTAAAAAAACTAGAGTTGCTCTTAGGGTTAAAGAGGCACAGCTTATAGAGGTACAAAAAGTATGAAAAAGATAAAAGTTGTTTTAGTAGGTCAGCCAAATGTTGGCAAGAGTATGCTTATAAACTCTATCTCAAATGCCCATCTTCACACTGGAAACTTCTCTGGAGTTACAGTAGAAAAAAGTGAAGTTAGCTTTAAGTATAAGGGTTATAGCTTTATAGTTGTAGATCTACCGGGGACCTATGCACTAGGCGGCTATTCGCTTGAGGAAAAAGTTACAACTAGCTACTTGCACGAAGAGGATTATGATGTTGTTTTAAATGTAGCAGACTCTACAAACTTAGAGAAAAATCTATCACTAACAACTGAGCTTATGAGTCTAGATAAAAAGTTAGTTTTAGCTCTAAATATGAGTGATGAGGCAGAGCTAGAGGGTGTTATGATAGACTCAAAACAGCTATCTTTACTACTTGGATTTAAAGCACTAAAGGTCTCAGCAAAGACAAAAAAAGGGCTAGATGAGCTACTTGAGGCTATTATAAAAACCCATGAAGATGAGCTAAGAGCAAATAAACTTCAATTTAGCGAAGCGGTAGAAGAGGAGATAGAGGTAGTTGCAAACTTTTTAGACCAACACGGCTACAAAAGCAAAAACTCATCTACAAATATAGCCATAAACCTACTAAAAGGGGATAAAAAAACATACAACTCATTACAGAGTGAGCCTATATTTATGGAGTTATCGCCCATTTTGGCACAGAGCCTAAAACATATAGAACTCCATCATGAAAATGAAGATATAAAAGAGGTTTTTGCAAGTGAGAGTGCATCTTTTAACCGCGGTATAGCAAGAGAGGTTATAAGCTATGTAAAACCACAAGAGCAAAAAAGTCTAACCGATAAGATAGATGGAGTACTTCTTCATAAATACTTTGGAATCCCCATATTTTTACTTTTGATGTGGACCCTTTTTCAACTAACTTTTACTTTAGGGGATTTGCCAGAGGAGTATATAGAGGATTTTTTTGTTTGGATAGGTGAAGCTGTTGGGGGTGGTATAGCAAATGATGATCTAAGATCATTAGTGCAAGATGGGCTTTTTGCAGGAGTTGGAGCGGTTATTACATTTGTCCCAAATATCGCGATACTTTTTATAGGTATAGCTTTGCTTGAAACAACAGGGTATATGTCTAGAGTTGCATTTTTGCTAGATGGGTTTTTCCATAAATTTGGACTCCATGGGCAGAGTTTTATACCACTTGTAACAGGGTTTGGGTGTTCAATTCCTGCTTATATGAGTGCTAGAATACTTAAAAATGACCGTGATAGACTTTTGACACTTTTTGTCATAGGATTTATGAGTTGTGGGGCAAGGTTGCCTATATATGTACTTTTTGCAGGGGCATTTTTCTCGACAAGTATGGCTGGAAATGCACTCTTTGGCATATATATAAGTGGTGCTTTTATAGGGCTAATCGCTGCTAAAGTTTTAAAACTAACCGCTTTTAAGGGTGCAGATGAGCCTTTTGTTATGGAGATGCCAAAGTACCGCTTACCATCACTTAAGCTTATTTGGCACACAGTATCTACAAAAACAATGATGTATCTTAAAAAAGCGGGTACTTTTATAGCAGCAGCTTCAGTGCTAGTTTGGTTTTTAAGTAACTACCCTAAAAATAGTGCCCTAGAGGAGTTTTATGAAGCTAAGATAGAGCAAAATATAGAACAAAAAGTGGAGCTAAATAATGAACTAAGCGAAGCACTTTTAGAGCAGAGTTATCTAGGTCGTATAGGTAAGTTTACTGAACCGATATTTTTGCCACTTGGGTTTGACTGGAAGCTAAGTGTTGCTCTTCAAGCTGGACTTGCTGCTAAAGAGGTGGTTGTTTCAACTTTGGGGGTTTTATACTCTTTGGGTGAGGATTTAGATGAGGAGAGTGTAAGTCTAAAAAACATCATATCTAAAAATGTAAGCTTACCATCGGCAGTATCTTTTATAGTTGTTGTTATGATATATTTGCCTTGTTTAGCCGCTTCAATCGTCTTTACAAAAGAGGCTGGAGGTATAAAATACTTCTTTTATCTTTTAGCCTTTACATCAATTGTTGCTTATGTATTAGCACTAATAGCCTATAATATCACTAGTTTAATTACTACTTAAGAACTAGGATAGTTATGAAAAAGATTTTAATGATAGAGGATGATTTGGAGTTGGCTGAGATACTAACAGAGTATCTTGAGCAGTTTGATTTTAAAGTTATCACTGAAGATGACCCGTTTAAAGCTATAAGCATACTTAAACTTGAGCCTTTTGATCTTGTTATACTAGACCTTACTCTACCTGGTATGGATGGGCTTGAGGTTTGCGAAGCTATAAGAGAGCGTCAAGATGTGCCTATTATCATCTCATCTGCTAGAAGTGATCTTAGTGACAAGGTAAAAGCTCTTGAGATGGGAGCAGATGATTATTTGCCAAAACCATACGATCCACGAGAGCTTGAAGCTAGAATTCTCTCTGTTTTAAGAAGGTATGAGACTAAATCTCAAGAGAGAGAGGAGTCAAAAAGCGACTTTAAGTGTGATGCTTCATCTATGAGCATAACCTATAAAGGTAGAGCGATAGATCTTACAAATGCAGAGTTTGGGATACTCTCATATATGATAGCAAAGCAAGGTTTAGTGGTATCTAGAGAGGATCTTATCCACAATGTAAATGCCATAAATGAGGACTCATCAAACAAAAGTATAGATGTTATGGTAGGACGCATAAGAAACAAACTAGGCGATAAAACACTTATAGAGTCAGTTCGAGGAGTTGGCTACAAACTACTAAAATAGATGAAAAAAAATGCCGTCTTACTAACTGTACTCTTTGCTTTTATAGTTACATCTATAAGTATTAGTATAGTTTTTTGGGAGTTTTTAAAACTTAGTGAGCAGAGGTATTTTGAGAGTATCTTTGCAAAACACTCAACTATCACACAGATATATCAACAACATATACAAGAGCAACGACCAAATATTATGCTAGAAGCAAATCTAGCGATTTACAACATAAATCTAGAAAAAGATAGACAAAAAGTTAAATCTATACTAAAAAATGCTAGGTCTTTAATGCAAAAAGATTTTCAAAGCATAGGCTCATCTTTGATGGTCTCATCTATGGGGACATATACTAAAAAGGTTGTTCAAGATATGAGTGTAAGTATGCTTGAGCATAAGAAAAATATCTATTTCTACATAAAAGCCCCAAGCTCATCTATACTAGTTCATGATGAGGAGCTAAAACCGTTTAAATCATCACCTATTATCTATATATATAGTGTTATTATATCTGTTATATTGCTATCATTTTTACTTATACTTCAAAAATTAAGACCACTTATTAGACTTAGAAAAAAGATAGCACTCTATGGAAAAGGAAATATGAATATATCATTTAGTTCAAGCGGTGAAGATGAGATATCTATGATATCAAACGAGATGGAAGCTGCAAAAAATAAAATAAATGATATACTTGAGTCTAGGACTCTGTTTTTAAGAAACATTATGCATGAGCTAAAAACCCCTATAGCAAAGGGTACCATAGCTACTCAGATGTTAGAGTCACAAAAGCAAAGAGATAGATTTGTCTCTATATTTGGTCGGCTTGAGTCGCTTGTAAATGAGTTTGCCCTTATAGAAGAGGTGACTAGTGTAGGCGATAAGAGCGAGTTTAAAGAGTATAGAGTTATAGATCTTGTCGATGGAGCTATAGATATGGCGATGATAGATAGAGATAGTTTAACTATAGATGTAGAGGCCTCTATAAAGGTTAGTACTAGTTATAGACTCTACACAACTGCTATTAAAAATATGTTAGATAATGGCATAAAATACTCACAAGATGCTAAGGTTAAGATTTTATACAAAAACGGTGAATTGTGTTTTGAAAACAGAGGCGATAGGCTAGCAAAACCCCTTAGTTACTACATAGAGCCATTTACAAAAGAAAACCCTGCTAAAAATAGTTTCGGACTAGGGCTTTATCTAGTTGACTCTATCCTCAAGGTTCACGATGAGGTTTTGGCTTATGAGTATGAAGATGGTATAAACCGCTTTGTATTTGCTAAAAATAAAAAAATATTATGAGTTTTTCAAAAAATAATTCGCTTGTAGTTATACTTTTTTTTAGCATCTACTCCTTTATGTTTGGGTGGTTTTCCCATACTGAGTTTAATGAGCTAAAGAGGTACATAAACCCAAACGACTTGCAAGTGCTAAAAAAAGAGGGCACTTTAAATGTTGTACTTATAAATTCATCTTCAACATACTATATAGATGGAGATGGTAAAAAAGGGTTTGAGTATGACCTTTTAAAAAGCTATGCAGATTATTTGGGAGTAAGTTTAAATATCACGGTAGCAAACACCACAAAAGAGGCTATAGAGCTTAGTAGGGTTGAAGATATCCACATAACTTCAGCACTTTTAGCTAAAGATGAGCTAAGTGAGCTAGAGTATAACTTTGGACCATCATATATGGAGGTTCAACAGCAGGTGATTTGCAACAGAAAGCTACACCAAAATAGAGCTTTTCCAGAGAACTTAGAGATGTTAAGTGAGCTAAATGTCGCTATAGCAAACGACTCAAGATATAGCAACACTATAAATGGACTAAAAGATAGTGGAGTAGAGATAAAAGCAGAGCTAGTTGATGATATCTCATCTGAGGAGATTTTATCTAGAGTCGCTTTGGGCGAGTTTGACTGCACCATCGTAGATAACAACACCTTTTCGATAAATCAAAGATACTACCCTGAGTTATCTTTTGCCTTTAGTGTGGGAGCTAGAGAGCAGTTAGCATGGATAATATCGCCAAAAGCAAAAGCCCTAAAAGAGAATCTCTATAGTTGGATAACAACATTTTTTCAAAGTGGTGAGATGGCAAGGCTAAAGGATCACTATTTCTCTAATAACATTATGTTTGATTATTTTGACACAACATCTTTTTATAAAAAAGTGACAACTGTTTTACCAAAATACAAAAACTTCTTTTTAGAAGCATCACAAAAGTATGATATACCCTACCATCTACTAGCTGCCATATCTTACCAAGAGTCCCACTGGAACCCAAATGCAACAAGCCCAACGGGGGTAAAAGGGCTTATGATGCTAACACTCTCAACCGCCTCAGGTTTAGGGATAACAAACAGGACCGATCCTAAAGAGAGTATATTTGGTGGAGCTAGATATATATCGCAAATCGCATCGAGTTTAGATGAAAATATAGTAGGTGAAGATAGATTTAAACTAGCACTAGTTGCTTATAACATTGGTTTAGGACATCTAAATGATGCACAAACTTTGGCTGTAAAGATGGGGTTAAATCCATATATTTGGCAACAGTTAAAATCGGTTTTACCACTACTTGCTCAAAAAAGATACTATAAAAACTTAAAACACGGATATGCTAGAGGTAGCGAGGCTATCAAGTATGTTGAGGCGATCTATAACTATAAAGATATGTTACAAAATGCCTCAAGTATACAGAGTGTAGGTGTTTTTTAGGAAAAAAGAGAATAATAGAACTATCGATATAGATAATATATTGGCTATAATACTAAAAATTATTTAATTAGGGGTTAATATGTTAGCTATAAGCCTATCAACACCAAATACAATTTTACAAACCATAAAAGAGAACTTCAAACAAAAAAGGTTGCAACAAAATCTAACTCAAGAGGGCTTAGCTACAAGAAGTGGAGTTAGTCTTGGAAGTATAAAAAGATTTGAAACAACAGGAAAAATCTCTTTGGAGTTTTTATTAAATCTTGCACTAGTTCTTAATTGTTTAGATGATTTTAAAGATTTAGCTAAACAAGAACAAAAAGAGTACAAAACAATAGATGATTTACTAAAAACCAAACCTACTAAAAAAAGAGGAGCTATAAAATGATACAAACTGTAAATGTATATTTTAATCATTTTAACAATAAGCTTTTTGTAGGCAAACTTGCTTTAAAAAATCGAAAAATTTATTTTGAATACGATAGTAGTTTTATAGAAAAAAACATTCAACTATCTCCATATATTTTACCTTTAAAAAAAGAGTTGCAAGTTTGCAGTGATAATATTTTTGATGGTTTATTTGGAGTTTTTGCAGATAGCCTACCTGATGGTTGGGGAAGATTACTAATCGATAGACATCTAATGTCAAAGGGGATAAATCTTGGAGCTATTACACAGCTTGATAGATTATGTTATGTTGGAAAATATGGGATTGGAGCATTAAGTTATGAACCAATATATGAAGAGATAAAAAGTTTTAAAGATGAGATAATTTTAGATGATTTAGCAAACTCTTCACTAGATATTTTAAGTGGGCATAGCTATAAACTTGTCGATACTCTTTTGGCTATGCAAGGAAGCAGTGCTGGAGCTAGACCAAAAATTATGGCTCAAATAGATAATCAAAACAATATTTTACAAGGAAATCAAGCTTTAAAAGATGATTTTGAACACTATATAATCAAGTTTCCAAACTCAAACGATAGCTTAAATATTGGAAAAATTGAGTATATTTACTCTTTAATGGCACAAAAAGCAAATATAGAAATGTCTCAAACAAAACTTTTAAAAGGTGAAAAAAATAGCTATTTTGCAATAAAAAGATTTGATAGACAAAAAGACAAAAGAGTACATATTCATAGTGTTGCAGGGCTAGTTCATAGCGATTTTAGAGTTCCAACACTTGACTATGATGATTTACTAACTTTATGTTTTAATCTTACAAAAGATATAAATGAAGTGATAAAACTATACAAAGTTGCAGTTTTTAATCTTTTTACACACAACAAAGATGACCATGCTAAAAACTTCTCTTTTATGCTAGATATTAATAACTCTTGGAAGCTAACTCCTGCTTATGATTTAACATTTTCTTATGGAGTTGGAACTGAGCATAGCACTACATATCTAAATGAAGGAAAAAACCCAACTATAAAACATCTTGAAAAATTAGCACAAAAACATAATATAAAAGAGTATAAAAATATAATAGATGAGATAAAAAGTGCGATTTCAGAATTTTCTAATCTTGCAATTGAGTTTGAACTGCCAAAAGATGAGTTGAGAAGCTTAGTTAAGGTTTTTAAAAAAAATTAAAAATGACAATCTCTTGTTATTCTAGAGTTGAAAACTCAGCCACTCCAAGACTTGAACATCTCAGTCATTCCAGACTCGATCTGAAATCTCTTTTAGTTTAATAGTTTTAGATCCTGAATCAAGTTCAGGATGACAGGAAGCTCAGAATGACAGGTTTTTTAGCCCTACTATTTACCTAAAAGTACAGAGTTTAAAAACCCTTCCATATCGTACTTTGTTCTATACTCTGGAGTCATAAGGTGTATTAGGATATCTCCTAAATCAACCACTATCCAGCTATCACTCTGCTCAACTCTTAAAAAATCCTCATCTCTTTTTAACTCTTTTTTTAGATGATCTAGTAGGGCTAAAGTGTGTTTAGCTCCTAGTGAAGAGGCTATTATGACCATTTGTGCTATATAACTTTTTGAACTAAGGTCATATATTTCGATATTTTGGGCTTTATTATCGTCCAAAACTTTTACTATTTTATCTAATCTTTCTTGCAATTTTTTTCCTTATAATAACTATATATCTCATCAGCAAAAGCAGATGGCAAAAACTCTTTTTTTGGCTCATCTCTAAGAGCAGATGAGGAGATATCTACATCTATGTTTATGTTGATGTACTCTTGTGTTGGGTCTATATTTTCTCTTTTTAAAACTATAAACTTAACTATCTTTTCTAGCTCATCAAACCTATGCCAAGTGTGAAGTTTAGCTAGATTATCGGCACCTATAACTACATATATGTTATCGTAACTTTTTTGTAGGTAAAAAACCGACTCTATGGTTGGAGTTGGTCTGTTTTTATCAACCTCAAAGCTACTTATCTCTACTTTTTTGTTAGATTTAAATATCTCTCTTAGCCACTTTAGCCTAAGCTTAGGTGGTGCAAAAAAACAACTCTTAAAAGGGTTTAAAAAAGTTGGCATAACAACAACTCTATCTATAAACTCTAAAGCACAAAGTGATTCGATAGCTTTTATATGCCCTAGATGAGGTGGGTCAAAGCTACCACCAAAAAGGGCTACAGATTTCTCTTTTTGCATTTTTTAAAGGCAATTATAACGAAGTTTTAGATAAAATAACCAACTTTATCTTAACTATTAGGAAAAATAATGGCTTTAAAAATAGCAATAAATGGATTTGGTAGAATCGGCCGTTGTGTCGCTAGAATCGCTTCAAAAAGAGATGATGTAGAGATAGTAGCGATAAACGATATGGCAGATATCGATATGATGATGTATCTTTTAAAAAATGACTCAGTACATGGTACTTTTGGTAAAAATGTTGAACAAATAGATGAAAATCATATAGCTATAGATGGTAAAAAGATAAGAGTTTTTAACGATAGAGACCCTAAAAATCTAGACTTTGCAGGTTGTGGCGCAGAGCTTGTACTTGAGTGTACAGGTGTATTTTTAACTCAAAAAGATGCACAAGTTCACATAGATAAGGGTATAAAAAAAGTACTATTTTCAGCTCCAGCAAAAGATGACACCCCAACTTTTGTTATAGGGGTAAATGAGCATCTCTATGCGGGGCAAAATATCGTCTCAAATGCCTCATGTACAACAAACTGTTTAGGACCTGTTGCAAAAGTTTTAGATGATGCTTTTGGTATAGAAAAAGGGCTTATGACAACTATCCACTCATATACAAATGATCAAAATATTCTTGATGTAAAACACTCAAAAGATAAAAGAAGAGCAAGAGCGGGTGCAATAAACATGATACCAACAACAACAGGTGCCGCAAAAGCTATAGGTTTGGTTTTACCGCAACTTCAAGGCAAACTCCATGGACAAAGTGTAAGGGTTCCTACTCCAGATGTATCTATGGTAGATCTTAATGTTGTAGTCTCTAAAAACACAACAAAAGATGAGGTAAATGCGGCATTTAACAAAGCTGCTAACTCATCTTTAAAAGATATCTTACTTATAGATAAAGATATGAGAGTTTCACAAGATTTTGTTGGGTGTGAGTATAGCTCTATCGTAGCAGAGGATTTAACTCAAGTTATAGATGGCAACATGGTAAAAATCATGGCTTGGTACGACAATGAGTGGGGCTACTCAACAAGACTTATAGATATGGCTGTTTATATAAGTAAATAATTTTTAGGTACAAGATGGAACTATTAGATATTAAGAATTTAGATTTAGCGGGTAAAAAGGTTTTTATCAGATGTGATTTTAATGTCCCTATGGATGAGTTTGCAAATATATCTGATGATAGAAGGATTCGCTCAGCACTAGCTACTATAAACTACTGTTTAGATCAAGAGTGTTCGGTGATACTAGCATCTCATCTAGGTCGTCCAAAGGGTGAGTTTGATGAGAAGTACACTATGTTACCAGTCGCTAGAAGACTTCAACATCTACTTAAGCGAGATGTTATTTTAGCAAATGATGTAGTTGGTGAGGATGCTAGAACAAAGGCGGATTTATTGCAAAAAGGTGAGGTTTTATTACTTGAAAATCTTAGATTTGAGAGTGGTGAGACAAAAAACAATGAAGAGCTTAGCAAAAAACTAGCATCGATGGCAGAGTTTTACATAAATGATGCTTTTGGCGTGAGCCATAGAGCCCACTCTTCGGTTGAGGGGATTACCCACTTTTTTGATCAAAAACATAAAGCAGCAGGTTTTTTACTCCAAAAAGAGATACAGTTTTTTGGCAAACTTATACAAAATCCAGTTAGACCATTTGTCGCGATAGTGGGTGGAAGCAAGGTTTCAGGTAAGCTTGAGGCTCTTGTAAACTTGCTACCAAAAGTCGATAAGATGATCATAGGTGGTGGTATGGCTTTTACATTTTTAAAGTGTTTAGGCTACAACATAGGGGCTTCGCTAGTTGAGGATGATCTGCTAAATGAGGCACAACATATCATGGATGAAGCAAAAAAGTTAGGTGTTAAGTTCTACTTACCTGTAGATGTTGTTGCAGCTGAGAAGTTTAGTGAAGATGCACCTAGTAAGATAGTCACCGCTCAAGAGATTCCAGATGAGTGGATGGGGCTAGATATCGGTCCTGCTACAGTTAAGCTATATAGTGAAGTTTTACTAGATGCTCAAACTATACTTTGGAATGGTCCTATGGGTGTTTATGAGATGGAAAAGTATGCAAGAGGCTCAAATGCTATAGCTCATTTTGTAGCAGATAGCTATGCTACAACAGTTGTTGGTGGTGGAGATACAGCCGATCTTGTTCAGCGAATAGGTGTTGATGGTGAGATAAACTTTATCTCAACAGGTGGTGGGGCATCACTTGAACTACTTGAGGGTAAGGCTTTGCCAGGTGTGCTTAGCCTACTTGATGGAAGATAGTTATGATATTTGCAGCAAATTTTAAAACAAATCTAACAAGATCTAAAACAAAAGAGTATATAGAAAAACTAGATAGCTTGGTTGATGGTAGCGATGAGATTTTTGTTTTTCCACCAGCTACTGCCCTACTTAGTAGCTCTAAACATATAACCGTAGGTGTTCAAAATGCCTATATGGCTAAAAATGGAGCTTTTACAGGTGAGATAGGGCTAGAGCAGCTAGAGGAGTTTGGGTGTAAAACCATACTTTTAGGGCATAGTGAGAGGCGACATATATTAGGTGAGAGCCAAGAAGATATAGCTAAAAAGTTTGAGTTTTTTAAAGAGCAAGGTTTTAGTATCATCTACTGTGTTGGCGAAAAACTAGAAGATAGAGCTAATGCTATGGAGTTTATAAAAACACAGTATAAAGATATAGACACAAACTATGAAAAACTTATAGTAGCCTATGAGCCTGTTTGGGCGATAGGTAGCGGACTAACTCCTACTACTAGTGAGATAGAGCAGATACACTCTGAACTTAAAAAACTAAGCAAAGCACCACTTTTATACGGTGGAAGTGTAAATGTTAAAAATGCAAAAGAGATACTAGCACTAAGTAGTGTCGATGGGGTTTTAGTAGGCGGTGCCTCACTTGAGGTGGAGAGTTTTTACAATATAATAAATCAAGGAGAAAAGTAGATGTTGATGAAGGGAAAAAAAGGGCTAATAGTAGGCTTAGCAAATGATAAATCTATAGCATATGGTATAGCAAAAGCGTGTTATGAGCAAGGGGCAGAGATGGCCTTTACTTACCTAAATGATGCACTTAAAAAAAGGGTAGAGCCAATAGCTAAGAGCTTTGGAAGCGAAGCTGTTTTTGAGCTAGATGTATCAAATGAGGAGCATATGGCAAATATTGCTGATGTTATAGAGAAAAATTTTGGCAAGATAGATTTTTTAGTCCACTCAGTTGCATTTGCACCAAAAGAGGCACTAAGTGAGCCATTTATGAAAACTTCAAGAGATGCTTTTAAGATAGCTATGGATGTCTCTGTTTACTCTTTTATAGATCTTACTAACCGCCTTGAGGGTGTGCTAAATGAGGGAGCTTCAATACTAACTCTCTCATACCTTGGTGGACCAAAGTATATAGTAAACTACAATGTTATGGGTGTAGCAAAAGCAGCCCTTGAGTCTAGTGTAAGATATATGGCAGCAGAGCTTGGAGCAAAAGCTCAAAGGGTAAATGCTATATCGGCAGGTCCTATAAAAACACTTGCAGCATCAGGGATAGGGGATTTTAAACAGATCCTTAGATGGAATGAAGTAAATGCACCACTTAGAAAAAATGTCACTATAGAAGAGGTTGGAAACTCTGCTATGTATCTACTTAGTGACTTAGCTAGTGGGGTTAGTGGTGAGGTTCACTATGTCGATGCGGGATATAACATTATGGGTATGGCAGCTGCTAGTGATGTTGATGGAAAAACTGTTTTCTCATGGGATTTGGAAAAATAGAGTACTATGGAGGTGGCATTTAAAAAACTATCTTATGTAGTTTTGATGCTACTTATCATCTCTGTTATATCTTTTTTGGCTATAAATATCGCACCAAATAGCTTTTTAAGCGGGGGTGAGTTAAACCCAAATATGTCAAAAGAGGCGATAGAGAATCTTAAAGCTATATATGGTTTAGATAAATCACTCCCACAACAGTACCTAAACTGGTTAAAAAATATCATTACACTAAACTTTGGTATCTCTTTTGTAAGTGGAGCAAATGTAAGCGAAGAGATCTTAAAAAGAGTCCCTATAACTCTAACTATGAACTTTATATCTTTGGTTTTTGTGTTTGTTATATCACTATATCTTGGTATAAAATCGGCACTAAATTATGAAAAAAAGTCCGATTATATCATCAGACAACTCTCACTTTTCTCTTTTTCGATGCCATCTTTTTATTTGGCACTATTACTACTGATACTCTTTTCACTAAAGCTTGGTATCACCCCGATTTCAGGGCTTCATTCAAATATACCAAAAGAGGGATTAGCCTACTATAGCGATATGGCATGGCATCTAGTTCTACCTATAGGTGTTATGGTACTTGTTGGTTTTGGGAGTCTTAGTATATATATCCGCTCACTTACACTAGAGATACTAAAGAGTGATTATTACTACTTTGCTATCTCTCGTGGGCTTGGTCAAAACAAGCTCTTAAGATACTATATACTACCAAATCTTTTGCCACCTATTGTGACACTTTTAGGGCTTAGTTTACCAGCTCTTATAGGTGGAAGTGTGATTCTTGAGTCTATTTTTGGTATAGATGGTATGGGGCAACTCTTTTTTTTAAGTGCTATGAGTAGGGATTATCCTATCATTATGGGGATACTTATCATTACGGCTTTTTTAACACTGCTTGGAAACATAGTAGCAGATTTAGTTTTGTTAAAACTAAATCCATTTGCCGCTAGAACTTAGGTGTTAGTTAAATAGTGCCTCAAGTGCATCAACACCATCTTTGATCACTTCAGTAGTTGTGGTTGCACTTTGTTTCTCATCATCTTCTATAAGCTCTATCTCCATACCACTTAACATAGAAGCTAGACGGATATTTATACCACTTTTACCTATAGCTTTTGACTTTTGATCACTCGGAAGGGTGATATATGCTTTTTTAGTTTCGCCATCTTCTAGTGTTTTTATCTCAACACTACTTATGATAGCAGGACTCATAACCCTTGATATAAAAAGCTCAGGGATAGCTGAGTACTCTATACAATCTATACTCTCACCTATTAGCTCATCGCTTATAGCATTTATCCTAACACCTTTTACCCCAACAGTAGCCCCAACAGCATCGACTTGTGGGTGTGTGCTAAAAACCGCTACTTTAGCTCTTTCACCGGGGATTCTAGCTGATTTTTCTACTACAACAGTACCATCGGCTATCTCTGGAACTTCAAGTGCTAAAAGCTCTTCTAAAAACTTTGGAGATGTTCTTGATAGCTCTATTTGGATACCGTGAATTTTGTCGATATTTACCCTTCTAACAACCGCACTTAGGTGATCACCTGTTTTAAAACTCTCACCTTTTATACGACTCTTCATAGGTAAAATCGCTTTTATCTCATCTACTTCTATGTAGGTATTGTTTTTATCATCAACTCTAGTTACTCTACCATTTACTAAGGTTCCTATTTTAGATGTATATTTGTTATAAATCTCATCTTCTACTAGTTTTTGTATGTGGTATTCTATCTCTTTATATAGTGCAGCAGCAGCGGTTCTACCGTAGTTTTCTATGTTGTGTGATACTTGAAGTTGATCATCTAACTCTATATCTTCATCGTATTTTTTAGCATTACTTAGTGCCATATACTCAGATGGTGAAGTGATAAGTCTCTCATCATCATCTTTTACTACATTTATAACTTGGCTAAGATCAAAAGTTTTACTCTGCCCATTTAGGTGTACTTCAAATATAGCATCTCTATCTATAACTCTCTTTGCACTCTGTACAAAAGCCTCTTTTAAAGCCTCTAAAACCTTCTCATAAGGTAGCTCTTTTTCGTTGGCAATAGCCTGTGCTATGTCTAAAATCTTTTCCATTCTTTTCCCTAGTAGTTTGTGATTGTTTTTAAGCGAAGATGGCAATTATAGCATAAATTTATCTCTTTTTAAATATAATATCGAAAAAATTTTAGGAGTTTAGCTATGGATTTAAAATTAGCAAGAGAAGAGATAAATCTAAAACCAAAAAAAACCGATGTTTCAAAACTAGAGGCAGTTTTACAAAAACAAGAAAATGCGATATTTTATTTTGACAAAGAGAACTCACATAAAGATCTTTTAGAGCTTCAAGACCACTTCGAAGCACAAGGTAAAAGTGTATATCTTAGTGAGATAAAATATGGACTATCAGATAACGAATATATGTATCAAGTCCATATCATAAACTAAACTTATGGGTAAAAAACTCTACTTAGAGACTCTAGGTTGTGCTATGAACTCACGAGATAGTGAGCATATAGTAGCCGAACTTAGAGAAAAAGAGGGCTACACAACTACAGATGAGCTAAGCGAGGCTGATCTTATCATCATAAATACATGTTCAGTTAGAGAAAAACCTGTTGCAAAACTTTTTTCAGAACTAGGTGTCTTTAGAAAAAAAGCAAAAGATGGAGCTAAGATAGGTGTTTGTGGGTGTACCGCTTCTCATCTTGGCGAAGAGATACTAAAAAAAGCTCCATATGTTAGTTTTGTGTTAGGTGCTAGAAATGTCTCAAAGATAAGTGATGTTTTACACCGCGATAAAGCAGTTGAGATCGATATAAACTACGATGAGAGTGAGTTTGCATTTAACGATTTTAGAACAAGCCCATATAAAGCATATATAAATATCTCCATAGGGTGTGATAAATCTTGCACATACTGTATAGTCCCTATGACTAGAGGTGAGGAGATATCTATACCATCTTCTCTTATAGTTCAAGAGGCAACTAAAGCCGCTAAAAGCGGAGCTAAGGAGATATTTTTACTTGGACAAAATGTAAACAACTATGGTAGAAGATTCTCAAGTGAGCATAAAAAAATAAACTTTACACAACTTCTAAGAGAGCTTAGCGAGATAGACGAGCTTGAGCGGATTCGCTTTACTTCACCACACCCTTTTCATATGGACGATGAGTTTATAGAGGAGTTTGCTAAAAATCCTAAAATCTGTAAATCTATGCATATGCCACTTCAAAGTGGTTCAAGTAAGGTTTTAAGAGATATGAAAAGGGGTTATACCAAAGAGTGGTTTTTAGATAGAGTACAAAAACTTCGCAACTCTTGCCCTGAAGTTATGCTCTCAACCGATATAATAGTCGCTTTTCCTGGTGAGAGCGATGAGGATTATTTAGATACTATCGATGTTATGAAGCAGGTTAGATTTGATCAGATTTTTTCGTTTAAATACTCCGCTAGACCGCTAACTGAAGCTGAGCATTTTACCAACACTATAGATGAAGATACAGCTTCATCTAGACTAAGCAACCTTCAAGAGTTACATACTCAGATACTAGATGAGAAAAACAAGGCTCATCTAGGTAAAACATATAGAGTTTACTTTGAGGAGTTGGCTCATGATATGTTTGTTCATGGGCGAAATGATGGCGGAGTTTTAGTAAAAGTAAAAGGCTCAGATGAGCTTTTAGGTCAGTTTAGAGATGTCAAAATAACCGCAATAGGTAGAACCATACTAAGCGGAGAGTTAGTTGGCTAAAGAACTTTTCCGCTCTTTTGCACTTGTGGCATTCCCTTTTTTAGCATCATTTCTTATAAGATTTTTATACTTTAGCAATAAAAAAGTTTTTAACTCCCCAGATGCTATACCAGATGAGCCGACTATATTTGCTTGTTGGCATGGGGAGCTTTTGATGCTCCCATATCTATATAAAAAATACCGAAAAAAACCACACGCTAAAGTGCTAATCTCTGATCATTTTGATGGAAAACTTATAGCTAAAACCATAACATATTTTGGGCTAGATACAATACATGGCTCATCTACTAGAAACGCTTCAAGGGTGCTTATACAAGGGATAAAGTCCATAAAAGAGGGTTATGATATAGGGATAACTCCAGATGGACCAAAAGGTCCTAGACATGAAGTCTCCGATGGAGTTTTAGCACTTGCTCAAAAAACAGGAGCTAAAATAGTTTTAGTTGAGATAAAACCTACAAAGTATTGGCTCTTAAATAGTTGGGATAAGTTTTGTATACCAAAACCTTTTGGGACTCTAATTTATTACTCAACACCACCTATAGATATAAGCAATATAAGCCTTGAAGAGGCTAGAGAGATTGTAAAACAAGGGCTTTTAAAAAATGATGATAGAGGCTAGAGTAGGGGAGTTTTTAGAGTATCTAAAAGATATTAGAGGCTACTCATCTTTAACTATAAAGAGCTATAAAGAGTCTTTAGATGAGGCTTTTTTATATATAGAGATTGAGAAAAAAGATAGTTTTTATATCTTAAATCTTATGCCTTATCGTGTAAATATAGCCCACCTAAATCCTAAAACTATAAGTAAAAAACTAAGTGCTATCCGCTCATTTGCAACATTTTTAAATGACAATGGTATAAAAACGACTCTAAAATCAGACGACACTATAAAAGTAGCAAAAACTCTCCCAAAACCAATCTCACATAAACATATACTAGAGGCGATAGATACCGCTACACTAGAGGATAGACTCTTAGTGGTCTTGCTCTATACTTTGGGACTTAGGATATCAGAACTTAGTGAGCTAAAGCTAGAAGATATAGGAGATGAGTGGGTTAGGGTGTTTGGAAAAGGGTCTAAAACTAGAGATGTACCACTTCTAAAAAGCACTAAAAAACTTCTAGATGAGTATCTTGAATTAAACCCACGAAAAAACTATATTTTTGAGAAAAATGGTAAAAAATTAAGCCAAAATAGTTTACGATATAATATCGACAAAATATTTAAAAGGGTAGGGTTAAAAGTGACTCCTCATCAGTTAAGACACTCTTATGCTTCGCAGTTGTTAAACCAAAATGCACCCATAAGTGATGTTAGTGAACTATTAGGGCACTCAAGCATAGCAACTACTCAGATATATACAAAGTTAGGTAGTGCCATAAAACAACAAAACTATGCTAAAGCTCATCCACTTGCTAGTAGGAAGTAGTCTATGTTAAACTCTATCTTTTTAGCACTCTATCCAAAAGTTTTTATAAATATAGTCATTGGTATGCAAAAAATGAGTATATATGCAGAGATAAACTCTAAAAATAGTGTAGTAGATAGTGAATATAGGGTTTTTGAAACCACTTTACTTGAGAAAAATGTTGAGAAGTTTATAGAGAGATTTATAGAAGAGTCGCCATATTTTTACATATCTATACTAGATGATTCAGACTATCAAGGTGCTGTAGCGTCGTGCGAGGAGTCTGAGATAGGTAAGGTTTGTGATCTGCCTACCATACTCTCTAAATGCAAAAATAACTGGAGTTACTACACCTCAAAGTATGAGCTAAAAAAACTACAAGATCGCTTTAGTGGGATTGAGTTTGATTTTGTTTTTTCACCTTTTAGCATACTTAGTGAGTTTTTTAAAGATAAAACAGACTTAAAAACTACCGCTTTTGTTTTGATTGAGCCTAGATATGTAAGTTTTTGTATATTTGATAAATCTAAACTTATTTTTGCTAAACATTTAGACCTATTTGGTAAGAGACAAAAAGACCAACCAAGCGATAAGCAAGATGATCTTGTGCTTGATGGGCTTGATATAGAGAGTATTGATCTAGATTTAGATCATAACGATTTTAGCGATACGCTAGAGGAGCTTGAGATAGGTGAGGCGATAGAGAGTCTTAGTTTGGATGAGAAGCATCAAGATAGCGATATAGATATAGATAGCGATGATGTTGGTGAGGATTATGAGAGATTTTTACTTATAAAACAGGCACTTGATGAGTTTTATGAGAGTAAATATAGCGAATTTATTGAGACTATCTATATAGCTAACTCTTTAGAGTCGGCACAAAACCTTAAAAGCTACATAGAAGATGAGCTATTTTTAGGTGTTTATGTAAGAAAGATAGATCTAGCTCTTAGTGTTTGTGATTTTGCAAAGGCAGAAGTTCATGCTCTATAGTTATATAAAACCAAAGAAAAAATCACCTATCACTAAAGAGTTTTGGCTCCTTATAGTCTTTTTTGGTTTAACTATGCTTATGCTTAGTTCCACCTATATATTTTTACTATATCAAGATATCGCTACTTCTACTAACATAAAAAAACTTCTAGAGGACTCCAAGCAAACCGAGCTAAGTATATATACAACAAAATTAGAGATAGACTCCATAGAGACAAAAGTCTATGCAGCAAATGATATAAATATAAAAAATAGTGTTATGAAAGATAGCATAAATAACCTTTTTGACTTAGTTCCAGATACCGTAACTCTCTCAGAAGCTCAGATATTACATAACGGGCTGATTCTTTATGGCATCACACCAAACAAAGATATATATAACTTTATGCTTCAAGCACCGCTAAAGTCGATATTTAACAAAACATATACAAGTTTTTACCCTGCTAAAAATGGGTGGCTAAATTTTGTCTCAACTAACTACCTTGAAGATGAGGAGATGGCTCATGAGTAGACAAAATCTATATCTTCTTATAAGTAGTACTTTTTTACTTATATTTGTTTTGGTGTTTGCTTTTTTTGTACTTATACCAAAAGGCTCAACCTACAGAGTTCAAAAGATAGAGCTCTATAAAGCTACTCAAGAGTATAGTATGCTCAAAGATGAGCAGTTAAAACTAGAGGGTGAACTAGCAAAGATAAACTCTAATAACAAAAGAGTTATAGATGCTTATGAAAATAGCTTTGATGCAGATGAGTTTAAGGAGCTAAATAGTGGATATTTTGATCTCTTAAATATCAAAAAAATCTCAGATACCAAAGATGAAGACGGGTTTAGTGTTTATGAAATTAGTGCGGTTTCAAATATCGACTCACCTAAAAATTTTTACGATTTTTTAGATAGCATAAACAGCACTAAGTGGATCATACTTGTAAACTTTCCTATAAACTTTAAAAGAGATGGGAAGAAGATAAACTCATCTTTTACGATGAAGGTTTATAGCGACATCAAGTGATGTTTGTCATTCCAGACTCGATCTGGAATCCATACCATAAGATCCTGAATCAAGTTCAGGATGACAAACATCGGTCATTCCAAACTTGATTTGGAATCTACTCTACCTAAAAAGCTTTTTCATCTGATTAAAAAATATCGCAAATAGTCCATTTTTACCAGAGATTTTATCTATAAACTTATCATAAGTAGTATCATTTTGCTCTAAGTATTCTCTTAAAAATCTCTCACTAGCCTCCATGCCACCCTCTTTTTCTAGCTCTAAAAGTTTCTTATATATAGGCTCTATCGCCTCTATCGCTTTTCGTGGAGCTGCTTTTCTGTAGGCTATATGAGATATTATCTCATCTGAGATCGGGTCAAGTTTTGGTTCAAACTCTGTTACAACCCAGTAGTATCTACCATCTTTTGCCATATTTTTAACAACTGCTGCTATGTTTCTTTTTGCATTTATGCGATCCCACATCATCTTAAAAACTATGCGAGGCATATCGGGGTGACGGATAATATTGTGAGGCTTACCTATAAGCTCATTTTCACGATATCCTGTAACTTCGATAAAATACTCATTGCCATACTCTATAACACCTTTTTTATCGGTCTTTGAAACTATATACTTTTTTGGGTCAAGTTTTATCTCTTGATTAACAGGTATTGGCATTTTTTGTTCCTTAATATTAATATTTTTAGGTTATTATTATAACTAAAATTATTAAGATTTATGTAATGTTGCTTGATATAGCCTAAGTAGCATATACAAAAGAGAGTTTATTATGACAAAAGAGCAGACACTAAAGTTGCTAGATGCAGCAAAGTTATCTCACAAGAGTAAAATGGAGGCGATAAAACTATATATAGTCGAAAGAGGGGCTGTAGAGCTTAGCATAGCTCCTAGAGATGAGTGCCATTTTAGTAGATGGTTGCACCAAAAAGAGAACGATTTACACTCTATTTTAGGTGATCAGTTTTACAAAACCCTAGAGTCGATATATGCTAGATGGTATGAGCAGTATCATAAAATATATAACCTTTTTTATGCAAAAGATGAGCCTTCGCTTTTATCAAAAGTCTTTGGTAGCACAAAAAGAGATATATTAAAAACCGAAAGAGCAAAACTCTACTACCGCGAACTCTCAGAGCTATCTAGTGAGCTTTTATCTATGATGAACTCTTGTGAGAGGCGAGTTCACGCACTATCGGATACTCTTTTTAAAAGATAAGATTTTTAAGGGTATATAAAGATTTGAAATTATACAATTTCGTTATGTCATTTGAGATATAACAAATAAGTTACTATTGATTTTGGCAAAAACAAGAGGGAGTTTTTTAAATGTATCAAATTTTTCACCTCATTATGTCAAATATGATACAAATAAAAAGATCTTTTTCTAGTGGTGATCTTAAGTATCTATCTCCCATTTTTACTTATACATATGCTCTCCTATATGTCTCCACTAGAACTCTCAAAATAAACCTACAAAGAAGATAATCAATGAAAAAAACTCTATCAAAAATCTTACTATTTTTATGTTTTTTAGCACCGCTCCACTCAGATAAGCAAACAATCACAAAGGTTTTTGGCTCATCGCCGCCTATGAACTACCTTTTGTATGCGATAAATCCAGATAAGATGATAGGCTTAAACTTTGATGCTAAAAATATAAACAATAGTGCAGATGCCAAACTACTTAAAAAAAGCTTTTTAGATCTACCTGTTATAGGCTCATTTCACGGTGGAGGCTCTAGTATAAATATAGAGACCCTAGCTAAGTACAACCCCGATCTTATACTTATATGGGAGGATGATTTTATAGCTGATGTTGTAAAAGAGCAGCTTAAAAAGCTAAATATAAATAGCCTAACTATCCCATTTAGAGAGATAGAGTCGATGCCAAAATCTATAAAAATAGCCGCCGATGCGATAGGTGAGCATAAAAGAGGCGAGGAGTTATCACACTATGCAGATGAGCGAATAGCCTATATAAAAAGTATAACTAAACAAAATAAGCCCATAAGTTACTACTATGCAGAGGGGAATGATGGCTTAGCGACAGAGTGTGATAACTCTTTTCATACAGTTGCGATAGATTTTGCAGGTGGGAAAAATGTCCATAAGTGTACCCAAAGTAATGTTCAAGGACTTGAGCGAATCTCTTTTGAGAAGCTTTTGGAGTATAACCCTGAGTTTATCATTGCACAAAATAAAATCACCTACGATGCTATCATGAAAAACCGTATGTTTAAACACCTAGATGCGATAAAAAATAACAGAGTCATACTGATACCAAATGAGCCATTTAACTGGATAGATAGACCGCCATCTTTTATGAGGCTTATGGGTATGGAGCTAATCGCTCTTAGGTTCTACCCGCACTACTACAAAGATGACATAGTTGCTCAGATAAAAAAGTTTTATAAGCTATTTTTAGATGTAGAACTTAGCGATAAAGATATAAAAAATATAAAAGGAATATAATGAAAAAAACGATGCTAATTTCACTAATGGCTTGGAGCTTACTTGAAGCAAACCCCACAAGCATACTAGAGATAGTTGTGGGTGATAGTTTGGGTGGTGAGGAGTTTTTCATAAACGATGAAGCTAAAGCTAAAAATACTCAAAAACTAACTCAAAAAAGCATAGCGACCCTTGGGACTCAAGCAAATATGAACCCATACACCATCATAAACTATATGCCATCGGTAAACTTTACACCTGTAGATATCGCAGGTTCAAATGAGCCATCATTTCATGACCCTATCCGCATAAGGGGTAAAGCTCAATCAGGACCAGGTGGAGTTTTTATGATAAACTCTATGCCACTATCAAGCAACCCTGGTGGCGGAAAACAGATGGTAGATATGGAAAATATATCATCTTTGGAGCTTTTAAAAGGGTACTTGCCAGTAGATAAAAACTTAGGTTTCTCTTCACTTATAGGTAAAGTCGATATGTCTGTTTTAGCACCTAAAAAAAAGATGGGAGCTGCTCTGAGTCAATCTTTTGGTTCAGATGATTTTAAAAGAACTTTTATAAGGGTAGATAGCGGTAAAGTGGGTGATTTTAGTGTTTTTGGCTCATTTTCATATATGGCAAATGAGAAATACAAAGGTGAGGGGGATTTAAGACGAACAAATGCTATGCTAGGGCTTAGCTATGAGCCAAATAGTAGTTTTAAGGCAGATATTTATGCCATAAGAAATAGCGATAAACATCACAACTACGACTCTTTAAGTTATGATGAGGCGAAAAATCTTAGTAGGTATTTTAAAAAAGATTATAAAACCACCAAACCTACAACTGCTAATGATGTGGATTTTTACGATTGGAACAAGCAAGACTTTGTAACTAGTGCGGTGTTTGCCGATATACTCTATAGGCCTAGCGAAGATGATACTATAACATTTAAACCCTACTACAAAAAAGATAAGGGTTATGTTATGTTTTCAAACCCAAATGAAACAACTCCTGCTATGTCAAATGTTATAAATTGGAAAATGAACCACGATCTATTTGGGGCTATCGCTTCTTATGAGCATAGATTTAGCGATGAGCTAAAAGCTAAGATCGGCTACTCTCACCATGAGCAGTTACCCCCTGGACCACCAACAAACAGACAAGCTTATGGTGTAGATGCAAATGGAAATCTTAGTTTTAAAAAGTATGCCTCACTAGCAGATGTAGATCGTCACACTATCGACACACCTATGGTAGAACTTAGTGGCGATGTATCTAAGTTTAGTTATGCTTTGGGTGTTGGGTATCAAGTTTTTAAACTAAGCAAGATAGATAACTACGATACAAACACTAGCACAAGTCTAGATTATAAAACCGCAATAGATAGCTCAACTTTTGATCCCTTTGGGAGTGTTGAGGCCAAAACTTTTAGAAACTTTTTACCATCGGCTTATCTAGCTTACAATGTAGATGATGAGAGTTCTATCTATATAGACTACACAAGAACTTACGGTTTTGATGTAAATCTCTACCCAACATACACGGCAAATATCGCTAACTTTAAGGCTAAAAACATAAAGCTTCAACAGCTTTGGGATAAGCTAGATCTTGAGCTATCAGACAATATCGATATGGGTTATAAAACACTACTAGGTGCTATTACTCTACACCCTAGTGTTTTTGTATCGTTTATAAAAAACAAACAAGCAAATGTCTATGACCCATCTTTAGGTGTAAACTACCCTGCAAATCTAGGTGATGCTTTTGGTTATGGAGCAGAGTTTTTAGCCTATGGACCTATAAGCGATAATCTTGAGTTTGTCGCTGGAGTCTCTTATAATCGCTACTCATTTGATGAGGATTTTAAGATAAATCCAACAACTTCAAGCGATATAAAAGGTAATCAGATGCCAGATGCCCCAAAAGTTATGGCAAAAGGGGCGATCACTTATGCTATAGATGGTTTTGCTATTACACCAGCTCTTAGATATACATCTAGCAGATACGGCGATGTTGAGAACAAGCAAAAGATAGGTAGTTTTAGTGTGGTTGATCTTGATATAGCTTATACTAAAAAAGATATCTTAGGGTTTAGCTTTGCTACTTTTAGAGTGAGTGCAAATAACCTTTTTGATAAAAAATATATAGCAACCATAAACACACCTGATAATGTTCTAGCAGCATCTAGCACATCAAGTACATACCAAACAGGGATGCCTAGAAGTGTATTTGCTAGTATAAATCTTAGTTACTAAAGGGATGAGTTGAAATATATCGTTATATCTTTTTTGCTACTACTGTTACTATCTGCACTCTCTTTGCTTTTAGGGCAGTATGAGATTAGCCTTACTACTTTGGGAGATTATCTATCTTATAAGTTGGGCTTAGGTGGGAGTAAAGATGATTTTGCTTTAGTAGAAAACATCTTGCTAAATATAAGACTCCCGCGAATCTTACTAGCGGTGCTTATAGGTTCAGCTCTAGCTACTAGCGGGGCAGTTTTTCAAGCTATGTTTGTAAACCCTTTAGTCTCACCTGGGATTTTGGGGGTTTTAGCAGGGGCTAGTTTTGGAGCAGCTCTTGGTATGCTTGTGAGTGAGCATTGGCTAGTTGTGCAGATACTAGCTTTTGTGTTTGGTTTTGTTGCAGTTGGGTTTGCGGTGCTAGTTGGCTCAATGGTTGGTAACTCTAAGATTATGTTGGTTTTAGGTGGGGTTATAAGTGCTTCACTATTTACTTCACTTCTCTCCATCATCAAGTACTTAGCAGATCCATACAGCACACTCCCTGCTATTGTTTACTTTTTACTAGGTTCGCTATCTATGGCGGAGTTAAACGGGGTGCTACTTATAGCAGTTCCTATGCTTTTTTCTATAGTTTTTATGATATCTATGGGTAAATACTACGACCTTTTAAGCTTAGGCGATGATGAAGCAAAAGCCCTTGGGGTAAATACAACTCTTATAAAAGCACTAAGTATATTAGTAGCGACACTAGCTAGTTCACTTAGTGTTGTGATGGCTGGGATTATAGGGTGGATCGGGCTTATTATACCGCACATCATAAGGATGGCTATTGGTCCATCTCACAAACTTTTACTCCCACTTAGTGCCATAGTTGGCGGGATATTTTTACTCTTAGCAGATTCACTCTCAAGGGTTGCTTTTAGTGTTGAGGTGCCACTTGGGATACTCACTTCGCTTATTGGGATACCTATATTTATAGTGGTACTTAAAAAAGGTAAATCGGCATGGAACTAAAAAAGATACTAGAGGTTAAAAACCTACACTTTAGCTACAAAAACCATAGGGTTTTAAGTGGTATAGATTTTGAGCTTTTTGAGGGTGAAGCGGTATCTTTGCTTGGGGTAAATGGGTGTGGTAAAAGTACACTTATAAAGCTTATGTTAAAGCTTTTAGATGGTAAGGGCGAGATAAAACTATATGGCAAAAGCTTAAAAAACTACTCACACAAAGAGCTATCTACTCTTATGGCCTACATACCGCAGTATAACAACACCCCATTTAACTACAAAGTTATAGATATGGTTGTGATGGCAAGGGTCGCTAGACTTGGGTTTTTCTCAACACCTAGTAGGGTTGATTATGAGAAAAGCTATGAGATGCTAAGCAAGATAGGCATAGAGGATTTGGCACAAAAAGATTTTGCAAATCTAAGTGGTGGACAAAAACAGATGGTGCTAATCGCTCGTGCTATGGCTCAAGAGAGTAGGGTATTTTTGATGGATGAGCCTGTAGCTGGGCTTGATTATGGTAATCAGATAAGACTTTTAGAGCTTATAGACTCACTTGCAAAAGATGGCTACACCATACTAAAAACAACACACTATCCAGACCATGCACTACTTGTCTCTAGTAGAGTTGTGATTATGAGTGGTGGAAGTGTTATGGCAGATGGGTTAGCAGATGATGTGATTACAAAAAAGATGATTGAAAATATTTATGGTATCGATGCTGATATCATCACACACCAAAAGCATAAAAGGTGTGTGCCTATATTTAGAGAAGGAGTAAAAATATGAGTTTACTGTTTGAAGATGCGGGGTATTTTGATTTGACAACACACGGACTTGGCATAGGCAATAAGATGGGTACTATGAAGTATGCTCCAAAACAAAAGATAGTTCTTTGTGGAGTAGATGAGGCGAAAAAAGTTTTTGATGAGTTAGGGTTAAAGTATGTTTTTTTTAAGCATAACGGCGAAGTAGTAGAGGCTAAAGAGAGTATAGTTTTGTGTGAGGGTGAAGCAGAAAAACTCCATAAAGCTTGGAAAATAGTTCAAAATATCTTTGAGTATATGAGTGGAATATCTACATATACAAACCAACTTTTAAGCCTTGCAAGAGAGATAAACCCAAACATAAGCATATCTACAACAAGAAAAAATCTACCTAGTGCAAAAGAGCTTATGTTAAAAGCGGTTATGTGTGGTGGCGGAGTGCCACATAGACTAGGGCTTTATGATACTATCTTGGTATTTGCTCAACACCTTGAGTTTTTTAAAACCAAAGATGAGCTTGAGAGCGGTTTTAAAAACCTAAAAGAGAGTTTTGTAGAGAAAAAAGTTACAGTTGAGGTTGAGAATTTTGGCGAAGCGGAGTATTTTGCATCTTTAGGGGCTGATATACTTCAGTGTGAAAAGATGAACTATGAGGAGCTTAGTAGATGCACTACACTTAAGCAAAACTACCCAAATCTACTACTTAGTGCAACAGGTGGCATAAACCATAGCAATATACAAGAGTATGTTAAATGTGGGGTCGATCTTATAGTTACATCTTCGCCATACCATGCAAAACCACTAGATGTTAAAGTGAGTATGGAGCCCTTATGAGAACTATAATTTTGCTTATCTTTGTTGTTTTAAACCTTGAGGCTAGAGTTATCATCGACCACTACAACAACTCTGTTTTAGTGCCAGAAAATATCACGAAGATATATGCCGCTTCGCCCCCGATAAATATGTCTCTTTTGGCATTTAACCCTGATCTAGTTGGAGCTTTAAACTCACCATATAACGATATGCAAAAAGAGTATGTAGGGAGTGCTTTTGATAAGCCTATAGTTGGTGGATTTATGGGTGAGGGTAGGACTCCAAACCTTGAGATGTTGGCAAACTTAAAACCAGATGTGATACTTTTGTGGGGCAGAATGAACGGAGTTAGTGCCATCTTGTCTAAACTAAAAAGCTTAAATATACCAGTACTTATGGTGAAAAATGACTCAATATATGATCTTGTAAAACAGTTTGAGCTACTAGGTGAGCTAAGTGGCGATAAAAAAAGAGCAGATGAGCTTATAGACTACACAAACAAAACACTATCATTTTTAAATGAGTATGAAAAAAAGATAACAAAACCTACCCGCTACTACTTTGCAGAGGGTGTAGATGGGCTAAATAGTGAGTGCGATGGCTCTTTTCATCTTGAGCCATTTAACTATGCGGGTGGTAAAAATGCACTCGATTGTAAGATGAGTTCAAACTACGGTATGGAGAAAATCTCAGCAGAGAGTGTGCTTTTGAGTAACCCCGATGTTATAGTGGTTATGGAAGGTGAGTTTTTTAAAAATATATGGCAAAACCCAAAGTTTAAACCACTAGATGCACTTAAAAATAAGAGAGTTTTTTTAGTCCCATCTAAGCCATTTAACTACATATCTCGCCCACCATCTTTTATGAGACTTCTTGGGATTAGATGGCTTATAGACTCATTTTACCCACAACTAATCACAACACCATTTGATGAGCAAAAAGTGGAGTTTGAGACTATATTTTTTCCACAAAAAAGGAGCTAATTGTGTTGAGTGAAAAACTTTTAGGAATTGCACTTTTAAGTGTTGATCCCATTCTTTATGTACTTCTTTTTATGAGCTTTATTTCGTTTGTTATTATGGTTGAGAGGCTTATTGTCTTTAGTACATTTGATGAAACACTAAGCAGGGCAAATATAAAACTTCAGCTTGAAAAACGGCTAGGTATCTTAGCTACCTTTGGAAACAATGCCCCTTTTATAGGGCTTTTCGGGACAGTTTTGGGAGTTATAAATGCTTTTCATAGTTTAGGGGATGAGAACTCTTTAGGTGTGGCAACCATCATGGGTGGTATATCTGAAGCGCTTGTAGCAACCGCAACAGGGCTTTTTGTGGCGATACCATCGGTGATGGCATATAACTATTTTGTTAGAAGAATTAAGATGATACTACTAGAACAAGAGGCTAAAAATGAGCTATGAAGATAGTGAGATATCTGAGATAAATATGACCCCTTTTGTGGACATAGTTCTTGTGATACTTGTTATATTTATGGCTACTGCTACCTTTGTTGTTGAGGGAAAAATTCCTATAAACCTTCCACAAAGTAGCCAAACTCAAAAGGTGAGCAAACCAAAAGAGCCTACCATCATAACCATAGATAAAGATGCCACTTACTATCTAAACGATAAGCCAACTAGCTTAGATGAGCTAAGTATCGCTCTATCAAAACACAACAAAGAAGATAGCATAGTTCTTAGAAGTGATGCAAAAACCAACTTTGAAGATGTGCTAAAGGTGATAGATATATGCAAAAAAAACTCTATCTCAAAGTTCTCTATAAGTACTAAAGAGCGATAGATGATTAAAAAAGCACGATTTGTTATAGCCATAGTTATCTCTTCGCTTTTACATGGTGGGATTTTTTACTCTCTAGATGAGCCACCTTTAAAACTAAAACCAAAAGAGATGGTTGAGATATCTATGGTAGATGAGGTGGTTGCTAAAAAGCTAGATGAGCCAAAGCGGGTTGAAAAACCAAAGCCAGTCCAAAAGCCAAAACCAGTGCTTAAGAGAGTCCAAAAACCAAAACCTAAAAAACCTGCTCCAAAACCAGAGCCAAAACAAGAAGAGCTAAAGCAAGAAGAGCTAAAGCAAGAAGAGCTAAAGCAGGAAGAGCCAAAGCAGGAAGAGCCAAAGCAGGAAGAGCCAAAGCAGGAAGAGCCAAAGCAGGAGGTTGTAGAGACTAGTGAGCGGGTAGATGAGCCACAAGTAGATGAGCAGAGTGCTTCACAAACAGAGCAAAATCTTAGTGCCTCATCTAGTGAGCTAGATAGTTACTTAGCAAAGCTAAGAGCCAAAATAGAGCAAAATCTAAGATATCCGCTACTAGCAAAACGGCTAAAACTTGAGGGTGAGGTTATGATATCTTTTAGTATATTAGATGATGGAGCTATAAAAAAGCTAACTATTATAAGCTCTAGTGGTTCAAAGAGTTTAGATGAGGCGGCTATAAAAACCATCGAAGCTATCTTGCCGTTTGAGAAACCCCCAAAAAAAGATATGCAAGTAGAAGTACCGATAAGATTTAGCTTAAGATAAGGAGAAAAAATGTTAAGCGAAGAGTTGATTATAAGTAAGATTATGAAGTTTAATCGTGAGTTTGATAGTCTAAGTGATGAACAAAGGCTTGAGTGGGTTGAAGAGATGGGCGATATCGATGTTGAGCATTTTTTTAGAGCAAATCAGAGAGTTTTTGAAGAAGATGGACATCAAACAAGGTCTGAGGAGCGAAGAGAGTTTTTTTTAAATCTACTAAAAAATAGAATCAAATCAGACCCATTAGAGCTTGAAGAGGGACACCCTATTAGTATATTTTTAGCTGAAAATGTCCACATAAGAGAGATTTGCAAAGAGATAGAGGGCTGTTTTGTAAAAGGTGATAGTAAAACATATGAGCCGACTCTAAAACTTCTAAAAAAGCTCTCAGGGGTTCACATACACTACCTAAGAAAAGAGGATGGGCTTTTTCCATACCTAGAAAAACATGGTTTTACATACCCTAGTACTGGTATGTGGAGGTTTCAAGATGAGATGAGAGATGCTCTTAAACGAACCATTAAGGCTTTTGAGGATGGTGATATTACTCAAAATCTAGCAGTACTTTTAAAGCACACCATCAAAGATATCTACGATATGAGTACTAGAGAGGAGAAGATGCTCTTTCCAACTGCTATGAAGTTACTAAGTAAAAAAGAGTGGCAAAAGATAGCAAAAGAGCAAAGAGAGATCGGTTTTGTTTTTATACCAAATCCACCAAAGATGAGCAGTGAGCCTAAGGATAAAAAAGAGCTACTAGAGGGTTTTATACCTTTACATGATGGAGCCTTAAATATTGAGCAACTAGAGCTATTTTTTAGCTACTTGCCACTAGATGTAACCATCGTAGATGAGAATGATAGAGTCGCTTTTTTTAACAAAGGGGATGAGCGAACCTTTTTAAGAAGTGCTGGTGTTATAGGAAGAGAGGTGAAGTTTTGCCACCCACCAAAGAGTGTACATATGGTACTAGAGATACTTGAAGCTTTTAAAAATGGCTCAAGAGATAGTGCTGAGTTTTGGATAAATTTTCACTCAAGGCTTATACATATAAGATACTTTGCACTAAGAGATGAGGCAAAAAACTACAAAGGTGTTATGGAGATAACCCAAGATATAACAGATATAAAACATATAAATGGAGAGAGAAGACTTCTTGAGTGGAGTTAGCTTTTATATATCGTTATGTTAAAGTAGATATAACATAATAGAGGATTAATAATATGAAGATAAAAATTAGCTTATCGGTTGCTTTAGTTTTAAGTAGCCTGTTGGTTGCAGATGAGAGTAGTAGGCTAGGCACTATCGGTGTAGATGATAATAGTATATTAGATGATAGTGGCATAGGTTCAAAAAGCTCTGTTTTAGCTAAACAGATAAAGATTCAAAACTCTGCTGAGTTTTTTAATCCATACAAGGCGATATCGCTTGAAGCAGGGGTAGATATTAGGTTTAATGATCCATGGGGGATGAATATAACCCATAAAGTTCGTGGAAAATCAAATCGAAATATTGGCGAAACACTAGAGGGGCTACCTTTAAAAGGGATAGGGCCTGGTGGTGGACTTGCTACGATGGTTGATATTGAAAATATAGAGGCTATTAGCATAGAAAAAGGGGCTATAAAAGCAGATAGCGGTTTTGGATATGGTAGTGATAATGGTATGGTCGATATGAGTATGAAAAGACCACTAAAGGAGTTTGGAGCGACCCTTAAGCAATCATTAGGGAGTGAGAACTTTACAAAAACATATCTTAGGGTAGATAGTGGTGAGATAAAAGATGTCGCAAGGTTTTTTGTGTCGGCTTCATTTAGTGAGGCAGATAAATACAAAGGTAAAGGTAAGGGGTTAAATCGTAAAAATATAGAGTTTGGCGCTATAAATAGTAGCCAAAGTGATATAGAGTGGGAGATTTATGGGATTTATAATGACCAGCTATCTCACGGCTACAAAGGGCTTAGCTATGCTCAAAGTAAAGATCTAAAAGCAAATAAAAATCTAGACTATCAAACTATAGATAGAACAAAGTCAGATTATTATGATTACAATCTTCAAGATTTTCAAACCTACACGCTCTTTGGAAAACTAAAAATTCCACTAGCTAGTGATACATACTTTACATTTAGACCATATTTTTTAAACGATAAAGGCTACAGTTATGCCACAAATGGAGCAAATGTTCAAGATTGGGTGGTTGATCATGATACTTATGGTGGAGTAGTAGAGCTTGAGAGCAAACTAGGTGATGCTAAGTTTAAAGCTGGGTGGTGGTACCAAGAGGATGAACCGCCAGGGCCACCAACAAGCCAAAAGCTAAGAAAACCAGATACCCTAGAGTTTGTAAAATGGCAAACACTTGTTGAGGTTGAGAAAAAACATAAATTTAGCTCACCTTTTATAACCTACGAGCAACTTCTTGGCAACACTTTAGTTGAAGCGGGGTTAAAATATCTATATCTTAATTCGCCTAGATTAGTTACATATAAAACAGCAGGTGTTGGCGATGGGAGCTATAAAGATGCACTAGCTCAAGCTAATAATGTAGCTTTTGTTAGAGAAGATAGAGATTATGAAATCTTTTTGCCAAACATTGGGGTTACACATTTTTTAGACGATTACTCTAGTATAAAAGCTAGTTATGGTCGTAACTGGAACACTTTGGCCTATAGTAACTATAATGAAACTCTACCTCAAGATACAGTTTTAAAAATGTACTCTATGCTTAAGTCTGAGGAGTCTGATAACTTTGATATCGGATATACTTATCAAGATTCGAGGCTATCATTTAACTCTACAGCTTTTTACTCTAAGTTAAAAAATGTAGGTGGGGTGTTTTATGATCCTGTTTTAAATACCAATATAAGCCAAAACACCGCAAAAGCTACATCTTATGGGCTAGAGTTATCTGGTGGTTATGATATCTTAAGCAACCTTACTTTAAATGCTTCAGCCACCTATAATCGTTATGCTTTTACAGAAGATATCCGCTCAGCTGCTGCTTCTTATATAAAAACTAAAGATAAACAACATCCAGATGTACCTAAATTTTTTGGAAATATATGGGCTGAATATGATCTAAATGGGTATGTGTTTGCACCAATTTTGCGATATCTAGGCAAAAGAAATGTAGATGTTGAGGGTAAATATAGTGTCAATTCTTACTATCTGTTTGATTTATCTATAAATAAAGAGATTAAGCTTGAAGATAACCATGCTCTTGAGTTATCGCTCTCAGCTACAAACCTTTTTAACAAAAAATATATATCAACTTTTGGTGCCTCTCATATAAATGTATCTCCTGAAGCTACATACACTATGGGTTCACCAAGAGCAATTTTTGCCTCTTTAACACTAAGGTATTAGTAGTGAAAAAGATGAGCTTAGTATCTATATTATTTTTAATTAGTTTGGTTTATGCAGATACTAATTGTAAAAATATAGCTATAGATTTTGAGGGTAAGGGTGTTTGTATACCAAAGCAAATAGATAAGATTATAATCACTTGCTATGGTGGAGCATCCCAAGAGATAGCACTTTTTATGGGTGCAAAAAACATAGTCGCTCATCCCGATACAACTAACTTTTCTATCTTTAGCAAGGTTTTTCCAGAGCTAAAAAATATACCGAGTGTAGGGACTTTTAACGATGTAAATATCGAAGGGCTTTTTAACTATAAGCCAGATATTGTTTTTGCAGGTGCGACATCAACACTGATGAATGATCGGATAAAATCAAGCACAATCCCGCTCTATACTTTAGGTATAGGCAAACACGACATATCTTCACTTTTAGATGAGTTTGTGGTGGTTGGCAAGATTTTAGACAAAAAAGATAAAGCAGATGAACTAGTAGAGTTTTGGCACGATAATCTAGCTTTAGTAGAAGAGAAACTAAGTGGTGTAAAGGGGAGAAAAAGAGTTCTCTACTCAAGCACACTTAGTAGGTTATCTTTTGATACTCCGCGGAGTTGGAGTGAAGAGTTTGTTGAGGTTAGTGGTGGAGTAAATGCAACAAAAGATATTAAGCTAAGTGGTGATGCAAATGTAGAGGTGTTAAACATAATAAACCCCGATGTAATCATAACTACCACAAATAACAATAGTTTTTTTAATGTCCAAAAAATCCTAACGGACCCAGCATTAAAGTATTTAAAAGCAGTTCAAAGTAAAGAGGTGTATCAAGCTCCCGTTGGTACTTTTTGGTGGGATAGACCATCTCCTGAGTCGATTTTAGGGATATTGTGGCTAAGTAAGCTTTTGTATCCAGATGAGTTTAAGGGTGTAGATTTAAAACAAAAGACAAAGCTCTTTTTTAAAAAGTTTTATAACTATGAGCTTAGCGATGATGAGTATAAGAGTTTTTTTAACCAAAAAGGAGCAGGTGTATGATGAGTAGATTTTTACTGTTTGTATTTGAGCTTTTTAGCCTAAAGCTTAGCAAAGAGGAGTTAGAAAATGAGCCTTATGAGATCTGTTTTTGTGAGTGCTATCTAAATAGTTTTTGTGTTATGAGCGATGAGCTTATGATTAGTGTGCTACTAGGCGAAAAAAACAGAGGAGTGAGGTATGAGTAAAGATATAAAAGAGCATAAAGGTGGAGCTAATCCTAGCGGGTTTGATCGTATAGTTCGCGAGGTATTTGCCCCTATTTACCCCATCATAGCTAATCAGATAAAGCAAAAAACAAGAACCACAGATGATGATAGTGGCTGGTGGGTTTTTATAACAAAATAGAGGGGAGTTGATGAGAACAATAAGGCTTAGTTTGGTCGCTATGGGTATCTTGAGCATAACTTTAAATGCGGAGATTTCACAGATAGAACCTATCGTAATTGGTGATAGCAGTGGTGCTTATGAGAGAGATGATATCAAGCTAGATAGCATAAATAATCTCTACCGAGTAGAGTCAAGTGCTAAGGCTGGAGTGCAAGTTATAACACAAAAAGAGATAGAGGCATATCACCCAAAAGATGTGCTTGATTTGTTAGATAAAGCTATAGGTATAGATGTCACCTTTCATGGGAGAAAAAGTCCATTTTTTGTAAATGTTCGTGGTGGCGGTAGCTTAACATATATCATAGATGGTGCTATTTTGCCATCACCTGCAAATAGGATTTTACAAAAAATACCTACAAAAGCTATCGAAGAGATACAGATTATAAGAGGTTCAACCGCACTAGCTCTAGCACCTTCTATTGGTATCGGAGCTTCAAATAGTGGCTCTGGTATAAACACAGGGTTTGTTGTGATTCGTACAAAAAGGGCTAAAAATACAGAGGGGTTTGTTAGTGGATATGTAGAAAAAGCAGAGTCAAATCCTACTTCAAATGGACAAAGTCTCTATATCGGCACCACACTAGACTCAAAAGATGGTGAGCTAAGTGGATATATAGGTGCTTTAGTTTCAAGATATGATAGACCTAGTAGCGATGAGAGATTTGATGGGAGTGATGCTAAATCTGGCATGATAAATGGCGGACTTAGCTATAGAAACTTTAACTTAAATATGATGGCATATAAAGATAGTGGTACTTGGGAGATGCAGCGAGGTGAAGATGTAAATGGAGTTCTTGATGACTCTAAATGGTACTATGACCCGATCAAAACAGATATTTTTTCCTTAGATGCAAATATACAGTGGAGTGAGTCTCAAACTACTCTTGTATCGTTTGGTAAAACCAAATATAGACAAGCAGAGTATAGCAATGAGAAGTTTGGACAAAATAATATACCGATATCAAAAAAATACTACGAAGATTCATCTGCTTATAGCTTAAGACACAATGTAGCTTTTGGGGATACTTTGATTATGCTAGGTGCTCAAATGAGTAAAAGTGATGGCTTTGGACCTGAAACCAACTCACCTTATCGCCGTTTTGATACCTCGCTAAAAGGGTATTCAGCTTCGATTGAGCAAAAACTCTTTGATGGTGATGTGGTGCTTGATGGTGGGTATCGATATGATCAAAAACATATAAATAACTCTAGTACAAATGCTACAAAAGATAGTGCAAATAACGATGTAGATTTAGCACCTGCTAAAGTTTTTGCACTAGGGGCTATGTGGAATCTAAACGATAGATTTTCATTAAGTAGTAGATATTTTCAAGGAGATGAGGGTTCTTCTAGTGATTTTGACTTGCTACCTATGCCGGGTAACTCCCCTTTTAAAGCAGAGAAACAAAAAAGATTTGAGATAAGTGCTAGTGCAAAAATTGTGCCTTATTTTAATCCAGAAATTACATACTTTAGTGTCGATTTTAAAAATCAAAAAAGTGCTACAAACAACACCTATACAGATATTTATGGGAGTGAGTACTACTACTATACACAATCAGATTCACTTCGCAAGGGGCTAGAGTTTACCTTTAGAGGTGATTTTGAACAAGGGAGTAGCTACCTGTTTTCATATACAAGAATGTTAGATATAAAAACAGAGCAAAATGGTCTATCTACAAACAAAATAGGGCTTGAAAATCCACGTGATAGTTTTACAGCACTACTTAGCCATAAGTGGAATGGCTATAGTGCCAATATCTCAGCAAAACATATGAGTGGGTGGAGTCAATCAACAAGTGCCATGGGTATAGCTAGTGATGTTTATCTAGGTGATTTTATCAAGATAGATGCAAACATAGCTAAGGATTTTAAATACTCCAATCTAGATTTTAATGCAAAACTATATGGTCGCAATCTAGGTGACTCCCACTACTCTACAAGATATACGACAGGGTATTATAAAGATAGAGGTAGGGTTGTTGGTGTTGAGCTTAGTGCAAAATTTTAACAATAGGAGCAGTTTATGAAGATAGGTCTTTTTGCACTATTTGATAACTTTAAAGACTCTATGGGTGAGGCTATAAAAGATCAACTAGAGCTTAGTTTGTTAGCAGATAGTTTGGGTTTTGATGAGATTTGGTTAGGTGAGCACCACCTTAACACTTTTAGTGTGGTGCCTGATCCTATAACACTTATGAGTTATATAGCGGCAAAAACTAAACATATAAAGATAGGTTCAGCTGGATTTTTGGCTCCTTATTATCATCCGATTCGTCTTGCGGAGAGCTTAGCTATGCTTGATGTGCTAAGTGGTGGTAGGTTAAATATCGGTTTTGCAAAAGGTGGTTTTGCTCCAGATAGTAGAGTTTTTTTGCAAAACAAAGAAGATTTACAAGCTTTGATGCTAGAGACTATAGAGGTGGTAAATCTCCTTTTAAAGGGTGAAAAGGTGAGCTTTAAAGGTAGGTTTTTAGATATAACAAATAGTTTTATCACCCCAAAACCGCTACAAAAAACTATCCCAACATATATAGCGACTTTTTCATCACCTACGAGTATAAAGTATGCCGCAAAACATGGCTATGGGCTTATGATGTCTCAAGGAGCTTCGCTAGATGAGTGTGTGGCGGCTCAAGAGTTGTACAAGAGTATATCGGGCTTTGAGCCTGAGATGGTTGTTATGAGAGTGCTTTATATAGATAGCTCTTATGGTAGTGCAAAGCAGAGTGTTATGCCTGTTATAGATTATTTTGTAAAGTGTATGAGGGCTAGTGGTGCGGAGCTAGTTCAACCATCTTTTAATCTTGTAGAGCAAACTAGACTCATAAAAGAGAGGGAGGAGTTTTTTGTAGCTCATAAGTTTTTAGATAATGCAATCTTAGGAACCCCACAAGAGTGTGCCATAGAGTTAGATAAGTTTAGCAAAGAGATAAAAAACCTACATATAGGCTTAAAACCTAGCTCATCTGATGTGCTTAAAAATAAAGAGATGTTAGAGGTGTTTGTAAAAGAGGTTAAACCAAAACTAAAAAAAGGGGGAGGGTAGAATGTAAAACATAAAACCTTGGTATCGTTAGAAAAATATAAAAAAATAAAGGAAAAAAAATGAAAACAAGTGCAAGAAATGAGCTAAATGGGGTAGTAACAGGTATAAAAAGTGGTGGTGTTATGAGTGAAGTGATGGTGCAAGTCTCACCAAATGTAACGATAGTCTCAACCATAACAAACGACTCAAAAGAGTCTTTAGCTCTAAAAGAGGGTTCAGGTGTACTAGCCCTTATAAAAGCATCGATGGTGATTTTGAGTAAGCAAAAGTTAGCTTCAAGTGCTAGAAATAACATAGAAGCAAAAGTGCTAGATGTTATAAAAGGGGCGGTAAATAGTGAAGTTAAACTCCAACTTGAGCAAAAAATACTCTACTCAGTTGTGACAAATGAAGCGATAGATGATCTTGAGATAAAGAAAAATGATAGTCTCTATGTTATGTTTAAAGCTTCAAGTGTGATTTTGGCGGTGTGAGATGTTAAGAGGTATATTTAGCTTAAGCGTAGCGGCTTCATTTTTACTAGCCGATAGTTTTACACTAGGGCAAGTTCAAGTACAAGATAGCTCAAAAACAGATATAAATATGTTCGAATCAAGCATAAAGTCAGATGATTTAGCAAAACATAGCGATGATACTATAACCACCGCACTAGATAACATCTCTGGTGTATCGCAAGATTTTAGCGGAGCTAGAGCAGAGTCCACCATAAGTATAAGAGGTTTTGATGCTAGAAGAGTTGGTGTTTTTATAGATGGTGTACCTGTATATATACCATATGATGGAAACTTTGATTATGGTAGGTTTTTAACTAGCGATATAGGTGAGATAGATGTATCTAAAGGGTATTCATCTGTAGTTTATGGCTCAAACACTATGGGTGGAGTTATAAATATAATCTCAAAAAAACCAACCAAAGAGCTACAAGGTAACATAAAAGCTAAGATAGTTTTTGACTCAGATGCAAGTATGGCAAAACATATGGAGAGTCTAAATATCGGAACTATGCAAAATGGTTTTTATGCTCAACTAGGTGGAGTGTATGATAAGCGAGACCACTTTAGACTAAGCGATGACTACAAAGGTTCAGCTTCTCAACCAAAGGGTGATAGGCTTCGTTCTAAAACAAAAGACTACAAGATAAACCTAAAAGCTGGGTACGAAGCAGACGATAAGAGTGAAATCGCCATCTCTTACATAAACCAAAAAGGGCAAAAACAACAACCACCATCGGTCGATAATGGTATTTCGCAAGTTAGGTATTGGGATTGGCCACACTGGGACAAAGAGACTATTAGCCTAATGGGGCAAAAAAATTTCGATAGTAGCTATATAAAAGCACTAGCATACTACGATAAAAGCAAAAACTCACTCTACTCATACGATGATGCTACCTATACGAGTATGAATATGGGCAAAGCTTTTAAGACAAGATATGATGATTATGGTTATGGAGCGAGGTTTGAGTACGGCTTAGAGGCTTATGATAACTTTGTAAAAATGGCACTAAACTATAAAAAAGATGTCCATAGAGGCTATGAGATAGACAAAGCTACATCTGTTTGGTTTTTAGATGAGCGGTATGAAGATCACACTATATCTATAGGTATAGAAGATACTTATGCCATCACTAAAGAGCTAGAGCTTCTAGCAGGGCTTAGTTATGAGAGGAGAAAGGCTGATGAGATTTTTGATACAAACACCGCATATCTAGATATGTTAAACCTTGTCTCAAATGATGCTCTAACCCCACAAGGTGCTTTAGTTTACACACTTGAAGATGGCTCAAAACTAAGAGCTAGTATCGCTCAAAAAACATACCTACCATCTATGAAAGATAGATACTCTAGAAAGATGGGTACAAGTGTCCCAAATGTTAAGCTTAAAAACGAAAAAGCAACTCACTATGAGCTAGGGTATAAAACTCTAAAAAATGGGGTAGATTTTGGGGTAAATCTATTTTACTCAGATATAAAAGATGCGATACAAGCACAACCTTTTACAGCTACTCTTAAGCAAAACCAAAATATAGGAAAAGTAAGGCACATAGGAGCTGAGCTTGAGTTAGCCTACAGGGTAGATGGTCTTGAAGTGGGGGCAAACTACACATATATAAATGCTAAAAATAAAACCGATAGCAGCATAAAGATCACAAATGTACCTAAACATCAAGCATTTGCTTATGCTAAAAAAGCTCTTTTTGGTGGAGTTAGTCTATATGCAAATGCGAAGTATAGAGATGGTGGGTATGATGGATTTGCCGATGATCCTATCAAAAACCAAACTTTTAGCACATTTGATGCAAAGCTTATCTATGAGGCAACTAAAGAGCTAAGTGCGGAGGTTGGTGTCAAAAACTTAGGCGATAAACTATATGGCTACGATAGGGCATTTCCTGTAGCTGGTAGGGAGTTTTTTGCTTCGCTAGAGTATAAGTTTTAGTATAATATGAAGATGCACAAGGAGAAAAATTTGTTTTTAGAACCGATAGATTTTGCTAGTTTATACAAAAAGCATAAGCAAGAGAGTGTATTTAAGGGTAAGAGTAGCGAGTCGTGGGACAAGCGATCAGGCGAAATGGCACCTAGAATGCAAAAATCTGCTTATGTAGATGAGTTTATCTCTAAGATGGATATAGATGGAGATGAGGTAGTTTTAGATATAGGTTGTGGACCGGGTACTCTTGCTGTGCCACTTGCTAAAAGGGTCAAAAAAATTATAGCCATAGACTTTAGCAGGGCTATGTTAGATGAGCTTGAGAAGTATGCTAAAAATGAGGGTGTAAGCAACATAGAGACTCACCATCTAGCATGGGATGATGAGTGGGATAAACTGCTAGAGGATGTAGATATCATAGTCGCTTCAAGAAGCATAGAGGTAAAAGATATAAGCGAAGCACTTGCTAAGATGAGCAAAAAAGCGAAAAAAGCTTGTTATGTTACCTATAAAGTGGGCGGTAGCTTTGTAGATCAAGAGATATTAGACTTTATAGAAAAAAAGATAGTCACAAAACCCGACTTTTGGTATATACCGCTTATTTTATACAAAGATGGCTACTTGCCAAAGATAGACTATATCTACACAAACGATGGGAGTGTTAGGCACAACTCAAAAGAGGAGTTTGTAAACACTTTGGTGTGGAGTTTAGGTGGGCTAGATGAGCGCCAACATGAGCTATCTTGCAAGTTTTACGATGATTTTGTGGTGTGTGAAAAGTACACAAAAAAACCCACAGTTTGGGCTTTTATATCGTGGAGTAGTTGTTAGGGTACTAAGCTTTATATGGTGGAGCGAAAAATCAAGATTATCGCTCCATAAAGTGGTGTGTAAATTCTATTGATCTACAGCTATATAATTATCACAACCCCACTGCAACCCGCCACTACAAGCTTTTTTGTACCACTCCATAGATTTTTTATTATCTTGCTCTACACCTTGAGCATGCTGATACATAAATCCAATATTAGCTTGAGCATCCACCTCTCCTTAAATTGCCGCCTTTTCAAACCATTCAAAAGCCTTTTTATAATCCTGCTCCACACCCCAGCCATTCTTATATATAAGCCCAATATTATACTGAGCTTTTGGAAGATTTTGAGTAGCCGCCTTTTCGTACCACTCCATAGCTTTTTTATAATCTTGCTCTACACCTTGAGCATTTAGATACATAACTCCGAGGTTATGTTGAGCTTTTATACTTCCCTGATTTGCCGCTTTTTCAAACCACTCCATAGCCTTTTTATAATCCTTCTCTACACCCTCAGCATGATAATACATAAGCCCAGTAAGATATTGAGCATCCGCATCTCCTTGATTAGCTACCCTCTCAAACCACTCAAAAGATTTTTTATAATCCTGCTCTACACCCTGTGCATTTATATACATAGTTCCAAGGTTATACTGAGCTTTTACATTTCCCTGAATTGCCGCCTTTTCGTACCAGCTAAAAGCCTTTTTATAGTCCTGCTCCACACCCAAAGCATTTTTATATATAAACCCAAGGCTGCTCTGAGCATCTACCAATCCTTGATTAGCCGCTTTTTCGTACCACTTTATAGCCTCTTTGTAGTCCCTTTCTAAGCCTTGAGCATTTACATACATGGCTCCAAGATTATATTGAGCTCTCATATCTCCTTGAATTGCTGCTTTTTCGTACCACTCTGCCGATTTTTTATAATCCTGCTCTACACCCTGAGCATTTGTGTACATAACTCCAAGGTTGTATTGAGCTTTTACATTTCCCTGAATTGCAGCTTTTTCAAACCATTTGAAAGCTTTTTTATAGTCTTGTTCTACCCCTAGAGCATTGTCATATATGACCCCAAGATTAAACTGAGCATCCACATCTCCCTGATTTGCTGCCCTCTCAAACCACTCTATAGCTGTTTTATAATCACCTCTCTCATAAGCAACTACTCCATTATCATAAATTGCCCCCAAAACTAAAGTAGTTAAAAAGCTTAGGCTTAGTATCGCTTTTTGTAACATATCTTCCCCTTATTTGTAGCTTAATTTAGATTATTACATAACAATACTTAATAATTCAACTATATTTTAGATAAGTTTTTAGCTTTTACAACATAAAATAGCTGTTAAAAATAGTTATTTTTATTGTATAATAAAAAATTATTTAAACATACAAAGGTGTAAGATGATAGGTAGTGTAATAGATTATAATATCCAAGAGAGTAGCGGTATCGTACTAGGTGAAAACGGCGAGAGATATAGTTTTACAAATAGCCAATGGAAGAGCGATAAAGCCCCAAAAGTAGGTCAAAAGGTAGATTTTGTAGTAGAAGATGAGACGGCGACAAATATCTATGTTTTATCGAGTGTTAGTGTGTTAGATTCTTTGGATATAAACAAGAGCGACACTAGAAAAGGGGCTGTTTTTGCAGCTGCTGGATCAGGGTTGAGTCTTCTTAGTATTATCCCTATTTTAGGGATTTTACTAGCTTTAGCGGGTATTGTTTTAGAGATACTAGGTGTGAAAAAACTCTCAGACAATGCACAAAATCAAAAAGATATATTTAAAAACTATCTTCTTGGTATAGCCCTTTTTATAGTAGGCATCATCATCGCTACTTTTGTGATGAGTGCAGGTATTATAGGTGGAGCCGTTGCTGTTGCAGGTGAGTCAAGCTCAGGAGCGGGTGCTAGTATACTTGGTATGGTTTTTGGTGTCTTGCTTTATTTAGGTTTTGCTATAGCCTCTATAGTTAATATGTACAAAGCACTAAATGCCATAGGTTTGGAGTATGATGTGCCTCTTATGAACTTAGCGGCAAAAACTTTTGTGCTAGGTACTCTAACTATACCTCTTTTTGGTTTAGGCTATCTTGTGCTTTTAGTCTTTATGATTTTAAAGATAGCGGCTTACTTGAAGATAGAGCAGTAGGTTAGATGAGCCCCTCTTGACCTAGCCTATAGATGGCAAAGTCATACTTTATGGGGTCGTTTTTATCGAACTCTTTTAGTTTTTTAGTTATCTCTAGAGCCGATTTTAGATTGTAGGTTTTGTTTTTTAGGAGTCCTAGCTTTTGCGAAACCTTAAAAGTGTGGGTATCTAGTGGGAGTAAAAGCTCATTTTTTGGTATCTTGCTCCATAAGCCCATATCTAGCTTATCGCTCCTAATCATCCATCTTAAGAACATATTGTATCTTTTGTAGGGGGCATTTGTTAGTTTTATGAGACCCGTTTTATCTCTTTTCATAGGGTGAGAGATCAAAAAATCAAACCCAAAAGAGCTATAGTCCGCCTCATTTTTTATGGTTTTTATAACAAAGTCTATCGCTTCAAGTACGGAGTTTTCTTTTTTATACCCCTCATAAAATAGCTCTTCAAGTGAAGTTTTAGCTCTTAGTCTTTTAAAGGTTTTAAAAACCATGATAACATCTGAGCTATTTTGAAACCTGTAGTAGCTATCTTTTAGGCTATTTTCTATCTCATCTTCACTTTTATCTAGCAGAGAAAAATCTAGCAAATCCAAAAATTTAACTATCTGCTTAGCATTTCCATAAGCAAATAGTGCACACAAAAGCATAGCGTAGTGACAAGTCTGTTTTTTGGCTACCATAAGTGGGTCTGGTTTTTTAAGGCTTAGCTCAAAGTCGCTATTTCGCTCCAAAACCTCTCTATCTAGTATGTTTTTTAGGTTATTCATGTGTTATGCTTAAAAATATATTTGGCTCACTAACGATATAGAAATTTCCATCAAGATCTTTTGTGATCCCCTCTGGGTACTCTAGTGGGATAGAGAGATATTTATTAAAGTTTTTGCCATCATCAACTCTAGCTAAAAGTGATGACTCTTCACTTAGTAGGTAGATATTTTTGCTCTGCTCATCAAAATGTATAGCAGATAGATCAGATAAAAAACTATTTTGATCCAAAAGCTCATCATGGTGTTTTACTTTTATATCACTACCACTTAGTAACCCTTGTATCGTTAAGATTTTTTTTGGACTCCTCTCGTTTACCACATAAAACTTATCTTTATCTTTGTCGTAGCTTATCCCCTCTAGTCCGAAGTTTTCAAATATTTTCACATCGAGTTTAAACTTTTTTATATGCTCATTTTTATAGATAGTTGTTGCCTCTTGTGGTACAAGAACTACAACTATGGAGCTTAATCGCTCATCTACGATGGCAAAAAGCTCATCTTTTATATGGGTCAAATCCTCAGTATCGCTAAAACCATCTAGTTTGATAGTGCGAAGTAAATCGCCATTTTTATCTAGCTCATATACCATTTTTGGGGAGTTTGTTATAACAAAAAGGGTGTCGCTATTTTCATTGTATGTTACGCCAGATAGGTTTTTTTTGATGCTATCTATAGTTTTAGTTTTGTAGATATAGGAGTTTTTATCGATAATATTATTTTTCTCATCGTGCGATAGGTAAAATAAGGCTTTATCGTCGATATCAAGGTAGTGAGTTATAAAAGTGGCTGTAGATATAAAAAACAAGAGATAAAATATCTTGTTTTTCATCTACTTTTTACCAAAAAACTTATAGAAAAAACCATCTTTATTGCTCTGTTTTGTTCTACTTATGGCAAGTGAGCCTGTTTTTATATCTTTGGTTATCGTTGAACCTGCTGCTATTAAAACATTGTCTTCTATCTTTAGCGGGGCTACTAACTGAGTATCACTTCCCACAAAGACATCTTTGCCTATATGAGTTTGGTATTTTTTAACTCCATCGTAGTTGCATGTGATAACTCCCGCTCCTATGTTTGTTCCTCTTTCAATTGTGCTATCGCCAAGGTAGCTAAGGTGACCTGCTTTTACACCATTTAAGCTACTTTTTTTCACCTCTACAAAGTTCCCTATGTGGGTATCTTTTATACTACAAGATGGTCTTATGTGTGCTAGTGGTCCTATGTCGGAGTTTTCTATAAGGCTATCTTCTACAACACTGTGGGATTTTATGTGGGAGTTTATAATCTTTGAATCACCCGTGATCTTAACACCATTTTCAACTACACACTCACCCTCAAAAACTACACTATCTTCTATATATATGGTTGATGGAAGTTGCATAACAACTCCATTTTCCATCCATTTTACTTTGATCTTATCTTGCATAATAACCTCAGCTTGTGCTAGATCTAGCTTAGAGTTTACACCCTTAAACTCATGCTCATCTACTAAGATAGGCTCTATTTTTAGACTATCTTTTTTTGCTAACTCTATCACATCGGTTAGGTAGTACTCCCCTTGAGCATTGTTGTTTGTGAGTTTTGGTATGTAGCTATCTAGTACATTTGAGCTAAACATATATACCCCACCATTTACGGTTTTTATATCTAGCTCATCTTTTGTGGCATCTTTTTGCTCAACTATCTTTAAAACTTCACCATCTTTTATAACAACTCTACCATACCCACTAGCATCATTTAGCTCTAAAACCGACATAGCGATATCGCTTTTAGAGTCCAAAAAACCTGCTAGTGCATCTTTTGAGATGAGTGGCATATCGCCATTTAAAACAAGTACTTTTTTATATTTTGGGGTGTAGTTTTTTAAGGCTCCACCCGTTCCAGGGTAGTTTTGCAAATCTTGGTCTATAAAATTTATGTCGCTAAAGTACTTAGCCATCTCATCTTTTACACTTAGAGCTTGATGGGCGACTACTATACTGACATCATCGCTTAACTCTTTAGCGGTTTTGGTTATGTGATAGAGCATCGCTTTACCGCTAATGGAGTGGAGTACTTTTGCTTTAGATGAGTGCATTCTAGAGCCTTTTCCAGCCGCTAAGATAACTATACTTAAGTTTTTATCCATAAAATACCTCTATTTAGTTGTAGGTTTTTTGAGTTTAACTAAAACTATACCAATAGCTATAGTGGCAAATATAACCGCGATAGTAGCAGCTATAAAGCCGAAGCTAACAGGCTCAGAGAAGTTAGGCATCTAAAACCTCTTGACATCTTTGACAAGGCTTATCTTCTACTTTTGAGTGGTACTTCCAGCATCTTGGGCACTTGTGTGCAGTTGCTAGTTTTATACTAAAGTTATCATCACCTACTCTAAAGCTACCTAGCTCATCGCCATCAAGTTCATCTGCTACACTAGATACTATAAACCAATCCTCTTTAGCACTTGTGCTTAGTTTGTTTAGTTTGCTTGAGCAAGTCACTAGAGCTAACTCAAGAGTACTTTTGATAGTTTTTTGTTTTTTTAGGGCATCGACTATCTCATAAAACTTCTCACGAGCCTCTATCATATAGGCTTTGTCAAACTCTAAGCTTCCTGCTTTAATACCCTCATATGTAAAGTCAAATATATCCTCTTTATCACCCTTAAGAACAGATGGTAGATACTCACTTATTTCATCTGCTGTATAGGTTAATATCGGTGCTACTAAAAGTAACATAGATTTTAGTATAAGTGCCATCGCACTTTGAGCTGAGAGCCTTTTTTGTGAGTTTTTAGCATCGCAGTAGAGTGTATCTTTGGTTAGGTCTATGTAGATACCGCTTAGCTCATTTACTACAAAGTTATTTAGCAAACTTACACCTTGAACAAAGTTGTACTCTTTAAATAGTGAGTCGATTTTATCAAACAACACACTAGCTTCAGATACTATCCACTTATCAAGTTCACCCATCTGCTCAAACTCTAGTATCTGCTCAAGGTCGTTTATGTTTGCTAACATTATCCTAAAAGTATTTCTTAGTTTTCTATAGACTTCTGCATTTTGTTTTAGGATGTTGTTTGAGATTTTAAGATCACCTTGATAATCACTTAGTGCTACCCAAAGGCGAAGTATCTCACTCCCATGCTCTTTTAAAACAACTTCAGGGGCTACTACATTGCCTTTTGATTTACTCATCTTCTCACCCTTCTCATCGACGGTAAATCCATGAGTTAAAACAGTTTTATAAGGTGCTTTATGCTCTATCGCGGCACTTAAAAACATAGAAGATTGAAACCATCCACGGTGTTGATCGCTCCCCTCTAAGTAAAGATCAGCTGGGTAAGAACCTGCATCATAATTTCTTGATTTTAGCACACTGTTCCAAGTTGAGCCACTATCGAACCAAACATCAAGTATATCGCTAACTTTTTCAAGTTCATCTGCTTTGTACGGGGCGCCGGGGCAGAGTAACTCATCTATGCTCATGCTATACCATGCATCGCTACCTCTCATCTCAAATATCATCGCAATAAAGTTTAGCACCTTCTCATCAAGCACTACCTCTTTTGTAGATTTTAGTCTAAAAAATGCTATAGGTACACCCCAATCTCTTTGTCTAGATATACACCAATCGGGGCGATTTTCTACCATACTTCTAAGTCTATTTTTTCCTGTTTGTGGGTAAAAAGATGTCTTTTGCACCTCTTCTTGTGCTATCTCTCTTAGAGTTTTATTTGCTCCATTAGGAGTTCCATCGACACTTATAAACCACTGTTTGGTTGCACGAAATATAAGCGGAGTGTGACTTCTCCAGCAGTGTGGGTATGAGTGGGTAAACTTACTAACTTTTAGTACACTTTTGCCCATAAGTTCTATGATCTCATCGTTTGCTTTAAATATATGTTTCCCTACAAACTCACTCGCATTTGGGATAAGTCCTAGCTTCTCTACACTCTCATCAAAACACCCATTTTCTGCTACAGGCATAATGACATCTAAGTTATAAACAAGTCCAACTCTATAGTCATCTTCACCATGCCCTGGAGCTGTATGGACACAACCTGTACCGTTATCTATAAGTACATGCTCACCTAAAACTACTCTTGATTCTCTTGAGTTTAACGGGTTTATAGCTATAAGATTTTCAAACTCACTAGCCTTAAATGTTTTTATCACCTCTCCGCTTAAAATATCTTGCTCTTTTAGTGAGTTTAGTAGCTCTTTTGCGACTATATACCCAGTGTTAGTTAGTACATACTCCTCATTTGGATTTAGTGATATACCAGTGTTAGCAGGTATAGTCCATGGTGTAGTTGTCCATATAACTAGTGCCGCATTTTGCTCAACACCTAGAGTTTTTTTAGCACCATCGCTTAACTCAAAAGCTACAAATATAGAGTGGGACTCTTTATCTTCATACTCAACTTCAGCTTCAGCTAGAGCTGTTCTCTCAGCCCATGACCAAAAAACAGGTTTGCTTCGCTCTACTAAAAGCCCTTTTTTAGCAACCTCACAAAGAGTTCTATATATATTTGCTTCAAATTTGTAGTCCATAGTGATGTATGGATTGTCCCAGTCGGCTATAACACCTAGTTTTTTAAACTCATCTTTTTGTATCTCTATAAACTCATTTGCATGGGCACGACAAAGCTCTCTTATCTTGCTAACTTCAAGTTGCTCTTTTTTTTGTTTACCACCTAGCTTTTTCTCAACTTGTTGCTCTATTGGTAGTCCATGACAATCCCACCCTGGGGTAAAGCGGACGCTTTTGTTGTTAAAATAGTTATATTTGACTATGATATCTTTTAGTATTTTATTTAGTGCGTGACCTATGTGTGTATGCCCATTTGCATATGGTGGACCATCATGCAGGGTAAAACTCTCGCAATCTTTACGGTTTTTTTTCATCTTCTCATAGACTTTTTTATCTATCCATGAAGCGTATCTTATAGCCTCTTTTGTAGTTAGGTTGCCTCTCATCTCAAAGGCTGTTGTGGGTAGTAGTAGTGTATCTTTATAATCCATAAAATATCCGTTTATATATTTGATAAATCGCGATTTTAGCTAAATTAGCCTTTAATATTGATATAATTGCTTTTATGAAGCTAAAACTCCTATTTATCGGTAGCAAATTTATATATAACACACTTTTAAAAGAGTATGCCATAAGATCTGTAGAGAAAAAGTATGGCTATATAGATACTATACTTTTTTTTAAAGATAGCGATAATTCTGTTTTTTTAAGCATAGAAGAGCAGTTAAATGTACCATCAAATCTTATCATCATAACCTCTAAGAAACACTATCCTACCATTGGTAGAGTTATATGTACTATCACAGAAGATAATCAAATCTTAAAAGATGGCTCACTTATACCCTCAAAATCTACACTTTTTGATGATAGTAGCTACCTTTTAAGCTATAAAGACTCATCTATAAATATCTTGCAGATGGATGAGATGTCAAAAATGCCTGAGCTTCTTATCTACCCACAAAAAGATAGTGAAGTTAGTATGTATGTTTTTGATGAAGATAAATACAGTGCATCTGATGTTTTGTTACCACTTGCTCAAACTTACGATATCAAGCTAGAGTTTACAACCATAGTAGAGGGGTGGATACACATAAACATAAAAAGTAACAAGTATGGCAATATCACAAACTTTATCACCTTTGCTAAACAGCTTCTTGTGCAAAAAATCATCGTAGCTGAAGATATTTTTGCTTTTATTATTGAGCGGCTTAGTTATCATAAAAAAACTATATCATTTGCTGAGAGTTGCACGGGCGGACTTTTAACCTACTACTTTACAAAACACAACGGTGCTTCAAATATACTAAATGGTTCACTCATAACCTACTCAAACGATATAAAAGAGAACTGGTTAGGTGTTGAGCATAAAACCCTACTAGAACATGGTGCGGTGAGTGCTGAAGTGGTGGAGCAGATGAGCTATGGGGCTATTGGTGTTAGTGAAGCCGATTATGCTATATCTATAAGCGGAATAGCAGGTGATGGTGGTGGCACTAAAGAGAAGCCCGTGGGAACTGTTTTTGTAGGAGTTAGAAGTAAAGATGAGCATCTAGAACTTAGGCTAAATCTTAGCGGTGATAGGAACTATATACAGCACCAGAGCATACTTTTTGCCATAAAAGCACTACTAACTTTTGATAGAGATATCTTTTTTACTAATTTATAGTCAATTATCTTGACAATTAAGACCTATTTGCATATAATTCCACTCTCTTTTGAGAATGTCTTGTTAGCTCAGTCGGTAGAGCATCTCACTTTTAATGAGGTGGTCGATGGTTCGAATCCATCACAGGACACCATTTTGGCTTTGCAGCGGTAGTTCAGCTGGTTAGAATACCTGCCTGTCACGCAGGGGGTCGCGGGTTCGAGCCCCGTCCGCTGCGCCATGTTTTTTTACTTTATTGAGTCAAAAATTTTTGTTTTAGTTTAGACAAAAGATTAGTAAATTGCTTTAGTTGAGTTACTTTAATTGAGGCGAAAGATTTTTTACTTATTGGTTGAATTATTTTTTTCTTTATCGAGGATAGAGAATTTTTGAACGACGAATTATACATATGGTATATGAGGAAGTGAAAAAATTTGATGACGAAGAGAAAGGTAAAAAGAATCAAACAAGAGGGCGTTTAGCTCAGTTGGTAGAGCGCTACCCTTACAAGGTAGATGTCACTGGTTCGAGTCCAGTAATGCCCACCATGTTCTATCCTTTGTTTTATGAAAGTGACCCTTTCGTCTAGTGGCCAAGGACGCTATCACTTCATGATAGAGACAGAGGTTCAAATCCTTTAGGGGTCGCCATAAGTATGTGGTGTGTTTTTTAAAAACTTTTCATTTTTGTTTTTAGTTTAGACAAAAGATTAGCAAATTGCTTTAGTTGATTTACTTTAATTGAGGCGAAAGATTTTTTACTTATTGGTTGAATTATTTTTTTCTTTATCAAGTAATTCATAGGATTAAAAATTCTTGATTTTTGTTTTTAGTTTAGGCAAAAGATTAGCAAGTTGCTTTAGTTGAGTTATTTTTACTTTAATTGAGGCGAAAGATTTATGGAATGAGGAGCATAGTCAAGTCTATGTGACGAAATGCAATAAAGATTTCAACGAAAAGTAAAGCAAAAAGAACCAAATTAAAGGGCGTTTAGCTCAGTTGGTAGAGCGCTACCCTTACAAGGTAGATGTCACTGGTTCGAGTCCAGTAATGCCCACCATTTTTTAGGCTGCAGCGGTAGTTCAGTTGGTTAGAATACCTGCCTGTCACGCAGGGGGTCGCGGGTTCGAGCCCCGTCCGCTGCGCCACTTTTAATTTATCTTATATATTTTCATTTTAGCCTGTTTTTCTCTACAAACTCTTCTATTTTTATATCCTTTTGTTTCTGCTATCGTAAAAATCTTTATATCTAAATGCCATCAAGTTTTGCATAATCGCAAAAAGGATTATAAATGTTATAAAGTTACTCCCACCATAACTCAACATCGGCAAAGGGACCCCAACAACAGGGGCAAAACCTATCGTCATAGCTATATTTACACCCATATATATAAATATCATAAATGCTATCCCTATCGAGACAACTTTTATAAAGTATTCGGTGTTAAAAACACTAAGGCTTATAAGGTGAAAGATAAGTAGCATATAGATGATGGTAATCCCTAAGGCACCTATAAAACCGCTTCTCTCAACCAAAAAAGCAAATATAAAATCACTTGTCGCAATAGGCAAAAACTTCATCTGAGTTTGAGTAGCTTCATCTTTTGATTTACCAAAATACCCACCTGAACCTATGGCGATGATCGATTGCTTTACATGATAAGATGGTTTTTCACCTATAAAGTCATGTATCCTTGTTTTTTGGTAATCATGAAGTGCAAAGTTGTAAGCTAAAGGGAGTGCGATAGTTAAAGTGACTAGTATCCCTATCCATATCTTCCAATGAACACCTATAAAAAAAAGTATGCTATATCCTATCATAAGAAGCACTAGTGCAGTCCCTAAATCAGGCTCTTTAGCAATAAGCACAAATGGTATAAGTATATATAAACTTTTATGTAAAAAATCTTTTAACCTATAGCCTAAGTAGGGGGGAGGGGATTTGTTTATGATATATGCAAGCATCAAGATGAGTGCTGGTTTCATAAACTCTGATGGCTGGATTGTGGCACTAGTAAAAGGTATAGCTAACCATCTAGTTGCCCCTAATCTTGTTTGACCAAAAAACTCAACTGCTAAAAGTAGGGCTATATTTAGCCAATAAAAAAACGGTATAAGCCAACTCATCTTTCTTATAGGAAGTAGAAAAATAGCTATAAAAACTACAACAGAAAAAGCTACATAAGCTAAGAGCTTTTGTGCTAGTGCGGGGACTGCTTCGTTTATAAGTATATATGAAGTTATAACTATGGGTAAGATAAGAAGTATCGATATAAAGTCAAATTGTGTTAAAATACTCCTATCGATTTTCCACAAAACATATCCTTTTAAAAATTACGATATTCTAACACAAAGGCATTTAATGATTGGCAATAAGATGAGTTTTGTTTGCGAAAAATCTTTAAGACTCGATATGTTTTTATCTGTTAAGTTAGAGCGGAGTAGATCGCAAATTGCACTACTTATAGAAAGAGGATTGGTTAGAGTCGATGAAAAAGTTGTGCTAAAGAGTGGATTTAAGCTAAAAGAGGACTCAACTATAGAGGTTTCTCAAGAAAAACCGCAACTAAATGGGCTAGTAGATGTAGATTTTGATGTTGAGATTTTGTATGAAGATAGCGATATTTTAGTTATAAATAAACCAAGTTCACTAGTGGTACACCCCGCACCTAGTACAAATGTGGCTACATTGGTTGATTGGTTAAAGTCTCGTGGTATAAATCTATCTACAATAGATGAGCGAGATGGGATTGTCCATAGGTTAGATAAAGGGACAAGTGGTGTTATGGTGGTAGCTAAAACCAATGAGGCCCATGAGATTTTATCGGCTCAGCTTAGAGATAGAACTATGGGTAGATTTTACCTTTGTGTGGTAGAACCGCCATTAAAAGAGCCTGTAAGTGTTGATAAAAATATAGCTAGAAACCCAAAAAATCGACTAAAAATGGCAACTTTTAGTGAGGGTGGTAGAGAGGCTAAAACAGACTTTGTACCGCTGTTTAGCTCAAAAGATGAGCAGTTATCGCTAGTTGCTTGTAGGCTTCATAGTGGTAGAACTCACCAAATAAGAGTCCATTTAGAGAGCATAAGTAGACATATAGTTGGCGATGATTTGTATGGTGTGAAGCTATCAAAACATATATCGGAACGGATTTTGCTTCATGCTTATATGATATATTTTACCCATCCCACAACTAAAGAGAGGGTTTTTTTTACTGCGGGATTTGATCAATACATGTTAGAGTATGTATATAAAAAATTTGAGAAGGAAGAGATAGAAAATGTTTTTAAAACTTATAACGATTGGAAGTGCTTTAGCGATATTTTTTAGTGGGTGTGTTACAAAAACACCATCGCCAAATGCAAAAATAGATGATAGTTTGCCAGTTGTGCAGATGACACAAAACTCAACAGTAGTAGATCATAGCTCCATAGCCCTTGAGTGGAAACTTATAGAGGACCCTAGAGTTGATGGTATCTATGTTTATAGAGTAGATATGCAAAAACAAAATACTACAGATAAAAGTAGCTACTACGACACCATAACAAGTAGATTTGCAACTCACTATGTAGATAGAAAAATAAAATCAGATAAGCAGTATGGGTACTATTTTAAAACCTACTCAGATGAGCTAATCTCAAAAAGCTCAGAGATGGTAACCGTAAACTCTTTGCCACAAATGGAGTCGGTTTCATGGATACATGCAACAGGCGGGATGCCTAGAACTGTAAAAGTTTTATGGAGACCGCACTCAAGCGAAAAGGTAAAATCCTATATAGTAGAGAGAAGAACCTTAGAAGATGCGAAGTATAAAAAGATAGCAACAGTAAATGGAAGGCTAAATGTTGAGTATATAGATAGTGAGTTAAAAGATAAATTTACCTACATATATAGAGTAAAAGCTCTAACATATGATGGCTTAGAGTCTTTGCCTAGTCAAGAGGTGAGTGTTTCTACTAAACCGCTACCACTACCAGTAGAGCAAATAAGAGCTACAACAGATATGCCAAGAGCTATAAGAGTTGAGTGGGATTATATGCCAAATGAGGATTTTAATATATATAGAGTATATAGATCAACTTCTGTAAATAGTGGTTTTGAAGCTATAACAGATACTAAAAATAACTACTATATAGACTCTTTAAAAAATGATGGAAAAGAGTATTTTTATAGAGTTGGTGTGTTCGATAGAGACGGCTTAGAGAGCAATAACTCAAACTATACAGCAATGGGTAAAACACTCATAAAACCAAATACCCCATCTATAACAGGAGCTAAGATAGTTGATGGTAGAGTCCATATAACATGGATAAGTGTAGATCCTAGAGTTAAGAGTTTTATAGTTGAGAAAAAACACAAAAAAAACCTATTTGATAACAAAGTGACTCAGATAAAAGGTATAACTTCAAATGAGATTTATGACTCATATATACAAAATGGTGAGACATATATATATAAAGTCTATGCGATAGATGCAAACTCTATAGTATCAGAACCTAGTATAGAGGTAGCTATAAAAGTTAAAGATGAAGCGATAAATGCACAACCTATAAAAGAGCAAATACCAGATAATATAGTGCAAACTCCATCTAGCCCTACAATAGAGCCTCAAAAAAAGGTATCTCAAGAGCTAGAAGAGATCATAATGCCACTAGATGATTTTTAAGGTTATAGATGCCACATCTTCATATAAAAGAGTTCAAAGAGATAGAGCATAGTTCTAAAGGTGATATAGAGTTTGGTTTTGTAGCTTCAAATATCTCACATAAAGATGAGAAGCTAATATACACCAAACTAGAAGATAGAGAGTTTTTCTTGCTTTTAAAAGAGCAAGAGGATAAAACCTTGTTAAAGATAGACAAGGTTACAAAACCAGCAACAACCTACCTATCTCATAGGGCTTTGCTTGAGTATGCAGATATGGCAAATCTTGAGGTTTTACACTCAAATGTTATAGCTAACTCCAAAAGTATCCACTACGATGAGATGAGCTACTTAAAAGATATAGAGTTTTTTAGTGATGGCTTTAGTGATAGCAGAGAGTTAAGAGTTGAGGTTGGATTTGGTTCAGGAAGACACCTGCTCCATCAAGCTGTAAATAACCCCAATATACTTTTTATAGGTTTAGAGATACACACTCCATCGCTTGAGCAGGTTTTAAAACAGATAAGTATTCAAAATATAAAAAATCTATACCTTTTAAACTACGATGCAAGACTTTTTTTGGAGATGTTAAAGTCAAATAGTGTAGGGCGGATATATGTCCATTTTCCAGTTCCATGGGATAAAAAACCATCTCGTAGAGTTATATCAAAAGAGTTTATAGATGAGGCAAAAAGAGTTTTAATGGTGGGTGGAAGAGTTGAGCTTAGAACCGATAGTGATAACTACTACAGCTACTCTTATGAGACTATGATGGAGCTAGAGAGGGCTGAGCTTTATATAAATAAAAACAAAGATATCGCCATAAGTAGCAAGTATGAAGATAGATGGAAGAGGCTAAATAAAAACATATACGACTTGACTCTTGTAAACGATGAGCATTCAAAGGATATAGCATTTGATTATAATTTTGATGATATCGATGTGTCGCTAAGTAAAGATAAACTTTTTGAACTTCATAGGTTTTTTAAAAAAACAGATGAGGCTTTTATAAATATAGAGAGAGTTTATGAGCTTAGAGATGGGGTTTTGCTAAGAGTTGCAATGGGTAGTTTTGCAAGACCACAAAGTATATATATGCTTATAAAAGATGCTAAAGCTAGATACTTTGCACAAAAACCTATAAGCTCAAAAGCATCGCTAGTCTCGCACAATCTTATCAGAGAGGTTTTAAATGGATAAGATCATAGACGCTAAAGATCTAACTCTCTCTTACTCAAATGCTGAAGTGATTATAGATAGGGTAAATTTCTCTATACATAGAGGTGAGTTTGTATTTATAACAGGTAGTAGTGGTAGCGGAAAATCAACTCTACTAAAGTCACTCTATGGAGCTTTGAAATTTAAGCAAGGGAGTTTAGTTGTTGGTGGGGTTGAGCTAAATGGTATATCTTCTAGAAAATTAAACTTTCTAAGAAGACACTTAGGGGTGGTTTTTCAAGATTATAAGCTTGTAAAAGAGTGGGATATCGATAAAAACATTATGTTACCGCTTCTTATAAATGGTTTTGCTAAAAATATGGCATCACAACAGGTAGATAAGCTCTTAAAACATGTAAAACTTAATCTTCAAAGTGGAAAATACCCGCTAGAACTAAGTGGTGGAGAGCAACAAAGAGTCGCTATGGCTAGAGCTTTAGCTCACAACCCTGCTATCATACTAGCAGATGAGCCAACAGGAAACCTAGATGAGTACTCATCAGGACTTATTTGGAACCTACTTGAGGGGGCAAATGAGCAACTTGAAACCACGGTTATAGTGGTAACTCACCATATACCTGAAAATCTTCGAGTTAAGTATAGACATCTTCATATAAAAAATGGTGGCATTCGTGAAGTCGATTAGAAATCATATATCTTTAGTTTTAGCACTAACTAGCATACTCTTTTCAGTTCAGCTATATATACTTGTAGAGAGGTCTATAAGTGCTTATAATGTTAAGCTAAAAAACAACTACTCGATGATAGTTATGAGTAAAAAAGATATAACTCAAGAGGAGTTTTTACCTATAAATAAGCTTATAGCAAAAGCTACACCTATAGATGCTAACGAGGTTGCAACAAGGTTAAGTGGTGGCATAAAGAGTATAAATCTTGATCTTTTAAAACTATCTTTGCCAAAGTTTTACAAAGTAACACTCTCACACTATCCAACACCAGCAGAGATAAAATCGCTCAAAGATACACTTTTAAAACACCCATACATAACAAAAGTTGAGGATTTTTCATATAGCCACGATATAGTCTATAAACTCCTAATGCTTTTTAAAACAGTTGCAGCTTTGTTTGCAGGTGTGATACTTTTAGTAACAATGCTACTTATCTTTAAAGAGCTTCGTATTTGGCAATATCAGCACAATGAGCGGATGAGTATTATGAGCCTTTTTGGTGCTCCTCTTTGGCTAAGATCGGCGGTGCTTTTTAGACTAGCTATAGTCGATGCTATCATATCTAGTGTGATTATAGTTTCGATATTTACCTATCTAGCTCAAGATAAATGGGTGCTTAATGAGCTTAATGGAGTAGGGATAAATATAGTTATATTTGACTTTATAAACGACTCTATCTTTTTAGGGACACTAGCAGTGGGCATATCTATGCTCTTAGCAGTGCTTATCATCATCGCACATAAAGAAGAGGTATGAGACTTTTAGTTTTAGTTTTTGCTCTAACTTGTTTTAGTTATGCAAATATAAATACCAAGATAAAAGATACCACATCTTTGATAGATTCGGTTAGTAAAACCCAAAAAGAACTCAACTCAAAGATGAGTAAAAATGCTGAAGATATACTATCTCAAAAGCAAAATATATCTAACCAAGAGAAGCTCATAAAAGAGCTAGAGTATGAGCTAGAAGAGAGGGAGAGCCACTATGAGATAAGTAAAGTTCAACTTAGTGAGCTTCAAGGTTTGCAAGAAAATCTACAAAAAAATATAGACCAAACAGAGAGTGAGCTAAGAGAGGCGATATCTCAAAGTGTCGCGATATCTATAATCTTAGAGCAAAAATATAGTGCAACAGAGGAGTCTTTAGTAAACTCTGAAGTGTTTGCTTTGATGTTAAAGCAGGTAAAGCAAAAGATAGAAGATCTTCAAGCATCATATAAAGATAGCTCAAACAATATAAAAAATCTAAATAAAGAGATATCAAACCTTAGTTTAAAGATAAAAACCATAGAGGCAAAAAAACAAGAGGTTCTAAAGCTAAATGAGAAAAACAAAAAGATGTTAGCTTCACTAGAGAGTGCTAAAGAGAGCTACAAAAAAGAGCTAAGAGATATACTCAACAAACAAAATGAGTTAAAAACTACACTAAATCAACTAAATATCATAAAGATAGATGAGCTAAGAAAAGCAGAGGAGAAAAAAGCTCAAGAGGAGGCACTAAAAGCTAAAGATGTAGCGGTGGCAACTCATGATTTGCCAGATGTAAAGCAAAAGGGTAGCTCTTATCAGGATGTAAAAACCATACTCTATAATGGCAAAAAAACCATACCGCCATTTAAACCCTACACCATAACTAAAAAGTATGGAAACTATACAGACCCACTCTATGGCATAAAAGTTTTCAATGAATCGATAAATATGAAGTCATCTCAAAAAGATCAAAAAGTGCAAGTTGTTTTTAATGGAAAGGTTATATATGCTGATAGAACCGCGGTTTTAAATAACATAGTTATAGTTGAGCATGATAATGGGCTTCATACTATCTATGCAAACTTATCGCAGATTGCTCCATCTATAAAAAAAGGTACAAAGATAAAACAAGGAACTATCATAGGCAGGATAGATGATGAGCTTATCTTTGAGGCTACACAAAAGTCTTTTCACCTAAATCCGCAAACTCTTTTTGAGTGAAGATTACTTGTTGTCCTGAACTTGATTCAGGATCTCAAGCTATAGATTCCAAATCAAGTTTGGAATGATAAGGGGTTTCAAGCATAAAAAACTCTTCTCTAAACTAATCTCTCAACCCAAAGCTCAAAAACTCTATCAGGTATAAAATATCTATCGTCATTTTTATCTATTAGCTCATTTTTAAAAAGTGCTTCAACACTTGATTGTAGAGTCTGTTTTTTGATATTAAACTCTTCAAGAACAGCTTGAGCAAAAATCCCACTTTTATATTTTCCTACTATTTTTAGAGCTATTTTTTGATTATTTCCTAAGGTATCAAAAAGAAGCCTATAGCTTGAATCTTTTGAGCTTATTATCTCTTTTAAAGCACTATTTATCTGCTCTTTTGAAACAGTTTTCTCTTTTTGAATATATAGCAAATGCAGTATTTGCTGTATTAATTTTGTCTCACCATCGCTTTTTAGATATAGATATTCACACATTTCAAAACTTATATCTAAATATTTTTTTGAATATTCAAAAATATCTTCAAGATTTAGGGCTTGTAGCTCCATATGTGTTGCCATTTCATATAGTGGGGCTTTATACTCAAAAAGTGAAGTCAAAATATGTCTTTTTGAACCCAAAAATATATAAGAAATATTGCTTCTATTTTGAATATATTTTCTTAAAATTGCATCAAGATTAACATCTGTAATCTTTGCTATTTGTTGAAACTCATCTATTGCTAAGATTATTTTTGAAGTTTTTGATAGCTCGTTTAGTGAATTAAAAAACTCTTCCATCATCTCTTCAAAACCTAGACTTATAATATTTGGTTTTATAGAGTATTCAAGTGTGTTTGTATCGATAGTTGGCTCAAATCTAACTCTTTTAAATAGTTGGCTTAATTTTTTTATAGCATTTTTTAGTTCAAATTTTTTGCTAGTATGATTTGATAGAGCTTTTAAAAGATTAGATATAAAATCCTCTTTTGAAGTAATATCGAAAATATCTGTATATAAGCAGATATATTTTTTGTCATATTTTTCAAAAAGTGCATGAATAAGCGAACTTTTTCCCATTCTTCTTTTTGAAAATATCAAAGCATTGTTTGAATAATCTACCAAAGCTTCAAGCTTTTCTAACTCTTTTGCTCTTCCAAAAAACTCATCTTTTGAGGGTAATCTATCGTAAGGAAATGGAGAATACATATTAAACCTTTAGTATCTAAATTTAAATACTATTAGTATAGTAAAATATTTTTATAAAGTCAATACTAAAAGTATCTAATATAAGATACTTTTAATCTCTAACTAGCCTCTACTAAAGAGACTAGTTAGTTAAAGTTGCCTTCCTATCCCTTTAGTTAGATTTAGCATAAAGCTCAATCCTTTTAAGGTTTCCTCATCTTTTATTAATCTTAAAAGACCAAAAAGTGTCTGTTTAGAATCTTTTGAATTCTCTCTTTTTGCATAGCGAACAGCATTTTCAACTATAAATCCAACTGTTGTGAGATTATCAACCGTGCCTATCATTTTTTCAACCATTGGTTGCGTTGTCATTTCGATATTATCTGATACCACTGCTAGAAGATCTATAAGATTGTCGATTCTTCCTGTTTGAATCAACATAGTCATTTTGTCTTCTAACTCTTGCATCTCTTTAGTTTTTAAAACTTCTATTTTTTCACTCATATCATTCTCCTATATCATTCCACGGGCAGCAGCCCAGTAGATACCTTTATTGAAACCCTTTCTTACAAAGCTACCAAGCTTACTGCAAGGTGTAGGTTTTACATCTTCTTCATAGTCATACCAAAGCGGCATTCCGCAAGTTAATCCCATCTGTGCGATGGCTATAACTAAACCATCATAGCTCTGTGTTGGGTAGCCATGTCTTAGTTCAGAAGCAATATTATCAGCAACAACATCTGTTTGATTGTGTATTGTTCCACCAGCTTTTGAAACAGGCAGATCAACGGTATCTCCAAGGGTATAGATATTGTTGTACCCTTTTACTTTCAGAGTTTTTTTATCAGTAGGTAGCCACCCCTCATCATCTAAAGCTTGTGATAAGCCAGATTCTCGTATAAACTTAACTGCTATAAATGGTGGTGTTGACATAAGAATATCAAACTCCAACTCCTCACCCTCTTGAGAATATGCTACTTTTTTTTCTGCATCAACTCTATTGAGTGTAAAGCTTGTTTTGTGTTTTACACCAATTCCATCGAAAATATCTGGAAGAACTTTTGAGGTGGGCTCTTGTAAGAATAATCCATTTTGAACACTTTG